>ENA-OREB01000596-OREB01000596.1-marine-metagenome-genome-assembly--contig:-NODE-596-length-18097-cov-2.978579_pt1 | contig 18097 bp, 15 predicted proteins | sample MGYA00248625_ERZ508552 | MGnify/ENA primary metagenome ERZ508552 (study PRJEB26219, sample SAMN06267888) | marine metagenome | isolation source: Monterey Bay, California, USA | place: USA:Monterey Bay...
ATGCAACTATACTGTTGCTTTAAAAAAGAATGGAAATCTAGTTCGAGGCACCAAAACCAATACAAGTGTTTTTAGTAATGGGAATATAGCTGCTAGTGGTGGTAAGGTTCAAGAAATTGCTCCTGATGGGTCTATTGTATGGAGTTATGATTATGTTAGTAGTGATTATGTAAGTCATCATGATTTAACATTAGTTGGAGATAATGTTTTGCTTACTGCTTATGAAAAAAAGACTTCTACTGAGTTAAATGCAGCAGGATTTAATAATGCAAGTTCAGATAAATGGCCAACTCATTTTGTTGAATTAGAACCAGACGGAAATGGTGGAGCAAATATAGTATGGGAATGGCATATCTGGGATCACATGTGTCAAGATACAGATCCTAACGGACCTAATTATAGTTCAAACATTTCTGAAAATCCTGAACTAATAGATATAAATATGATTCAGGGAGGTGGAGGTCCTGGGGGTGGCAATAGTGGTGATTGGTTTCATGTAAATGGAGTAGATTACAATGAGGATTTAGATCAGATTGTTTTTTCATCTCGTTTTGCATCTGAGATCTATATTATTGATCATAGTACAACAACAGCAGAAGCGGCTACACATTCTGGAGGTAATTCAGGAATGGGTGGAGATATATTATATAGATGGGGAAATCCATCAAATTATGGGATGTCAGGAACACAAATTATTGACAATGCTGTTCATGATGCAAGATGGATAACTGATGACGGAAGACCAAATGGAGGTTTTTTACAAATTTTTAATAATAGCGGTGTAAGTAATAGCGTTTCAGCTATTGATGGAATTGAAACTCCATGGGATGCCGCAACAAATACTTATCTTAGAACTCCTGGACAAGCATTTGAACCTTTTTCATACACTACAAGATATGAATGCGCTTACTCTGCATCTGGTCAGTCTGCATCAGACAGAATGTCAAACGGAAACATTTATGTTAATGCTTCAGGAGGACAAGGGGGAGCTGGTGTAATGTATGAAGTAGATGCAATAACTGGACAAATAATTTGGGGTCCTTATACTGCACAATCTGAAAAAGGATTCAGGTATGAATGTGATTACCCTGGTATTATTGCATTAGAGTCATTTATTTATTCAAATGGAACTATATCAACATCTTGTTTCGATGTAACTGCGAACATTGAAAATATCATTACTGATGCTTTAACTATTTATCCTAATCCTACAAAAGGTGTTATTTCTCTAAGATTTGAAACTATTGAGATACAAGATATAGAAATTCAAATTGTAAATTCTATAGGACAACAAGTTTACACTAATCATCTAAATAAACATATAGGGTTAGTAAATGAAAAAATAGATCTATCCTCCTTTTCTGAGGGGCTTTATTTTGCAAAAATTACTACTAATAAGGGGCAGTCGGTAACTGAAAGAATTGTACACATAAAATAATATGCTAAAAAAGCATCTTATACTTTTTGTATTTGCTGTTTTCGTACAGTTCATAGGATTTGCGCAAAGCAATTTTTATGCAGTAGATTCTCTAAGAGAAATCCGTATTTATTTTTATGCTACTGATTGGGATTATCAATTGGATAGCTTGTATGTTCAAGGTGATAACGAAAGAATTTTAGCGGATTTAATTATTGATGGTTCTCCTTATGATAGTGTAGGGGTTCGTTATAAAGGTTTTAGTTCTGTTTCGGTAAATAGGTTTAAAAACCCATTTAATATTAAGTTGGATTATGTAATTGATGGGCAAGATCATCAAGGCATAGATAAACTAAAGCTATCCAATGTTTATCAAGACCCTTCCTTCGTAAGAGAAGTACTTACTTATGAAATTGCAGCAAATTATCTACCATCAGCAAAAGCAAATTATGCCAATGTGTATGTTAACGATACGCTTTGGGGTTTATACACTAATGTACAGGCGGTAAATAAGGGTTTTTTGAACGATCATTTTGGGAATAAATACAATCCGTTTTTTAAGTGTAATCCTGAAAATTTAGATGTAACTCCTGGTGGAGAAAACTCTAATCTAAGCAATGCACACGGAAATGATAGTTTGGATTATGAGCCTTATTATGCTTTAAAATCGAATTATGGTTGGGAATCCCTTTATAATTTAATTGATACTTTGAATAATTATTCCGATAGTGTGGAAAAGATATTAAATGTAGATAGAACACTTTGGATGCATGCCTTAAACTACACCCTTGTTAACTTTGACTCTTATATTGGTTATGGACAAAATTATTACTTGTATAAGGATAAAACAGGTCAGTTCAATCCTTTGTTATGGGACTTAAATATGTCCTTTGGTAGTTTTCGTTTAACTGATGCGTCTTCTATTTTTTTCAGTGGTTTTGATATTGCTCAAGCACAAAATATGGATCCATTATTGCATCATACTCAATTTTCTGTTTCGCCAAGACCATTGCTAAGGAACTTATTTTTAAGTGAGAGAAACAGAAAAATGTATTTAGCACATATCCGTACGATTGTAAATGAGAATTTTGCAAATCAGAGTTATGCCGTAAGAGGGCAATATTTTCAGAATTTGATTGATACTAGTGTTCAGAATGATACCAACAAGTTTTATTCTTATGCTGATTTTATTGCAAATCTGAATAGCCCAGTAACTTTGGTTACTGCCGATTGTCCAGGAATTACTCAATTGATGGATGCTAGGGCTACTTATTTGAGTAACTACACAGGCTTTAGTGGTGAGCCAACAATTACGAATATCAATACTAGTCCTCAGAATTTTATACTGGGTGATGATGTTTGGATTACTGCTGATATTTCAGATGCTACTGAAGCTATTTTGGGCTATCGTTTTGGAGATAATATGGCTTTTAAAACTACTGCTATGTTTGATGATGGAAACCATAATGATGGCTTGGCAAATGATGGAGTCTTTGGGGGTGTAATTCTAAACTCTGCTAATCTGGTTGATTATTATTTGTATGCTGATAATGATTCTGCTGGGGTATTTTCTCCTGTGCGTGCCGCTTATGAGTTTTACAATATTCAATCCCAATTACAAGTAGGTGATGTGGTGATAAATGAAGTTATGTCCAATAATGTAACTAGTGTTACGGATGCAAGTGGCAAGTTTGAAGATTGGATAGAGCTGTACAATACAACAAGTTCTCCTATTTCAACTTCTGGTTTATTTTTAACCGATACTTTGGGTATATTTCAAAAATGGGAATTGCCAAATCAAACTATTTCTGGCAATGGTTATGCAATTATTTGGGCTGATGAAGATGGAGGGCAAGGGGATATGCACGCCAATTTTAAATTATCAAATTTAGGAGAGCAATTGATTTTAACAAATGCCGATAGTGTGCTTATTGATTCTATAACTTACTTACCACAAGCTGATGATATTGCTTTTGCAAGATCCCCAAATGGGAGTGGCTCTTTTATAATGCAGGTACCGACCTTTAATTCAAATAATGATTTTGTTAATTCAATTACTGAGAATAAGGAATTAATAAAGGTGTATCCTAATCCATTCTCCAATATTATACAATGGGATAGTTTTGAAAGTGTTGAAGTAAGAGATTTATTAGGAAAGTTAATTTATGCTGATGAAAATACAAATCTAGTTCAAACATCTAATTGGGATTCAGGAGTTTATTTTATATCTTTGCTAGATAAAAATCAGACAGTAAAAATTATTAAAATTAAATGAAAAAACTAATCATATTATTAATGAGCATAGTTGCATTGCAATTAGAAGCCCAGACAATTACAAATTATTCCACTGCTGATGGTTTGCTAAGTGATTTTGTGGAATGTATTGATGTAGATATAAATGATAATGTTTGGCTTGGGACATCTATTGGCGTGCAAATGTTTGATGGTTCTTCATTAGCAGTTTATGATGTAGCAAATTATCCTGGAATGCTTTCGGATAACATCAAGGTTATTACTGCAATGTCTAATGGTGAAATATGGATTGGTACAGACTATGGTACCAATCAATTAGTGTCAGGAGTAAATGGATTTATGTGGCTACCATATACAACTTCAAATGGACTTGCTAGTAACCAAGTTAAAAGTATTGATGAAGATGCCAATGGTGGTATATGGGTAGGTACAAATCAAGGGGTTTCTTATTTTGACGGAAACTCTTGGGTATCTTACTCCTCTCCTGATTTACATTGGAGTGGAGTGAATGCTACTGCTTTTGATTCAAATGGAGATGCTTGGTTTGCCTCTCCTTTAGGAGGAATTACCCATTTTAACGGAACTACTTTTACGCCTTATGACACTTCTAATGGCTTGCTTTCACAGTTTGTTACTGCCTTATTAATAGATGATCAGGATAATAAATGGGTTGGAACTTCAAGTGGAATGTCTGTTTTGGATGCAACTAATACAACTTTCACTCAGCATACTAGGATGTATATTATGCCTCCTCCAGACACTTTAAATCCTGTAGTAGATATTGCAATGGATTCGCACGGAAGAATTTGGACAGCCATTTATGTTGGCTATTTAGCTGTAGGAGGGGTAGCAATGTGGGATGGTAATCAATGGATTGATTTTGATGTTTCTGATGGATTAGTAGGGCCTAATATTAAAGGACTGACCATTGATTCTCAAGATAATATTTGGGTAGCTACAAGTACAGGAGTTTCTAAAATATCAGCTATTCCTAGTGCTGTTAGTGCAATTAAAAATAATGGGTTTGATTTATTTCCTAACCCTAGTAATGACAAAATTTATATAACAAATGAAAATCAAAAAATTCAACAGCTTAAAATTTATAATAATTTAGGTGCTTTGGTATATGAAAATAATAGTAATCAGCTGCATTATAGTATTGATGTGTCTCCTTTTTCTAAAGGATTATACTATGTTAATGTCCTTTCATTTGATGCTATTTTAACTAAAAAAATTATGGTTAATTAATCCTGTTATTTTAAGCACCTAATATTGGGTTTAAGTTTTCTTTCTTAAGTATTTATATTTTTTAACTTTACAAAAAAATAAAATATGCGTAAAGCACTCTCTATTGTTGCCTTAATTGGCGTTTCTTTTTCTTCATTTTCACAGGATGTTTTTGATGTTGGTATTCGTAATATTGAGATCTTCTTTAGTCAAACAAACTGGGATGATTCCTTGGATATTTATTACGCAAATGGTTTGGGTGAACGCTTGGTGGCTGATTCTATTTTGATAGATGGAATAGCAGATCAGAATGTAGGAATAAAGTACAAAGGGAATAGTTCATATAATGTAAATAACACTAAAAATCCAATGAACATAAAGTTGGATTATATCAATAACGGACAGTCAATTGATGGTTATAATGTGTTAAAATTATCTAACGGATTTAGAGATCCTTCTTTTGTTCGTGAAGTGTTGAGTTATGAAATGGCAAGGGAGTATATGCCTTCACCAAAAGCAACTTATGCAAAAGTTACTGTGAACGGCACTTTAATTGGTTTGTATACTTGCGTGCAAACAATTGATGATGATTTTACGAATGATAATTTTTATGAGCGTAAAGGTCCTTTCTTTAAAGTGGAAAATACAGGAATTTCTGTTCCAGGTTGTATGGGTCAATTAGGAATTTTGGAACATTATTCTGATACCAATTGCTATCAAAGAGCTTATGAAATGGAGTCTACTGATGATTGGGAAGAGTTGGGTAATTTCTTAGATACCTTAAACAATCACTTTACTGAGGTTGAAAATGTAATGGATATTGACCGAACTCTTTGGATGATGGCTTTTGAAAATCTGACAGTTTCTCTAGATGGTCCTATTAACTCTATTCCTCATAATTTTTATTTGTTTAAGGACAACAATGGTAGATTTTCTCCTTTGTTGTGGGACATGAATATGGCTTTTGGTACTTTTACGAATGGTTTACCAAGCCCTGTTCAAACTTCCGATTTACAGGAATTAGATATTTTCCATAATAGTACTGATGCTAGTAATAAATTAACAACTCAAGTTTTTTCTTCTGATAGATACAAAAAAATGTATGTGGCGCATATGCGTACTATCTTGAATGAACAGTTTGTAAATAATAATTACAGTACAAGAGCTTCAGCTTTACAACAAATAATTGATACGGATGTAAATACGGACCCAAATACCTTTTATTCTTATACTGAGTTCACATCAAATATAAATTCATCTGTTGGATCTGGTCCTATACCTATAACAGGAATTACTGAGCTGATGAATGCAAGAATTACTCATTTGCAGGGGTTAAATGAGTTTACTGCAACACCACCTACAGTTAGTAATATTTCGTCAAATCCAACAAATGTTTTACCTCACTCTACAATTAACATAACTGCTGAAATTTCCAACTCCAATTATGCGTATTTAGGTTATAGGTTTAAGTTCTCTACTGAATTTGAAAAACTCCAAATGTTTGATGACGGTCAGCATGGTGATGGTACTGCTGGTGATGGGGTTTATGGAGCAACCATTAATGTTGATGCGCGTGATGTACAGTATTATTTTTATGCAGAAAACTCTGATGCGGGAATTTTCTCTCCTGAAAGAGCAGAAAAAGAATTTCATCAATTGCCTGTTGTAAGTGGTTTGGTTATTAATGAAATTATGGCAGGAAATGTTACTGCAGTTGCTGATCAAAATGGAGAATATGATGATTGGGTTGAACTTTATAATGGTAATAGTTTTAGTTTAAATTTGAATGGATATTATTTATCTGATAATGAAAATGATTTAATAAAATGGACTTTCCCTAATGTAAGTATTCCTGCAAATGATTATTTAATTGTTTGGTGCGATACTGCAGGAGGAACACAAAGTGGATTGCATACTACTTATCGTTTATCAGCTGACCAGGAGGAAGTATATTTAACTGACCCAACAGGAACAGTTGTTGATGCTGTTCATTTTGTAAATATGATTACTGATAAAGGATATGCCAGAGTTCCAAATGGAAGTGGTGTAATGCAATATCAAACTCATACTTATGACGATAACAATCTATTAGTTTCTGCTGTTAATCAAGTGATTGCAGGAACTAATTTGCGTGTGTACCCAAATCCATCTAATAGTAGAATTTATATCTTGGGAGCTACTGAAGGGGTAAGTGTTTTCAATATGATAGGGCAAAAAGTATTTACAGAAAAAGAAGTAGCGTCTGTAGATATTAGCAATTGGGAAAATGGAATTTACTTTGTAAAATCAGGAAATTCTGTAGTTAAAATTATAAAACAATAATCATGAGGAATTTTTTAATTATTTGTGCAATAGCATTAGGATTTACCGCTTGCGAAAAACTAGCAGGTGAAGGAGGAACTTCAGTAATTGAAGGTCAAGTGTATAAAATCTATACTTCAGAAATTGTAGTCAATGAATTAGATAGTTTTGGGAATATTGATACTACTTATAAGTCAATTGATACTTTGTATTACCAATTAGATGAGGGTGAGGATGTATATATAATTTATGATGATAATGAAGGGGAGTTGTATGATGATAAGTTTAAAACAGATTATAATGGAAAATACCATTTTGAATATTTAAGGAAAGGAGATTATACTATCTATATACATGCTGATAGCAGTGATGTTGATATGACATATACTTTTCCTGTGTTCAAACATGTTACAATTAGTTCAAACAACTCCACAAATACAGTTGCTGATTTTGTAATTGAGAAGAATCAATAAGTGAGTAATTTACCACAAATAGTTGCTGATTTTTTACCCATCTCATTGGATGAAATGGATGATGTGAAATTGATGAGTCGTACTGACACTAAGTTTGCTTTTAAGGCGAATAAAATGCCTTTGCTTTTGCGAAAATTATTGCCTTTCTATAGAGTTTTAGCAATTGATGGAGAACTTATTCACGATTACAAATCCCTTTACTATGATACTGATAATAGAAAGTTTTATTTGGATCATCATAACGGAAGGGTAAACCGAAACAAGATTCGTTTTAGAGAATATGTGGGTAGTAAACTTACTTTTTTAGAAATAAAAAGAAAGAATAACAAAGGTAAAACCATCAAAAAAAGAATGAGGGTGGATGCTATTAGCAATGAGCTTTCAGAAAAACAGCAAAACTACATTGAAAAAATTATTGGGAGACCTATGGAGGTAAATGCTAAACAGTGGATTAATTTTAGCAGAATTACTTTTGTGCATAAAACCCAAAAAGAACGACTGACTATTGATGTTAATCTTACTTTTGAAAATTCAAATGAAAAGGGGGATATGAAGCATATTGTTATTGCTGAGGTAAAGCAAGAACGCATGAGTCGTTCCTCTGACTTTATGCGTATTGCAAAAGAAATGTATATCTTGCCCATCCGTATTAGTAAGTATTGCCTAACAACTTTGGCCTTAAATCCTGAGTTGAAGAAAAACAGATTTAAAGAAAAAGTATTATTTATAAATAAATTAAAACAAGCGTAAATGGAACTATTAACAATTTTATTGAGTGGATTTGGAGATTTTTTAGGAACTCCAATTTTTGATTCAGAAGATTTTTGGAAACTGATTACAAAAACAATTTTTAACCTTATAATCATCACTACTATTATCAGGTATATTTACTATCCTGTAACTAAAAATAAGGATTATTTATTTACTTATTTTCTTATTAGTTTAACGGTATTCTTGCTTTGTGTACTACTAGATAGTGTAAAGTTACAACTAGGGTTTGCATTGGGGCTTTTTGCCATTTTTGGTATTATCCGTTACCGTACCGACCCTATTCCTATTAAAGAGATGACTTACCTATTTTTGGTTATTGGCGTGTCGGTTGTAAATGCTTTGGCGAACAAAAAAATTAGTCATGCTGAGCTAGTATTCGCTAACCTTATGATCGTATTTGTTACTTTCGGAATGGAACGTATTTGGCTATTGAAAGGCGAGTCACGTAAGAATGTAATCTATGAGAAAATTGAATTGATTGTTCCTGAAAGAAGAGAAGAGTTATTGGCGGATTTAAAAGAAAGAACAGGAATTGATATTATTAGAGTGGAGGTAAGAAGAATTGACTTTTTAAAAGATACTGCTAACTTGCGTATTTTCTATTATGAGGATAATAAAAAATAGTATATTCCTTTTATTATTTTGCTCCTTATCTGCTTTTGCGCAGGAGAATGATTTTCAAACTTGGTATTCAGTTTCTCTGAACAAGAAAATCATAAAAAAGACAAACCTCACTGTAAAAACAGGTTTACGTTTAAGAGAAAATTCTAGCCTGTACGCTAAACAATTTACGGATGTAAAAATCAAGCGTAAATACTCTAAGCGTATTTCTTATGCTGTGGGCTATCGTTATATCAATAGGTGGGATATTGCTTTGAACATTTCAAATCAGAATCGTTTTTATGCGGATGTATACTATAAAAACAAACTCAGCAAACGCTTTAGCTATGCTGTACGGAATAGATGGCAAACGCAAGGGGATTTGTATGGCTATAAAATGACCTTGCGTCAGAAATTTTCTTTGAACTATAATATCCGAAAAACAAAATTAAGTCCAAGTATAGCTACTGAATATTTTTTAACTTTGGAAGATGGTATAAACAAATTGCGTTCTAACATTGCTTTTGGCTATCCCTTGGCTAAAAAGTTAGATTTTGAATTGGCGTATAGAATTCAACACGAGTTTTATGTCAATAATCCTGAAACTCTTTTTATCTTTGAGGGCAAACTAGCTTACGATTTATAATTTTATGCAAGAAAAAAAAATACAACTTTCCTTTATTACAGCTCATATTTCTGAATTAAGCGAAAACGAACAGCAATTAGTTGAGAATGCAAAATCAGCACTAAAAACGGCTTATGCTCCTTATTCTGGCTTTTTAGTTGGATCAAGTGTTTTGCTCGAAAATGGAGAAATTATTAATGGTAGTAATCAGGAAAATGTAGCCTATCCTTCAGGGCTTTGTGCGGAAAGGGTTGCCCTTTTTTATGCAGGAGCAAGATATCCGAATATAAAAGTAAAGACGATTGCTGTGTCAGTACTTTCTAAAAACTTTGAGGTAAATGATGTTATTTCTCCTTGTGGTGCTTGCAGGCAAGTTATGGCAGAATATGAGGATAAACAAGAACAGTCAATAAAAGTAATTTTACACTCTCCAACGGATGAGGTGCTTATTGCCAATACGGTTGAAGATTTATTGCCCTTTATGTTCAAAAGCCCTTTGCTTAAAAAGCATTAGTTTCCTTATCTTTACCCCATGCATATTCTTGATACCCCAATTGACTTTTTGAAAGGTGTCGGTCCTTTACGGTCCGATTTGCTTAAAAAGGAGTTGCGTATCTTTACCTATGGGGACTTGCTCATGCACTATCCTTTTCGTTATATCGATAGAAGTAAAATCCATACCATTGCTGAACTTAGGGAGTCAATGCCTAACATACAGCTAAAAGGTAAAATTATAAAATTTGAGGAAAAAGGACAAAAGAGAGCTAAACGCTTGATTGCTCATTTTCAAGACGAAACAGGTATTGTAGAGTTGGTGTGGTTCAAAGGTGCTAGGTGGATAAGGTCAAGCATAAAATTACATACGGAATATATTGTTTTTGGGAAGCCTTCTGCTTTTAAAGGAAATTTCAACATTGTACATCCTGAAATGGATATGCAAGAAGAAAATCAACAATTTACTGCAGGTTTGCAAGCCGTTTACCACGCTACAGAATTATTAAATGCTAAAGGGTTAAGCAGTAGAGCGATTGGTAAATTAACAAAAGCATTATTGCCTTTGCTCAAAAATCAATTAGACGAAACGCTTTCGGCATCTTTAGTGGATAAGTTAAATTTACCAACTAGAGTTCAGGCTCTTGTTGATGTGCATCAGCCTAAAGATGCTAAAAGTTTAGTGCGAGCTCAAAAACGCTTAAAGTTTGAAGAGTTTTTCTTTCTGCAATTACATTTGTTAAAACTTAAACTAACTCGAAATAAAAAGTTCAAGGGCTATCCTTTTGAAAACTTGGGGGAATGCTTTAATGAATTTTACAATAAACATTTACCTTTTGAATTGACAGGAGCGCAAAAGCGTGTACTAAAGGAAATCAGGAATGATGTTAGGAATCCTCAGCAAATGAATCGCCTTTTACAAGGGGATGTAGGCAGTGGAAAAACTTTGGTTGCACTATTGAGTATGCTTATGGCGGTGGACAATGGTTATCAGGCTTGCCTTATGGCGCCTACCGAAATTTTGGCTCGCCAGCATTTTACAACTATTTCAGAATATCTGAAAGAGCAAAATATTAAAGTAGCCATTCTTACGGGTTCTTCAAAAACTAAAGAAAGGAGAATACTACACGAACAATTAGAAAATGGAGAGATTGATATCTTGATTGGTACACACGCTCTGATTGAAGATAAAGTAAAATTTCAAAATCTTGCTTTTGTTGTGATTGATGAGCAGCACAGGTTTGGGGTAGCACAAAGAGCAAAGCTTTGGAAGAAAAATAAATTCCCTCCTCATATGTTGGTCATGACGGCAACTCCTATTCCAAGGACACTTTCCATGACGCTTTATGGCGATTTGGATGTTTCCGTTATTGATGAGCTTCCTCCAGGAAGAAAGGAAGTAAAAACCATGTGGAAAACAGATTCATCTCGTTTACAGATTATCAATTTTATGCGGGAACAAATTGCTTTGCAAAGGCAAATTTATGTTGTGTTCCCTTTAATTGAGGAGTCTGAAAAACTGGATTATAAAAATTTGATGGAGGGCTATAATGCAATTGAGCGTGAATTTCCTATGCCAGAATTTCAAGTGAGTGTGGTGCATGGGCAAATGAAACCTGAGGATAAAGAATATGAAATGAAACGCTTTGTGGATGGTGTAACCAATATTATGGTGGCAACTACTGTAATTGAAGTGGGGGTAAATGTGCCCAATGCTTCTGTTATGATTATTGAAAGTGCGGAGCGTTTTGGGCTTTCTCAGCTCCATCAGTTAAGAGGTAGAGTAGGTAGGGGTGCTGAGCAATCCTATTGTATTTTGGTGAGTGGTAACAAAGTAAGTGTAGGGGGTAAAACCCGTTTGCAAACTATGGTGGACACCAATGATGGTTTTGAAATATCAGAAGTAGATTTAAAACTGAGAGGTCCTGGTGATATGATGGGAACGAAACAAAGTGGTGTACTCGATTTTAAAATTGCAGATATTATTGTAGATAATAAAATACTACATTTTGCAAGAAATGAAGCAGACCTTTTGTTAAAAGAGGATGAAGAGTTGGAAAAAGCAGAAAACATCAATATTGCTCGTGCTTATCGCCCTTATGCTAGGGAACGTATGGGTTGGAGTAGGATTTCTTAAAATAAATAAGGGTAAGCTACTTATATCGCACCGCTACAACCTATTACCCTTGCTGCATTCCTGCCCTGGGGGAGTTCATAGGGAGCTGGTCGTACAAGACTTACCCTTAAGGCTGCAAAACTAACATAATCTTGCTTTTCACAAAACATTTTAGACATTCTATTTTGTTTATATTTGCCACTATTAATTTTAAAATAAAACAGATGGATACTAAGAAATTTGCAATGAACTATGGAGCTGTGTTAGGCCTTTGCTTAGTTGCTATTGCAGTTATTATGTGGTCAGTAGGTGCTGATGATAAACAATCAGTTATTCCTGCTTTGTTAAATAATGGTATCACTATTGCATTTATTGCTTATGCAATTATTCAGTATCGTGACATTAATAATAATGGTTTTATTACTTATGCTGAATCATTGAAGCTAGGAACTACTGTCGCTTTTTTCTCTTCAATTATCTTGGCTTTTTATCAATTTATTCATATTTCTTATCTAGACCCAAATGCTTTAAGTGAGATAATGAAAATTACTGAGCAAGCTATGTTGGAATCAAACCCTGAAATATCGGATGAGGAATTGGATATGGCTTTGCAAATGACAAGTAAGTTTATGCAACCGCATTGGATGATGATAATGGGAATGCTGGGTGGTACATTTATGGGCTTTCTTTATTCGTTAATTATTTCTATTTTTGTTAAAAAAGAAGATCCAACTTTAATCGCCTAGCTTATGAATATTAGTGTAGTAGTCCCGTTATTTAATGAAGAAGAATCTTTACCAGAATTATGTGCTTGGATTGATAGAGTAATGCAAAAGAATAACTTTAGTTATGAAGTGCTTTTGATTGATGATGGAAGTAAGGATAAATCTTGGGAAGTGGTTGAGAAAATTTCAGCTGAGAATTCAAATGTTAAAGGAATAAAATTCAGAAGAAATTACGGTAAATCAGCAGCACTTAATGTTGGTTTTGCAAAAGCTGAAGGTGATGTAGTAATTACTATGGATGCTGATTTGCAAGATAGCCCTGATGAAATTCCTGCATTGTATAACAAAATTGCTGTTGAAGGTTTTGATTTGGTTTCAGGTTGGAAAGCCAAACGCTATGATCCTTTAACTAAAACTATACCTACTAAACTATTCAATTGGGCAGCTCGTAAAGCATCAGGTATTTATTTGCATGATTTCAATTGCGGACTTAAATCCTATAAAAATACGGTTGTAAAATCTATTGAGGTTCATGGGGAAATGCACAGGTATATTCCTGTACTAGCAAAATGGGCTGGGTTTTCAAACATCACGGAACAAGTTGTAGAGCATCAAAGCAGAAAATATGGCGTTACTAAATTTGGTTTGGAGCGTTTTGTAAATGGTTTTTTGGATTTAATGACTATTACATTTGTTAGTCGATTTGGCAAAAAACCAATGCACTTTTTTGGGGTGTTGGGGAGCTTAATGTTTTTGCTTGGTTTTGGTTTGTTTATTTATATTGGAGGTGCAAAATTATATGCTATGTTCTCTGATATTCCTGCAAAAAACATTGCTAATATGTCAGGTTTTTACATTGCACTTACAGCACAAATTATTGGTGTTCAGCTTTTTTTAGCAGGTTTTATTGCTGAAATGATATCACGAAATGCTTATGATAGAAATAATTATCAAGTAGAAAAAGAAGTTTAGATTTTGCCAAAACAAAAAGTCATTATTATTGGACCTGCTTTTCCTTTTAGAGGGGGAATAGCCAATTTTAATAATGCTTTAGCGCAAGAATATTACAAAAGAGGAGATGATGTAACGCTTTATTCTTTTACCCTTCAATATCCAGGTTTTTTATTTCCAGGCACTACACAGTACGAAAGTGGGGAAACGCCAAAAGGATTGAAAATAAAAACACTTATCAATTCTGTAAATCCTTTTAATTGGGTAAAAGTTGCTCGTAAGATTAATGCTGAAAAACCCGATTTGGTTATTATAAGATATTGGTTGCCTTTTATGGCTCCTTGTTTGGGTTCTATTGCTCGTTTGTTGAATTCTAAAATTAAGATTCTTGCAATTACTGATAATGTAATTCCTCATGAAAAAAGGATTGGAGATACTTTATTTACTAGCTATTTTGTTAAAAGTTGTGATGCTTTTTTATCCCTTTCTGAATCTGTTTTGGATGACTTAAACAAGTTTACTTCCTCTACTTATAAAAAGTTTATTCCTCATCCTATTTATGATATTTTTGGAGAAAAGAGTGATAAAAAAAGAGCTTTAAAAAATTTAGGACTGAATACTAATGATAAACACTTGTTGTTTTTTGGCTTTGTTCGTAAATACAAAGGGTTGGATTTAATGCTGAAAGCAATGGCTGATAATCGCATTAAAGAGTTAGGAATAAAATTGATTATTGCAGGTGAGTTTTATGATGATAAAACTGAATATACCGATATGATTTCTGATTTAGGAATTACAAAAAATATCATCATGAAAAGTGATTTTATTGCTGCTGATAAAGTGAAATATTATTTTTGTGCTTCTGATATGATTACTCAAACTTATCGTACGGCAACTCAAAGTGGTGTTACTCAAATTGCTTATTCTTTTAATAGGCCAATGTTAGTTACTGATGTAGGAGGATTGGCAGAAATTGTTCCGCATAATAAGGTGGGTTATGTCACTTCTCAAAATCCAATAGCTATAGCAGATTCTATTATAGATTTTTATAAGAATAATAGAGAGAAAGAGTTTTCTTTAAATACTATAAAAGAAAAAGAAAAATTCTCTTGGAAATCCTTTGTTGATGGGGTGAATGAATTAATGATTTCAGTAAATAAGTAATCTTTACTTTTTAACCTATCTTTGCCAAAAATTAAACTAATGAAAAAACTTCTTTTATTTTTATTTTGTATTCCTTTTCTCTCTTTTACACAAGAAGTAAATCAAACTGATGTAGATGGTGATAAACAAGGTGTTTGGACTAAATCTTACAAAAATGGAAAAGTGAGATATAAGGGGCAGTTTAAAAATGACAAGCCCTTTGGTTTATTTTACTATTATCAAATATCAGGAGAGTTGCAAGCTGAAAAAAAGTTCTTTCATAATGGAACAGCTGCTGCAACTCATATCTTTTATAAAGGTGGAGAATTGCAAGCTGCAGGTTTATATGTAAATGAATTAAAAGATAGTACTTGGAATTATTATAACAGGGATAGTGTTTTAATTATGAGTGAAGAATATCAGCAAGGAAAATTGAATGGAACAACTAAAACTTACTATTATGAAGGCTCACTTTATGAGGTTAAAAGTTGGAACAAAGATGTTTTAGATGGCGAGTGGAAGCAGTTTTTTATGGATGGAACATTAAAAATGCAGAGTGCTTATAATCAGGGAAAAAGAGATGGAAAACAAACTTATTATCATCCGAATGGAAAGGTGTATTATAAAGGAAAATACACTGATGATTTAAAAGTTGGAGTTTGGGAATATTTTAATGAGGAAGGAGTTACGGATACAATAATTAATTACAATGAGTAAAGGTAAAGTTTTAATGGCAATGAGTGGAGGTATTGATAGTACAATGGCCTCACTATTACTACATGAGGAAGGTTATGAAGTAATTGGTTTAACTATGAAAACTTGGGATTATGAAAGCTCAGGAGGAAGTAAAAAAGAAACGGGTTGTTGTAGTTTGGATTCTATAAATGATGCAAGACAATTAGCTGTGGATTGTGGTTTTCCTCATACTATTTTGGATATTCGTGATGAGTTTAAAGGTTTTATTATTGATAATTTTGTTGAGGAATATATGGCTGGAAGAACGCCTAACCCTTGTGTGCTTTGTAATACTCACATTAAGTGGGAGGCTCTGTTAAAAAGGGCAGATATGCTTAACTGTGAGTTTATAGCAACTGGGCATTACGCACAAGTTCGTGAGGTGGAAGGTAGGTTTGTTGTGTCCAAAGGATTGGATGAAAGTAAAGATCAATCTTATGTACTTTGGGGGGTAACGCAGGAGTGTCTTAAAAGAACCATTTTCCCTATGGGAGAATATCATAAAAAGGATATAAAGCAAATGGCTTTGGATAGAGGATATAAAGCATTAGCTGAGAAAAACGAGAGTTATGATATCTGCTTTATTCCTGATAATGATTACAGAGGATTTTTGAAAAGAAGGGTAGAGGGCTTGGAGGAAAAAGTGAAGGGAGGAAACTTTATTACTATTTCTGGTGAGGTGGTTGGTACGCATGATGGTTATCCTTTTTACACTATCGGGCAAAGAAAAATTGGGATTTCATTAGGTAAAAACCCTACTTTTGTTATTGGAATTAACCCAGAGGATAACACAGTAACTGTTGGTACTAAAGAAGATTTGCAAAAGCAAGAAATGCACATCAGAAATGTAAATTACCTTAAATATGATAAGATTGAAGATGGTAAGGAATATGTAGTAAAAGTGAGGTATAAACATAAAGGAGAGATGGCTACTATTACTAATGAAGGCGAAAACCTAAAAGTGCTTTTCCATAAAAAAGTGGAGGGTATAGCTCCAGGGCAATCGGCTGCAATTTATGAGGGTGATGATTTGATTGCTGGTGGGTTTATAATGAAAATGTAAAAAGTGCAATCTTACAAAATCCCATATTCTAAAACTAAGCAATTCTCTAATTTAGTAATTGATTATTTAGCTAATGATGAAAAGTTAAAACCTTTTATTTCTGATTTTCCTACTATTGATAGTTTTGAAAAGCAAATTACTGAAAAGCAAAATTATCCTGTAAATAGGGAGGTGTTAGTTTCCGTTTTAAAAGAGCAAAACAAAGAATTTAACCTCACTGAACTAAGTAATAACAATATTGATTTATTACTTTCTGAAGATACTTTTACTGTCACTACTGGGCATCAAATTTGCTTGTTTGCTGGGCCTGTATATTTTATTTATAAGATTATTTCTACTATTAATCTTGCTCACAAAATAAAAATAAAATACCCAAAAAATAACTTTGTACCTATCTTTTGGATGGCTACTGAGGATCATGATTTTGAAGAAATAAAGAGCATTAATTTATTCGGTAAAAAAGTTATTTGGGAATCTGAGCAAGAAGGTGCTGTTGGGAAAATGAAACTTAATGGGATTGCTAAAATTATTCAGGAGCTAGAAGGGAAATTAGGAGATAATGAGCATGCCAATAATTTAATTGAGCTATTTAAAAATGCTTATTTAAATCATGCTATTCTTGCTGATGCTACTAGGTATTTAGTAAATGAACTATTCGGAAAGTACGGTATTGTCATTTTAGATGGTGATGATAAAAAGCTGAAAAGGGAGTTTGTTCTTATCATGAAAAATGATATTTTAAATAACTCTTACAAAAGTAGAATTGAAGGAACTTCTGGTCGTTTGTCCGAAAACTATAAAGCACAAGCATTTTTCCGTGATATTAATTTCTTCAAGTTATCAGAAGGAAAAAGAGAGCTGATAACTACTGAGATTCCTGAAAGTGAGATTGAGAATCATCCTGAATTATTCAGCCCTAATGTTTTGATGCGTCCGCTTTATCAGGAGAGTATTTTGCCTAATATAGCTTATATTGGTGGTGGTGGTGAAGTAGCTTACTGGATGCAATTAAGGGATGTTTTTACTAATGAGAACATACCTATGCCACTGCTTGTTTTACGAAATTCTGCAATGCTAATTTCTGATAAACAAAAACAAAAATTTAAAAGTTTAGGTTTTGAAATAAATGATTTATTTTCGGCTATTGATGAGTTGAAAAAACAATATGTTTTGTCTAATTCTAAGGAGGATATTACTTTAAATAT
>ENA-OREB01000606-OREB01000606.1-marine-metagenome-genome-assembly--contig:-NODE-606-length-17920-cov-4.482430_pt1 | contig 17920 bp, 9 predicted proteins | sample MGYA00248625_ERZ508552 | MGnify/ENA primary metagenome ERZ508552 (study PRJEB26219, sample SAMN06267888) | marine metagenome | isolation source: Monterey Bay, California, USA | place: USA:Monterey Bay...
GCTTTATGGTAAATAGCTCCATTGGCATAAGGATACATTCCAGTAACTAAAGATGCCCTAGCCGGAGCACAAACAGGTGCAGGTGTATAGGCATTAGTAAAAACAATACCCGTTTTAGCCAAATCATCAATATTTGGTGTAATGGCTAATTTACTTCCATAGGCCCCCGTTGATTCAAGCTTGTGCTGGTCTGAGATTATAAATACAATATTTGGTTTTTGATGCTCTTGGGCAATTGAAAACCAACTGCCCAAAAACAAACAAAATAATCCTAGATATTTTTTCAATTTATTTTAGTTTAAACATTAATTAATATTATCGTTTGCTGTGGTCTCAATAAGTGGAATGGGCCAGGTGTAATCCTCAGGTTGACGTGCTCCGATATTATTATTTAAGACTGTTCTACAATATTCATCATAAACACCCATTCTTGTGATATCAAAAAACCGATGACCTTCCATAAATAATTCTACTCCTCTTTCACGCAAAAGGGCTGTTCTAAAATCACTCATAGACATTCCAGAGCCATCAAAAGCAGTCATGCCAACACGATTTCTAAGTATATTTATGTCATCATTAGCAGTGGCTGGATTTTGATTTATCTCTGCCATCGCCTCAGCACGCATAAGGTAAACATCAGCTAAACGAATTACATGCCAATTTTGCTCACTAGTGTACTCTGTAGTAGCGTTGGCATCAATATATTTCGATGTAAATACTTGAAATAAAGTCCCATTAGATGCTCCTGTTTCAAGGTTTGTTCTGAAATATCCTGTACTTGCAGGTGATAGAACATAAGATCTTGTGGCATCTTGATATTCACGAACAATTGCATTTTGAAATCTTGGATCGTTCTTGTCTATTTGAAAATTGATGTATTTAGGTAATAATTTGTTAGTACCACCCCAACCTCCTCCACTGAGGCCTGCCCCTCTTGGGCAAAATAAATTGGAAACGGCTGTACCTTGCTCTGTTAGCGAAGAGCCTTGAATATCGAATAGCATTTCTAGATTATTCCCATTAGCAGGGTCAAAAATTCCTACCCATTGATCTAGATCTGAAACTAAAGAGTAATCCCCTTGATTTATAACAGCATTACAGTGGTACTTTGCTAATTGATATAAATTTGCAGAAGACTCCGCAATTCCTAAATATCTGTTATTCCCTTCAGTGTTTTCTGTAGCTGTTCGCTTTGAAGATGCCATCTGAATATAAACTTTTGCCAGCATTGCGTGAGCAGCTGCATTAGTTGCTCTTCCAATATTATTGGTAGACCCACCTCTAGTTTCATTAAATCCCCAACAGTACTCAGAAGCGTACGTGAAATCATTTATGATAACATCATATATGTCCTCTATTGCAGAAACAGCTAACCCTTCATCTCCAGATTCTGTGGGCTCTGTTCTTAGAGGTACTTCGCCAAAGCACCTCACCAAATTAAAATAATGTAATCCTCTCAAGAATTTAGCTTCACCAAGGATACGGTTTTTTAATTCCTCATCCATTTCGATTGCAGGAACTCTAGCTATGATGTTATTGGCATCTTTAATTCCAATATACATTTCAATCCATGGATTTCGTAAGTTTTGATCTGAAGGAACAATTGTTCCTCGTCTAAAATTGCCATGTTTCCAACTTGAAGTCCCCTGGTCTGAGGCTGCATGTAAATTGGATAAAAACTGCTGTCTATAATAACCAACACCCTCTTTTAAACGTGCATAAGCTCCCGAAAGAGCAGCCAAAGCGTCTGTTTCGTTCTGATAAAACTGTTCTGTACTTAACTGTACTAATGGATCTTCGTCTAACACATCACTACATCCTATTATTAAAGTAATTGTAGCAACTGTCAGCATTAGTTTAATAGTAATTTTTGAAAATATTTGTTTCATGATTATTGCTTTTAATAATTAATAATTAAATCTTAAACCTAATGTATATCGCCGTGTTCCTGGATAACTTCCAAAATCTACTCCTCGTCGTTGAGGATCTTTGTTGTAAGACTGAATTTCAGGATCATAACCAGGATACTTGGTCCAAGTTAGAAGATTATTTCCTGAAAGATATAATCTAAGAGATCTGCCTTTTTGCATATTTAAGGTATATCCTAAATTTAAGTTTTTAAGTCGGATGAAAGAACCATCAAAAACCTGTCGATCTGAAGCCAACGCTCTTTGACCAGCATCGGTCAAAGGTGCTGGGTGTTGAACTCCTGTCATTTGACCAACCGAAGGGTCATAAACCACTGTACCAGTTGACGAATCTACAGAAAGTGGTGCTGTCCACGAGTCGTTAAATGAAGCTTGTAAAACGTTTGTACTTTGCTGGTTACCGTATAGACCCCAGGAATCAACCCAAAAAATATCACCACCTTTTTGACCTGTAATTAGAAAACTCAAATCCCAATTTTTGAATATAAAGTTGTTGGTAATTGCGGCCGTAAAATCGGGATTTGGATCACCAATTTGTACGTAATCATCAAAATTAATTTGTTGAACTGGTAGTGGGTCGCCATTTACATCTAAATCAACATGATTATTAACATATTTTATTTCACCAGGTGTGGCACCATCTATCCCACTTGCAATTGCTTCATCCCAATTCTCGTATATTCCATCGGTTTGTGCTCCCCAAAAAATACCCAAAGGCTGTCCTTCCTGAAAAACAATTGGATTAGCTTGACTAAATCCAACAGAAGGTCCCAACTGAAAATCAAGATTTGAATTTAATTTTAAAAGTTTATTTCGATTAAATGAAATATTTCCTGAAACGTTCCAATCAAAATCGTTTGAGTTTATCAATTCAGCATTTAAGGCAAATTCTATTCCTTTATTTTCGATCTCACCAAAATTATCCACTATAGAAACAAATCCGTTAGAAGCGGGTAAAGTTACATTTTGCAACAAGTTTTTTGTTGTTTTATGATAAGCATCAATCGTTAAATTCACTTTTGAATTAAATAAACCAAGGTCAATACCGAAATTAGCTTGATCAGTTGTCTCCCAGGTTAAATCGTCATTAGCTAAATTTGATTCGTAATACCCTGTCACCAGTTCATCATTAAAGTTATATCTAATCGGTGTCATCAACGCCAAAGACTGATAAGGTGCTATAGGGTTACTTCCTGTTTTTCCATAAGATAATCTAAAACGTAAGTTGGATATCGTATTGGAATTCATTAGAAAATCCTCTTCAGATGCAGCCCAAGCCAATGCAATTGATGGGAATATTGCACTTTTGTTATTTTTAGCAAACTTTGAGGAGGCATCAACTCTAGCGTTGATATCAACATAATATTTTTGATCATAATTATATCCAATTCGAGCCAGCCCGGACAGCAATCCAAAGTCTCTAAATTGTGAAATTGGAACTAGAATGTCTGTAGCAGATTCAAACGTGTAATATGATGTTGCATCGCTTCCAAACCCAAAAGCTTTATTAAATTGAGCTCGAATTTTATTTTGCTCAACAGTTCCCACTAAAATTGCATCAATTCTATGTTTTCCAAATCTATTTCGGTAACGAAAGCTTGTTTCTCCATACATTTTTTCATTTTGCAAATAAGACTGTGAGGCTTCTCCATTGTTTCTTCTACCTCTTGTGGTGCTAGTTGGATAATAGGTGTCACGATTACTTCTCTGAAGATTGTAAAATCCTTTGACAGTCCAAGTGACTTTGGGTTTAATTTTTGTGATTAGCGCTAAAGCTTGACCAAAATTTACAGATTTTTTATGATCTTGAACAAGAGTTGCTAGCGTGTAAGGATTTGAAACTAATTGATTTTCATTTAAGTCAGCATAAGCATCATCATCTTCCCCAGGGCTTAGCAAATCAAAAATTGGCTGAAACCTCAATGCTTGAGATACCACTCCTCTTTGCTGAAAGATTTCACCATTGGCAACAGATGAAGCATTTCCTGAATTGTGCGCAATATTTGTTTTAATAATTAAATCGACTTTATCATTAAACATTTTGCGTCTAATGTTTGTATTTGATGTTATTCTACGATTATTGGTATTGGAAATTACACCTTCTTGATTTTGTATCCCTAAACTTGTGAAAATATTGTTCTTACGATTACCGCCAGTATACGACAAGTTATAGGCATTTGAATAGGCCATTCTATATGTAATGTCTTGCCAATTGTTACTCACACCAGTAGTTTCTGGGTAAGGCAATGCATACCCAGAAAGTTCTGTGTAAACCGCTGGGTCCAATGCTTGAGAGCCATCAAAAGCACCAGAACCGTATAAATCTGGATTTGAGATATTTACATACAATTGATTTAGTGCTCTCTGGTTCATATATGACTCAAACTGAGGACCATCTAATACATCTATAAAATCAATAACTTCATTGACTGAAGAATCAATATTTACTGTAAAAGAATCTTTACCATTAGAAGTGTCAGCACTTTTGGTGGTAATAATTATAACTCCATTAGCACCACGCGCGCCATAGATAGCTGTTGCAGCTGCATCTTTTAACACCTCAATTTTATCAATATCGTTGGGATTTAAAAATGCGATAGAGTTTTGCGCTTGACCACCTCCAGTATTACCTTCTGCGTCTGTTAGTGGATCGATAGGAATTCCATCAACAACATATAAAGGCTGAGTTCCACCCAATAGCGAGTTTGTTCCTCTGATGGAGATTCCTGTACCACCTCCAGGCTCAGAACTATCAGATATCACTACACCTGATATTTGACCTTGTAGTAATTGTTCAACTGAAGAAGTTCTGTTTTGTTCGAGTTTTTCCGTGGTGACTTGTGAAATGGATCCCGATAAATCTTTCTTACTGACATCAAAATACCCAACACTTACAACAACTTCATCTAGTTGATCTAGGTTTGTTTGTAAGTAAATTTTTAAGGTTTCAGATTCTACAACAATTTCTTGGGTCTTCATACCAAGGTAAGAAATTGATAATGTAGCTCCTAATTTAGTGTTGATTTCAAAAAAACCATCAAAATCCGTTATAGCTCCATTTTTAGTTCCTTTCTCCAGAATTGTAACCCCTGGGAGGAGTTGTTTATTTTCCTCATCAAGCACAGTTCCTTTGACTACAACTTGTTGTTGAGCCAAAATGAAAAGTGGAAAAAAGAGAAAAATCAAATTTAATTTTTTCATAAATTTTGCTTTTAGTTAATAATTATTTTTTTGTTAGTGATTTCATAACTTGAGTTTTTTAATTGAAGTATATAATACCCCGTTTCGAGGTTGGAGGTGTCAATAGTATAATTCAATGTATTATCAATGGATTTAACCAATCTTCCTTGCATATCATACATAGATAAAGATATTGGTCCATGAACACCGCTTATGTTGAAATAATGCTCTGAAGGATTTGGAAAAATTCTAATGTTGTTCTCTACTAATGTTGAGGGAGTAGATAAATTGTGAGTCCATAAATCCATAAGAAAACTAGCTGCAAAACCCCACGAACCATCTGGTTCAATTAGCCATTTGCCATCCATCCAATCGTAAAGAAAATCAGTATCATATTGTACCCCTTTTTCCCAAGTAAACCCATTTGGTCCACCCTGTTGACCAGAACAATATAAGTTCCATAGATAAAAATTAGGAATCCCCAAAGCAAGGGCTAGCCCAACGTAGCGACCATAACGCTCAGTGATTAAAGCCTGATTATTATTACCATTATATGGTGGGTTTTCATTTATTGCAAACTCACCAATCTGTACAGGATATGCAGTTGGAAAATCTTGGGTTTCAGTCGTAAGATATCTTGCCATCTCTAAACCCTTCCACATGGCATGACCATGAGGATTAGCAGAATTGGTCCATCCCCCATCATAAGCTGACCAAGAAGATAAATCAATACGTGCCTTAGGAACGACGTCTGCAATAACACAAGGAATATTACTATCCATCATGGTTTTCCGAGTGCCATTATCATTCCACCACAACTTATTAAATTCTATACCCTGAAAAACTTTAGCATTAGAATCAGGAAATTCATTTCTTGCTCTTTCAGTTCCGCGTTGCCGTGCTCTAAACATACGAGCCATTCCTTCAATATCCCAGTTTACATCATCTGGTATAAGTGATGGATTTTGCTCCCAGAGTACCCCTTGACCACGCAACATCCAGTCACCTTCCCAATTTTGATAAACAAAATTTTTATCCATATGTCCATATGTGCTAAGCAGATGAACTGTCAGATCATAAAATTGTTGCTCTTCATTTAAATTGCTTTCATGGTCAAAGTCTGGACCCTGTTTCCAATCCCCTTTATTTTTGGAGGTAGTCCAAAACGTATGGGTTTTAATATGGCTTCTACTGAACAAAGAATCTATATATTGATGTTGTGCTACATCTTCTAAAGTTTCAAAGTTAGGCCAGGTATGATTAAACGGATAAGCACTATACATCTTCCCATTTGTAGCTGTTAGTGTTGTTTTTATTGAGGATGCTCCAAAATCTTGATAAAAATCTAAACCCTCGAGTAAGTAGGGTCTTTGTGTAAAATTATACCAACCTGCGATATGACTAGAACCAAAAATATCTATAATTTCAGTGGCATCAGCACCAAGATTTGGATCGTAGTTGTTTATTTGAGCTGTAATTTGGGCTTCAGTAGGTATCGTTTCTGTGAAATGTTCTCGGATATCGCCATTATTTAATAAGGAAAAATTTGGATTATTTTCGGTTAGGTTATCAAAATTTATATCCTCCCCAAGTCGTAATAATCCACCATTATTGATATTTAAGTTAAATCCAGCATCGGCGGAAGTAACACCTAACTCACCCTCATTGATATATTTTACATATAAACTGCCTTTGTTGCTTATAGTCAAAGAAGAAAACTCGCCTGGATTTGGATTTTTTGTAAATAAGCTCACATTTTCTGCTAAAACAATTCCCTTGATTGTAAGATCAGCTTTGGCAGTTGGAGAACTCCATTGGAAAGTACTTCCTGTTAATCCAAGATTCTGTTTGATATTGACATAAGAATAGTACTCAATAGTTGCGTTGATTCTAAAATCAGATTTTAAGACAAAACTATCGTCTATCACAACATTATAATGATCAATAATTAGGGCTTTGTTATCATCACTGGATGAAATAATGAGAGATTTTGGATTAAAAAATCCTGAACCAGAAATATAGGTGGTGTCCTGATTCAAGTTTAAATATATCCGGCTATTATGATTGTAAAGACTTCCGTCTCCAGATCCAGAGGGCTGTTCTCTTCCTGCCGAGAAAGTTCCCAAACACAAGATACTTCCGTTTATCCTTAAGTCTTTAGCAAAATTTGATAAGTCGTGTCCCATTCTTAAAACGCCACCAGATTGTACTCTTAAATTATTGCATAAATCAACAATTTCACCAGAACTTGTACCCATAAGATCGATATAGACCGTATGATTTTCAATACTCACATTGTCAGCAGCAGTTGGTACTGATCCAGAGCTCCATATATTCGGATTACTCCAATCACCGCTAGATACTGTACTTACCACGTTTGAGAAATCAATATCTTGGTTGCTGACCAAAGACAATTGCGCAAAAGTTTGAGCACAAGATGTAATAAATACAAAAATCAGTATTTGATGTTTTAACATATCATATATGAAGCGTTCAAATTTCATTAATTATAAGGTCCTTAAAATATTTAAAGCTTCTTTTTTGAAGGCTTCAGAGTCAGGATAAGAATTGTTTTTGATGTTATATTCTTTCAAAAAAGCATTCATTTTCTTGTAATAGGCTTGATGTAAAAAATACAATGATGTCTTCATACCTTGCTCGTTTATTAAAGACATTTCTTTAGATTGTCCAGTCTTTTTATGATATTCATTATTATACATTTCCCAATGTAAGGCAAAAGGTAAATTTAAAGCCAATGCAATTTGCATAATCTCTTTAGTTTGATTGTGTTGTTTTACAAAACTTTGAGGATTATTTATATTTGCTTGATATCCATATTCACCAATAAAAACGCGTCTTGTAAAGGGGATGTCTTTTTTAGGTTTTAGTTGTTTTTCTAAGTAGTTAAAAATAGCTGTAAGTGTTTTTGTTTTTTCTTCGAAATTTCTTTTTTTGATTGCCTCGTAACTTGAATAAGAAACTAAATCTACATCAACTTTAGGTAAAATATCTTCAGCGATACAGACATCACCATTCATCCCTTTTAAAGCTAAATTTAATTCGATATAATGATAAATTTGTACGTTTTTATGCTTTGTTTTCTTTTTTGCATCGTCAATTGCTTTTTGTCTAATTTGAAACCACTTTGTCATGTTTTTAACATCCTTTTTTGGTGGCGTTATTTTTCTATTATATTCCGGATGTAATAACCAGTCTCCTTCCCAATTGCCAATCATAAAAGTTTTACCTGAATTGTTGTATTCCTTTAATAAATATGATACAAATTCATACATCTCATTATACAAAATTTGCTCTTCTTTTTTATTAATTCCTTTCTTCCATTGAATTTGTGTTAGAGAATGTACCCAAGTAAAAATGAATTTGAAATCCATATCAAAAACTATTTTGTAATCTTTATTTGATAAGAATAATTCTTTTGTAGATTTTACTTTTTTTATGGGCAATCCATAAACTTTTTGAGATTTTTTACCAAGTGATATTTTTAAAATATTGGAACCCATTGCGCGTATGTGTTTTGCTTGCTCTATCAGCGCAGATTCATCTGTAAATTTATAATACCCTCCAATTCCTTGAGTGCCTAATACAAAATTATAATCTTCTAAATCAGATTTTTTATCATATTCAGGTATTGTTTGCCCGAAAATAAATAATGAACTAAAAAATAATATGAATGAGAATTTTTTCTTCATTTTATTGCACATTTAAGCTTTTGAAATTGACTGCATTTTTTCTAAATATATCATAAGAAGGTAACTCATCATTTTTCTTCAAATATTTTTTTATGAATTGTTTAGACTCTTTATAAAAATTATGATGTGTGTACCAAATTGGTTGCTTTTCTCCTTTATCATCAATCAACCAATAACCAACTTGTTCTCCAGTTTCTTTTTTAATTTCGTTGTTATACATCTCCCAGTACAAAATAAATGGTGTTCCCCATTCTAAAGCTGTCTTAATTGTCCAAATAGATCGTAAGTTTTGCATTTCATCATTGTGATGAATGCTAGGGTTACCATATTCTCCAATCCATACACGCTTACCTTCAGGTAAACCTGTTTTTGGTGAAAGTTGAGATTCTAAATAATCTAAAGACTTTTTTAAATTTTCATTTAATGTCTTTTCCTTTTTATAAGGGTTGGTTGCATCATAGGAAGAATAAGATACATAGTCAGGATTTACTTCATTAACAACAGTGTTTGCAACCACTTTTGCCTCTGGTTCTTTTAATGCTTTTCTAACCAAATTCACTTCTATATAATGATACACTTCTACATTTTTGTATTTCACATCTCTTTTGGCATCATCAATGGCTTTTTGTCTCGTTTTTGCCCATTGAGTCATACCTTCTAGGGTTTTTAAATTAGCAGGTTTTGTTCTGTCATAATCAGATCTTAAATGCCAATCTCCTTCCCAGTTTCCTAGGTAAAAAACCTTTCCTGTTCCGTTATATGTTTTTAACAAATGTGCTGTAAAATCATACACTTCTTTGTACAAAGCTTCTTTGTATTTTTTAGGATACCCATCTATAAATTTTATTTGAGCTGTATCATCTTTTTTGCCAATTGGTTCTGGTGTGTATTGAGAAAACCCATAAATCCATATATGGTAATATTTAAAATCCATATCCAAAACCTCTTTCATAGAAGGTTCTAACGTTGCTAACCTAGTTAATGAAGTAATTTCATCATTCTTAGGCAATCCATAATTCTCTGAACAATACCTAGGATGCATAGAAAACTTTAATAGATTAGACCCCATTTTCTTTATCTCAGTTGCGGTTTCTACCAACATAGTCTTGTCGGTAAACTTATATTTTGAACCAACTGTTTGGGTTCCTAGTGCAAAATTATAAGAATCAATACTCTCTTGAGTTTTCCTGATTTGATTTGTTTCGCTATTGTTAAATGCACTTAAGGAAAAGTAAATTATTAATCCTACTGCTACAATTAATATTGTTGCATAAAATGTTTTGCTGTTTTTCATTTTTTGAGTGATAATTTTCAACACTACAAATTCTAAAAAAAGTATCCAAAATAGGTAGAAATACAATTCAACTAAGTTTAAAAGGTGATCAAAGCTTAAATTATCAATTTCTTTCCAAACAATAGACTTTATACAAAATCCACCTGTAAGTTGCTGCATGGATGCTAGTTATAATATTTACTATAGAATAACATTCTATAACATATTGAATTGAACTGTAATTGAACTAAAATGAATTGTTTAAAAACGGGCTTATCCTTTCCTTTTTATAATTTCATATTTCTTAATATTTTACCCATGAGACTCAAAATAATTTTTACCTTAATAATTGTTACGCAAATAGCGGCTTGTCAAACAAGGGATGACAGTATACTTTCTGACACTATTATTGAAAACCCTACTCCAGAAATTGAACAGCTAGTAGAAATCAGTGACGATTCAGATTTAGACAATCTCCCTACTAATGCAGTATATATAAAAGAGCAAAGTTTAAAGGGGGAAAATACATCTCCTTATGGATATGTAGTTAGAAGACCTGAAGGGTTTGGTAGTGATGGGTTAAAATACCCGATATTAATTTACTTACATGGAGTGGGAAGCAAAGGGAATAGTAACACCAATCCTGACGATATAAATAAAGTAGATAAAGATGGAGCGATTAGAGCTATTAAATTAGGTGTATGTAACCCTAAAGTAGCAATGCCTGTATTTGCCCCTCAATCTAACACATCGTGGAACGCAAACCATGTGAAATCTTTTATTAATTATCTTATAAACACCCATCCTAATGCTATAAACACCAACAGAATTTACCTGTCTGGGTTTAGTATGGGAGCTATGGGCACGTGGACTTATTTAGATACTTTTGGGTATGAAAACAATTTAATTGCAGCTGCGGTAACTATGGCTGGTGCAAAAGATGAGTGTAATGTAGAAGCACTTAAATTAATGCCGTTTTGGGCTTTTCATGGGCAAAAAGATGGTGCAGTTCCTGTAGATAAAACTATTGATTTAGTCGATGATTTTAGAGCAAAATATCCATCACAAGTACACCAAAAATTAACGCTTTTTACACAAGATGATTTTGATGGACAATACCATCGTATAGACTATGGTGTATATGACCGTACTTCTTGGGATAAAAATCACACTGGAGACATTTTTGATATGGATGTTGTAAACTGGATGTTACAATACAAAAGAAACGATTAAGACTTTACTCAATTTCTGTTGCTATTACAATTGAAAATTGTTCGTTTGGATGTATTGTTTTATAGGTGCTTTTTTCTAATAAATCTATGGACTCATCTTCCATATCAGGTAAACCTAACCAAGGTTCGATGCAAACGTAATCTGCTCCTGGTTTAGACCACAATGCCAAATGGGGGTAGTCTTTAAAAACAACTTTAATTCCTTTTGCCTGGTTTTTCTTACGCAATCTAACCCATTTAAAATTTATGTTTGCAAATACCAATGCATCTTCATTAAAAATAGTGTCTGATAATTCCAATTGATTTTGTTGTAATTCAAAAGCTCTTAATTGATTTGTTAACAATCCAGAACCTCCTAAAGTTAAAGAATGTAGCGATATAGTATTGGGGAATTCAATTATATAATCAGATAATTTTGTATTCTTGTCTAGAGGACAAGCATAGGCAGTATGCCCACCACAAGAAAAAAACATTGGAACCTCATCTTTATTAACAATTTCATAAGTCATTTGCAAACCTTTTGAGCTAAGCTCATAGATTATAGTAAACGAAAAATCGAATGGATATTGTTCTTTAGTTAATTGTGAACTCATCAAAGTAAATGCGCATTTTGATGCAGATATTTGATGAATACTAAGATGTTTGTTATTTCGAACAATACCATGCTTGGGCATTGCAAATTCTTCTACTCTATAAGTAATTTTATTAGATTTTATATTTCCTATTGATGGAAACAACACAGGAGCACTGCTTCCCCAAATAGTATTGTTTATTTGCCAAATATATTCTTCTTTAGTTTCTTTTTTTTTTAAAGAACGAACTTCTGCTCCAACAGATTCAATAAGACAAATAAAGTTTTGGTTCTCTAGGGTGTATAACATATTTGTTTGAGGTTGTTAAAACTAAAATTAGAAAATTACTTACTGTTCTTCTATAAACTCTTTAGGTGTTTTACGGTAATGTTTTTTAAACAGGGTACTAAAGTATTTTGGATCATGAAATCCAGATTCATAAGCAATATCTGAAATTCTACTTAGAGTTTTCTTTTTCATTAATTCCTCTGCATGTCCAAGTTTAATTTTTATAATTAAATCTGAAGGAGACATTTGAATAAGCCCTCTCAATTTTCTAAACATATTAGACCTACTAAGCCCCATTATTTTACACAAAGTATCTATAGAAAAATCTTTTTCAGTTAAATTTTCTTTAATAACATTAATTACATCAGAAAGAAAGCTTTCGTCTGGTGTTAATTGTTTTTTTACTTTCTTGTCATCTAACAATCGATTCACATTTTCCCTAGACTTTATCAAGTTATTAATGGTAGCCTTGAGAATAGAAACATTAAATGGCTTTTCTACATAAGCATCAGCACCAGTTTCTAAGCCTTGTATTTTATCGTCTATATCTGCCAAAGCAGTAAGCATAACAATAGGAATATGACTTGTTTTAAAATTGGTTTTAAGCAACTTACACAACTCTTTACCATCCATTTCTGGCATCATTACATCAGTAATAATTAAATCGGGGTTTTTAGAAAGAGCCAACAACATTCCTTCTTTTCCGTTAGATGCTTCTATAACTGTATAGTTTTTTTCCAATTCATTTTTAACCGCTCCACGTAACTCTTCATTGTCTTCTACTAAAAGAATGAGTTTGTTTTTGGTTATTAAGTCATCAAAATTTGTTTTAAACTCTTCTTTTGCACTGTCCTCTATAATATGTTCATCTCCGTAATGTTCTGTACCACTAGGCAAGACAATGGTAAATTTAGAACCTATGTTTTCTATACTTTCTAACAAGATCTTACCGCCATGCAATTCAACTATTTTTTTAGACAGCAACAAACCAATACCTGTCCCAGGGATTCCTTTATTAGAGACATTCGTACCTCTTGTAAAACGTTTAAAAATTAACTCTTGCTGCTTTTCAGGTATACCTACACCATTGTCTATAAATTCAATTTTTAACTTAGTATCATCTAAATACGCTTTAACTTTTATTTCCCCACCATCATTGCTATACTTAATAGCGTTAGAAATCAAATTATAAAAAATACGATTCATTTTTGCCTTATCAAACCAGACAGGAATGTGTTTAACTTCTAATGATACATCTAAAGATTTCTCTTGAAGAATTGGTGTAAAATCATTAATAATTTTAGCCAAACAATCTTTTAAATCTACTTTACTAACAGATAGCTTTAATTGTTTTCTATCAATTTTTTGAAAATCTAAGAGTTGTGTAACATATTCATTTAAATTTTGCGAATTTCTTTGAATAAGTTCAATTGATTTCTCTGTATCCTGTTGATTGGTTAGCTGTTTTACAAGAAGCTGTATAAGGGATACTGGTGTTCTAATGTCATGGGCTACCTCTACAAAAAACTTAATTCTGTTTTCATCAAATCTCTTTTGAGTATTGGCTCTAAAAATTCTAAAAATCAAATAAACTATCAAAAGAAATAATAGGATGTATAAACCAAATGCCCATAAGGTTTCCCAAAATGGTTTTTTTATGACAATTTCTAACTTATAATCATTTTCTCCTTTTACTCCCTCTGAATTATAGCCTTTTACGTGTAATTGATATGAACCTGGTTTAAGATTAGAATAATAAATTTTCTCGTTACCATAGTTTACTTGATACTCTTTTTCATAACCCTTTAATTTCGATTGGAATTCATTCCTTTTAGACCCATGAAACTTAATGGTTTCATAATTAAAAGAAATCGTATTCTGATCGTAATTTAAAACCAATTTTTTTGTGTAATTAATGTTTTTAGATAAGGTTAAACTATCGGGTTCTTTTCCATTTATTTGAAAGTTTGAAATAAAAATATCTGAGATTTTCTTGTCTTTAACAAGGTGAATCGGATTAAAAATTACCGCTCCTTTTGCACCACCAAAGGCCAATCTACCATCTTTAAACTTAGCTGAAGCTCCAATTCCAAATTCATCAATTAGCATTCCGTCTTGTACTCCATACTTTCTAAAAGAACCTTCTTTTATATTATACTTCCACAAACCTGATATTGAAGTAAAATACAGGTTTTGCATATTGTCTTTTTTAATAGAAAATACAGTTCCTATTCTTTTATTAGTGCTATCTCCAAGGTTATCTAATTTCTCAGTACTCAAATTGTATTTATACAAACCGTTTTTACTCCCAATCCAAATACAATTGTTTATATAATCTAAATTTAAATCGTAAATATGATTAAAAGAATTAAAAACAGATTCTTCAATTTTACGAACACTAGCATTTCGTGTATTTAATTTAAAAAAGCCTAAGTTAGAACCAACATAATTAATATTATCAAACCCCTGTATCAAAGATCTTGTTAATCCTACAGCATAGGTAGTAACAAATGTGTTGTTTTTATAGTGTGTAAGTGGAGCATCACTTCCTCCGATCCATAAATTATCATCATAGGTTTTTATTCTAAAAATAAACTTTGAAGATCTTTTAGATTCCAAATCAAAATTAGACACTTTACCCTTGTTTTGGTGAAAGGTTAAGACTCCTTCTCCATAAGTACCTAATAGTAAATTGTTTTGATACTCATTAACTGTTAAAACAGCTGTATTGAACAATTTTGGGTCTTTATTGTAGTTTGTCCAACTCTTATTTCTATCATACTTACTAATCCCATTTTCTGTTCCAAACCAGATAGCTCCAGAAGCCGATTCGTATATAGATCTTATATTATTATTATGAATACTGTTCTTTTCATTTTGTATATGTTGAATATTGGTAAAAACATTCTCTTTGTCATAAACAATATTGATACCTCCTTCTCTAACCCCTAACCAATAAGCATTAGAGTCATCGACATAAATTTCGTAAATGCTATTCTGAGTAATAGAATTTTGATTGTCCGTATCATGGCTAAAGGTTTTAAGAATTTTAAATTCTTTGTTTAAAACAAATAAGCCCAATCTATCTATGGCTACTAAAGCATTGTTGTTCTTATCAAAATCTATTTGACGTATTGCATAGGTTTTATTTAAAATCTGACTAATCGGTATATTCTTAATCGCATCTTTATTGATGATAAATAACCCCCCAACTTCTGTTCCAACCCAAATTCTTGCATCAGAATCAAAAGCAAAATCTATAATGTCTTGATTAGAAATATAGGTTTTCTCTAAAGAAAGCTTCTTGATTTTCTGTTTGTATGAAAACACAGAAAGTCCCTTTGAAGTAGCAGAGTAAACCTTATTGTTATAGAATTTTACTTTTCTGTTATTGATAAAATTTTTGAGTTGTATTTCTGTTGCCTCATGCGTTTTTAGATCATACACAATAAAACCAGCAGATAATCCAATGAGTAAGTGAGAATCGTTAAGATTTGTTAAGGATAAAAAACGATTGTGTTTATTTGAGTAAAGTTTTTCAAAATAATCATAATCATAATGATATTTATACAGAGATCCATTAATACTTAATACATAAAGAGCACCTTGAACGTTTAATATACTAGCAATTTCTTTGCCTTTAAATTTGTCGCTATCATTAAGCCCATAATTTTTAAACTCAATTCCAGAATATCTATTGATACCTTGATCTGTCCCAACCCACATATAACCTAAACTATCACGCTCAAATACATTGATAGTTCCGTTGAGGAGACCATCTTTACTGTCTAAATGAATAATTTGCTGCCCAACAGAATATTGAAAGCAGAAAATAAAAAAACCAAGAATAAATGTAAATAATCTTATAGTAAAACTCATTCTAGTAAAAGTAAATATTAATTCAAAATAAATAAAACCAAATTTTTAATCATTGGATTTCTGATGCTTTTTCTTCAATGACACTTGAGTTCTTAACCACCAATCACTATCAGTATTGTACTTAGACTAAACTTTCAGCAAATATTTATAGTTCACTTTTTTCCCTTTCCAATTTGTTTCTTTCAACCAATTCTCTAATGCTTTTTCTAATTCTAGAATTTGCATTTTATAAGATAAATCATTTACAATATTATAAGACTCATCTGGATCGTTCTTTAGGTCGTAAAAGAAACTATCTCCATCTGGATACATAATTAATTTAAAATCATCACTTCTAACCATAAAAGCACCTTCTGTTTTTGCAGTGATTTTACGTGTTCCTTTCTTATCTGGTTTTACACGCTCGCAAAACGAATATTGACGTGCTTCAGATGCATCTTTTTCTCCTGTTAAAAAAGGAATTAAAGTAAAATCAGACGAGGTGTCTGAAACATTGTGAGCTTGAATGCTCAAAGTATTAGTTCCTTCAATTAAAATATTTTGAAAATTATCAATAACAAATCTTTCTGGGTATCCTCCAACGTAAATTTGAGCTTCATGATCTGTATTTGTGGTCGCATTGTAGGCAGGAGGAGAACCATTTATATTTGCTCTTGCAACTTCAAAACCATTTATATATGCAACAAAACCATCATCATAATCTATATCAAGAATTAAACTAACAATATTATTAATATCCAAGATTGTAAAATCTTTTCTTATAAATACTGATAATGTTCCTGATGGAATATTTGTATTGTCATCACTATCGCTGTAACCAAAACCAGAGGATCCTTCGGACCATGAGTTATCATTATAATTAACACTAGTCCAATTACTAGAAACTGAAGATGTTGGTGTAATATATTTAAATAAGTCACCTTCTGTTATTAAGGTTCTAGGGTAAGTGAGTTGGCCTCTATTTTTATTTGAAGCCCAAAGTAACATATATTCATCTTCGTTTAAGATAATTTCTGGAAAAACCCAAGGATTAGTATCATCCTCTTCATCAGAAATACTCCAGTTTATTAATGAAACAGGTGAGCTTCCATAATTATATAATTCGATCCAATCAGGAGTATCACCGTCTTCGTCTTGAAAAATAGAATTAGAAGCAACTAATTCATTTATTCTAATATCTTGAGAATAAATTTGAGTGAAAAGTAAGAAACAACAAAGACGAATTAAATTCATAATTGCCAAATATAGTTTATTAAACTATTTTCTTAAAATCTTTTACCAATAGAAATATTTAATCTTGCGCTAGCTGCAGATCTGTCTCCAGAATCTGATTCTTCGTCAAAGAACAAGTTTCTACCAACTCCAAATAAAGTTTCTAAAGTAAACCCTTTTCTGTTAATCCACTTTCTACCAACGGCCAACCCTAAAGCCATATCGAAGTAATTTTCATTATTGTAGGTGAATGAAGTTTCATTATATACATCGGCATCACCAAATGCAAACTTAGTAAACACTTCAGCAAAAACTCCATAACCTCCGTAATCTTCAGATTGTAAAAAATAAAATCTATAATATGGTGTAATTGCAAGATTATCATTCCAATCTGAGTCTTCACCTCCAAGATTTATAAAAAGTGTAGTTCCAAAACCAGTTGAAGAATCATTAATTTTTTCATAACCTACCGAAAGTGCAGGAAAAACTAGTAGATCTAAAAAATCAACTTTGAATTCTTTTGTTCCAATTTGCTTAGAAAATTTTTCAATTTGAGTATCGGTTTTAATTACCTCAACTTGTTGTATTTTATCTTGAGAATAAGATGTTAAAGTAATTATAAAAAAAAGGGTGATTAAGTTTTTCA
>ENA-OREB01000615-OREB01000615.1-marine-metagenome-genome-assembly--contig:-NODE-615-length-17800-cov-8.772048_pt1 | contig 17800 bp, 15 predicted proteins | sample MGYA00248625_ERZ508552 | MGnify/ENA primary metagenome ERZ508552 (study PRJEB26219, sample SAMN06267888) | marine metagenome | isolation source: Monterey Bay, California, USA | place: USA:Monterey Bay...
CTCTATTTGAAAAGTCAGTTCAGCCATCGATGGAAGTAATTCCTGCAAATGTAACTTCGGAGCATGGTTGGAACCCTCTACAATGCCATCGCAGTTGGAGTTGGCGCGTCTGCCGGACTTTGGCTAGGCAAAAAAATCTCGAAGGAGTTGCAAATTCTGGTGTTTCAGGCACTCGGGCTGTTCACCCTGGGCCTCGGTTTCAGCATGAGCTTGGAAATGGATGAACCGTTTGCCGTGTTTTTGGCACTCGTCTTCGGCACCATTGTAGGGCAAAAACTCCAAATTGACCAGCGCGTTCACCGCATGACAGATCGCTTGGGCGAGGGCACTGGATCAGGACTTGTTCAATCTGTGCTGCTGTTTTGTGCAGGAGCCATGACCTTGGTGGGCTGCATGCAAGACGGCCTTCAAAACGACCCCACCATCTTGTTCATCAAAGGCACCATGGACTTGGTGAGCTCAGCCTTGCTCGCCGCCACCCTTGGACGAGGTGTGCTATTGGCTGCGCCTGCAGTCCTGCTGCTTCAGGGCGGGCTGACCTGGGCATTCCAACTTTGGGGCGCCTCATGGCCTGTAGAACTGACCGCTGACCTCACAGGACTTGGGGGATTGTTGCTCCTTGCGCTTGGCATCGACCTATTGAAAATTCAAACTTTTGCTCTTTTAAATTTCATTCCCGCATTTGCCCTGGTGGCACTGTTCCGTCCAGTCGCCTTGTGGATACAGACTGAATTGCCCCTTTTATTGCTTTTCTAAATGCGTACAAAAAACAACCGTCGCAGCGCACAGCGCTGGAAGTGGGCAATCGCTGGATTGATTGTGCTGTTGCTTTCCGCATTGATTTTCAGTGAATTAAATCGGAGAATTGACGGGCAATGGAAGCGCGCGGGAGAATGGTGGGGTCTGCAGGCTACTGAGAAAAACTATGGCGACGAAGTCCAAAAATGGAGTGCCCACTATGACGTGCCTTTCCCCTATTTGATGGCACTGATCCAGCTGGAATCCGGAGGGCGAAAACCGGCAGGAAGACGGTTCGAAGAACACGTATTTGAACGACTCAAAGAAGTGCAAGTTGGAACACGCACACGGTACGAAAACGTCGTAGAAGCCGATTTAGATGGAGCAAACGATGAAGCAATACGGAATTTGGCAACCTCTTGGGGACCCTTTCAACTCATGGGGTACAAATGCATCTTACTGGACCTCCAAATTCGAGATATACGGGGGCAAGACGCCATTCGTGCCGGTGTTGAATGGATTGATGTGACATATGGTGATGTGCTTCGAAAGGGAAGCTATGAAGATGCATTTCACCTCCACAATACGGGCAAGCCTTTCCCAAAGTCAGGCGAAACACTCACCTATCATCCCGATTACGTCGAAAAGGGAATTCGACTCATGGAAGGCTACACCCCGCGCAAGTAAATTACCTGGCTCATTTGACTTGGACCTTTTCCATGGTTTCCATGCCTATCTTGATGCCTGCGAAGGAGAAGACATGCCTGCGAACAAATACGCCCTCATCCGTTACCGAACCATTGATCGGTGCCTCACAAACCCGGGCGCGCCATTCCCCACCAAGGAAGAACTGCGAACGGCTTGCGAAGAAGCCCTGTATGGAAGCGAAGGCGATCGCATCAGCATTTCGACCATTGAAAAGGACTTGAATGCCATGCGCAATGACGGAGCATTGGGTTATTATGCGCCCATTATCTACCACCGCGACGAACGTGGTTATCATTATGAGGACGAAGATTTTTCAATCGACAATCTTCAATTAAACCCCGAAGAATTGGAATCGATTCGTTTCGCGGCACGCACACTTGTGCAGTTCAAAAATGTCCCTGTCTTCTCTCAATTCGGTCAAGCCATAGGCAAAATTGATGATCGCTTGAGAATGGCTCCCAACCTCGACACCCGGAATTTGGATGCTGTCGTGCAGTTTGAATCTGCACCCGCCACACGCGGATCTGAACTTCTCATGCCCATTCTAGAGAACATTCAAAGCAAGAAAATGCTACGAATGTCCTACAAAAAGTTTCAATCTGACCGAGCCAAAGAAGTCAGTCTGCATCCGTATTTATTGAAAGAATACCGCAACCGATGGTACGTCATTGGCTGGAATCCTGAAAGATCTGCCTACCGAACCTATGGATTGGATCGCATCCAAGAATTGCACGACACGCAAGAATCCTTCTCCGTTCGAAGTGATTTCAACCCCGATGATTTCTTTCTTCATTCATTTGGCATTTCTAAAATTGCTGAAGCGCCATGCGATGTCAAAATCCGCTGCAGTCAACTTGAATTTGAGTACCTCGCCGCTCAACCCGTGCACCGCAGCCAGCGGCTAACCGAAATTGGGCCTGGGTCTTACGAGTTGCATTTGCATGTTCTCCTCACCTTTGAATTGATTCAGTTTTTATTGGGACTCGGGTCTGCAGTTGAGGTCATTGAGCCGAAAGACCTCCGACAATTGATGCAGCACAATCTTTCGAACGCACTCGATTTGTACGGCGAAATCTAAAATATTTTCGCACCGTAAATTGATTACGGAGCCCCTCAGTTGGTTTGTCTTGTCAAACACAAACAAGTCAACTGAAATGTCTATCCCGCTCAACCCCCAGGCCTTTGCTTTTCCTTCTAGCATTCAAAATGTCGCTCAGGCAAAGCTTTGGATTGATGGATTTGCTCGACCGGCTATGTTCAATTCACATGCGTGGCAAACCACCAAGAAAATGGCTATGCTGGTGTGGCAATGTCATCTCCAGAATCAACCTTTTGGACGGACATTGAACTTCATGCATCCCGCTTTTTACGAAATGATCAAAACTCCAGAAGGAATTTGCCTGGTCAATGAAAAACGCCTTCGAAGAAACTAATCGAATCCGAAGAGCCTTCAACCAACGTAAACTATTGAAAAATAGCAGGTAGACGTGAATAACAATCGATTGGAGATAGCTTGTTGCGAGCGACCCATGCTGTAATTTCGTTTTGATTTGTTAATTAATCGCTAGAATTAAGCTATTCATCGATTGATTTCATATCTTTATCATCGAAATACGGCGAAATGAACCCTGTAAAGTCATCCCAATTATTCTCTGAGCTGCAAGAAACCTTGCATGCAAAGACGGAAGGTGATGACAGAGGTGTTTTGCTGAGTTTCTCGGGGGAATTGACACCGCTCTCTACAGATGCCATCATGATGTTAGCGGAGAATGCGCTGGAAACAAGAGGTGCAAAACGAAAAGAGCAGCATCGAATGAGCAGCGTTCTCATCGAATGCCTTCAAAACGTAAGCCGCCACGGATGGATTGACGACGACGGCAAACTTCACTTGTACCTCACCATCGACAGCACGCCGCTTGGGTTTCAAATCCAGGCCGGTAATATGGTAGACTTTGACATGGCGGCTACACTGCGGTCCAATCTCTCAGAAGTAAATGGAATGACGCATGAAGAGTTGCGTGTTCGCTACGTAGAGTGCCTTTGCAACAACGAATGGTCTGAAAAAGGAGGAGCGGGACTGGGACTCCTTTCTATGGCCAAAAAGGCAAACGGCCCACTCGACTATCAATTCCTAGAATTGGATTCCGGAATGCACCTTTTTACGCTAGGAATTCTGCTGAAAGCCTGACAAATCGCTGCTGACATTTCCCCCTATGTCTTTCGCTCCTTCTTGCGGGCAGCTGGAAATAATATATTGTTCAAGATCAACCGATAACCCGCCGAATTGGGATGCAGCTTCAAATCTGTCGGTGGATCGTTGACCAAATGCCGGTAGTCTTCCGGATCGTGCCCCCCATAATATGTCCATTGTCCCAGCCCCAAAGTCCCATGGATGTATTTCGCTGAACGCGTGCTTTTCGTCTCACCCATGATGGTGACGTCTGGGCGAATGTATTGCTTTCGAAATGCCGTTGTTTGCCCCATGAAACCTGGAATGACTCGCTCGTGGCTTTGTGTAAGCATTGTAGGTATGATGTCCCACTTGGCACTAAAGTCGAAAAGCGTGAAAAAATCATTGAGCTGCTTTGTTTTTGTATGCTCCTCAGTTGCATCAATATCAGAAAATTCATACACCATCGGGTCCGTGATGATTTGGTAGTCCTGAAAAGCCAAGGATCGATCGAAATCAAGTGCTTTGACAGCACCTGGTTCAATGGGATCCCCATCAAATACCGGATCGCAAATATCCACTTCTTCTGCAGCTAGAGCGATATCAAAAGAGTCTGTTCCTGAGCACATTGTGAAGAGGAAACCCCCTCCCAAGATAAAGTCACGAATCTCCAACGCCACATTTCGCTTCATCACACTTACTTTTTGAAAGCCAAGTGTGCGGGCCATGCCTTCTTGACGTTGCACCTCATTTTGATACCACGCCGCGCTTCGATAGGAGCGGTAAAATTTCCCATACTGTCCTGTGAAGTCTTCATGGTGCAAGTGAAGCCAGTCATATTTGAGCAATTCTCCCCCCATGATTTCCGCATCATAAACGACCTCATAGGGAATTTCCGCATACGTGAGCACGAGGGTCACAGCATCATCCCATGGTTGCTTCCCATCTGGACTGTATACCGCAATTTTAGGGGCAACCTCTAATTTAACTCGTTCTGTATTTGACTCCGGATCAGCGATTTCCAATAAAATTTGCTGGGCTTGGACATCTGCGATGACCTGATGACTGATGCCGCGAATCACACATTCTTGAACGACAGATGTCAAGTTGGGCATGAGAAAACTTCCTCCTCGGTAATTGAGCAGCCACTCAATCTCTGCATCCTGTTCCAATAGCCAAAACGCCAAGCCGTAGGCCTTGAGATGATTGGACTGACCCTCATCCATGGGAATCAACAACTGTGACGCCCGTAAATTGGAAACCGCCATGAATCCCACAATGAATCCAATGCATGCCATTCGCTTCCATCCTTGACCAGCACATATTTTCATGGGAGCAATTTACGACGATTCACTGCGCTCTGTATCATTGCACCCCATCTCAGTGCGCAATGCTTGACTCGTTCGATTGTGGTTGTTAAAATGGAGAGTCGGTGCTTCCGCCTTCACTCGACTGATTCATCTTGGAGGGCACCGTCATGGTCGATTGATTCGCAAAGTCCTCATTCGGGCGAAGTCCATCCTGAAACTCTCCTCGATCAAATACAGGGTTGGCAAAACTGTCGTAGTTGGCAAATTTGGCCAAACGCTGAATGAAGCGCATCTTCACTGTGCCGAGCGCGCCGTGCCGATGCTTCGCAAGAATCAACTCACCCAAACCTGCGGTATCTATGCCGTCCGGATGTTCTGTCAATCCATAATATTCAGCTCGGTAAATAAAGGCGACCATGTCCGCATCTTGCTCAATCGCTCCAGATTCACGCAGGTCTGACAGAATGGGGCGTTTATCTCCTCCGCGCGTTTCCACCATCCGCGACAACTGAGACAAGGCAATGATCGGAATATCCAATTCCTTGGCGATGCTCTTGATGGAACGACTGATGCTTGAAATTTCTTGCTCCCGATTTCCTGTCGAAGATCCAGCTGTCATCAATTGGAGATAGTCAATGATGACCATTTCAATTCCAGCCGTGGACTTCAGACGGCGGCACTTGGCACGCAACTCAAAAATACTCAGTGCTGGTGTGTCATCAATGTAAAGTGGAGCTTCGGAGAGCTTTCCGATGCGCTCGTGCAACTGCGTATACTCGTGCGGAGCCAAACTTCCTTTCCTGAATTTATCTGAACTGATTTCGGTCTCTGCGGAGATTAATCGCTGCACCAATTGCACCGCTGACATCTCCAACGAAAAGACAGCAACAGGCACGTTGAAGTCAACCGTAATGTTCCGGGCCATGGTCAAAACGAAAGCCGTTTTTCCCATACCCGGTCGCGCGGCCAAAACAATCATATCTGACTTCTGGAATCCGCCAGTTATTTTATCCAGATCCACAAATCCTGTCGAGACACCACTCATTCCACCCTCTTGATTTCGGGCGTTATCAATGTCTTCCAAAGCTTGACGCATGATGCTACTCATCGACTCATAACTGCGGCGAATATTGCCTTGGGCAACCTCAAACAACTGAGATTCTGCCTCATCGAGCAAATCGAGCACATCCGTTGTTTCTTCAAATGCTTTCTGAGTGATCAAGTTTGAAACACGGATCAGTTCGCGTTGAATGTATTTCTGTGCAATGATACGAGCATGAGCTTCGATGTTCGCTGTGCTGGCAACCCGCATCGTCAGCTGAGCCACAGCCTGAGCGCCACCCACCTGCTGCAAATCTCCCGCCTTCCGAAGCGTCTCCGTGACCGTTAAAATATCCACCGGCTCAGATTCATGGAACAAAGCCACAATGGCTGCATAAATTCGCCGGTGCGCGTCACGATAAAAACTCTCAGGCTTTAGAACATCAATGACAGAATTAACGGCTGTCTGCTCCATCATCATTGCACCCAGAACAGCCTCTTCCAAGTCCAAGGACTGCGGTTGTACTTTGCCTAACATTTCAGGGGCATTCGAAGAGGATTGAAGCCCGCGTGATCGAACACGTGTTACAGAAGAGTCGTTGGAGTGTTGGTCTTGCATGATAATGGGAGTGTGAAGGTAGGACACGGAATTCAGCCGAGCATCATGGTTAATTCACAACGCATTGACAAGGTTCTTAACATCGGCCTTGACACCCTAATTTTACTGCCATGACACGTTCAATTTTCCGGGCAAGCTTCCCACTCATTTGCAGAAAGGGGGCCGTAGCAATTTTGATTGGTTTCTTTTTGTCAGGTTGCAATGGACGCGATAAAGAATCACCTAGAGTCCAGATCACATCACCAGCCTATGATGGCATGGACGCTCAATTTGGTGATGTCTTGTTTGTGCAATTTACCGCCACCGATGACCGGGATGACGGAGGCGTCTGGACGGTTGAATTGCGACGGGGCGACGGTGTATCTGTCCGCGCCGCTCAAATAGGACTCTGGCAAGGTTCTGAAATTGACACCTTGGTCGTCCCTTTTGGGCTGAACTCTTCCTCTTGGCCAACAGAAACCATGACCATCGCGGTAGTCGTAGACGATGCCGCTGGAAATCGAGGTGCAGATTTCCGTGAGTTTGATTACACTGCATCCGCAGATCTACCGAATGTTTTGACAGCATTGACCGAGGAACCCGATGGAACATCTTCCATTTTGTCTTTTGAAGATGGTTCAAACGAAGGAATCACTGCGAGTGGATTTCCATTGAGTCATGACTTTGCGTACGCGAATGACGTTTATGCATTGGCAGACGCCGAAGATGCAACCGTGTATCTTGTGAATCGGGAAACAATGGCCATTGAAAATACATGGAGCTCAACTCAGAGCTCCGGAACATTGCCTTTGATCAGGCGTGTTCACGCCTTGGGTGTTCAGGCGGGATTTACAATCGTTCATGCCAGTGGCATCGTAATCATCAATGAGACTGGAGGCCTACTTTTCGAGCGATTTTCAGAAGCCCCATGGAGCCCTATCGACGCTCGGTTTAGCGAAAATACTTGCGTACTATGGGAGAAAAACGAAGCCACTTCTAATCACCGATTGCGGTCCTGGGATTTTGTTACGGGCGCTGCTGGGCCAATCATCAATTTGGCTGTCGAGCCGTCTGGCTTCGGAGCCGTTCCCAATCAAACTTCAGAAAGTGCTGGAACTGTGTTTATTCTTAGTGAGACTGCTGGTCTTACGCTCATTGACGTCACCACCGGAAATATGGATGATCTGTGCGGACTCATTGGGAACGGAGTGCTCACTGACAACAACTTTTCAATCTCAGGCATGGGCGGAAACCAGGCACTGTTTGCTCGAGGCTCACAACTTTGCCGTCAGGATATTGCCCCTGTGAGCAGCGGCAGCAATTGGCCTTTTGATGGGGATATTATTGACATGCGCTCGCGTCCAGATGGAACAATCCATTTGCTCATCGATCAAGGAACTAACAAGCGATTTGTTACTTGGTCTCCTGCTGAGGCGGCACCCATGCAAAATGAAATTGCCTTGCCAATAAACACAAAAGGCATTTGGCTTGTTAACGATTGAAGTAGGAAGTGCTGCTACGGAAAGGTACTTTTGCCTCTTGGTTCCGAGAATGGTTCGGATTTTGATCCCCCGAGTTTTTTTTACATGTTACAATACCCTCAAGAAGAACCTGATTTTGGAGTTGCCCTATCCACCAGCCTAGTGCTGTTTGGATTTGACGGAACGGACTTGCAAGTGTTGCTGGCAAAAAGCAAACGTGCACCCTACGAAGGAGCGTTATTTCTGCCCAGTCGTTATCTCAATGAGAACGATGAATTGATGTTATCTGCTCGGAAGATGTTCAAGCAGTTGTTCGGCTATGAGGATCCCTCTATGATTGAACAGTTGCAAGCCTTCGGCAAGGTTTTTCGCCATCCCGGTGGACGAGTCATCAATGTAGCGCACTATGCGCTCGTTCGAATGAGCGACTTTCAGGCCTCGAATTGGGACGAGCATGACATGCAGTGGGTTCCCTTCTCACAAGTGCCCGATCTGGCATTCGATCACAATGAAATAGTGCACTATGCCAAAGAACGACTCAAGCGTAGGGTAAAGAGACGCCCGGTTGGTTTCCGGCTGCTGCCCGATGAATTCACGCTCGGCCAATTGCAAACGCTCTACGAAACAGCTCTTGGAAAAACGTTTGATAAGCGTAATTTCAGAAAGAAGTTGTTCAAAACAACCCTGCTCATTGATTTGGACCAAAAAGCAGATGGAATTGCAGCCGGACAGCACAAGGGCTCACAGCTCTTTTCATTCAACAAAGAGAAGTATCAAAAGATGAAAATCCAGGGCTACGACTTTGTCTTCTGAGACGATTGAGTCAGCTGTCTGGCCCCAAAGGTAGCGGGACCAATTTCAAATCACAATTCGCTTTACCCAAGGTTCAACGCAGCTTTGACGGCGTCAACTGCATCAAGCTTCTCCCAAGGGAATAGTTCAACGGTCATTGACACTTCTTTGCCACCAGGACTCACAAAACGTTTTTCTTTTAGTTCAGGCTTGCGCCCCATGTGCCCATATGCTGCACTCTCTTCGTAGATGGGCGTACGCAACTTAAAATGCTGCTCAATGTTGTATGGCTTGATTGGGAACAATGGCTTGATGCGCTCGGCCAGTTCACCATCGGTCATGCCTGTTTTGCCTGTCCCGTAAGTATTGACATAAAAGCCCACCGGCTCGGCCACTCCAATGGCATAAGCAAGTTGGACCAAGACTTCATCACACGCATCTGCTGCAACCAGATTCTTGGCAATGTAACGTGAAGCATAAGCCGCAGAGCGGTCCACCTTTGACGGATCTTTACCACTGAAGGCACCACCACCATGCGCTCCTCGACCGCCGTATGTATCAACAATGATTTTACGCCCCGTCAAACCCGTATCTCCGTGAGGTCCACCGATGACAAACTTACCCGTCGGATTCACGTGAAGCTTGATATCATCGCCGAACAAAGCTTGAACGCTGTGACTCATCTGCGCTTTCACACGAGGGATCAGAACATCTTGAACATCTTGCTTGATTTTAGCAAGCATGGCAGGTTCAGCGTCGAAATCGTCGTGCTGCGTTGAGACCACAATCGCCTCAATTCGTTCTGGCGTATTGTCGTCCGCATATTGGATCGTTACCTGCGACTTTGAGTCGGGACGTAGGTATGGCATCGGGCTGGGCGATTCACGTCGAATGGCCGCCAGTTCTTGCAACAAGCGGTGAGACAAGTCGAGCGGAAGCGGCATGAAATTATCTGTTTCTCGGCATGCATAGCCAAACATCATTCCTTGGTCACCAGCGCCTTGCTCCTCAGGATTCGAGCGTTCCACACCTTGATTGATATCGCTTGATTGCTCATGAATGGCGCTCAACACGCCGCATGATTGTGCATCAAACATATACTCGCTTTTGGTGTAGCCGATTCGGCTGATGACATTCCGGGCAATGTTTTGAACGTCGAGATAAGCGCTGCTCTTGACCTCACCGGCCAACATCACTTGTCCCGTTGTAACCAAGGTTTCACAGGCCACTTTCGACTGTGGGTCAAAAGCGAGAAATTGATCAATCAATGCGTCACTGATCTGGTCAGCAACTTTATCGGGGTGTCCTTCGGAAACGGACTCGGAGGTAAAGAAATAGCTCATGATAAGAAGTGCTAAAGTTAGCACATGAGTTTTTTCTCTGCGTGGTAAACTTTACATTTGCAATGCTTATCGCGAAAGACGGAGGGAATTGGCCCGTTGAAGTCTTGGCAACCCGGGAATAAGGCCGGGTGCCACATCCTACCTGAGGAAGAATCCGACGGAAAGATGAGCAAATCTGACGGTTTACCGTCCGGCTTTTGTGCAAGCGCTTATTCAAACAAATGCACATGGCCTCAAACAATCTGACGGCTTTTCCTTCCTCAGAAAGCATCGCGCAACGGACTTCATTGCTGCATCAAGCCGCTTCAAAGCGCATCCTTATTTTGGATGGAGCCATGGGCACCATGATCCAACAGCATCGCCTCTCGGAAGAAGATTTTCGCGGGACGAGATTTGCTAATCACATGGATCCCCTCAAAGGCAACAACGACCTCTTGTCGCTCACACGTCCCGAAGTAATCGAAAGCATCCATCGGGCTTACCTAGAGGCAGGTGCTGATATTGTCGAAACAAACACCTTCAGTTCTACCTCCATTGCACAAGCTGATTATGGCCTGCAAACGTTGGCCTTCGAATTGAATGAAGCATCAGCGCGAGCAGCAAGGAAAGCTGTTGATGCAATTTCCACTCCTGACCGCATGCGTTTTGTCGCTGGCGCGCTGGGTCCCACCAACAAAACTGCTTCCCTCTCTCCGGATGTCAATAACCCAGGATTTCGAGCCGTAACCTTTGACGCATTGGTGTCGGCATACAAAGAGCAGGCGCTTGGCTTGATTGCAGGAGGATCGGATTTGTTACTGATCGAAACCATTTTTGACACACTCAATGCCAAAGCGGCAATGTTTGCCGTGCAGGAGGCTTTCGACGAGGTTAAATTCACTTTACCCCTCATGATTTCCGGAACAATTACAGATGCCTCAGGACGCACGCTAAGCGGACAGACGACCGAAGCTTTTTTGATTTCCATGGAACACATGCCTTTGTTTAGCATTGGACTGAACTGTGCTCTAGGAGCAGAACAGTTGACTCCTTACCTCGAAACATTGGCGAACAAAGCACAATTTCGGGTAAGTGCTTACCCCAATGCCGGGCTACCCAACGAAATGGGCGAATACGATCAAGATCCCAGCGCAATGGCGGCAGCTGTTCAACCCTTTTTAGAACGAGGATGGATCAACGTAATCGGAGGATGCTGCGGAACCACGCCTGATCACATCCGAGCCATTGCCGAAACCGCTCAGTCGTTTGCACCGCGTAAGCTCAACTCAGAAAAAAATACGGCATCATGAGTGCTTCCTCTTACCATCGGCCACTCAAACTTTCGGGCCTCGAACCGTTGATTGTCACACCCGAATCCAATTTCGTGAATGTCGGTGAACGCACCAATGTAACAGGGAGCCGTCGTTTTGCCAGACTCATCCGAGAGGAACTGTACGATGAAGCCTTGGCAATCGCACGGGAACAAGTGGAGGGCGGTGCCCAAATCATTGACATTAATATGGACGAAGGCCTCATCGATGGAGCCCACGCCATGACCACTTTTTTAAACTTAATTGCTGCCGAACCTGACATTGCGCGCGTGCCCATCATGATCGACTCTTCGAAATGGTCGATCATAGAGGCAGGCCTAAAGGTGGCGCAAGGAAAGTGCGTGGTGAATTCAATTTCCATGAAGGAAGGCGAAGCAGAATTCATGCGACAAGCAACATTGGTCAGGCGCTACGGCGCTGCCACCATTGTCATGGCGTTCGACGAAAAGGGCCAAGCGGACAGTTACGAACGACGCATCGAAATATGTGAGCGGGCTTATCGTTTGCTTACCGAACATGTTGGATTCCCACCTGAAGATATCATCTTCGATCCAAACATTTTCCCAGTGGCCACTGGCATGGACGAACACCGCCGAAATGCCATTGACTTTTTCGAGGCAACACGCTGGATCAGGGAAAACCTGCCCGGCGCGCACGTCAGTGGAGGCGTTTCCAATGTAAGCTTCTCTTTTCGGGGAAATCCCACCGTGCGAGAAGCAATGCACTCCGCGTTCCTGTATCACGCGATTCGAGCTGGCATGGACATGGGCATTGTCAACCCGAGCATGCTTGAAGTTTATGACAGCATCCCGAGTGATTTACTCGAACGTGTGGAAGACGTACTCTTCGACCGAAAAAATGACGCAACTGAACGGCTACTCGCCTTTGCTGCAACCGTCGAATCGAAGGGGAAAGAACGCGAAAAAATCACAGACGCCTGGCGGGAATTTCCGCTAGAAAAACGCCTCGAACATGCCTTGGTCAAAGGCATCACCGATCACATTGAGGAGGATACAGAAGAGGCAAGAACAGCCATTGGTTCGCCTTTAAGGGTGATCGAAGGGCCGCTGATGGACGGAATGAACGTTGTCGGCGACTTGTTTGGCTCTGGCAAAATGTTCTTGCCACAGGTCGTCAAGAGCGCCAGGGTCATGAAGCGTGCAGTTGCATATTTGACTCCTTATCTGGAGGTGGAAAAAGCCAAATCAGGAAGCAAGCGGGGAGCCGGGAAAGTCCTGCTTGCCACCGTGAAAGGAGATGTGCATGACATTGGGAAAAACATTGTAGGTGTGGTTTTAGCCTGCAACGGCTATGAGGTAATTGATATGGGGGTCATGATCCCGAAGGAAAAAATCTTGGATGAAGCCATTCGCCAAGAAGTTGATATCATTGGGCTCAGCGGCCTCATCACTCCTTCCCTCGAAGAAATGATCGACGTAGCTCAAGAAATGAAGCGACGCAACATCCAAACTCCACTGCTGATTGGAGGAGCCACGACTTCTCGGGTCCACACAGCTGTGAAAATCGCTCCGCATATTGATTCTCCGGTTGTTCATGTTAACGATGCATCACGCGCCGTACCTGCAGCCTCAGCTTTGATTTCAAAAGAACATCGGACGGGATTTGCCCGCGACGTCGCCGCGGATTACGACAAAGTACGCGTCCAATACCAGCGCGACCGTGCCCGTAAAAAACTCGTTACCCATGAAGTGGCGAAGACTCGCGCGCACCAATTAGACTTCAACAATATTCCAGTGCCGAATAGGCTTGGCGCGCAACTCCCGTTTGCGCCATCGGTTGCCGAGATTCGTCCGTTCATTGATTGGTCGCCATTCTTCCGTTCATGGGGGTTGGCCGGTGTATTCCCTCGTATTTTAAAAGACACGGTTGTAGGCGTTGAAGCCCAAAAGCTGTTTGACGATGCACAGAGATTGCTCAATGCCTGGACGCAAGATCCCAAAGGGATTAAGATGAAAGCGGTCCATGGGATTTTTCCAGCTGCACGAACGAGCAGTGAAACAGTTACCCTGTTTGACCCTGTCAAAGCGAATCAGCCCATAGGCAAGTTTGAGTTCTTGCGGCAGCAAATCGATCAACGCGATGGAATCCAACGGTCTCTTGCGGACTTCATCTCACCCTGCTCAACACCCGATGACTTTCTCGGATGCTTTGCCGTCGCGGTGCATGGCATCGATCCAATAGCTGACGCGCAAGTTGCTCAGGGAGATGATTACGAGGCCATTCTAATCAAGGCCGTTGGAGATCGTTTAGCAGAAGCATTAGCTGAATGGCTGCACCAGAAAGTTAGGCGTGAGACTTGGGGATATGCATCCGACGAATCCCTCAACAACGAAGCTCTGATCAAAGAACAGTACCAGGGAATACGGCCCGCACCAGGCTACCCTGCTTGTCCTGACCATTTGGATAAAGAACAAATCTGGAGCTTGCTCAAAGCCGAAGACACCATTGGTGCTCGACTCACCGAAAATCTAGCCATGCAGCCGGCCTCTGCCGTTTCTGGTTATTATTTCGCTCACCCCGAATCTCGATATTTAGGAGTTGGGCTCATCGCAGACGATCAAATAAGTGACCTTGCTCAGCGTCGGAATCTTTCCCTTGTGAGCATGAAACGATGGTTGTCAGCTAATCTACTTGACGCATGAAAATTACACAACACATATCAGAAGCGAAAGACACCCTATTCAGTTTCGAATTGCTTCCGCCTCTCAAAGGAGAGAACATCCAGCAAATCCATGGAACAGTGGAAAGCCTGATGGAATTCAACCCTGCTTTTGTCGATGTCACCTATCATCGGGAAGAATACATCTACCGTGAGGTAACGGAAGGCTTGCTCGAAAAGCGCACCGTCCGAAAACGGCCTGGAACCGTAGGAATTTGTGCAGCCATAAGCCACAAGTACAACCTTGATACGGTACCGCATATAATCTGCGGCGGCTTCACAAAGGAAGAAACCGAAAATGCATTGATTGACCTTGATTTTGTAGGGGTCGAAAATGTGCTCGTACTTCGAGGTGATCCAATTCGCAGCGAAGGCCGATTCAAAGGGGAAGCCGATGGGCACAGTTTTGCCATAGATCTAGTGAATCAAGTTGCCGACATGAACCGTGGTAAGTATTTGGATTCTGAATTGAAAAATTCAAATGCAACCGATTTCTGCCTTGGTGTGGCCGGATATCCCGAAAAACATTTCGAAGCGCCTAATCTAGCAAGCGATCTGCGCTGGTTGAAACGAAAAGTGGAGGATGGTGCCGAATATATCATTACCCAAATGTTTTTCGACAACCAAGCCTATTTCGACTTCGTGGCAAAATGCCGAAAAAACGGCATTAATATCCCCATCATTCCGGGATTGAAACCGCTTACAACCAAACGTCAATTGTCATCCCTGCCCCAAAACTTTCATGTCAATATGCCTGATGAATTGGTGAGAATGGTGGAAGATGCAAAGTCAAAAGAAGCCGTCAAGGAAGCTGGAATAGCCTGGTGCATCAAACAAGCCAAAGAACTCAAGGATGCCAAGGTTCCAGTGCTTCACTTCTACACTATGGGGAAATCCAATCCCACCGCTGAAATCGCACGAGCAGTCTTCTGATTAATTGCTTTTACTTTTCAGAATTTTAAGAATTTTCCGCACCAAGTCAAAGCACTCGTATTTAATTTTACAGCGTCCACCAAAACTGAAAACACCCATGTCAACGATTGACTCATACCTCCAAGTAAAAGGAAGTATCTCTGCCGATTTCCAGCAGTCATTAACCGCTAACGATGCCGTCGATTTGTTGAAAAGTGGCAATGAACGCTTTATGACAAAAAAGCCAGCCAAGCGAGAACGCGAGGCGTTGCTAGAAGGAGCTGCTCAAGGACAAGCACCTTATGCAGCCGTCCTCGGCTGCATTGATAGCCGAGCCCCCATCGAAGAGGTCTTTGATGCTTCAATAGGCGATCTGTTTGTTGCCCGTGTCGCGGGAAACACCGTGAATGAAGACATCCTTGGATCGTTGGAGTACGCCTGTAAATACGCTGGATCCAAAGCAATTCTCGTCCTAGGCCACACCCAATGCGGTGCTGTAAAAGGCACTTATTCTGAACTTAAGGACGGCAACTTAACGGTTTTACTTCAGCGGATTGAGCCCGCTGTTTCAGGCATTCGTAACGAAGTGGGCCAGCCTCCTACAGATGAGGCGATTGACCGCTGTGTCGCGAGCAATGTAGACCTGGTATGTGATCGCATTCGCAATGAAAGTGATATACTCAGGGTCATGGAAGAAAATGGGGACATAACGATTGCTGGTGCCATTTACGATGTTGCAACCGGAGAAGTCAGCTTTAGAGGCTAACGAACGAAAGGGGGTGCGAAGAAGCCGGGACTTTTCTACTTTTCTCGGAAAAACAAACGGATGGTCACACCCGATAAGTCATATTCCGAACGGATATGGTTTTCCAGAAAACGCTTGTATGGATCTTTCACATACTGAGGCAGGTTGCAGTAGAATGCAAAAGTCGGTGTCTGTGACTGGATCTGCGTAACGTATTTAATGCGCACCATTTTGCCTTTGTACATCGGTGGCGGCTGATTCTTCATGATGGGAAGCAAGAAGTCGTTCAACTGGCTCGTTGAGATTTTTCGCTTCCGATTTTCAAACACTTCCATCGCCACTTCAAAGGCCTTCAGGATACGCTGTTTGGTGAGATTCGAAGTGAAGATGATAGGGACATCTGTAAACGGGGAGATGCGTTCGCGTACGGCATTTTCAAACTCCTTCATCGTGTGGGTGTCCTTTTCGACGAGGTCCCATTTATTGACCAGGATAACCACTCCACGGTAACTGCTGACCACTTGCCAGAAAATGGCTTGGTCTTGACGCTCCATGCCATTCTGAGCATCCAACAAGAGAAGACACACATCGCTCTGCTCGATTGAACGAATGGTCCGAACCGTGCTGTAAAATTCCAATTGGTCTTCGATTTGCTTCTTCCTGCGCAAACCAGCTGTATCGATCAACTCAAAATCAAAGCCATAAAGATTGAAGTCCGTGTGGACGCTGTCTCTGGTGGTACCAGCGATATCGGTGACGATGTTTCGCTCATTGCCGACCAACGTATTGATCAAGGTGCTCTTGCCAACGTTTGGCTTTCCAACTACCGCGAACTTTGGAACACCTGTGTCTTCCGTAACTGGCTCTACAGGCAAGAGTGCAACCAGGGCATCCAAAAAATCCCCCGTGCCATAGCCGCTTGAAGAACTAACTGGATGCACTGCAGACTCAAGCCCAAGCTTATAAAATTCTGCCGTGAAAATATCATGTGAAGCGGTATCAACCTTGTTACAGGCAAGAACCACCTCCTTTCCACTCTTGCGCAACAACCGAGCAATATCCTCATCCAGGTCAGTCAACCCCGTCTGAGAGTCCACCATAAACACGATGACAGCTGCCTCCTCGATGCTAATCTGAACTTGTGCACGGATCGCTGACTCAAAAGCATCATCACTCTTGGTGATCCAACCTCCTGTGTCTATCACAGTAAATTGACGGCCTATCCACTCCGCACGACCATACTTTCGATCACGAGTCGTTCCACTCGTAGGATCTATGATGGCATCTTTTGTCTCCGTCAAACGATTGAACATCGTTGACTTCCCAACATTGGGACGTCCCACTATGGCTACCAGATTATTCATGGGTTCGAAGCTACTAATTGTATTGTTTTCGCGTCTCCTAAAATTGAAGACAAAAAAAGGGCCCTCCGAAGAGGGCCCTAAGAACGGCGTCGACATACTCTCCCGCGAAAGCAGTACCATCTGCGCTGGTGGGCTTAACTTCTCTGTTCGGAATGGGAAGAGGTGGACCGCACCGCAATAGACACCTAAAAGATATGATGGACAGGGATTCCGAGCGATCTCGGTCTGTCTCATCAAATGAGAACATATTGGTAGAAAAACTAGCCTTTATAAGCTTTTGGGTAATTAGTACCGCTCGGCTGTGACATCACTGCCTTTACACCTGCGGCCTATCAACGTTGTAGTCTTCAACGACCCTCAACAAGACCTCATCTTGTGGTGAGTTTCGCACTTAGATGCTTTCAGTGCTTATCTCATCCATACATAGCTACTCAGCGATGCAGCTGGCGCCACAACTGATACACCAGAGGTATGTCCATTCCGGTCCTCTCGTACTAGGAACGGGTCCACTCAAGTCTTGAACGCCCACAATAGATAGAGACCGAACTGTCTCACGACGTTCTGAACCCAGCTCGCGTGCCACTTTAATGGGCGAACAGCCCAACCCT
>ENA-OREB01000616-OREB01000616.1-marine-metagenome-genome-assembly--contig:-NODE-616-length-17749-cov-2.363287_pt1 | contig 17749 bp, 18 predicted proteins | sample MGYA00248625_ERZ508552 | MGnify/ENA primary metagenome ERZ508552 (study PRJEB26219, sample SAMN06267888) | marine metagenome | isolation source: Monterey Bay, California, USA | place: USA:Monterey Bay...
GTTTGTTTGCGTGTTCGTTGGTTTGTTTGTTTGTTTGTTTGTTTGTTTGTTGGTATGTTTGCTTGTTCGTTCGTTTATTTGTTCGTTTGTTTGCTGTGTTTGTTTGTTTACTCGTTAGTTTGTTAGGTTGTTAGTTAGTTCGTTAGAAGGTGAATCATGTTTACAGGAATTATCGAAGCCACCGGCTCAGTCGCTAACCTTACGCGTGTCCGCGAAGAGTGGCGACTTTTGGTCTCAGCCGGCGGCCTGTCGCTCGCCGATGTAAAGCTAGGCGATAGCATTGCCGTTAACGGTTGCTGCCTCACGGTTGTCGAGTTTGATGAACATCAGTTTGCCGCCGACGTCTCTAACGAGACGATGAATTGCACAAGTCTTGGCCAGCTCAAAACAGGGTCGCGAGTTAATCTCGAGAAAGCGATGCAGGCAACAAGCCGATTCGGCGGGCACATAGTAAGCGGTCACGTTGATGGCGTGGGTTCGCTTGTCAGTTCCGCGCCAGACGGGCAGAGCATCCGTCTCATCTACGAGGCGCCTAAAGAACTCGCGCGTTATATTGCCGGCAAGGGTTCGATCTGCATCGACGGGACTAGCCTCACGGTTAATGCGGTAAACGGTGCGCAGTTTACTGTGAACGTGATTCCGCACACGCAGGTTGAAACCATCATCGGCGAGTATGTGGTTGGCCAGAAAGTGAATCTCGAGGTAGACCTCGTTGCTCGGTATCTAGAGCGATTGATGCTTGGCGACAAGGCGGCAAAAGAGCATGGCTGGAAAGAACAGGGTGATGGAATTAACGCAAAATTTCTCGCCGAACACGGCTATAAGTAGCGCTATCGGCAGCGCTTATCGAACGCGGCACTGACTTACGACTCGCGCCAAAAATCACTAATGAGAGTTAACGATTAGCTCCAAGGAAATTATTCCAACGTCATGAAATTGAATACAGTCGAAGAAATCATCGAAGACATTCGCCAAGGCAAAATGGTCATCCTTATGGACGACGAAGATCGCGAGAACGAAGGCGACCTGATTATCGCGGCCGAATGCATCACTACGCCCGATGTCAATTTTATGGCGACCAATGCGCGCGGCCTCATTTGTCTGACGCTCACGCGCGAGCGCTGCGAATTTCTTAAGTTGCCTCTCATGGTTGATGAGAACAACACGCCTTACAGCACAAACTTTACGGTGTCGATAGAAGCGGCGTCGGGCGTAACAACCGGAATCTCCGCGGCCGACAGGGCGCGCACTATTCAAGTGGCAGTCGATCGTGCCAGCGAGCCGAGCGATATCGTTCAGCCGGGACACATTTTCCCGATCATGGCGCAACCTGGTGGCGTTCTGCGCCGTGCGGGGCACACCGAGGCTGGCTGCGATCTAGCCCGACTAGCGGGTCTTAGCCCTGCGGCTGCTATTGTCGAAATAATGAATGAAGACGGGACGATGGCGCGCCGCCCCGATCTCGAAATATTCGCCGAAAAACACGGGTTAAAAATCGGTACGATCGTTGACCTTATCCATTACCGCATCGCTAACGAGCAGACCGTCTCGCTTGTCGGCACCGAGAAAGTGCAGACACAGTTCGGTGAATTTGACTGCCATACCTACCGCGACTCCATTAGTGGCAGTATGCACCTTGCGTTTACCAAGGGTGAGATCAAGGCGGACGAACCCGCGCTCGTGCGCGTGCACATTCCTAATACGGTTCGCGATATCTGCGAGGTGTATAATGCCGAACGCACCAGCTGGTCGTTCTCGAGCGCACTTAAGCGCATCAACGAAGAAGGAAGCGGTGTCGCCGTGTTATTATCCGGCGACGACTACGGCCAGCCGCTGGAACAAGACATTGCCTCTGCACTCGCGCGCGACAAAGAGTCTAGCGCGGTGAGTCGCAGCGGTAGCGACGTAACCATAGGTACAGGCTCGCAGATTCTGCGTGATCTAGGTGTCGGCAAGATGCGACTGCTGAGCTATCCGGCTCGTTTTAACGCGATTTCGGGATTCGACCTCGATATCGTCGAATTTGTCGAATTTAAAAAATAAAATTTAATACCCTCACCCGCGCAGCGAGATGAGTGAACAGAGAGAGTAAAGAGATGAGCACAATCAAGACAATCGAAGGCACATTCGTTAACGCATCGGCGCGCTATATTATTGCAGTCGCTCGCTGGAACGGTTTCGTCGTCGAGAGCCTCTTAGAAGGCGCGCTCGACACACTGCGCCGCCACGGTGTAGCCGACAAAGATATCTTGATCGTCAGGGTTCCTGGTGCGTTCGAACTGCCTCTCGCCGTTAAGAAACTTGCCTCGCGCGACGACTGTGACGCGGTTATTGCACTCGGCGCGGTTATTCGCGGAGGCACGCCGCATTTCGAATACGTTGCGGGCGAATGTGTTAAAGGCTTAGGTCAGGTGTCGCTCGATTCGGGCAAGCCGGTGACGTTTGGCGTGCTCACGGTTGATAGCATCGAACAGGCAATCGAACGCTCAGGCACCAAAGCTGGCAATAAAGGCGCCGAGGCGGCTATTACGGCCGTCGAGATGGTTAGCCTACTTCGTCAGTTGGACGCGTAATGACCGCGCTCACTAGTCAAGCTGCCGCCGGTGCTATTGCCGCTAAGTCGCGCATTCCAATTGCGCAACGCCGTAAAGCGCGTAGTCTTGTGGTGCAGGCGATGTACCAGCACTTGTTGTCGGGGTCGACTCCGGGAGCGATCGAGGAAGAGTTTCGCGAAGAACACACCGGCAAGGTCGACTGGGAGTATTTTACCGAGATCTTAGGCGGCATCGTAAGTCAACGCGCTGAGCTTGATGCGCATATCGAGCCGTTACTCGACCGTAAGGCTTCGGCGCTCGACCCCATTGAGCAAGCCGTGCTTTATCTTGGCACTTACGAATTCGCCAACCGCATCGATGTTCCTTACCGAGTGGTCATAAACGAGTGTATCGAGCTTGCTAAGGTCTTCGGTGCCACCGATGGCCATAAATACATAAACGGTGTTTTGGACAAACTGGCGCTGACGCTCAGGCCACTCGAGACCAAAAGCCGCGCTTAGATCGAGGCCTCACCCGTGTCCTATTCTGAGTTCGAACTCATCAGGCGCTGCTTCGTCGATGAAGGCTTAGGCTTTGATCGCGACGGTGTCGTGCTTGGCATAGGCGATGACGCAGCGATCGTTCAACCCCCCAACGGCATGGCGATTGCCCTGTCGCTAGACACCCTTGTCGAAGACGTTCATTTTCTCAAACACGCGCCTGCCAGATTGCTCGCTCGACGCGCGCTCGCGGTTAACCTAAGTGATATTGCCGCCATGGGCGCCGAACCGCTGTGCTTTACTCTTGGCCTTACGCTCCCCGAAAGCGACGACGACTGGGTGGCGGAGTTTGCCGCAGGGTTGCTCGAAAGCGCTAGGCAGTTTAACTGTCCGCTCATCGGCGGTGACACGACGCGTGGGCCTCTTGCCATTACGATTCAGGTTCACGGCATGGGTCGGGCGGAGTCATTTTTGCGCAGATCGTCGGCGCGCGTAGGCGATCTGGTCTGTGTGACCGGCACGCTCGGCGATGCGGCAACTGCTTTGCTTCTGCTAGGGTGTAAATCCCACCTTGGCTCGCAGTTCGCTTTCACGTCGCGCCCGAATAAAACGCAAGAGCAAGCCCTCTTAGCGAGATACTATACACCGCAGCCGCGAACCGACTTCGCGCAGCAGGCTCGCGAGCAAATCAACGCGTGCATCGATCTGTCCGACGGATTGCTTGGTGACCTTGCACACATTCTCGAGGCGAGCTGCGTTAGTGCACAATTAAATCTCGAGGCGTTACCGTATTCCAAGACCCTGATGGCGGTGCTTTGCGCCGAACAGCGTGAGCGCGCAGCACTTGGCGGCGGCGATGATTACGAGCTGTGCTTTACGGTGGCGCCGGAGTCGCTTTCTGGCGTGCAAGATATCGCGCGTGCGTTGGCACTAGCTGTGACCCCAATCGGCGTTATCGCCGAAGGCTCGGGGCTTACGCTGCGCAGGGCAGGTGAGGCGATTGAACTGTCGACGAATGCCTATCGCCATTTTTGATTTAGGCCTGCGAATAGCAAACGAACTCAGAGAGTGACACTTAATAAAATGGGAAACGAGAGCAAGATGGCTAACCTAGCACCGCGATCGGTTTGGACAAACCCAGTTCATTTCTTGGCGTTTGGGCTTGGTAGCGGTGCAGCGCCAGTGGCGCCTGGCACCTTTGGCACGCTGGCAGCAATGCTTCTCTACTGGCTCGCTCCGCCGCTGCCGCCATTGGTCTACGGCGCGATACTCGTCGTTACCACAATGATTGGTATTTGGCTGTGTGGCCGCACGTCTAAAGACCTTAATGTGCATGATCATGGTGGCATCGTCTGGGATGAATTTGTCGGCTATTGGATTACGATGTTTATGGCGCCAGCAGGTGCGGTTTGGATGCTCGTGGGTTTCGCTCTCTTTCGCGCCTTAGATATAGCCAAGCCTTGGCCCATAAGATGGGCCGATGAGAAAGTAGAAGGGGGCCTAGGCATCATGCTTGATGACGTAATAGCGGGTATACTTGCCTGCTTATGCCTACAGGGTATCGCTTTGCTAGTCGGTTAGCAGTCTCCGCCTAGCCATTCTTAAGCCTCGCAAGTGAGCTTCGCAAGCCTGGCTCTTGCTTGGGAGCGTTGGCCACATTGCAGCGATCGAATTACAGCCGCGCTAACTATGCAGCGGTAGAGGAAAAGTCTTTTGTCAGTTAAGTTTGTAGCATCCGCCGAGCTTCCCACACAGTGGGGGCAATTTACCCTGCACGGTTTCGAAGACGACAGCACAGGCAAAGAGCATGTTGCTTTGGTCTGCGGCGATGTCACAGGCGATGAGCCTGTGTTGTGCCGAATTCATAGCGAGTGCTTAACCGGCGACTGCCTATTTAGCCTGCGCTGCGATTGTGGTCCTCAGCTGCAATACGCCATGAAGGAAGTTGGCGAATTAGGCCGCGGCATGATTCTCTATTTGCGCCAGGAAGGGCGCGGTATTGGCCTGCTCAATAAAATTAAAGCGTATGCACTGCAAGACAGCGGCGCCGATACTGTCGAAGCAAACGAGCAGTTAGGCTTTGCGGCAGACGGGCGTGAATATGAAATATGCAAACCGATGCTAGAACACCTTGGTGTTAGCGCGCTGCGATTACTCACTAACAATCCTGCTAAGGTAGCTTCTCTCAAAGCGATGGGATTCGACGTGCCGGAGATCGTGCCTATCCAGACCGGCTCGAACCCGCACAATGAGGGCTATCTGTCGGTTAAGGTGGCGAAGATGGGCCACCTCTTAAAATAAGCACGCATCTATTGAAGAGTCACGCGGCCATGACCGACGCTAAGACAGACGCTAAACGAATAATCATCGTCGATTTACTGAGACACGGCGAGCCCGAAGGCGGCGATATACTCAGGGGCCGAATCAACCCGAAGCTCACGCCCACTGGCTGGCGTCAGATGAGCACCTCAGCTGCGCTCACACTCGATCCCAATGCTGCCTACGCAGCTGAAATTGGCATACTTGCGCCAGTTAGCCCAACTCCCTTAACGCCTCGCTGGACTAAAGTGATTTCTTCGCCGCTCGAACGTTGCCAGCATTTTGCCGCGCACGCCGCCGCTGCCCATACGCTTACTCCTCACGTTGAAGACCGCTGGCAAGAAATCGACTACGGTGATTGGGACGGTATGCCAATCGACGAATGGCGTAAAATTGCGGCGCCGCAGTTTGCCGAGTTTCGCCGCGACTTGTCTAAACTTGCGCCGCCGAATGGCGAGAATTATCTCGACTTCAAAGACCGCATACTTGGCGCATGGGCAGATATTGCGACAGAACCCGATGGCGGACACGTGTTGGTCGTGACTCATGGTGGGGTATTACGAGTCGTGCTGCCGACTGTGCTCGGTATGCCGCTGAACAAAAGTTTTCCGCTGCACATTCCCTTCGCGAGTTTTTCGCGGGTAAGGCTCGAAGTAGTAGGCGAAAAGGTAAGCGCGAGCCTGCTGTTTCATAATGCTGCCGAGTATCCCTCGAACTAGCCCTTGCAATAGCGCTTTCTTTTATCGGATTACTGACCTGCGCCCTCGCGCTGCAATGCCCTCGCCGTAGCAATTTGCTCGCACAAAATCTCCGCGCCTTGTAAAATCCGAGGACTATGTCGCTGGGTTAAATCGGGGTCGATGAAAACCACCTGCCGGTTTGCGACAGCCGTAATGCTCGGCCATTCATCCCACGTGTCGAGCCAAGCAGGGCGCCGCTCGTCGATACCACTCGCGACGATAAGCTCGGGGTCGCGCAGCAGAACGGCTTCGAGATTCACCTTGGGCGCGAGCGCCGACAGCTCGCCGAAAACATTGATGCCACCGCATAACTCAATGAGGTCATTGGTTAGCTCGGCGCCGCCCGCGGTCATCAGCGGTCGGTCCCACACCTGATAAAAAACGCGTACCGGGGACTCAGCGCGATAGCGTGTTGCTAGCCGGGCAAGCGTTGTCTCGTAATCATCGATCGCTGCACTTGCATCCGCTTCGGTGCCCGCGAGTTGTCCTAGTTTGGTCAGCTGGGTCGGAATCGAGTCGAGGAACTTTGGCTCGGCCACATAAACGGTGAGGCCTAAATTCTCGAGCGCCTCGATAGTCGAGCGTGGATTGCCTGTAAGCCAAGCGACGACGAGATCGGGTTTCAATTCTAAGATGCGTTCGATATCGAAACGGTCGAAGCGGCCTATTAAAGGAAGACCCAAGGCTTCCTCGGGGTAGTCGCTGTATTCGACTACGCCAACTAATTTACTCCCTGCGCCGGCGACATAAAGCAGTTCGGTCAGTGAGGGGGCGAGGCTGATAATTCGCTCGGCAGGCTGTGCTAGCTGGATGCTGACCCCGCGGTCATCGATGACCTCGATGGTTGGCGGCAGAGGAGTTTGCTGTGCCGACCCCGCATCGAAGGTATCGCTCTGCTGTGCCACTGCGCTGAGAGGGGTGATAAGCGCAAAAAGAGTGCGCAGCAGTGCTAAGCCTGCGCGCTTCCGCCGCGGCTTAGTAGGCGTTAAGAGGCGACTCAGTAGTCGATCCCCTTCTGTACCTTTACGCCCGAATAAAACGCGTGTTTGTTATCGCCGAGCTCGGTTACCGTGTCGGCAATTTCGATCAGCTCTTTTGCCGCATTGCGACCAGTGACGATCACGTGTTGACCCTCTGGTCGATTCTCGAGCGCCGCAAGTACTTCTTCTTTGTCTAAATATCCGTAGGTCAGCATGTAGGTGAGTTCGTCTAGAATCACGACATCAACCTCAGGATCTTTTAATAGTCGGACGCCATTAGCCCACGTGCTGACGGCTGCGGCGATGTCGGCTTCGCGGTCTTGGGTATCCCAAGTGAAGCCGGTGTTCATTACATGAAATTCAACCAGCGGGTGTTCGCCAAACAGCATCTGTTCGCCGCATTCCCATTGGCCCTTTATGAATTGCACGACGCCGCAGCGAAGGCCGTGGCCAACGCTGCGAGCGAGCATGCCGAACGCCGAGGAGCTCTTGCCTTTGCCATTGCCAGTCAGAACAACCATCAAGCCTTTGTCGATTGTAGCTGCGGCAATATTGCCGTCGATATAGGCTTTCTTTCGCTCCATCGCGCGCTTATGACGCGCGTTACGTTCGGCAGCAGCCTCGTTCGTGACTTCTTCGTTATTGGCCTGGTCGGTCATTCTTGAGACTCCTTAGTCTTTTCTTTGTTCGCAGTCTATCAAGTTATAGGCTTAAGCGGACGCCTGCGAAAGCGCCCCTATTAGCTGAACGATAGTCGCCGACTTCGCGGTATTGCTCATCAATGGAGTTCTCAAGGCGCACATACAATTCGACGCCTTCACGCAGCGTGTAACTTGCGTTGAGGTCGAGCACGCCAAAATCATCTAAGTCGATAAGCGTTCCCGCCTGTTCGTCTATCGCATTTTGAGAGTGGCGATAAAAGGCGTTAATGCGCAGTTTGCCCGCGGGATCTTGGTAGCTAAGCCCTAAATTAAGCATCTGCTCGGGGCGGCGCAGTCGTGCGAGGCCATTCGCGCGCTTGGTCTTATTGAGCGTAAAGTTGGCCGTTGCGCTGAGGGTTTCGGTCAGGCTAGCGCGAGTTACAAGCTCAATGCCTTCGGAGCGGTTGCGTCCTTCAAACTGCAAATAGCCGCTAAAGCCGGCGAGGTCGAAATCGATTGCGTCTTCGACGTCTTGCTGGAACGCGACGAGTTCGACGACATAGCGATCAGCGCTGTATTCGAAACCAAATTCGAAACCGCTACTTTGCTCGGCATTGAGCGCAAGGCCAGCCGCCGGTGGTGATGCCCAGGGCCCTTCGTTATAAGAAATTTCGTAAAGGCTAGGTGCACGGAATCCGCGGCCGACTGCCCCCTTAAGTTTGAGCGTATTGCCGCCTAGATCGATCAGGTAGGCGCTGCTCAATCGGTAGCTTGTAAACTCGCCGAAGTCCTCGTTGTCGTCTTGGCGAAATCCAAGCGTGATAAACCAGCGCTCGGAGAAGTCGCTAAGCACTTCGGCATAAACACCGCTGTTGTCACGGTCATCGGCGCCATTCACTTCGCGCTCGAGGTCTACGCCGGCAATGAGATCGAAGCCGGGCAGATCGCTCAGCCCCAGCTGATATTCCCAGCGCTCAAGCTCGCCCGCCGCACCAAAGGCGCTGACGCCTTCGGAGAGGTTATCGCGATCGGTTTCGGTTAACGCATAGGCGAGCGACTGAGTGACGCTGCCGGATTGGTAATTCAGCACGGCGCGACTGCCGGTAAAGTCATAAACCGACAGGCACTCGTTGACCTGATTAAAACCGCTAAAACAGCCGTCAAATTGCGATTCGCTCGAGGTCTCGCGGCGCACAAGTTCGAGGTCTAGCGACTCGGTCAACTTAACGCCCACGCGTGCATGGATCGTTTCGTTGTCGTAGCCATCGTCGTCGAGTAAATCCGTGTCGGACAACCGTGAATTGAAGCCATCGGTACCGAAGTCCGACGCGGCGAGACTGACGTCAACACGCTCGCCGCCGAAGCCCAACTGCGTGCTTAGTTGCTGTGTTCCGCGGGCGCCGCCTTGCGCATCGATTGCGCCGCTAAAGCCGCTCTGGTTTGGCGCAGAGCTGATGTTAATCACGCCGCCGGCATCGGCGCCGTAGCTTAAACCCTGTGGCCCGCGCAGCACTTCGATGCGCCCTATCTCGCTAGCCAGAAGGTGCTCGATCGGTGCCGCGACCTGGGTGCCGCTAGGGTCAGATAGGCGCATGCCGTCGAATACCGTTAGCGTGCGAAAGCCCTGCTCGCCGCGAATCCGCAGTGTCGACAGAGAGCCGACGCCGCCATTGCTCGACGCACCCACGGCGGCAGTCTGGCGAAGAATATCGGTAAGCGTAAAGCTGCCGTAGTCGCGAATCTGCTGCGCATCGACAACCGACACCGACGTCGCTAGCTGACGGCGGGGCACAGGAAAACGATTGCCCACCACGACAAGCTCTTCGATAGAGTCTTGGCTCGTGTTCTGAGCGAAGTTTTGTTGAGATGATTGCGCGAGGCTTATGTTGCTTAAGCTACTAAGCAGCGAACCTGCGAGAAGCGTGCCGGTAAACAAAGGCGCGCGAGTAAGGCCGCGAGGGCCAGTAAAGAATGACATGTATAACTCCCAATGAAATTCGCCGACACCGAAATGGCGCCTCTGGCAAAAACTTTCATCAGGGAGGGGGACAGGCAGAAGAGCACACGGCTCCGCCACTGATGTAGCCCTCCGCTGCATCAAGTAAAAAGTCTTTATGGCTGGTATCGGACTTCGAGCGCTCAGAGGAATCTGGGGCGCGCGTTACCGTTGCGGGGGCAGTGTCGGATTCTCACCGACTTCCCAATTAGCCAGCAGTGCTGGCACCAAGAAAGACTTGTCTAGCTATTCGCCAGGTAAAATTCGGTGAATCGCAAGATGGCCGCAGTCTATAGAGGGCGGGGGAGGGAGTCAACGTAGACGTGAGGTAAAGCGTTAGCCTGCTAGTCTTGCGCGAATCGCGCGAACGATGCCCTCTGCATCGAGGCCTTCGCCTGCGAGCATTTGAGGAACTTTGCCATGTTCGATAAAGGTATCGCTTAGGCCGAGATTTAGAATAGACGTTTTATAATTTGTAGCAGCAAGGTGTTCGCAGACAGCCGAGCCCGCGCCGCCCATAATCGCGTTTTCTTCGACAGTGACAAGCAGGTCGTGAGTGCTCGCGAGTTCGGCGATGAGTTCAGCGTCGAGGGGTTTTACAAAACGCATATCGGCCACGGTGGCATCGAGGGTTTCGGCTGCAGCAAGCGCCGCTGCTGTGAGGCTGCCGAAGGCGAGGAGAGCGACGTTTTCACCTTTGCGCCTAATAATGCCTTTGCCGATTACTAGCGTGTCGAGGCTGCCGCTTAGCGCAGCGCCCGGGCCTTTGCCTCGCGGATAACGCACCGCGGCGGGGCCTTTGTGCTGATAGCCGGTGCTAAGCATTAAGCGCGTTTCGGCTTCGTCGCTCGGCGTCATCACAACCATATTAGGAATGCAGCGCAGGTAGCTGATGTCGAAGCTACCTGCGTGAGTTGGTCCGTCTTCTCCAACTAAACCCGCGCGATCGATTGCAAAAAGCACATCTAAGTTCTGCAGAGCAACATCGTGGATTAACTGGTCGTAGGCACGCTGTAGGAAAGTCGAATAGATTGCCACGACAGGCTTCGCACCCTCACACGCCATGCCGGCAGCAAAGGTTACGGCATGCTGTTCGGCGATCGCTACGTCGAAGAATCGGTTTGGGAAGCGCTCGGCAAACTCACGCATGCCCGAGCCTTCGCCCATAGCGGGAGTAATGCCCACAGCCTGATCGTCGGCGTCGGCCATATCGCAAAGCCAGTCGCCGAACACCTGCGAATAAGTTGGCGAAGGCGCCGTGGCGGCTGGCGCGGCAGAGGCAGGAGTGATCTTGCTCAATGCGTGCATGCCGAAGGGATCGTTCTCGGATTCGGTGTAGCCTTTGCCTTTTTGTGTAACAACATGCAAAAGCTGAGGCCCGCGCAGGGTTTTAATGTTGCTCAGGATCTCGACCAGTTCTTCGGTGTCGTGTCCGTCGACCAGACCAATGTAATTAAAACCAATCTCCTCGAATAGCGTGCCGGGCGAGACCATGCCCTTCATATATTCCTCGGCGCGATGCACGGCTTTTAGGGCTGGAGGAAGTTTCGCCAGTACGCGTTTGCTGCCGCTGCGGATAAAGTTATAGGGCTTGCTCGCCCATATACGCGCAAAATAGCTAGACAGCCCGCCGACGTTATTCGAGATCGACATGTTGTTATCGTTGAGGATAACGAGCACATTGTCGTCGAGTGCGCCGGCGTGATTGAGCGCTTCGAAGGCCATGCCCGCGGTCATCGCACCGTCGCCTATGATGGCAATCGTGTGACTGTCTTTCGCGCGTCCCTGCTGGCGTTTAGCGGCCATCATGCCTAACGCGGCGCTGATCGAAGTGCTCGAATGGCCCACGCCGAAGGTGTCATAGTCGCTTTCGCTGCGCGTTGGAAAGGCGGCGAGGCCATTTGGCTGCCGCATGGTGAGCATACGCTCGCGGCGACCGGTTAAAATTTTATGCGGATAGGCTTGGTGTCCAACATCCCAGACAAGGCTGTCGTGCGGCGTGTTAAACACATAGTGCAGGGCGATCGTAAGCTCGACGACGCCGAGGCCAGCGCCAAAATGACCGCCGGTTTTACCAACAGAATAGAGCAGGAATTCACGCAGCTCGCGTGCGAGTATGTCGAGCTGATCGACATCGAGCTCGCGCAGCTTTTCGGTTTCGTCGATCGAATCGAGCAGCGGCGTAATCGGGCGCTCTGTTGGTATTGTGTCTAAAATCTAGGCTTAATCCTTGTTGCACGTGCAAGCCGCCCTACGCGGCGCTCAATACAGATTCGTGTTTAATTAAGGCGCTCGACTATATAGTCGGCAAGTCTTCGCAGCGGCTCGGCCTTCTCATCAAAATTCTCTAACGCCTCGGTGGCTTCGCGGGCGAGGTCCTCGGCCTTAGCACGCGCGGCGTCGAGTCCGAGCAGAGATAAATAGGTAGGCTTATTGGCCTCACTGTCCGAGCCCTGTGGCTTGCCGAGTGTCGCTGTGTCGCTTATTTCATCGAGTATGTCGTCGCGCACTTGAAAGGCGAGGCCTAGTTTAGCGGCGTACTCATCTAGGCTCGCAAGAGCCTCAGCGCTGCATTGTTCATGGCTTAACCCGCCTAAACGAACGGCGGCACGAATGAGCGCGCCAGTTTTTAGGCTGTGCATTTTCTCAAGCTGCTCGAGGGTCTGCGCCTCGCCTACGGCTTCGAAGTCTAGCGCCTGTCCGCCGACCATGCCGCGTGCACCCGCAGCGGTAGCGAGGCAGGTAATCATCTCTAAGCGCTGTTCGCTGCTGACGCCGTTGCTCGCGCAGAGAAGCTCGAACGCGAGAGCCTGCAATGCATCGCCAACAAGAATCGCCGTCGCCTCGTCGAATGCTTTGTGCACTGTCGGTTTGCCTCGGCGCAGGTCATCATCGTCCATTGCGGGCAGGTCGTCATGCACTAATGAATAGCAGTGGATGAGTTCGACGGCCGTTGCCGCGGCATCGGCCTTTTCGACGGTGCCGCCAACGGCCAGAGCACTGGCATAGGCAAGCAGGGGGCGAATACGTTTACCACCATCGGCGCAGGCGTGAATCATAGCGTCTTGCAGTTTGACACTGCCATCCTCGTTCGCGATTGCTGCCCAAAGTCGGGCGTTGACCCGCTGACGGCTAGCCTGCATAAAGCCTTTCTGCGACATCGCAAGGCAGGGCAGAGGCATTGGTGACGCTGAGCTAGTAGTCTGTGAACCGCTTGACGCTGAACTGTGGGTCGCGCTCATGGTGAACTCATTTGGCTGCCGCTAATGGCTATGCTCGGTTATACGCTCACTGCCGGTGCTAGATGCTACAGTGATACGCTCTTTTTAGATTAGATGTGTCTGACTAGAAGGGGTTTTCGTCTGTCTCGTCTTCTAGTGTTAAGTCTTGTGTTGTCCCAGACTCGTCCATCAGCACCAGAACCTTTTGTTCGGCTTGACGCAGCGCGGATTGGCACTCGCGGGTCAATTTAATGCCCTTCTCGAATGCCTCTAGTGAGTCTTCGAGGGAGAGTTCTCCATCTTCCATTGCCGCGACCAGCGTTTCTAGCTGTTCGATAGAGCGTTCGAAGTTAAATCCCGCGTCTGCCTTGGGCTTCGTTGCTTTTGCCTTGCTTGGGGCTTTCTCTGTCATGTGGTGCTCCTTCCAGCGTCTGTCGGGTGCCTTCGCCAATCTTTGCGACTCGGCTTCCTGCGCAGCTGTGCCGCTTTTTGGCGAGTAGTAGGAAGATTATACGCCAAGTGGCGGCTAATTCACGTCAAAGTACTGTCATGGATGCAGGCAGTTTGCTATTGTCGAGCGCACCCACACTACAAGGAATTATGTTCATGGAACTCGTTGCAATCGTCATTTCGCTGGCTCTTCTTCAGTACTCTGTTTTTGGCATGCTGGTTGGTAAGGCTCGCGGCACCTATGAAATCAAGGCGCCTGCTATTACTGGCCACCCAATCTTTGACCGCTATTATCGCGTGCACATGAACACGTTAGAGCAGCTCATAATATTCATCCCTTCAATCCTAGTGTTTGGCCATTTCGGTAACGCGACTGTCGCCGCTGGCCTAGGCGTCGTTTTTCTTATCGGTCGATTAATGTTCCTATTGGGTTATGTAAAAGACCCTGCTAAGCGCGGCCCCGGTTTCTTAATCGGCTACATCCCTACAGTCGTATTGTTAATTGGCGGACTCGTTTACGCCATAATTGCCGCACTTTAGGCAATAGGCGCCTGCCTTTTCTTGAGGACACCCTACCAAAAGTAGTCAACTATGAGCGAAACAGCGAAGCCAGTCCTAAGCGACGATCACTTCACCCGTTCGGCGGGCAAACAACTGGGTCTCTATGCGCTTGCAGCACTTGGCGTTCTCGGAGGCCTAATGGCGCTGCTCTCGTTCGCCGTGGGCGGCACTGGTGGTGGGGCGGGTGGCGGTGCTATCGATTCTGACAATAACAGCATCACCATAACGCTGCGCCAAGAACCTCCTCAGCTAGACTCAGGGCGCTCGACAGACGCGGCGAGTTTTTCGGTGCTGGGTCATGTCATGGAAGGCTTGCTAAGCTATGACAGGGCTGGGCAGCTCATTCCTGGTGTGGCCGAAAGATGGGAAATTCGTGAAGACGGCGCAACGTTCTGGCTGCGTGACAACGCGCTTTGGAGTGACGGCAAGCCGGTAACAGCGGATGATTTCGTCTTCGCTTGGCGCCGCGTGGTTGACCCCGAAACAGGCTCGCAATACGCATTCATCACCTATCCGATCAAGAACGCCGAGGCGATCACCAATGGCGACCTTCCCATTCAGACGCTTGGTGTAAGTGCAGCAAGCGACAGACAGCTCGAGGTGACGTTCGAGCAGGCGACGCCGTATTTCGATAAATTAGTTGCGTTCATTACCTTCTTGCCAGCACGCGAGGATTTCTTTCAGTCTACCAATGGCCGCTACGCCGCCGATGCCGACATGCTGCTTTATAACGGCCCGTATTTGCTCACCGATTGGGTGCACGGGGCCTCCATGCGCTGGACCAAAAACCCGTATTACTGGAATGATGAAAAAGGCTTTCTAGACGAAATCAATGTGGCCTATATCACCACCGATGTGAACGCCAAACTCAATCTCTTCAAAGACGCACAGATAGCCGATACTGACCTTGTTGCGCCGATGCTGCCGGAGGCGATGGAGCGGCGCTGGCATATTGACCGCTTTATGGATGGTACGGTTTTCTTTCTCGAATTCAATCATCGTGAAGGCCGAATCACCAAAAACAAAAATTTTCGCCGTGCAATGCAGCTCGCTCAAGACCCCTCGGAGCTGGTGTATAAAGTCTTAAAAGAAGCGGCCTACATTCCTGCCGAGAGTCTTTTCCCTAGCTGGATACAAGGTGCAGGAGACCTTTTCCGAAAGCAGCATCCGCCTACTAAACATCAAATGGATATCGAGAAAGCGCGCGAACACCTCGAACTTGCGCGCATAGAACTCGGACTCGATGCGTGGCCGCCGATAGTTTTGCTTACCGGTGACACGCCTGTCTCCACTCTCTCTGCGGAATACTATCAAGAGCTTTTCAAGCGCAACTTGGGGCTTGAGGTACGCATCGACCTGCAAACATTTAAGCAGCGACTCGCGAAGATGACTTCGGGAGAATTCGACCTCGTTCTTTCGGGCTGGGGGCCAGATTACGATGATGCGCTCACGTTTGGTGACCTCTTCTCGTCTTGGAATCTTAACAATCGCGGCCGCTATGACAGCGCGGAAATGGATGGCTACGTTCGCATCGCCCAGTCCGAACTCGACCCCGTAAAACGGATGCAAGCATTCGCCGAGATTCAGCGGCTCAGTTACGAAGACATCGTGGTGCTCCCGATGTACGAACGCGGTTGGTCTTTTGTTGTCGACCCGCGGCTCGATGGTTTGATAAGGCGCACGGTGGGACCCGAGGTCGACTACACTTATGCGTCCATAAAGAGAGAATAAACGGCCGACAAGCAAAATGAGAAGCTTATGAATCAAATCCGCGGTCAGTAAAAAGTAAATCCAAGCTAAGACGATAAGAAAGGCAGCAACAAACAATGTGGAGCTTCATCCTCAAGCGTCTCGCCCAAGGCGTGATTACAGTGTGGTTTATAGCCACTGCAACATTCTTTGCGATGCACAATGTTCCTGGCGATCCGCTGCTTAACGACCGCGCGATGACGGCATCAATTCGTGCCAACGTCGAAGCAAAATATGGGCTCGATAAACCGGTCGCCGAACAGTATGTCATTTATCTGGGCAATCTCATTCGCGGTGACTTCGGCATCTCGTTTACCCAAGAGAACCGAGAGGTTAACGATATTATCCGCGAGCATTTTCCGGTATCGGCAACGCTCGGCATTCTTGCCGTGCTTTTCGCCGCTGCGGGTGGGGTTTTATGGGGTGCGCTTACCGCGCTCTATCGCAATCGCATGCCCGATTACGTCATTATGTTTTTCGTCATTCTTGGCATTTCGGTGCCGAGCTTCGTGATCGCTGCGGTAAGCCAGCTAATGCTGGTTGGCATTAACTCGGCTCTCGGCGTCACTCTGTTACCGGTCGCAGGATGGGGCACGCTCTCGCATATGTTGCTGCCAGCTCTGGTGCTAGGGCTGGGAACGATGGCGTATCTTACGCGCCTCATGCGCTCGTCGATGCTCGAAGTGATTAGTTCAGACTATGTGCGCACGGCAAAAGCTAAAGGCTTGCCGGCCGCGCGAATATTCACCAAACACCAGCTGCGCAATGCGATCCTGCCCGTAATCACCGTGCTCGGCCCCTCTATCGCAGCAATTACTACAGGCGGGTTTGTCGTTGAACTGGTGTTTGCAATACCCGGCCTTGGGCGTTATTTCGTGCAGGCGGTGCAGCAGCTCGACTACACCGTGATTATGGGAACGACGGTGTTCTATGGCGCGTTTCTGGTGTTTATGGTGATCGTGGTTGACGTGCTTTACGGCCTCATCGACCCTCGTGTGAGGATGCAGTAATGTCTTCTCATCCTAAAGCAGCGCTCGATTTTTCCCCCGTTGGCACTGAGCGTGAAGTGCAATCACTGTCGCGGCCTTCTCTGTCGTATTGGCAAGACGCGTGGCTTCGGCTTAAAGCGAATCGCCGCGCCTTGGTGTCGCTATTTCTCGTGATCGGGTTGTTGTTATTTACTCTAGTAGGCCCTTGGCTGTGGCAAGTGAATCCCGCGTCTCAAGACCTCGATCAGGTAAGTCAGCCACCAGGCGTTGATCGCTCGGCGCTTGTCGTTGATCCCTACACGCCTTGGCTTGGCGGCGCCACCGCGGGCACAGGGCTGCGGCTTGCCGAACCGGCTACCACACAGTCGGTGCGCCTTGCGTGGGACGCGCTGCCGAGTGCTCGGGGCCACCGTGTTTACCGCAACCTTTTCCCCGTTGGCCCCGAGCTGGCCTACGGTATTCCCCGCGCGGAATTTTTCGACAACTCGACGCTCACCTTCGAAGATCGACTCGATATAAAACCGGGGACGTATTACTACACGATCGTTGCATTGAACGCCGACGGCAGTCTGTCACGCGAAACGTCGGCACTTACCGTCGACGTGCAGCGTGTAACAACCGTTGCCGAAGCGCGCGAGCGTGGGCTGGTTGCAAATGAGGCAGCGCTCGTTCCGGGCGATAGGGTTGAACTCGCGCCCCACCCTCTAGGTACCGACTACCTTGGCCGCGACATGCTCGCGCGACTCATGGCGGGCGCGCGCGTCTCGCTGTTTATCGGCATCGGCGCACCGCTCTGTTTCGTGCTATTCGGCGTGTTCTTTGGTTCGGTCGCGGGTTTTATTGGCGGGAAAACCGATCAGGTAATGATGCGGTTCGCCGACTTCGTTGTCGCTTTGCCGTTTCTGCTGTTTATGATTCTGTTTAAGATCGCGTTTGGCATCGGGCCGGGAGAGAGCGGCGTCATGCCGATGCTTGTCGCGCTTGTGCTGCTTATGTGGCCGGCGACTGCACGCCTCGTTCGTGGGCAGATTCTACAAATCAGGGAGCAGGGGTATATCAGCGCGTCGCA
>ENA-OREB01000627-OREB01000627.1-marine-metagenome-genome-assembly--contig:-NODE-627-length-17651-cov-3.334073_pt1 | contig 17651 bp, 17 predicted proteins | sample MGYA00248625_ERZ508552 | MGnify/ENA primary metagenome ERZ508552 (study PRJEB26219, sample SAMN06267888) | marine metagenome | isolation source: Monterey Bay, California, USA | place: USA:Monterey Bay...
GCAGATCGATATAACCCACCGGCACGAGCCCGGCCGTCTCCAAAGCGGCAATCTCTTCAGCTAGAATATACAGAACCGCTGGATATTCATCGCGCATGTAAATAAAACAGGTTTCCGCCTCAACCGCCCAAGCGGCAATCAACATGCCTTCGAGAAACAGATGCGGTTGACGCTCGAGATAATGGCGATCCTTGAACGTTCCTGGCTCGCCCTCATCTCCATTTACCGCCAAATAGCGCGGCCCCGCATTCCCGCGCACAAAGCCCCATTTTGTGCCCGATGGAAAACCCGCGCCACCCAGGCCACGCAGACCACTTTGTTTTATCTGCGCCTGAACCTCTTGCCAATCGCCACCTGCGCGCAACTCTTCAAGCCGCGCATATCCACCAGCCGCGCGATAGGCCGCGAGGTCTTCATAATCGGGAATTTCAGCATGGGTATGACCGCCAGAAATAACCGCCAATACCTTTTCTGGCGTAGCATGATCAATATGACGGTGCCCCAGCTCAAGCACCGGGGCGGTGTCACAGCGCCCCATACAGGGCGCGCGCACAACCCGCACAGCTTTAGGATCCAGCCCTTGCTGCAAAGCCTCTTGCAATTGCGCAGCCCCGGCCAATTCGCACGATAAGCTGTCGCAGACCCGCACGGTTAAGGCCGGCGGCGGGGTCTCCCCCTCTTTGACCACGTCAAAATGGGCGTAAAATGTCGCAACCTCATAGACCTCTGCCTGGCTCAAGCGCATTTCCTCGGCCAAAGCGCGTAAATGCGCAGCCGAGAGATGGCCATAAGCATCCTGAATAAGATGCAAAAATTCGATCAGAAGATCCCGCCGGCGCGGTCTTTGTCCCAGCAAGTCTTGCACCTGTTGCCATGCCAAATCGTCGAGCTGACGCCCTTTTGGTCGCACCCGGCCTCTGCCCGGTCCAGATTTCCAAACACCTTTTGACGATTCGATAGACATGATCTGTTCCTCAATTCATTGTGGCTGATTTAACCGGCAACGCGGCCCTGACATAGGTCGAAATACGACACCACTTGCAACAGATACGTTTTCTAGTGCCTCAATTAGACACCACCTGACCACCATCAGAACAATTGTCCCTGCTCGGGTGGTTTCGGCTTGGTGCGGCCCGCGGGGCGGGCAGCAGCAGTTTGCGCCACGGAAAAGCGCCCATCAGCAAACTCGATTTCCAAGAATTTCGCCGCTCCAGCGCTCGCCACATTGGCAATCAACGCCTGCCCAGAACGCACCACCGCGTAACCGCGACGCAGAGTCTCGCGATACCCCAGTGTTTCGCGCAGCCGGTCACAGGCCACAAGCTGTTCGCGGCGTCTTTGCACTTGCCGTTCAAACGTTTGCTCCAAACGCGTTTCAAGATCACCCAGATCTTTGCGCAATCGCGCAACTCGCTCCGCTAAAGGTGCCGGGCGCAGACGCGATGTGCAGCCCCCGAGCATGTGCCGTGCAGAGAGCACAGCCCGGTCCAAACCCGCCGGCAGGCGCTGCCCCAGGGCCTGCAACTGCCGCTGTTCTTGTGCCACTATCCGCGCCACTGCGGCGGGCTTAATTTGCCCGGCAGAGGCGATCAGGCGCAGCTGTTGTTTTTGCACCAAACTGCGCAGCGCCACCGGCAAACGCCCCTCCCAATGGTCCAAACGCTGCTGGGCCGAATGCGTCAAGCTGTCTGGACGCGGCAAAGCGCGGGACAGATCGGCCAATCTTTGTTTGCGCCGAGCCATGACATTGGCCAAACCCTGCGCCGCCCGGGCGCCCTTGGCACGGGTTTCAGCCAACAGTTCCAAACGCACAGGCACCGCCAATTCAGCCGCAGCACTTGGGGTTGGTGCGCGTATATCAGAAACAAAATCAATCAATGTCGTATCAGTTTCATGACCCACAGCGGAAATCAGAGGAACCTGCGAGGCCGCCGCTGCGCGTGCAACGATTTCTTCATTGAACCCCCAAAGATCCTCAATAGACCCCCCGCCACGCGCAACGATCAGCAAATCTGGCCGCGGCAAAGCCCCTCCCGGTGTCATCGCATTGAACCCGGCAATAGCGCGCGCCACTTCGGAGGCGCAATTGGCCCCTTGCACCGCAACCGGCCAAACCAAGACTTTACGCGGGAAACGGTCACGCAAACGGTGCAGAATATCGCGAATCACCGCGCCGGTGGGAGAGGTCACAACCCCAATCACATCCGGCAAAAAGGGCAAAGCCTGTTTGCGTGCCGGATCAAATAAGCCTTCCGCCGCCAAAGCGGTCTTTCGCTTTTCCAACATGGCCATCAATGCCCCCGCACCGGCGACAGCCACATCATCAACATTCAGGTTATATTTGGACTGCCCGCCGAAGGAGGTCATTTTGCCACTGACCACCACCTCCATCCCCTCCTCGGGAATTACAGAGAGTTTTGACACCTGCCCTTTCCAAGTGGTACAAGCCAGAGAATTGCGTTCATCTTTGACATCGAAATACATATGGCCAGAGCGCGCCTGCACCACCCGCCCCACTTCGCCTTTCACCCTGATGCGGCCAAATTCCGTCTCCAGGGTCCGTTTCACAGCGCCGGAGATTTCTGAAACCGTAAATTCTGGGGCATTCTCGCCAAGACGGGGATCATCAATAAGATCAGACATAGTGCACCTTGTGACCAGAGTTGATGCAGCTTAGAACGCGAGCACGCAAAGGCCAAGAGGAGCGCGTGACATGAATATCTTAATTTTGGGCAGTGGAGGTCGTGAGCATTCATTAGCCTGGGCAGTCGCGCAAAACCCGAAATGTGACAGGCTGATGGTTGCGCCGGGCAATGCCGGCATCGCCGAAATTGCCGACTGTGTGGCTCTGGATATATTGGATGGCGCCGCTGTGCTCGCATTTGTCCGCAGTAAGGAAATTGACTTTGTTATTGTTGGTCCAGAAGCTCCTTTGGCTGCCGGCGTCGCCGATGTCTTACGGGCCGCAGATGTGCTCTGCTTTGGCCCCAGTCAGGCGGCAGCGCAGCTGGAAGCCTCAAAATTCTTTACAAAATCCATCTGCGACGCCGCAGGTGCGCCCACTGCCGGATATGCCCATTTTACCGACCTGCGAAGCGCGTCAGACTATGTGCGCAAAATGGGTGCACCAATTGTGGTCAAAGCTGATGGGCTTGCGGCAGGCAAAGGCGTCATTGTCGCTATGAGCACGCAGGACGCTCTTGAGGCTTTGGATGATATGTTCAGCGGCGAATTTGGCAGCGCCGGAGCGGAAGTGGTGATTGAAGAATTCATGGAGGGCGAGGAAGCTTCCTATTTTATCCTCTGTGATGGCCACGATATTTTACCCATTGGCACCGCACAAGATCACAAGCGCGTGGGCGATGGCGATACCGGCCCCAACACCGGCGGTATGGGCGCCTACAGCCCCGCGCCCGTTTTGACAGACGATATTGCCGAGCAAGCCATGCAAGAAATCATAACACCCACCATGGCGGAAATGGCCCGACGAGGCACGCCCTATCAAGGTGTGCTTTATGCCGGCTTGATGATTAAAAACGGCAAGGCCCGCTTGGTAGAATACAATGCCCGCTTTGGGGATCCAGAATGCCAGGTACTGATGATGCGGCTGGGGGCGCAGGCGCTGGATTTGCTGCTGGCCTGCGCTGAAGAACGGCTGTCAGAGGTGCAAGTCAATTGGGCCACAGACCATGCGTTGACGGTTGTAATGGCAGCCAAAGGCTATCCCGGCGCCTATGGGAAGGGCACAGTGATTTCCGGGTTGGAAGCTTTGCCCGACAATTCTTCAGCCACTTGTTTTCATGCTGGAACCGCGCAAATCGGTGCAGATATCACCGCGCAGGGTGGGCGGGTTTTGAATGTGACAGCGCGCGCTGCAAAGCTGAGTGAAGCTCGCAGCATGGCCTATGGCATGGTCGATCAAATAGATTGGCCCGAAGGGTTTTGCCGCCGCGATATCGGTTGGCGGGCGCTTTAGAGGCACCTGTGGCCGCAGATTCGAACGGTGAATGCGGCCACTATAGTACCGGCAAGAGTTTAGATCTGACGCTCTGGCATCCGCACAACCAACCCGTCCAAAGCGTCCGAGACGCGCAATTGACATGTCAAACGCGATTGGCCCGGTTTAGGTTCAAACGCAAAATCCAACATGTCTTCTTCCATACCATCCATTTCAGGCAGTTTTTCGACCCAAGCACTGTCAACATAGACATGACAGGTTGAGCAAGCGCAGGCGCCACCGCAATCGGCTTCGATGCCAGGAATGTTATTGTCCCGAGCGCCCTCCATAACGGTCAACCCATTGGCAACCTCCACCACATGTTCCGCGCCACCGTGTTCAATATAAGTAATTTTGGCCATGTATTTGTATCTCGCTAGACTGTTTCCCCTCTGAGGTAACATGTAATTCAAAAAATTCTAGCCCCCATAAGAGCGGAATAATGCCACTTGCGATATTACTCAAATGTTCTATTTCTGTTCCATGCTATTTGACTCTCCCAACACTTGGCCCAAGCCCCCAGCCGCCCTGCCTCATGCTATGCTGGAGCTGCCGCCAAATGGGGCAGGAGTTACGGTGGCGGGTTTGGTATTGGTGCGCCAAAGACCCGGTACGGCCAATGGAGTCATTTTCATCACACTGGAAGACGAGACCGGGGTGTGCAATGTGATCGTCTGGCGCAAACTCTATGAGCGTTACCGGCGCGCCGTGATCTCAGGGCGTATGTTGCGAATTACCGGCCGCATTCAACGCGAAGGCGCTGTATGCCATGTGATCGCTGAGCATGTGGAGGATATATCTTTCATGCTAGATGATCTCTTGCTGCCAGAAGCCAGTCGCGCCACCGAGTAGCCGTAACCGCCTCGCACCCAAAAGGGCGGCCCAAGAGCCGCCCCGTTCGCACCATATCTGTTGCAGCTATTACTGCACAGTAAGAGCCAAAAAGCGGGGATCGCCGCCGCGGCGCACGAGCAAAAGCATTGTTTTTCGACCACTCTCAATGGTCGCGCTCATTTGCTCTTCAAACTCAGCAAGCGACGTGACCTTCTCTTGACCGGCCTCCACGATCACATCCCCAGATTTTAAGCCTTTTTCAAAGGCCTCAGAAGCTTCCAGAACATCCACGACAACCACGCCTTCCAAACCAACCGCAAGGTCCAAACCCTCACGAATTTCATCGGTCAGATTCGACAGGGTAATCCCAAGATCCTCATAGTCTTTTGGCGAATCCTCAGGAACGTCAGGTTCATCCGCGCGGGCCAGTTTTTCGTCGTCCCGCAGCCCAAGAGTGACGCTCAAAGTCACCTGCGCACCGTCACGCACAACAACCACATCAACCGCTTTGCCCACCTCAGTGTTGCCGACGGTTTGCACCAAATCACGCACGTCCTCGACCTCATGACCATCAAAGATCACGATCACATCGCCTTGTAGAATCCCGGCATCTTTCGAGGGACCCTCTGGTACGCCGGTCACCACGGCCCCAGCGGCCCGATCCAAACCATCAATGCTTTCGGCGATATCTTCATCGACATCTTGGATCCGCACGCCCAGCCAACCCCGGCGGATTTCGCCATATTCCGTCAATTGATCAACCACCCGGCTGACCACATTTGACGCCATAGAAAAGCCAATGCCGATCGAGCCGCCATTGGGAGACAAAATCGCGGTGTTCACACCAACAACTTCTCCATTAAGATTGAACAAAGGCCCACCGGAATTGCCCCGGTTAATCGCGGCATCTGTTTGGATATAGTCATCATAAATCCCAGACAATGCCCGGTTTCGTGCAGAAACGATTCCCGCAGAAACAGAGAACCCTTGCCCCAAGGGATTGCCCATCGCTACGACCCAATCGCCCACGCGCGCGGTGTCACTGTCGCCAAAGCTGACGAAAGGCAGCGGTGCCTCCGATTCAACCTTTAAAACTGCGATATCCGTATTCTTATCAGTGCCGATGACCTCAGCAGCCAGTCTTTCACCGGAGAAAAATTCTACCTCAATCTCATCGGCCCCTTCGATCACGTGATTATTGGTGACAATGAACCCATCGGCAGAGATCACAAAACCCGACCCCAAGGCCGAGGAGCGACTGGCCCCGCCATTGCCACGGCGGCGATCTTCGAATTCCCGAAAGAACTCCTCAAAAGGTGAGCCCTTGGGAACAATGCCACGTGGCCTCTGATCGGCACGACCGGCTATCACGGTTGTGGTGGTGATATTCACCACTGAGGGGCTGATCTCCTTGGCAAGATCAGCAAATGTATTTGGCATCATTTGCGCTGCGGCCTGTAAAGCTTGTAAGATCAGCAGGCAGAGCGCCGCCGCAAAAACCCAAGTGGCACGGTAAGCTGCAAAATCCTTGCGCTTAGATAAGGCAATCGAATTCATCTGTATCTCCATTTGTGCCCATCTGCATCGCACAGATCGGCTGCCTATTGTCTTCAACAACTTAATGTAGTCTGGCAAGTTTTCAACGCAATCACCGACGAGACCCAGTCACCATCTCGTGAAGTCCAATTTCGGCAGGAAAACACTCATTTCACCAGCGGACCCGCTTAGAGGCTCAACACCAGGAGAATGCACCCACCCACGCAAAGCAAAGCCCCCATTTGTCGACGCGCAGGGATCGACAGGGTTTTCAGAGCTTTGAGCAGGGTCTCAAGAGCGCGAGGGGCCAGTAGATAGACCAGCCCCTCTGCAATCATAACGGCCGCGAGGCCGAATAAGATTTTATCAATCACTCAGCAACACGCGGCGTTGCGGATTTCATATATGTCAGAAATTCATGATTTGGTGGGATCACCAAGGTTGAATTTCCGCCCTGGATGGAAGCTTCATAAGCTGCAAGCGACCGATAGAAGTCGAAAAACTCAGGATCCGCGCCGAAGGCATCCGCCAAAATGCGGGTCCGTTCCGCATCGGCTTCCCCTTCGATGATCAAAGCATCCCGCTTCGCAGCAGAGAGCGTTTCCTCATAGGTTCGATCCGCCACAGCTGTGACCCGCTGCGCCGCCTCGCGGCCTCGGGCGCGTTCATCAGTCGCTTCGCGTTCCCGCTCGGCGATCATACGCTGCAAAGTGGCATCGAAGTTTTGCTCCGGCAAGTTGGTTTGACGCAGACGTACATCAACTACATCTAATCCCAAATCCTTGGCGCGAACCTGAGCCTCAGCGCGGATCAGCTCCATCAAACGGGACCGTTCTGGCGACAGAATGGCATTTGACGTGACCCCATCGGCACCAAGAACCGCCCGGATCTGACCGTCCAGAATGTCATTGAGCTGAATACTGGCTTCGCGCTCACCGCCCGCGCCCAAGGCCTGACGGAATTTCACAATATCTGCTATGCGGTACATGACAAAGGCGTCCACCTCGAGACGACGGTCATCCGCTGGCGTCACCTCGATCACCGGGGTTTCCAAAGACAAAATCCGGTCATCAAAGCGCACAACTTGGTCCAGCCATGGGATCTTAAAGCCCAGGCCAGGATCTGTTTTGACCTGTTTGATCTGGCCAAACCGCAGCACCAACACTTTTTCGCGCTCATCCACGATGAACAAGGACATCAACCCAGCAACCGCGACCACGGCGGCCATGATCACTGCAATACGAGATCTCATAGACATTAGTTTGACCCTCCTGGTGATGATTTGCGCAATTCATTAAGCGGCAAATAGGGCACAACACCCTGGCCGCCCTCTCCATTATCCATGATGATCTTATCCACATCGCCCAAGACTTTTTCTAAAGTCTCAATATAGAGGCGACGACGGGTGACCTCGGGAGCCTCTTTGTATTCGGCCAAGACTGCTGAGAATTGGCTGGCCTCCCCGAGAGCGGCGTTGACGACAGAGGCGCGGTAGCCTTCTGCGGCCTCTAGCAGCTGCGCCGCAGCACCCCGCGCTTCAGCGAGACGTTGGTTGGCATATGCATCCGCCTGACGCTCGCGCTGATCGCGCTCTTGCTCTGCGGCTTGCACATCGCGGAAGGCATCAATCACCGACACGCGCTTTTGCGCCCCGTCAGCGGCCGTCACGATCACCTGACGGCTCGGCGGATCCACTTTGTTAAAGTTGACCCGGACGACAGAAATCCCAGTCTCGCGCTCATCCAGTGTTTTTTGAATCAATTGCCGCACATTTGCTTCAATTGCAGCCCGGTCGCGGTTCAAAATAGGTGCCAATTCCGATTGCGCAATGACTTCACGCATCGCCGCTTCCGAGATTGCCCGTATAGATTGCTCCGGTTCTTTTAGGCTAAACAGAAAGTCCGACGAATTTTTGATGTTCCAAACCACTTGGAAGTCGATATCCACGATGTTTTCATCGGTGGTCAGCATCAAGCCCAAACCGCTGTCACGGCTATCATTAATGCCAAGAGATTCGGTGCGGTTGGTGGTGACGTTGAACTTCTCATAGGTCACAAAAGGCCAGGGTGCAAAATTCAGACCATTGGTGCCAATTTCATTGAATTCACCGAGGAAGAGCTCAACAGATTGCTCCTCTGGCTTGACCGTATAGAAAGATGCGAACAGCCACATACCAACAGCGGCAAGCCCAGCCAGGACGAAGGTGCTGCGCGGGATGCCCGCGTCTCCGCCGCCCGTTCCGCTGCCGCCACCCGAGCCACCGCTGCCTTTACCGCCCATCAATACGCGCAATTGTTCCTGACCTTTGCGCATCAATTCATCAATTTCGGGGATTTGCGGCCCGTCTGGACCCCGATCATTCCCGCCGCCATTGCCTTTGTTGCCTCGGTTACCGCCGCTTCCGCCGCCGCCCCAAGGTCCACCGTTATTATCCGCCATTCAGCTGTTTCCCTTCACAGTCATTCTGCGCTTCTGTTCTATCTGTGCTCTGCTTTGAAAATTTCAAGCGGTCCGCACAGGCGTTTTCATTGTCACAAGTTCTTCAGACACGGTGGGATGCACGGCACACACACGGTCGAAATCTTCTTTCGTTGCTCCCATTTTCACGGCTATCCCAGCCAGTTGGATCATCTCACCTGCACCATCTGCGACGATGTGACAGCCCAAAATCTTACGGGTCTTTTGGCTCACAACCAATTTCATTAGCACTTTATTCGGCGCATCAATAAAGGAAATATTCATTGGGCGAAAGGCAGTTGCATAGACTTCAATGGGCTCTTGCGCCCGGGCTTGCTCCTCACTCAGTCCAATGGTGCCAAATTCCGGCTGGGTGAATACGGCCGTTGGGATCAATGCATGATCCACAGGGGTCGGATTGCCCTTCAGGGCGGTCTCAACAAAGGCCATGCCCTCACGGATCGCCACCGGCGTCAGATTGACACGGTTGGTCACATCGCCAACCGCATAAATCGAAGGCACCGAAGTCTGAGAAAATTCATCCACCTGCACCGCGCCCGCTGCATCCAAACCAATGCCCAGAGCCTCAAGCCCCAATCCGGCGCTTTTGGGGCTGCGGCCTGTGGCATACATCACAACATCAAAATCATGGCGCGCACCTTGGGTATCTGTGACGCTGTAGCCCGAGCCTTGCTTTTCAATGCGGGTCACTTTGGTACGCATATGCATCTGGACACCACGCTCTTGCATACCTTGAACAATCACATCCCTGGCCTCTGTATCAAAGCCGCGCAATACGGCCTCGCCCCGATACCAAAGATGGGTTTGCACCCCAAGACCGTTGAGAATGCCGGCAAATTCACAAGCGATATAGCCGCCGCCCACGATCAAAATCCGCTTGGGCAAAGCCTGTAGATGAAAAATTTCGTTTGAAGTGATGGCATATTCGGCGCCAGGAACATCCGGCACTGAGGGCCAGCCGCCTGTGGCCAGCAAGATCACCTTGGCGGTCACAACCCGGCCATCGGCCAAACGCACCGCATGCGGTGCGTCCACCGTCGCGCGCATGTCAAAGGTCTCGACACCAGAGTTTTGCAACAAGCGGCGATAGATGTCTTCGAGCCGGTCCAGCTCACCTTCCAGATTGCTCCGAAATCCAGGCCAGTTAAAACCGCCCAGCTGCACGTCCCAACCATAGGCCGCAGCCTGCTCCATTGCAGGCGCGTAGGTTGAGGCAAACACCATCAGTTTTTTCGGCACGCAGCCACGGATCACGCAGGTGCCCCCATAGCGGCTCTCTTCCGCCAAACCGACTTTGGCCCCGGTATCCGAAGCTGCGACACGCGCGGCGCGCACACCGCCAGAGCCACCGCCAATTACAAAAAGATCATAATCAAAAGACATATTCGTCCCCTATTGAAATCAGAGGTCCATCGCCTCTTGATCCGAAACCCAAGCGCTTGGCCTGTTACGGCCGAACGTGCTCTTCAATGCGCCCATCGCTCGCGCCGAGAATGACTCGATCACAGATATGAATAAATAAGCCATTTTCAACCACACCCGGCACTTGATTGAGCGCGATCGCTAAGGCCGGCGCATCCGGAATTTGTTCCAAATGCAAGTCGAGAATGAAATTCCCCTCGTCAGTCACAAAGGGGGCATCGCCCTGCATGCGCATGGTGATATCGCGATCCACCAACCCATGATCGGCCAAAAGCCGCGCGATATGTTCGCGCGATGAGGCCAAGCCAAACCCCAAAACCTCCACCGGCAGCGGGAATTTTCCAAGATGCGGCACGTGCTTGCCAAAATCAGCAATCACAATCATCTGATCCGAGGCGGAGGCAACGATCTTTTCTTGCAAAAGCGCCCCGCCGCCGCCTTTGATGAGGTTCAACGCGCGATCAAATTCATCGGTGCCATCAATGGTGATATCCAGATGTCCAGTTTGATCCAGGCTCACCACGTCCAAACCCAGCTCACGGGCCAAATCCGCTGTGCGGGTCGAGGTGGGCACGCCTTGAATCCGCAGCCCTTCGGTTTTCACCCGATCCGCCAAACATCGCACCATCCAAGCCGCCGTTGAGCCAGTGCCCAGCCCGAGTTTCATACCATCTTCGACAAATTCAACAGCGCGCTTGGCCGCGACGTATTTTGCCTGATCGGCAGGGGATAAATCGGCAAACATGTAAAGTGACTCCTGGTGATTTTCACAGCTATATAGACCGAAGTTGACACAATGCGCGAGGCCCGATTTCATCTTTCAAGCTCAACACAGGCCGGGCATAGTTCCAACGTCGTGGCGACAAAACGCTGCATATTCCCTTGCTCCATGAAAGGCGCAGACGTAGACCTAGGGAAAAGTGTCGCATTTCCGCCGCCAAGGCCGCTCAAACCATGATCAACCCAAGCTACGCGCTCCCAAGAGGTCTGTAATGTTTCTATCTGTTTTTGACATGTTCAAAGTCGGGATTGGACCAAGCTCATCGCATACGATGGGCCCAATGGTTGCGGCGGGTATGTTTTTGGATCTGCTGCGCGCCAGCCCCTTTGAGGCCGCCGGCCTGAAAGCGCGCCTCCATGGCTCTTTGGCCTTCACCGGCGTGGGACATGCAACAGATCGCGCAACGCTTCTCGGATTGGCTGGGTTTTCGCCCGAGACCTATGACGCCGCCAAGGCTGAAGACACGCTTGAGGCCATGAAGCGCACCAAGGTGGTCAGCCCGGAAGGACTTGGAACACTTTCTCTCGATCCGGCCAGTGACATCGCATTTGACTTTGGCCCATCCCTGCCGGGTCATACCAACGGTATGATCCTCATGGCGACGGATGCGCAGGGCGATGTGATTTTGCAACAGACCTATTATTCGATCGGCGGCGGCTTTGTGGTCACAGCCGAGGAGATGGCCAGCGGAGTATCGACCGGTGACATGGATCCCTACCCCCATGAGTTCAACACGGCCAATGAGTTGCTGGCCCTTTGCGCCGCTCAGGGAAAATCCATCGCACAGATCAAACGCGAGAATGAGTTAAGCCGCCGCTGCGCTGCCGCGCTCGACCGCGGCTTGGCCAAAATTTGGGATGTGATGAATGATTGCATCAATCGCGGGCTTGAGCGGGGCGGCATCCTGCCCGGCGGTTTGAACGTCAAACGCAGGGCGAAACCCATTCACGAGGCCTTAGTGGCCGAGCGCGGGCTCAATATGCCCGCCCCGCATACGATCAATGATTGGATGAGCGTTTATGCGATGGCGGTTAATGAAGAAAATGCCGCCGGCGGGCAGGTCGTGACCGCGCCGACCAATGGCGCGGCCGGTGTGGTCCCTGCCACTTTGCGCTATTGGCTCGATCATGTGCCGGGGGCCACTGCAAGGCGCATCCCAGAATTTTTGCTCACTGCTGCTGCGATCGGCGGGCTCATCAAATTCAATGCCAGCATTTCGGGCGCGGAATGTGGCTGCCAAGCAGAGGTGGGCAGTGCTTCGGCCATGGCCGCCGCCGGTCTTTGCGCCGTCTTGGGCGGCAGCCCCGAGCAGGTGGAAAACGCCGCAGAAATAGCCTTAGAGCATCACCTGGGCATGACCTGCGACCCTGTCAAAGGCCTGGTGCAAGTGCCTTGTATCGAGCGCAATGGTCTCGGCTGTATCAAAGCGGTCTCCGCCGCCAGCCTGTCGATGCGCGGCGATGGCACGCATTTGGTATCACTCGATGCCTGCGTAGAAACAATGCGGCAAACCGGTCTGGACATGCATGAAAAATACAAGGAAACTTCGCTGGGTGGATTGGCAGTAAATGTACCCAACTGCTGAGCAATCCAAACCTCAATATGAAAGTATTCCATGGCTCAGGATAACAATCGCTTAGGTCTCTTGTTGATGATTGGCTTTTGTGTTCTGGCGCCGGCCAGTGATGCTTTGGTCAAAATTTTGGGCGATGGAATTCCATTGCTGCAAGTGGTCATTGCCCGGTTTATCACCCAGTTGTTTTTGGTGCGCCGCAGCCTCTGGACCAGCCGCCACGACACTTGGATGCGCGCGGATCGGCTTGGCTATGTCATTCTGCGGTCGATTTTGCATCTGGTGGCAATTTCTTTTTTCTTTCTCTCGCTGCGCTATCTGCCCCTCGCCGATGCCATTGCAATTGCCTATGTCCTGCCCTTCCTTATCTTGGGTGTCGGTTGGATGACCGGTGACCGGGCCAGCCCTTTGAGCCTCGGACTTTGCCTGCTTGGTTTCATTGGCACCTTGATGGTGGTACAGCCCAGCTTTGCCGAGGTCGGTTGGCCTGCGCTTTTGCCACTGGTTGTCGCCGTGTTATTTACCGGCTTTATGTTCATCACCCGCAAGGTATCCAAACATATCGACCCCGTTGATTTACAGGCGGCAAACGGCGTCTGCGCCATGGTAATTCTCTTACCTATTGCAACTTTCGGCTCGGCTTTGGGCATTCCATCTCTGACCATCATCCCAGTCACCGGATTTGAATTTTCCGCATTACTGGGCCTCGGAGTTTTGGGAACTTTGGCGCATTTGAGCATGACATGGGCGCTGCGCTATGCCTCTGCGCCCACGGTGGCACCCGTGCAATATCTCGAAATTCCTTTCGGCGCGCTTTATGGCCTATTGCTCTTCGACGATCTGCCCAATGGCATGGCGGCGACTGGGATCATCGTGACGGTTACCGCAGGGTTATTGGTGCTGCGCTTTACCAAAGCCTCTGTCTAAAGCGGCTAGAACACCCGCAAAGTCGCGACGCGGCAGAATTGCCAGCAGCCCTGGCCCATCCACGGAAATTTCCAGCGCACCGCCTAAGGCACTATTCGAAGTCGCAATCTGCCCCATTGGGCTCATCGCCGCATTTGAAAGCGGCCAGCGCACCCCGCGCAAACTCGCTTGAATGGGCACCATGGGGTAAAACCCCACGGGTGTCTCAGCCTCCAAATCCATAGAGAATTCTGGGGGCACGACGAAAACCAGCTGCGCCTCGTCAACCAAAACCACGGGCCGCGGCTCATTGAGAAGGGCGGAGAAGGCCGCCAGTTGATGATCCAACCGCCCGCCAAGAAACCCGACGCCCAAAAATACGTCAGCATCGCAGACCGCGAGGCATTTTTGGAAATCCGTAGTCTCTTGATCTGCAATATGCGCCACAGCCTGATCGGTCGGCAGGTCTTGTTGCGAATCCATATCACCCACCACCAAGATCACTTCAGCCCCTGCGTTTTCGACCGCCCGAAAGCCCCCATCAGCCGCCACGATCGCATCCGAAAAAACTGAAATTTCGCGGATCAATTCAGCGGTTGACGGGCCTGCACCAATTAACAAAATTTTTGACGCGCGGCACAAATAATTGTCATCGGTCATCTATTAACTCACCCTGTTTCTTTGCGCCAAATTTCGCGCTGCCCCGCGAAACTCCGACAGGCGCGGTATTAACATTTTTGAAGGACAGCGAGCCTATGAAGAGACCAAACAGATCGTCATCGGATTGCTCCCATGCCCGCCAAACGTCCGGCCTCATTTCTACTCACTCCACAGTATCACGTCGACGTGTTATGGTTGACTGGCGCAGGTCCTGAGGTCAAGACCGAAGCCCCGCCTGCCGCAGAACCTCCGAACGAGACACCTGCGCCCTTTGTCGATCTGCACGGGCTAGAAGGCTTGCTGCGCAAACCCGATCCGAAAATCGTGCTCTCCTTGCCCAAAGATGCGGAGTTGATAGATCAGCTGCACAAGCTGACCGGGAAAATGCCAAAGTTCGCGCAATTTACCCCACCACCGCCCGCACCGAAACCCGAGCAGCCGGCACCCGAGCAACCTCCCCCCACCGCGACCGAAGAGACAGCGGCCGAGGAGACAAAGGTGCCAAACGCGCCCACTATAGATCTTTGCAATCTAACCTCCGGCCGGCGTTGCAAACACGCAGCCGCAGAGTAGCATCGGCAGATCCATATGCATGGTTTTAGGCACGGCGGGCCATCGTGGCCCCGCGCGAGACATCCTCCAAATATGTTTAAGAGTCGTCGCCTGCATCGGGATCCACTTGACCGATGCCTTTAAAGACAAATTTCAGCGGAAACGCCCATGCGGTGCCGAGCACAACATATAAGAGGAATTCCAAGAACTTTGGCAGCACAGGCAGCAGCGCCACAAGGTTCACGGCCAAGACTGCATAGACCGGCAAGCCGATAACCAAGATCAGCAGCGACCAACGACGGCGGGCTTTGTAACTCAGAGCCATCAGTCTGCAAACGGATCTGTAACGAGGATGGTGTCTTCGCGCTCTGGCGAAGTCGAGACCAGCGCCACGGGGCAATCAATCAGCTCCTCAATGCGCCGCACATATTTAATCGCCTGCGCAGGTAAATCCGCCCAAGAGCGCGCGCCGGCGGTACTTCCGGACCACCCTTCAATGGTTTCATAGATCGGTGTCACGCGGGCTTGCGCATCGGCGGCAGTGGGCAGGTAATCCAGCCGTTCGCCATCCAACTCATATGCCACACAGATTTTCAGCTCTTCAAACCCGTCTAACACGTCCAATTTGGTCAATGAGATGCCATTCACACCAGAGGTGGCGCAGGTTTGCCGAACCAGACAGGCGTCAAACCAGCCGCAGCGGCGCTTGCGCCCCGTGGTGGTGCCAAATTCATGCCCACGTTCGCCAAGTTGCTGGCCATCGGCATCATCCAGCTCCGTGGGAAACGGACCTTCGCCGACGCGGGTGGTATAGGCTTTGGTGATTCCCAATACATAGTCAATCGCACCCGGGCCAATGCCCGTGCCTGTGGCCGCTTGACCGGCAATCACATTCGAGGATGTCACGAAAGGATAGGTGCCAAAGTCAATATCCAAAAGAGCACCCTGCGCCCCCTCAAATAAGATCCGTTTCCCAGCCTTGCGTTTTTCGTTCAACACTTTCCAGACCGGCGCTGCATAGGGCAAGATCTGCACCGCAATTTCACGCAACTGCGCCAATAAGCCTGCGCGGTCTACAGGCTCAAGACCCAGACCTTTGCGCAAGGGGTTATGATGCAGCAAGGCGCGATCGACGCGCAGCTCCAAAGTGGCTGAATCCGCCAAATCGGCCACACGGATCACCCGGCGACCGACTTTATCTTCATAACACGGGCCAATGCCGCGACCCGTTGTGCCGATTTTCGCAACCGATACCTGACCTTCACGCGCGCGATCCAGCTCACCATGATAGGGCATAATCAAAGGAGTATTTTCCGCGATCATTAGGTTTTCTGGCTTTATATCAACTCCCTGACCGCGAATTCCGTCGATCTCTTTGACCAGGTGCCAAGGATCCAGCACCACGCCGTTGCCAATGACCGATAGTTTGCCGCCGCGCACGACGCCGGAGGGTAAAGCATGCAGCTTATAGACAGCCTCCCCGATCACGAGCGTATGACCGGCATTGTGACCGCCTTGGAAGCGCGCAATCACATCGGCGCGCTCGGAAAGCCAATCCACGATCTTGCCTTTGCCTTCGTCACCCCATTGGGTGCCCACCACAACAACATTGGCCATAACTTGTCCTCTTTCGATCGGATCAAAACGAGGGCCGTATAGCGGGGATCAAGGGCAAGGGAAACTGCTAACTTGCCGCGGAATGGCAAAGCTGCGTTTTGGAGCAATTTAGAGCGCAAACCCAGGCACCAACTCAGACCGCGGCCCATGAAGCGCCATATGGGGCCGATGCCTCAGTTTTGACTTGGCAAATGAGTTATCCTTGCTTAGATAGCCTCTGACCTGAATTGGGAATTTCGTATGCAAAATGTCGTCTTGATCATCCACCTTCTTTTGGCCATCTCGTTGATTGGCCTGGTTCTGTTGCAACGCTCTGAAGGTGGCGGCCTTGGTATGGGCGGCGGCGGTGCTGGCGGTGGCGCAATGTCTGGTCGCGCAGCGGCCTCGGCTTTGACCAAGCTGACCTGGGGTCTGGCGATTGCCTTTATCTGCACCTCTCTGGCCCTAACTATTCTTCAGGTGCAAAAATCTTCTGGCAGCTCAGTTGTCGATCAATTGATGCCGGCCTCGGAGCAAAACACACCGGTCGATGCTGACGCGCTTTTGCCGCCCTCGGCTGAGGATTCCGCGCCACTTTTGCCCGTTGCAGAGTAATCCACCCCTAAATATGGCGGCACCAATACATTTAAACGCTTTATCTTGATCATCAGATTGCAGAATCATCACGGAGCTGTTATTGGTTTAATCCCGTGGTGAGGCGCATTTCTCTTGCCGAAAATTCGAAACGACGGGGATCTCTTTATTTATGGCGCGTTATGTATTTATCACCGGTGGTGTTGTGTCTTCTCTTGGCAAAGGCTTGGCATCTGCGGCCCTAGGCGCCCTCCTACAGGCCCGCGGGTTTTCCGTAAGACTGCGGAAACTTGATCCCTATCTCAACGTTGATCCCGGCACGATGTCCCCCTTTGAACATGGGGAGGTCTTCGTCACCGATGATGGCGCGGAAACGGATCTGGATTTGGGCCATTACGAACGGTTCACCGGTGTGGCCGCAAGGATGACTGATTCTGTCTCTTCGGGTCGAATCTATTCAACCGTTTTGGAAAAAGAACGCCGTGGCGACTATTTGGGCAAAACCATTCAAGTTGTGCCCCATGTGACCAACGAAATTAAAGAGTTTTTGAAAGTCGGCGATGATGAGGTCGATTTTATGCTCTGCGAAATCGGCGGCACAGTGGGCGATATTGAAGGCCTGCCGTTTTTCGAAGCCATTCGCCAATTCTCCCATGATAAGCCACGCGGGGAATGTATTTTTATGCATCTCACGCTTTTGCCTTATCTTGCGGCCAGCGGCG
>ENA-OREB01000631-OREB01000631.1-marine-metagenome-genome-assembly--contig:-NODE-631-length-17530-cov-3.176302_pt1 | contig 17530 bp, 10 predicted proteins | sample MGYA00248625_ERZ508552 | MGnify/ENA primary metagenome ERZ508552 (study PRJEB26219, sample SAMN06267888) | marine metagenome | isolation source: Monterey Bay, California, USA | place: USA:Monterey Bay...
GATGGGCTTGCCCACTAGCTTCTTGTTTATCTTTAACACCATCGTGCCTTTGTTATTCCAGCCCGCTTCAAAGTCAACGGCTTGGGTGAGTGCAGCGTCAGTGGTGATGGTTTGGTTTTTGCCATTAACGCAGGTGATAAACGCAAGGTGTCCTTTGCTCATATAAACTGCGTAACCATTTTGGTGGTCACCGTGCGCATAGATCACCCCGCTATCTGATTGCGAGTGGATGCGGCCCTTGATTTGAAGGTTGCGCCCGTTTGCAATTTTGGGCAAGCGGAATGAAGGCAGGTCCAGGTAATTGTTGCCAGCAAATGTCAACTTTTGATGATCCCCTTTGACGCCGCCCATGTTGTTAAATTTCAGCATTTGATTTCCAGACACTACCGCAAGCATGGGGCCAGGTTTTTTGGGAGTCACTGTGTGATCGAACTCGTAGCCGATGTCGTGGGCCCACTGGCCCAGGGCTTTGGCCATATCGGAGACTAGCGAAGGTTCTAAATCAAACAGGTTCGTTGTTTCGGAAGGATCTTTCACTAGGTCATAAAGCTGGGCTTCACTGCCGTCGGGATTGACCATGTATTTGTATTGGCCTTGCCGCATAGCAAAAGTGGGGCTTAGGTGTTTGACGCGTCCGCCTTTGAGCACTGAGTGGGGATGGCCATATTGCCAAAAGAGTGGCTTGCGGTTGGAAGGCGATCCAAAGAGAACACTGCTGCGATCGATACCATCGAGATCGCTTTCGACTGGAACCCCAACGATCTTGCAAAAAGTCGGTGAAAGATCAAGTGTGCTCATCACGCTTGTGTTGTCTTCGGTGCCTGGTGTAATGTGCCCAGGCCAAACGGCAATGAAGGGCATGCGAATGCCACCTTCATAGTTGGACCATTTTCGCCCGCGATAGATACCGGCAAACCCTGCGGGTTTTTCGCCTTTGAGATATTTTCTGGCACTGTCGGAAGGGCCATTGTCACTGGTGAAAATAATCAATGTCTTTTTGGTCAGGCCAAGCGTATCAATTTCGTCAATGATACGCCCGATTTGGTCGTCCATGTTCTTGAGAACCGCCAGAAATCCCCAGTCGTAAGGATTGTCAGAGAGGTGCTTGAAGGCATTTTCTTCGCCAGGCGCTGGAAAGTGGCCGCCATGAACATCGTTGGGAAAGAAGCGAACATAAAAGTGCTTGTCTTTGTTGCGACGCATGAAATCGATCGTGTAATCGACTTGGATTTTACTTCGATCAAATCGTTCGCAGGGAATGATCTTACCATGTCCCAGTTTTCTGGCTTTACTCAGACCATTGGAGTTGGAAATGATGCGATCCCCAAGGCCTTCAAAGTGAACCAGGGATTCATCAAAGCCATAGGCCTGTGGCAACGGGGCATCATCTACATCACGGCCTCCGCCCATGTGCCATTTGCCAAAGTGACCGGTGGCATAACCAGCGGCTTTGAGTTTTTTTGCCGTGGTCGGAGCGGAAGCATCGAGGTAGTTTTTCATGCCGCGTGCTTTATTGGCCGAGCGGGAGTTTAGATAAGAGTGGATTCCCCAGCGGCCGTGATACTGGCCGGTGGTAATGGAGACACGGGAAGGCGAACAAATGGGTGAGGTCACGTAAAAGTTGGTCAGCTTGATGCCCGCCTTGGCGAGGCGGTCGATGTTCGGTGTCTCGATCAAGGGATTGCCAAAGCAGCCTGGGTCGGCAAAGCCCATGTCGTCGATGAAGATGACGACGATGTTGGGTTTCTGGTCATTGGCAAAGACAGGCCATGACGTTAGGGCAAGGTAAGTCAGCAATAGAGCGATGTGAATATTGTGAAATGTTTTGAGCTGCATCATTGTGATTCCCTAAATTTTAACGTGGGGCCAACGGGTAGACGGTGCAGTGAATAGGTTTGATGCAGGTCAGAGAATGCGGGAATGGCACTGCGTCGATTTACATCGCCATGAACTAGTACGCTCCGTTTGATTTTAATCAAAGGGTTCACGAGAGGAGAAAGGCCATCGAAACTGACTGGGGCGTGGAAGGTGTCCCCGTCCCCGGCAGAAGTGGTCATTAATAGAAGGTAGCGTTGGTCTTTATTTAAGATGATTGATCTGTTGAGTGGCAGATAGCGAAATTCATTTTCAAGTTCACCGGGTGTGCCCGGTTTGAATGCGATCTGAATGAGTTCCTTGGCGTTTCCTTTGCTGTCCAGTTCATAAAGATTAATGTGGTGGTGGGCTGCCATTGAACGTTTATTATTGCCGCCAATAGAGGGTTGGTCGCGATCGTGTTCAGTTGGTAAGTTTCGCGGCCCCCGCACGCCACTGTCTTTTTCGTGATCATCCCACATGCCCAGGTGTGTCACTTGGCTTGTGGTGGTCATGCGAAACTCAAATCCCACGGCCCCATCAATGTCATTGCGAAGATTGTGCCATCCATCGGCTTGAATCAATGCCCTGCCCGGTGTGAGTTTTAAATCGCGGGCGTAACCTTGATTGTGAATTTTTACAAGTTTGTTTCCCAAAGCAACGGCTTCGTCACTGGGAGCATCTTTTTGAACAGTGCCTTCTTCAAAGGTGTTTGTATTCAAGTCGTAAAAGATTGCATGCTTAACCGCGCCGCGGCTACCGTTTTTGATTGAAGGCAATGCTAAGCCGCCTTCTACCACAAGCTTTTTTGAGCCTTGGCGGATGGCCAGTGCATCATTGAGATAGGGTGGCCCGAGGTTGCAGAAGAAAACACGGGGTCGCAAGTCGGTTCCTGATGCCTTACCTTTCCAGTAGTCCAACGCATCATGGCTGTCTTGAGCTTCGTGCGGTTTAAGTGTGTGACCGACAATGCGGGCAAGGGTGGCATAAAGATCGGTGTGGGATAATACTTCGCGATTTATTTCTGGTCCTTCAAAATGACCATCCCAATAAAGCATAAACGGCACACGAATGCCGCCTTCCCAGATCTTGGCTTTTTTTCCGCGAAGTCCGCCACTCTCCTGATTGGGTTTTTCGTTGGTTGCTTTATTCAAGGTGTTGGGGCCATTGTCACTGGTGAAGATGATCAATGTGTTTTCAATCAGCTTGTGACCGGCCCAGCGCGGATCATCCGTTTGCTTTAACTTTTTAAGGAGCTCGCCAATTGCGACATCGTTTTCGATCACCATGTCTTCTCTCGGCCCCGCGGAGGTTCCATCGGTGTATTTGCTTTGGCCTTTGATCTTTACTCCCGCGATGGATTCGGGCACAGCAAAAGTGCCGCCAGAATGGCGCTGGTTGTGGTTGGCGTTGGGGACATAGTAAAGAAAGAAAGGAGATTGTCCCGTTTTTGTTTGGCGGTCTATGTATGCCATGACTTCATTGAGATAAAGCATGCCCAGTTTTTTAAGATCCCATTCTGGTGCGGCAAAAAGTTTGCCTTCGCGTTTGTTCATGCCGATCATTTTCATTTGACTGCGATCAGTGAATTCAAGGCGATCGTTGCGAATCATCGTGCGTGGTTCAGTATCAAGGGAGTCTTCGGTGTTACCTGCCACTCCGTAATATTCATCAAAGCCGTGATGGGTGGGCCCATCGATCAAAGGCTTGCTAAAGTCAACGTCATGAAAGTGGAAGTCACGGGCGGGTTGGCCCGAGCCATTATCAAAATCGATGCCCACGTGGTACTTTCCAATCCCCATGGTGTGGTAGCCATTCGTCTGAAGCATCATCGGGAGAGTAGGCATGTTTTTTTGAATCATCGGCGTGTTGGGACCGTGAGGCAGCCAGCCTTGTTGCTTTAGATAGGCCCGGTGAGCGAAGCGGCCCGTGAGCAGAGCGTACCGTGTGGAACTGCACATGGAGGCTGGCGCATGCGCATCGGTAAAGAGGATCGCTTGTTTTGCAAAGGCGTCGAGGTTGGGGGTGCGTAATGTTTTGGCCACAGGCGGTGCGTTTTTCATTAAGCGTACGCCGAGGTAGGCGCTGGTGTCCCCCAGTCCCATGTCGTCGGCCATCATAATAATTATGTTTGGCTTTGGAGGACGCTGGGTCGCGGTGACCGTCAGTGTGGTTGATTGTAAAACAATCATAATCAGAATTAGTTGTTTCACTGGAGTTCTTTCAGTGAGGAGGGGAATGTTGAGTAGCCAAATTTATACTGATTTGGATGTAATGCGGTGTCGTATATTTTGATTTTGCCGCATTCGGCCTGGAAGTTGATCTGAAACTTCTCTGTTAACGCGTTCTTGACTTGGTTCTCCATCGCACCAATCTGGCGAAGCGTATGGCTCTTCTGATTTATACTCTTTTCGGTGCCAAGTGCACTCGCATTACGGCGGCCATCACGAGTGTAGTTTCGCCCGTTGATGGATCCGTATCGGTAGTTCCATCGATCACCGTCTTGACCCCGATTGACTCTTGGGGAATTAAGAAAAAACCCATTTTGTTTGGGTGATTCTTTGTTTGCTGATATAGGTTAAGCGTCCTTGAAATCGCATCGTTCCGACACGTTTAACCAAAGCTTCACGCTAAAATTGATTTACCTCTCCAACGAACTGTGAGAGTCGATCACATCCCAATTTATGGTGGTGATTTCGTCCGTCCCTAAATGCTCTAGAATACTTTGGTAAATTCTAGCAGTTTTATAGTCGAGCATCGCCTTTTCTATTTCCCCAAGATATACCCCTTCATACGTATTCTCTTCTAAATATATAACCTCTAGCCTGTTTAGTTTTTCTAATTGTGGCCCAGTATAAATGCCCTGTCTCAGCCGTTGAATTTGACGCGATCCCTAAGCCTCAGTTGTCGGCTCAAAAAGTTTAGCGACGGTTTGTATTACCCTTGCTGCCCCGATCCAGTTTTCCCTCCCAGAGCTGCTGGTACTCTTGCGAATCAACAGTTCTTACCGTGTTCCCCGTAAATCCAACTTGATAATCCTCGCCTTCAGAGGGAGAGGCTTCGAAGACGATTGGAAGAGCTGGGCCAAGCATTGAACTTTTTAAATTCCAGCGAATTTTTAGTGGTTCGTCGTCGTGTTCGCCAATGAAAATCGCATCGAGATTGCTTGGGTCAATTCCCATCATCTGCAATTGTTCTTCATTTTGTTTGCCAATAAATATCTTTAATTGCTCGGGGTTTTTAGGGCCTTTCCAACCATTGTTTTTCATGAAAATGGAGTACATTTTCGCGACTCTTTTAACGTTGGAGTCAGTTGCTTTTGCCATCATGTCGGCTGCGTCGGGAGTCGAGTTGCAACCGGTGATCACGGCAACTAGAAGTACCGTTGCCAAAATTTTAATTGAGACGTTAGAAATTAAATTTTTCAAGAGACTACCCTGGGGGCCGCAGACGATTGAAAATGAAAACTGAAATCTGATGAATTTTATCAACTGGTCGATGGCGGCGATTTAGAGACCATCGAGGTCGACAACATTTCCATCGGCGCGGCGGCCAAGATTAATTAACGTGATTCGGTCGGCAGAGAATGAGATTGGCCGCGTTGATCCATCTCCAAACGTGGCACAGACAACGCCGGAATGGGCTGAGCCAAAGCCTAGTTCACGGGTACGACCTGTTGCGGCATCCAGTAGATCATTTGGTCGTGTTTCTCTGTCTGATCGCAGTGGGACATCCGCTCGCCAACCGCCCCACGGATCGTCGGGGTCGTCTAGTGAATTTACACGCATGGAGGCCCAGTCAGCCGAGTGAAATTGACTTTCATCCCACCAATCGCTGAAAGGCCCAGCGAAGGTAAACGAATAATATTTTTGGTTGACTGATTTTTCCATAATCAAAATTGTGTTAGAAGCACCGTCGGAGATGTGTTCAAAACCAACACCGGGATACTTAACCGCCTGAATGGATGATGCGTCGACGGACGCGTGTCCACCCTTTACCAAAATCCCCGTATAGGTGTAGGTTCTTTCATTGTACTGCTGCCAGACACTAGGAAACTCGTCGCTGCGAAAGTTGATTCCAAAATCCGGTATGCCACCGCTGTCATCTGCCCAAGGTCCCATGACTCCAGCGTAATCGCCCAGTGGCATTGGGGCGGCGGACCATGGATGAATTGCCAGACGAGGGCCGCGAGAAGGACAGGTATAAAGTACTTGTTCAATCTCAATGACCGCGGGACTTACTTCGTTGGCGTCACCGTCATTGAAAAGCCCAGCTCGCTCCCGTTGGCTGCTTACGTTTTGCTGTTCAATGAATGGTAGGATTTGGAATCCCCAACCGAGGTTTTCATAGCCATAAAGTGGGCTCAACTCTTGAAAATCATTCCAGAACTCACCGGACGTTCCCCCTGCGTGAGGAAACACGCCTTGAGCTGATTCATAGTTATGAGTCGCTAAACTTATTTGCCGCAAATTATTTAAGCAAGTTGTCCGGCGGGCAGCTTCTCTAACGGCTTGGACAGCTGGTAAAAGCATGCCGATTAAAATGCCGATGATTGCAATAACCACCAATAATTCAACCAGCGTAAATCCAGTTCTGATGCGAGTCCGTGCGGAGAACATAAAAGCCTCGATTACTAAGGAATAAAACACGATTCGTCGTTGAGTAGCTTAGATGATTTGATTTAGTTCACCAACAATTAAATTCATTTATCTTTCTCGTTCAAAATTAACATCCGCCGTCGCTCTTCTGAAATCTCGTTTCTTACCTTAGTTGAAATCTGCCAAAGAATAGCCCCCCCTAAAAGCACTAAGGCCAAGACGCCCCATTCGGTTGGCCATGACAACATTGCTGGGCTTCGGGGAATTACCATCGCCAACAAAATGAATGCACTGCCTGCTCCTGCGATCCAAGGGACGAAACGATTTAATAAAGATTGTTCAATGTCAGAGTCGCGTCTTATTTTTGGAAGAGAGATTGCGACTCCCAGAAACGCCAACGCGATACAAAACGCACCGACGTCAACGAATAGTGTGATTGCATGTTTGCCAAATAGAGCGCCGAGAAAAGTAATGGTAGCACTGAAGATAATGGCGATCGTTGGAGTACCATATTTTGGGTGGGTTTTAGCGAATGCAGGATGGATGATGTTCCCCCGCCCCATCGCAAACAGGACTCTGCAGCCGGAAAGGAAAAAACCGTTCCAGCTGGTTAGCAAGCCAATTAGCCCGACTGTTAAAACGATTCGCTCCCAAAACGGTGAACCGAATGCGAGTCTAAATGCGGCGGCGGTCGGGAGGTTTTCACCAACAATCTCAGGCCACCGAGAGGTCATGCCGACACTTAAAAACACTAATAAATAGAACAGGGTTGAGCCTGCAATTGCCATGATTAAAAGTCTTCCGAGATGACTGGTGGGAAAGTGTTCGGCTCGTTCTTCCGCGGCCTGCGGAATCGTATCAAACCCAACAAACCAAAACGGCACGGTGACAAAAACGGCTAGGATGCCGGCGAAGGGGGTTCCAAATTCCCAATTTCCAAAGATTGGTTCGAGGTTGCCAAGTTGTCCCTGAGAGCAACCCGCGACGACAAACGCGGCCGCGAAAACAATCAACGATATCGTCAAAATAGTTTGAACCTGTGTCGCAATTCCAACGCCAAGGTAGTTAATTAATGATATCGCCCCAGTAAACAGAAAGGCCAAAATGATGTGAGATCCATAAACGGTCGAACCTTCTATCTCGTAAAGAGGCCAGGCATTGACGTCAATTAGGTGTGAGATGACGACTCCGATCGAAACGGCTTCGAAAGCAGAGACCGAGAGGTAACCAATGGCGAGGCACCATCCAACGATGAATGCCTTGCCAGTCCCGTAAGCTTTATAGGCGTAGGCAACCTCCCCCCCAGTGACCGGAAGGATTTGCATTGCTTGGGCATAGCAAAGGCCGATCGCGATCATCAAAAGTCCGCCGGCGACGAAGGCAATCATCGTCCCTACTGGACCGGCCTTTTCAAACATAGCATGCAAACCGGTGATCCAGCCAACGCCGATCATCGATCCGAAGGCGAGGGAAAAAAAACCGAGACGTCCAATTGTCTTTTTCAGCTGCGGACGGTGTTTCGTATTCAAATCAAGATTCATGATTTTGTCGCCGAGAAATTATTGTTTTGAGTCTAAGCCGGAGAGTGCTGAAGTTAGTCCGTAAGAAGTTTAGGCGAGATGTTCTTCCAAGGCTTGGCGATTTCTAATTGCCCCGCCAGGCGAAATAGAGTTGCTTCATCGCCAAAACGGCCAAAAAATTGACTGCCCATTGGCATCCCGCTCTTTGATTGATGCAGCGGCACCGACATCGCTGGTTGGCCTGTCCAGTTTGCAAGGGCAGGACACGGTAAAAATTCCAGAATGCCATCAATCACGTCTTGGGCCATTCCTGTGAGCGTGATTTTTCCGTGTTGAATGGGCGGCAACGCCAGAGTCGGTGTTAGAATTAGGTCATATGACTGTTGAAATTTAGCCATCGTACGAGCGGCATCAAAAAATGCTGCTCGGGCGTTCTCGAGGTCCACCCCTGAATATTGAGCGGCAAAATCAAAATAGTAGCGTGTGACTGGTTCGAGATCGCTATCGCGAAGTTCTCGACCAAGCTCTTTTAGACGGGCAAGGATAGTTCTTCGAATTGCGACTAAAATACAAACACCATGAGACACACGCAGTCGATTGAACTCGAATAGCAGTCCAAAGGAGTCGGTGCAATCATCGACGTTGTGCCCCAGTGATTCACACAACTCGGCAGTTTCGAGTGCTGCTAATTGAGACTCCGATGAGGTATCTTTGGCAGGTGGCATTGTCGCAACATAAGCGATTTTTAATTTTCCGGGGGGCTTGGCAACCTCATCTAAAAACTTCCCTGAAAAATGAGGAGCGTGGTAGCTGTCGCCGAGCGCCGGTCCATGGGTAACATCGAGCAATGCAGCACTGTCTCGAACTGTTCTCGTAAGGTTGTGGAGTGTTGCGAGACCTCCCCAGGCTTCGAATCGATCGGGGCCAATGGGGACTCTGGCACGCGTCGGTTTTAAACCGAATAAGCCACAGCAGGATGCGGGGATTCGGATAGATCCGCCGCCATCGCTTGCGCTTGCCATCGGCGTTATTCTGGCGGCAACGGCTGCAGCGCTTCCCCCGGAAGATCCCCCGGCCGTTTGAGCGAGTCCGTAGGGGTTGCGTGTAATTCCGCCAGCCGTTGATTCAGTTGTTGGTAAAATGCCCAACTCGGGTACGCGAGTTCGGGCAAAGAAAACCAATCCAGAGTCGCGGAGACGGGCAACGGCGGTGCTGTCTGAAGGGCAAATGCGGCCCTCGAATAATTTCGAGCCGTAAGAGGAAACATTTCCTTCGACCGGAAAACTAATATCCTTTAACAAAAAGGGAACACCGGTAAAGAGACCATCCGGCAGACCGGTTTGAATTGATTTTTTTGCTTCGCCAAAAAAAGTAGATGCAATAGCATTGATTTGAGGATTTACCATCTTGAGTTGAGCGATTGCATCTTCAAGCAGTTCAAGTGGCGTCACTTGTTTCGTGCGAACTAACCCTGCCAACCCTAAGCCGTCGAACTCAAGGTATTTTGATTTCGGTTCCTGAGCGGGAGGTGATTCTAGCTCTAAAGAAGGAATGTTTGAGAGGCTTGCGCTTATCGTTTTACTGGATGCTCCGAACGCCAATGAAGAGAATACGAAACTCTGCTTTAACCAGTCGCGCCGATGAATACCGCTCGATGGGACGCGTGGAGGCTCTTTGGGATCTGACTGGTCGTCTTGCCGCAAATTATTATCCAGTACGTTCGGGTAAGTTAAAGAAATTGTTAGCTAGACTGATTTGAATGAGATTGTAACAAATGAAGGTAGGTCGCTACTGAGATGCTCGATTCGTGATAACATAGGGTGGAGCGGTCGAATAGCCCGTGAAAATTTCCTGATTGAAAACTCGGTTTAAAGTGGACTCGCCTCAATGCCAACATCTCATTGTAAAGAAGCACTGTCGGATGTTTGGGGACGTTTAAATAATTCGATCATTGTTCGCGGCGAAGGAAGCTACATCCTAGATGATCAGGGAAATCGTTACCTCGATTTCACCAGTGGAATTGGAGTCACTGCAACGGGGCATTGCCACCCCCAAATTGTAGGGGCGATTGAGTCTCAAGCGAGTCAGTTGCTGTTTGGGCAAATGAATTGCATGTTGCCAGAAATCACAGTTCGTTACGCCACGGCGCTTCGCGGTAAAACCCCCGACTCGATTGAAACATTTTTTTTCTCGAACAGCGGCGCAGAAGCAGTTGAAGGTGCCGTGAAGTTGGCCAGAATAGCAACTGGCCGACCCAATGTGATTGCGTTTGAAGGCGGGTTTCATGGTCGCACAGCGATGACGATGGCACTGACCAGTAGTAAGAAAGTTTATCGGGAGGGTTTTCAACCGCTGCCAGCGGGTGTCTTTTTTGCGCCTTTCCCGAATTCGTTTTATTACGGTTGGTCTCGCGAAGAGACCGTTCGCTTTTGTCTCGGACAGCTTGAGCGACTGCTGCAAACTCAGTCTTCTGCAGAGGAAACTGCGGCGATTATTATTGAACCTGTTCTGGGTGAAGGCGGCTTCGTGCCTGCTCCTGTGGAGTTCCTTTCGGGATTGAGAGAAATTTGTGACCGTACCGGAATTTTGTTGATTGTCGATGAGATTCAGTCGGGGTTCGGGCGAACTGGAAAAATGTGGGCACACGAGCACAGCGGTATCAGCCCGGATATTTTGACCATGGCAAAAGGAATTGCTTCGGGGTTACCGATGTCGGCAATTGGCGCATCCCATGAGCTGATGTCTCGTTGGACGCCCGGTTCTCACGGTGGAACCTACGGCGGCGGATCAGCGATTTCAATGGCGGCTGCCTTAGCGACGTTGGAGGTGATTGAGAACGAGCGACTCATCGAAAACGCCAGAGTGGCAGGAAGCCTACTTAAAGAGCGAATTGAGTTAATTGTTACTAAGTATTCTGGAACAGTGGACGTCCGTGGTCACGGATTGATGGTGGGCGTGGAGTTAATGCGTGACGGGAAACCAGACAAGCCGACTGCAATCAACATTCAGGCTGAGTGTTTAAAAAATAAGTTGCTGATCCTAATTTGCGGTACTGGTGGAAATGTGCTTCGTTGGTTGCCACCGCTGAATGTTTCTGAACAGGAAATAGACATTGCCTGCAATACATTTGAATCGGCGCTTGAAAAGAGTGTCAGCTAACCGGTTCTGTATTTGCGTAATATTTGCTCTAGCCGTTTTGAAAGTTTCATAGCAGCCCGGCTTCGCAACAGCATTTTTGATGGGGTTTCGAAGCTGCACTAGAGGCGATCGACGGCGCGTGAAACCGTGCTAAGAGGGACTCCGAAAACTGAATTTGAAAAATTAAACGGTCGCGGTTGTTTGTTTTTTTCTGTTGTGAAAACAACGGGTGTCGACTGAGGGTGGAGTCCCAGCCGGTTCCGTCCGTTTAAAAATTTCGTCAGTTGCTGATTTTTATAAAACCTCGCCTATAACTGACCGCCTTTTCCACCAGCTCCACCGCCTTGTCCACCAGCTCCACCGCCCTGTCCACCACGACCGCCAGCGCCGCCTTGTCCACTGCCGCCAGCTCCACCGGCTTGTCCACCAGTTCCCCCGCGTCCTCCTGGGCCGCCGCCTTGTCCTCCGGCTCCACCATAGCCCCCGGTTCCACCGCGACCGCCAGCTCCACCGCCTTGTCCTCCGGCTCCTCCTTGTCCACCAAAGCCCCCGGCTCCACCGCGTCCGCCTGGAGCTCCTTGGCCGCCGGCTCCGCCACGATTTGCCTGCTGCATGCGTTGCTGTAGAGCGGCCATTGCTGCGGATAGTTCATTGAGATTTAGTTCTCCATTCCGGTCCCGGTCGAAGTTTTGGAGCAGCATCTGTGCCATTTGTTGAGGGCTTGGGCCGTTTTGCTGAGCAGCGCCGGGGCCAGGGCCTTGCCCACCATTAGGTCTCGCTCCGCCAGGTCGCCCCTGAGCCAACAAGTGAGTCGAAAGGAGAGCCAGAACTATTAGAGCGAGCGGCATTGTAATTCGCTTCATTATTATCTTCCTAGAAACTTGATGACTGAAATAGGAACTAACCGAGATGCTCCCTAAGCTATGCGGCTAAGTGCAGCGCATTATCAGCACTTTATACAGGTACTTCGCCGTAATTCCGAACGAATTCTATCTTAAAATGTAATCATCGATGTAGACGCCATTCCGCAAGTGTTGCGCCTCTAACACAACGTGTAATTAATGCGGCTGAATACTTGTGCTGGGCAATACTTTGGTGTGACGCAGGAAGTCGCTTGGTTAGGCGGTTAAATCTGCCAAGGTAAATCTATGGTTGGCTAGGGAGACTTTTGAAGTTCGATTGAACTTCTTCTTAGGCACCTCCATGAAATTCAGGCGATCAACTGGCGTCGAGAGGCCAAATTCCGGGTTGGCTGTTTAAATAGAAACCAGTTCCCGGTGAAGTTGTCGGGCATCGACTAGCTTCATGCTTCCAAGACATTCAGGATCGAACCAAAAAGTAACTACAATGTTTGCAGTATTTGGCCTGCTGAAGGATTAACTCTTTGCACCTTGGGCAAGCTTTATGAGATGCCTTAGGATTTTCGGTTTCGGTTTCGGGCGTTGGGCTGACGGAGTTTGAAATTTCTACGTTGATTTCGACACTTGAATCTTCAAATCCATTTGAAAAATCGAAGTTAAGGTCGGAGTCCGAGCACCTAGAAGACATTGTTGTGTTTCAGTCGAAAGGAAAAGTTAGGAAGAGAAGTGCTGCCAACGGCAAGAAATAAAAACCGCTAATGGCCCTGCACCTCTATTAATATATGTCAGGTACTTCAGTGCAATGCCTAATTTTTTATTTTTTGCCCAAATCAATTTTGCACGCTGTGCCTGAATTTCTAAGTCCGGATTTCGTCCAAGTGAGAAACCCGATCAAACCATGTTTTGACTCTATCAATGGGTTAGGAATTCCATCAAAAGCCATCATCATGATGATTTTTGACAACTTTTTATTGACACTTAAGTGTTCAACGATCGCGATTTTTTATTGTGAAGATTCGAAGGCGCAACAGGTCACTTAGTATCGCAACTAGGACGCGATGTTTCCCTTTAGTGGACAAGAAGGTCTGATTTCACACAGTGCGTAGCCGCACGGATGTTAACCTCGAACGCGAAATAGGCTTAAGAATGACACTCATTAAACCTACGGCAACTCGCGGTTTCTTTGATGGGATGAAGCTTTTTTTTGTCGTTTCTTGGCGTTGTTTGAACGACACAGCTGAATTGGGATTAATTTTTAAGCCAGCCAGATTTTAGCCACATCTACAGTTTTCCACCCAAATTGAGAACGACTTTAAATTGGTAGACGGAGCGGGCTAGGCGTTGCGTCAGTCGAACTAAAACTTGAGCCGAAACCGAGTGTGGTAAACCATTGCGTCGTTATCAAGAAGCGGGCCGGTGTAGGTAGTATCCCAGTGGCTCACTTCGACACCCAATTCGAGTGATTTAGTGACATCCCATATCATGTTTGCGTAGGTGACTTCATTGCGAGTCGGCAAACCAGGCGACAACGTGCTGTTGAGTGGGTCATCTATACCGTAACCAAAGTGTGATCTAACGCAGGGACTCCAGTTGTAGTAAACTTCTCCCCAACCGCCGGTGGATCGGACGGGATCAAGGTTTTGGTTGTCAATTAGGAAAATTGCAGCGTTATAATTTCCAATAGCTGAGCCAGTGAAAAATTCACTTCTGAATCCAAATCGCTCCGTAATTGCCAGCTGGAAATCAGTACCAACAGCCCAGACATCGTGAATGCGATTGGTTGGTAAATCTGTTCGCCTTAGTTTACCGACGAGGCCTGAGAATCCTGATTCAAACCGGATTTGGGTGCCCGGTACGTGAGGGCCTGACGTCTTGGAGATTGCCAACCTGCCTTCGATATTGGGCATCGCGGTTTCCTCAAGAAGGTTTGCTGGGATTTTATCGAAATTGGTAAATGATGTTGTCACCGGATCACTTAACGCAAGCTGGCTCGTCAACTTTGTATTTTGATTTAGCTTTCTAAATCTCTCAGCTCGAAATTGACCTCGCACGAACCCAAGATTACCAGCGCCATTGGCTTGGTTGAAATTGATCGTATTGGGAGCAATAGGATTGATCAAATCTCGATGAAGGCCAAACGTGTATCGCTCACACTCGTTTTTTAGTTCCGCGTAAGCCATCAAAAGATAGATGCCATATTTGTCTTCTTCATAGGTCTGTCCGTACAGGGTCGAATAGATCTGGCCACCGGATTGAAAACGACCGACTTCAGGCCCTGAAAAAGCAGCACCAAGACTCGTTGACTTTGAATGAATTTCGAACGTTGGTGTTTCCTTGCCTAAATCGGGAGTGATCAGAACGATGCCCGATGGAAGGTTGGGGCGCGCCGTCGCAAAAAGCATTTCTCCGTTAAGGGAGCCAAATAAACGAATATTGAATTGATCACCGAGAGTACTTATGTGCGCGCAGTCGATGCAGGTTGCTGGTTGGCCAGTGGTGTCACATGAGTGGCATTGGCAATCTTTCAGAGTTAATGAAGCGATGCCGGGCGATTGGGTGAGTGAGTGAGTGATCGCTGGGGACGTCGGTGTCTCTGTTGGTTTTGATAGTTGTGGCGAGTTGGGTTGGGGGCCAGGATTTGTATTCGTTTGCTGGGCAATTATGTTTCCAGTTGCAAACATTAGGGCGCAGATGCAAAGCGAAATTTGGGATGCTCGTCTGGTACCCATGGTTCAGTCTCAATAGAGGAGGCAAAATATGAAAGTAAAAATGGCCGGATAGTCTATTCAATCGGCATATTTTGACGCTTTCCTAAAGATTGAAATCAAAATCAACTCAGATTAATTAATGTTCGGCCGCTTTAATTCCGAAACCGGCGAAATTTCGGTTGCTAGCGTATGTTGTTTGAATCCAATCGTGGTGAGGTTTCCAGCACAATTTATGGGACGAGGCAGTCACATAGTCGACATAGTAGGCGTCGCTAAACTCAGCTTTATTCAACAAAATCAAGAGTAGTGGTTACCATTCAGATTCAATGTCCGAAATTTTGTCTTGGGGAAATGGAAGCTGGCGGCGGTCTCTCGTTTTCGAAGCCAAGTCTGTGTTTCAATTTTTAAGTTGAATTTGTAAGGCTCTCATACTGTCTTTACAATGTTTCACAAATGGCTTGACGAGCACCGCTAATTGAAACGGGATCTGCTTGTGGTTGGCGTTTCAATTTGTTGGCCGGAAGCGAGGACACAATGGTTGATTTCGAATATCTTCAAAAAGGGATCGCAGGGCTTGCCAATGCGCATCCACTAGGCACTATGTCTGGCCATCTCGGTGCTGCAGTGACCGCTGGCTACTTCATCGGTGAGGATCATGGTGACCTTTCTGTCACAATTTCGCGAGGAATTGAATCAGAATTGGATCGCGTCCTCAAAGGCGAAGAAGCGATCTGGTTCGATGTAAAAAAAACTGGGACAAAACCAAGCCAACTTTTCGCAACGGGGCCAAAGCAAGCGGCAGTTCCGGATCGAATTCAAAATATTGCGGCGGCTCTTGCGGAAAATGTGGCGACTCTAAAGCAGTCGGGGCACAATGTGATTTTTGCCTCGATTGCAATCAGGGCACTTCGTTCGCACGAACAGTACGCGACTCCCTGGGCAATTGATGGTATCTGTAAGTTGATAAGTAAGTTTGATGATGTATCTTCGGGGCGAGGGTATTTTGGAAAAAAAGTAGGCTGGAAAACCGCAGACCAAATACTGTCGCCTCAAGGGCCTCCGATTCAACCATACCGGTCAATTCAAGAGATGATCGACTTGACGATGATTGAGTTGATTGAAGGATCCGCGGTGAAAAAGCAAGGGTTTGGTGGTTACTGGCATTTGATTAACCACGCTGCCGGCATTGTCGAATTGGATCGACTGGGCTACCCGATGCTTGCCAAATCCTCCCTGCCTGCGCACCGTCAGCACTTGCAACTGATTCGTGCTATCCCTGATTTGTCGGAAGAGCTCGGTGTAGTAAACGCATCAAAACACGACCCATTGGTCGATGAATATTGGTCTGAGGAACTCACTCGAGGTGGTGCATCCCTAACACACCGCATCAAAACGATTTACGGTTACCACATTCTGCGACGGCACGTTGAAGAGTCTGAGTTCAGAATCCAGGCGGATAGTGCTTTCAGAAATTTAATGGATTAAACTCGGTTTTGATTGGTCAAAATGGTAGGATTTGTCTGCGTTAAAGGGCGAGCCGTTTTCGACGGCTCAATTTCGCTGTTGTTTCAAATGATGTAATTTTAGTTTTTGCTGCCAGTGAGTAGGTCGGTAGAACAGCTAGGTTGCATTTCTTGCTTGATTGAGGGGTTCTATGATTGCTGAATCTAGCCGTTTGTTGCTTGTCGAAGATGATCTAACCCTCGGTAAAATGGTCGATGATTTTTTAACCGGGCATGGATTTCGTGTTCGATGGGAATCGAATGGAACCCGTGCCTTAGGTTTAATTGATTCAAACAATTTCGATATTTTGATTTTGGACATTGGCCTGCCGGGGATGGATGGCATTCAAATTTGTCGAACTGTGCGTGATAAATTTTCCGGCCCAATTATTATGTTGACCGCTCGTGGTGACGAAATTGATGAAGTGGTCTGTTTAGAAGTCGGTGCGGATGATTTCATTTCGAAACCTGTCCGCCCGCGAGCTTTACTCGCGCGCTTGAAAGTTCATCTTCGCAGAGAGAGGTTTCAAAGTGAACAAACCGCATCTTCTAGGTTGGAGATAGACGGTCTTATTATTGATTCTCATAGTCGAACCGTTCGTCAGAGACTGGAATGCGGCACTGAGAAGATACTAAATGTGACGACAGCTGAATTTGATCTGCTGCTATTCTTAATGCAAAGCGCAGGTGAAGTGGTGGGGCGAAAAGAAATTTACGAGCGCATTCAGGGGTTTGCCTATGACGGAGTCGATCGTTCGATTGACTTGCGAGTCTCACGACTCCGTAAGAAGCTTGGCGATGACCCGGGGAATCCTAAACGAATAAAATCGGTACGCGGAGTGGGCTACATTTTTGCCATAGAAACATGATTAAATTATTTTTACGATTTTTTATCGGAATGATCGCGCTGATCGTTGCTGCTTCAGTAGTGCAAAGCTTCATCATTCATCAGAAGGGTGATGAGAATACGAAGGCATGGATAAAAAATTTGTATGGAGGGATTGATTTTGCAGCGAAGAAAATTTCCTCGCTGGAAGCTGAAGAGAGAGATGCGGCGATTTTAGATGCCGAAGATAGTTATGGATTCGATATTAATCTCGTCTCAATCTCATCGCGAGAATATAGTTGGTATCAGGATTATCTTAGTTTGAATAAGCCGAGCTATGTGAGTCCCACGGAGGTGGCAGTGTTGATTGACGGGGGTGCTAACGCCTTGGTCTTTGGCCCTGTTGAGGTGTGGGAAAGTCCCAGTACAACCATCTACGTAATTGCTACGTTTGCTTATATTTTGCTCGCAATAGTTGTTATTGGGTTTTTAATTCGGCCGATTGCAATCCAGCTTAAAGCCAT
>ENA-OREB01000632-OREB01000632.1-marine-metagenome-genome-assembly--contig:-NODE-632-length-17529-cov-2.454676_pt1 | contig 17529 bp, 11 predicted proteins | sample MGYA00248625_ERZ508552 | MGnify/ENA primary metagenome ERZ508552 (study PRJEB26219, sample SAMN06267888) | marine metagenome | isolation source: Monterey Bay, California, USA | place: USA:Monterey Bay...
TTTCCGCCTCTCCACCATCATCTACCAGACGTAGGTCAGCAGAGGGGTCATCGCCATTTTCAACAACCCTCAATGCGGCGTAGTAATGGCTGTCCACGAGGTTGATAGCAGCGCTTTCACCAGCCTCGAGTCTAACCACATTTTCTTTCTCTGGGTCGAGAATCGACCCCATCTCCTCCATACCGTCGGGCATGAATAAAATGAAGGCGACCAACAATGCAAATGAGACTCCAGAAGCCCACATCGCAATACGGCGTAAGTCGAGGCCCACGCCCGACTCACCCCCCTGTTACATTTGATGCTTAGTCCGCATCAGCGACCCAAGATTTCAGCGAGTTTCTCGGGTAGATATGTGTCTGTAACGAAATCTAGGCCGTACTTGGCGAGCGATTGCTGCTCAGCTTTCTTCCCAAGTTCAAGCATGTCATTGATTTGGCGTTGCCACCATTGATCAGCAAATCTTGGGTCCGATAATTCGGCGTTAAGTGCCTGTATATCCTTACTTGACAAATCATCAGAAGGCAAATCATACGCGAGTATGTCATCGGCAGTGATTCCAAGATAAACCGCACTCGGAGTTGCAAGATATTCTGAAATGTGCGCGGTCTTGATGGCCCCATAAGCGATTGATGCGTAAATTCTGTAGGACCAAGGGTCACCGTCGAGAAATACCAAAACAGGAAGATTCCATTCCTCATTCATTCGCTTAATGATTCTGCGAGTGGAGCGTGCCGGCTGTCCTTTGAGGTGAATCAGTGCGCAGCGAGCCGCCTCGTCGAAACCATTCTCGATTAGTCGGTCGAACATACCACCAGTCTCTATTGCCATGATGAAATCGACATCATGCTCGATTAGACGGAGTTTCTCCGCCTCGACGTTGTACGGCACTCCGTATCCGGAGTCGCCGACATCGTCGCGACAATTGATTCGCATCCAATCTCCGCGACGGTTCCGCTCCTCGAAGGTAATATTCCCAATGATTCGGGCTCCATCTTCTTCGGGCCGGAGCTTGAAGTCCTCTCGCATACACTTGGTAATGATCTCGAGGTCCTCGGCGAGATTATTGCTCTCGTTCTGAGAGCCAAACTTGCCGTGACCCCAGCCCTCGGAGATGTAGTACATCTCCCTCAGGGTTGAGGATTTACCAGCGTGAATCATCTCTTCGATGAATTCGGTGACGTGCAACGCTCTGAGCAATTGGCGTGCGGAACCGAGTGAAGTCGCATCCCGCGTCGATTTCTTCTTGCCATATTTGTAGACGCCGAGTTTCGAGTCGAATGCAATATTTTTCTTGGTTCGAACAGGCAAAGTCATCGTCGGAGGCTCACCCTTGAGCATCTTGTTGTGCATCTCACTGGCGATGTCGTGCAGCGCCTCGATTACCTGTTCCTTCGTGTATCCATTCGCACTCATTCAGAATCACCTTCCTTCAATCCGAACCAATCGGTATCGGTTGTCTGAATCGCTGCCGGAGCAGTTCCTTCGTGAGCAACTGCTTCTGGTCCCGCAACTTCTGCCGCTTCTCCAGTGTCCTGAGACATTGTCGGTGCGGGGGCTTCTACGGGATCGGTTCGCTCAGCCAGTCGCTCCAGCGAACCTACTTCTGCCGCCTTCGCATGCTCGGCTTCGGCGACTGCCAACGCCTCGATTTTCCGCATCTCCTCGAGTAATTTCTCATCGATCTTGGTGGCGCCGATCATCTCTTTCTGTCCACGGAAGAAAATCTCAGCCTCAGTCCAGTCTCCACGATCCAGCCCCTCGACCGCGAAGCGAATTTCAGTCGACTGACCGGGGTCGAGAGTATCCAATCGCCACGCCCACAATCCGGTAGCCTCCTTACGACCACCTCGGGGGTTCTCTGAGAACCGTACGCCTTCCCCTTCCGGCCACTTAGCGAGGAGAGTGTAGGCGCGTGCGCGGGCGGTGTAATTGTAGACTGTAATCGTACAGATCGTTTGCTTGGTTTCCTTGTCCCAAGTGAGGGAATCCTCAAGGAAAACCGCATCCATAATGCGGGTGATGACTGGTCCCAAATCGGGTTCTTCACGATCGAGCATTTCACTTGATTTCCGCGAGATTTCAGGGAGAATTATGTTGATGAGATCGAATTTTTCTTGCGCTTTCTTGCGCTGTGTTCTCTTCTTGAGATGATTGCGAAGGCCTCTTCCTACCTCCAACATCGCCTTCCTGACTTCTTCCTTGACCTCTTCGTTATCCGCCACCGCTTCCTTCGCTTCGCTGGTGAATTGGACGTTGGTCGATGCGAGATGGATTAGTACGGCGGCCGGCCCCTTTGGTAATCCGCGGCCGCCGGGATGATCGAGTCCGTATTGCTTCCAATCGACGGACTCGAGAGCCTTCGTGAGCAAGCAACCTCCTTGTTGATACATCAAAGGTACGCGATTTGCGAATCTGAGAACTTCAATTGGCCCATCGGCGGCAAGGTCACCTCCGAAGACCAGCCCGACCTCAATTTGGAAAGGCTGTCCTTGGGTTACTGCTGGCTTCCTCGTCACCGTCGATGCGAAGCGGGAATCGATTGCTTTCGAAAGCCCTTTCTTGATGAGAATTTCTTCAATTGGAGAAAGGCAATCGGTTGGGGGCGCGAGAAGTTTGACTTTTTGGAAAGCCTCGATCATCCCTTGGGCTTCGTCGGCTTTGACTCGAACTGGAGTTCGCCCTTCGTCGAGTTCCGCCAATTCGAGAATTTCGCGGGCGGCCCGCATGCTTACGCCAGAGAAATTGTGTCGTAAGAAGGAAGTTAATTTACGCTCTTCTGCTTCTTTCAGCATGCGCTGGAGCTGTCCAAGATGGATGCCGTGCGGATGGGGTTTAATCTCCTCAACGATGCGTGGCAGGTGTTCAGTGGTCCGAATCCAATTGCCGTGGTCAATGATTTCTCCTTCCCGATCTCGTACTGTGAGTTTGATTGTTGCATGTGGATTGACGATACTAGTCATGCGTAAGTATTGGTGGACGGATTGCCGCCCTCGTTGGTACTTTGCACGCATAACTGTTCGAATCTTGAGGCCGTGAACGACCTCCTCACCATCTTCGAACCAAACGTCTCTTCGCTCACTCGATTTGGTTGCACGATTCTTGCGGGTATCGAGTCCGAGGTCGACGTGGACAGCAGAAGAATCCGAGGCAACCTTGGAGACAACATGAGTCTTCGAACCGGTCGTCAGTTGGCTGTACATCACAACACCAGTGATTCCGATACCCTGCTGCCCTCGAGTTTGGCGGATCGCATGGAAGCGCGAACCGAGGAGGAATTTTCCGAAGACGTTCTCAACCGAATCTCGCGGTATGCCAGGCCCGTTGTCTTGGCAAATGAGTTCGAGCCGGTCTCCTTCCAACCGATTAATTTCTACCTTGATGTCAGGTAGAATACGCGCCTCTTCACAGGCGTCCAAGGAGTTGTCAACGGCCTCTTTGACAGCGGTGATCACGGCTCTCTGAAGGGTATCGAAGCCGAGGAAATGCTTGTTTTTCTCAAAGAATTCACTGATCGAAATCTGCTTTTGTTTGCTTACAATTCTTTCTGCATTTGCCATGGCGACTACCCCCTTCAGGTCCTCCCATTGTCCTAATGACACGGGGCCTGCTTGTGGTCGAAGGTGTGCGAGAGCCCACCGCACTTAACGCTACGGTGGAGGGCACCGGTTCGTCAGCCGAAAGTGAAGGTCAGAGCACGTCTCCGACTCTTGCTCACTCGAAAAGGTCTGGATGCCACGCGGTGATTTTTCCAGTGAAAGCGCTCGCCATCACCGTCAGTGGACTGGCCAAGTACAGTTTTCCCGGACCCGAACGACCCTGAAAATTACGATTTATTGCAGACACAGTAACCTGTTCTTCGAGATCTGAGACTCCTGGCCCAGCACCGATGCAAGCCCCGCAACCTGGGTCGATTAACTGAACTCCCGCCCGCTCGAACAACTCAGTCCACCCATTCTGCTCGGAGAGGTCTTTCACAGTCTTTGAGCCGAATTGGATGTAGCAATCCACGCCATCTGCAATGGTCAGTCCCGCCTTGAGAGCAGCACTGGTAACCATCGCGTAGTAAGCGAAGTCATCGTCCTTTCCAGCCGTACAAGAGCCAGCATAAGCGATGTCGATAACGACTTCACCCAACTCATCGATGTAAGCTCCGTTAGTTGGGTCGGATGGAATACCAGCATCCGGGTCGCCCGGATGCGCCACCATCGGACGAATAGAAGATAGGTCGATGGTGTGAACTCCACCATGATACTCAGCATCTTCGTCGGGCAGCACAAAGGCTGCCCGCACATCTTCTTCAGTCAAGCCATCACGGCGCTCGAGCAACCACTCAACAGTCAGATCATCAGGCTCGCAAATGCCGGTTTTTGCCGAACACTCAGTCGCCATGTTGCACAGCGTCGCTCGCTCATCCATAGAGAGCGAAGCAAGACCCGAACCACCGAATTCCATCGAGCGGTCGAGAGTATCTGACTGTGCTGCATATTTCCATAAAATGTGTAAAATCACGTCCTTGGCAGTGCAGCCCGGGTCGAGGTTACCTACCAATTCGAAGCGGATGCTTTCGGGAACTTTGACGAAGGCGAATTGGTTGTGAACGAGGTTTGCATACTCGGTGGAGCCAACGCCGTATGTCAGTGCGTTGCTTGCCCCACCCATGCAAGTGTGGCTATCTGTTGCTTGAATGAAATCGCCGACATCGATGAATTCCTCACGAGCCACCTGATGACAAATTCCTGGACTTACTCCATCAACCGCAGAATAGTCTCGCACGCCTGTGTGTTGCTGGAATGCTACTTGCAGGTCGCGCAGCATCTGAATTTTATCTGCGAACCTGCTGAATCGAGTCACGCCTGTCGCATACAGTAAGTGATCCTCAAAGACGGCGAATTTCGGCGGGTTAGGCAAGGCATAATCGCCGCCGTACTCCGCTGCGAGGAAGTTGTGAACTTGCGCGGTGGTGAATTCGTGAGAATAACCACCATCGACTTGAGCGAGAACGGCATCACCTGGTTTCACGTAACCCCGTGTGCCGTTCTGACCGAGCAGTTTGTTTGAAATCATCTTCTCAGCCATTGTCATCGGTACTGGTTCAGTGCTCACCGCAGGCAAGGTCACCTCACCCCCCTTCAATTTCTTCGCGAAGGGGAAAATCCCACCATTCTCGATGATTAGTTGAGTTACAGGATCGTACTTTTTAGTGAACTCTGTAAGGCCGATACTCTCACCACTTTGCAAGCGTTCGAGCATCGAATGGTCGCCCATCAGCTGGCCGAGATTGATGTTATTCCGCTCGTGGATGGGCGCAAATGAAGCCGCGATGACGATACGAATACCTGACCATCGCTCACATTGAGCAGCGGTCTCACGACTGCTTCCAGTTCCTTTTCTGTGCCCACTCACAATTACTTCGAAGTCGCCGTCCATCATAGCGCGTTGTTCGAATACCCGACGTCCTTCGTGGAGCAGGCCGGCGTAGGCATTCTCAGCGAGCACAGCGGGATCGTGGTCAAAGCAAACCCAAGCCGGAGTCATCACATCTGTGTTGATGTCGTCCAACAAGTCGTCGACGGACAAATCTTCCATCCTCAAGTCGAGTCCTTCGTACAATTGCTTCCGAATCAACCCGAGGTCTTTTGTCAGGAAAAGCACCCTCTTCCCAGGAGTCAGACTGATTTTCACAGGGGGCCACGACTCCACATCAACGCCTCTCTTACAGACTCGCTAAGGTCCGTTGCTATTTCACCGTTCGCGAAGCAGGGGACAGGCTCGCAGATGAGCGATTGACAGTGTCCTCCTCTTATCTCTAAGGTTTAAATAGGAAGTCCTTTGCGAATATATTACCTTTCTGTCTGAAAGGAGGTTTGATTGAATGTCAGAATATCTGGTAGAAGACATAGTGAAGTGTAGTGAATGTGCATCGAGAAATTTGATTCGAGACGAAACTCGAGGAGAGGTAGTCTGCAATGACTGCGGACTTGTTCTCGAAGACAAGGTAATCGATCAGGGCGCCGAGTGGCGTGTGTTCAGCCCGGAGCAGGGAGATCAGCGCGCACGAACCGGCGCTCCGATGACCGTCATGCTGCACGACAAAGGTCTCTCGACCGATATCGATTGGCAGAACAAGGATTACTCTGGAAAGACCATCAATTCCCGTTATCGCTCTCAATTCTATCGAATGCGTAAGTGGCAAAAGAGAAGCCGAGTTTCGAACGCAACAGAACGCAATCTCGCAATGGCTTTGGCTGAACTCGACAGAATGGCAAGCCGACTCGAACTACCAAAATCAGTTCGTGAAGCAGCAGCAGTCAATTACAAGAAAGCGGTCGACAAGCGTTTGATTCGTGGTCGTTCCATTGAAGGAGTTGCAGCAGCGTCACTTTACGCAGCATGTAGACAATGTGGTGTGCCACGCACTCTCGATGAGATTGGCGAGGCTAGCCGAACCGGTCGCAAGGAGATTGGCCGCACTTACCGATTCATGGTGCGCGAATTGAAGATGAAGATCCCACCAACTAAGCCCGAGGATTACATTCCTCGATTCTGCTCAGGTCTTGACCTCGACGCGGAAGTCCAGGCGAAGGCGTACGAACTCATCGCCAAGGCTCAGGAGAAGGAGTTGACCAGTGGGCGTGGCCCGACTGGAATCGCTGCTTCGATTATCTACATCGCTTCGGTTCTGTGCGGTAAGCGCCGAACCCAGCGCGAGGTCGCTGAGGTTGCTGGCGTGACCGAGGTTACGATTCGTAACAGGTACAAGGAACTCATCCAGAACCTGAACATCGAGCTTGAGATCTGAGTTGGGTGGCCCAGAATGGCCAGACGAGAAGGCAGTGCCTTGGTCTGGGAGATGGCTGACGAGCGGCTGAAGTTGGCGGTGCGCGAAGCATTTCTTTTGGCACCGCTACCAAATCCACCGCTCGAACTTCCTGATTTTCCAGCGATTCCACCCTCAGATGCTGAATCTTTGGTTCGGCAGGCCGCTGGAATTTTCGCAATTGATCGTCAGGGATTCAATCTACGTCTGACTGAGGTCTGCGACGAACATATCCCGGATCATGTCAAGCGTTCTATCGATGTTGATGAAGCTGAATCTCGCTGGCTGGAATCAAACGCCGCTGAGGTTGCTGAGCGAGTTCTGGTCTTGCTAGCCCGTGACTGGTTGGCCATGGCTCTTGATGAGATGTCTCCGGACACCGATCGTTGGTATCTTGCCGCTTCGTTGATTCAGGGATTGGCGCTGGGTGGAACTGAGGTTGCGCGAGATGACTGTTACTACCTGCTCGAGGCAATCGCTTACGCAGTGACGCCCGCAAATTTGCCTTACTCAAACATCTCCGGGCGGCACCAATTGGAATGGTCGCAGAATCGTGGCACTGTGGATCCGTTCCCTCCTCATCCAGCAGGTGCGATGGCCGCGACAAGCATCCTCGACACCCTCTCTATGCGAGCAGAATCTGCATCCGAAATCTTGCCACTCTGGCTCGAAAACTTCTCAGTATCTTTGCAACTCTGCTCAACCCTCGACGTCCCTACTCGGGTATTCGAGGGCTTGGGTCAGGCAGAGGGAGACTCCTGTGCACCCTTTGTTCGCGCCGGATTGCAGATGCTCTCACACTCACCAGATGAGACCCGAGACATCCTCGTTGCCTCTGCCGATCATCGCTCGGTTAGTGCTCGCAGGACGGTTGCTGAGGCATTACCTCGAATCCATTCTCAAGAGCGAGAACTCGCTTTGACCCTCGCCGATCGACTGCTTCTCAACGATGACTTGTCGGTCATTATCCTCACCGCATCTTTCGTCGGCGGCCTAGCACGCCTATCGGAGGAGGAATTTGTCCCTCGTGCGAATGTCATTCTAGAGAGTGGTGTTGAAAGGGCGGTACAACGACTTGTCGAATCCGGCCTTCGCGACTATCTTTCTGCGAACCCCAGCGACCCTCACTCGATGCTCGTGACCGCTTGGTTGGTATCATCTCAAGTTGGTCGGTCACGCGTCGGGAATCTAATCGCAGAACAGGCCGGCGTTGCACCTGCTGCCTTTGTTGCGACGTGCTCGTCGATTTCCGCAAAGGACACTATTGCCTACGAGGAATTGCTGCGCTGGATTGAGATGCGAAATCCCGAATCTTTGGAACTGCTCTGAATCAGGAGCAACCGGTGGTTGAACCACATTCTGCACATTTGAGACAAGTGCCACTTCGTTGCATTTGGCTACCACCACAGTCATCACAGATGTCTCCTGTGAAGCCGCGCTCACGAGCCAACCGGCGAATACGAGAGTCGTTGTCTTCCGTAGGGGTGACTGCGTTAAGGGTGAGCTGAACATTACGCTTCTCACCCTGCGTGCGAACGACTCCATCATCAGTCTGTTCAGGTCGGCTAATCGAGGTAGTCTCCATATCTTCTGCCGATATGTGAGCGAGATCATCTCGGTCGCGATAATGGATTGCCAGTTCACGGAAGATGTAGTCAACAATTGAGGTCGCCATCTTCACTCGGCCGCTTCCACCACTGACCATTCCGCTCGGCTCAAACTTCTGGAAGGTGAATGACTTGACGAAGGCGTCCAACGGAACGCCGTACTGCAAGCCAATTGAGACGGCAATGGCGAATTGATTGAGTAGTGATCTCCAGGCCGCGCCCTCCTTTGAAGTAGTAATCATAATCTCGCCGAGACGACCATCGTCGTAAGTGCTCGACGAGAGATAAACAGTGTGTCCACCTACACGCGCCTTCATTGTACTCGATGAGCGAACGTCTGGTAGCGGGCAGCGCGTAGCGATGTAATTGTGGACGAATTGCTCGGCGAGCACAGTCGCCGCTGGGGCAGGGATCGGTAGAGCAGCTGCGGTTTCCTCGACCATCTTGTGGACAACGGTGACCGCCTCGTTTTCTTCATCTTCGTCGGAGATACTGGTCGCGTCGACGAGCTTATTCATCAGCGGCTGGGAAAGTTTCGAACCGTCACGGTAGACTGCGCAGGCCTTGTTCATAGTCTCATGACTCAATTCGTATGCTGCCCGAATCTCCTCTATCGTCGCATCCGCTGGCATGTTGATTGTCTTCGATATCGCGCCTGAGATGAATGGCTGAGCGGATGCCATCATCATGACGTGAGCCTTCCAGTCAATCGAGCGCTCGCCATACTTTCCGCACGGAGTCGCGCAGTCGAAGACAGCTAAGTGCTCGTCTTTCAGTCCAGGCGAACCCTCGATGGTTCCGTAGCCGAAGACGTGGTCGTTTGCTTGGTCAATCTCAGTATTGGAGAATCCGAGGCTGCCGAGGGTGTCGTAGAACGAATCTTCGTATTGCTCCTTCGACATTCCGAGAGTTCCGGTGCAGAAATCCTCTCCAAGAATCGAAGGTGCGAAGGCGGAACGAATGTCGAAGACATCAGGGAAGTTCGCCTCAATACTCTTGATTTTGGCAGCGTCAAAGCCGGCTGCTTTGAGCACCTTCGACGAGATTGTTGGGCAGTTGCGAAGCGATGCAGTTCCCATGATATATTCCTGAATCGTCTCGGTTTCTTTGTCGGAGTAACCCAAGCGCCTCAGAGCGTTTGGCACTCCGTGGTTGATTATTCGCAGCGAGCCTCCACCAGCCAGTTGCTTATACTGCACGAGAGAGAACTGCGGCTCGACACCAGTCGTGTCCGCACCCATCACTAGGCCAATCGTACCAGTGGGTGCGATAACGGTGGTCTGAGCATTGCGGAACCCGTGCTCGCCGCCCTCGCGTAGAGCTCGATCCCAAGCGGCGCGAGCAGCCTCGAGGAGATCCTTCGGACACTTCTTCGAGTTGATCCCAACTGGAGCAACCGTCAGCCCTTCGTACTCCTCAGCAGGAGCGTCGTAGGCGGCGCGTCGGTGATTCCGCATCACGCGCAGCATGTGGTCGGCGTTCTCCGAATAATTTGGGAACGGCCCAAGCACGGAAGACATCTCGGCGCTTGTTGCATAGGATTCTCCACACATAATCGAAGTTAGAGCGCCGCAAATTGCGTATCCTCGCTCGTCATCATAGGGTATTCCCATGTGCATCAGGAGAGAGCCAAGGTTGCAATAGCCCAACCCCAGAGTTCGGTATTCGTAGGACTTACGAGCAATTTCCGCGGAGGGGAATTGAGCCATCAGGACGCTGATTTCGAGGGTAGTAGTCCACAGTCTAACGGAGTGTCGGAAATCCTCGACATCGAAGGTCTGCGAGCTCTTGTCGTAGTAGTGTAGGAGGTTGATGCTGGCGAGATTGCAGGCTGTATCATCGAGGAACATGTACTCACTGCAAGGGTTTGAACCGTTGATTTTCCCTCCTTCAGGGCAGGTGTGCCACTCGTTGATAGTCGTGTCAAATTGCACTCCCGGATCGGCACAGGCCCAAGCGGTGTAAGCGATTTTGTTCCAGAGATCTGCTGCAGGCATCGAGCGGCATGGCGCCGGCTCCCGACCCGCCTCAACCGCTCGCTCCAATTCGGTCCGGTGGTAGAGATTCCATTCCCCCTCGTCTCGTAGTGTGTCCATAAACGAGTTTGGGACACGCACGGAATTGTTCGAATTTTGTCCCGAGACTGTGTTGTAGCCCTCGCCTTGCCAGTTCGTGTCGAACTTCTCGAAGGTCATCCCCTTCCAGCCCTGGCCGGCGAGGTCGAGAATACGCTTGACGTGCGGCTGAGGGACACTGTCTCGCACAGCCTTCACCATCGCCATCTTCAGTGCGCCGTTTGCGGCCGGACTCAAGCGTGAATCGTCATCGTCATGGTCCCAGATTGCCTCCATAATCGAGTCGGCATGCTTCTGCAGAATACTCGAGCCGATGACCAGAGCCGATACCTTCTCTTCCTCAGAGAGCTTCCAATCGATGTACTCCTCGATGTCAGGATGGTCGAGGTCGAGAGTAACCATCTTGGCAGCGCGGCGTGTAGTTCCTCCGGATTTGATTGCGCCCGCGGCGCGATCCCCAATCTTGAGGAATGAGATGAGTCCACTTGAGCTGCCGCCGCCTGAGAGTGGTTCGCCGGCTCCACGGATCCGTGAGAAATTGGAGCCCGTTCCAGAACCATACTTGAAGAGCAGAGCCTCACGGCTCCACAGACCCATAATCGACTCGGTTCCACCGACCAATGAATCGCTCACAGACTGAATGAAACATGCGTGAGGCTGAGGGTGAGTGTAAGCATCCTCAGAGAGGTGTAAATCGCCCGTTGTGCCATCGATGTAGTGGTGGCCTTGGGCCGGTCCGGTGATGCCATAGGCCCAGTTCAGCCCGGTGTTGAACCACTGAGGGCTATTCGGAGCCGAGCGCTGGCTGGCGATGAGGTAACACATCTCGTCGTAGTAGGCTCGAGCGTCTGCCTCACTGGCGAAGTAACCGTAGTTCCAACCCCAGTAAGTCCAGGTTCCTGCGAGGCGCCGGAATAATTCGCGCCCATCAGTCTCTCCGACGTATCGATCCTCGGAATCGAGAGTCTGCAGCTTCTCATGGTCGGGCTCACTGCGTTGTAGCCAGACAGGCACTCCATCCTCCGCCACCTTGCGCAGAGCGGCTGGAACGCCAGCCTTCCTCAGATACTTCTGAGCGCAGACCTTCCCCGGGACGCCCGCAAATCCAGAAGGAAGCCGTGCTCCTTCGACTTCGTGCGCGAGGCTCCCGTCAGGGTTACGAATCTCTACATTCATCTCGATCCAATCGAAGGCATCGAAGGGGTCTGAACCGGCTGAGGTAAAGCGTCTCTCGATAACCAGACCCTTCTCTGCTTCGCTAACATCAGAGATTGCCTCATCCTCTGTCCGCGTTTGCATTTCAATCACTTCCGAATCTTTTCCCCGACTCGATTCTGTCCATCGCATGCGCGAAGGGTTCAGTTGTTCTCATGGGGGGACTTTAATGATTGAGTATTGGGCCTCCTCGACGGAGACGGATTGGTCTTGGGAAATGTATAATCCGCGTCTGCTACCTTGGATAAGATTCGCGAGTCAGGGTTGGATATCCAGTGTCCAATCCACACTGGCGCCGGACTGCGAAATCATAATCCCAACCGAGCAATCTTTCTCGTGCGAATGGGCGATGAGCCGTCGCACGAGTTTCTCGGGAACATCTCCTTCGATTACGTAGTGCAAACGGACCGCGGTGAAGACACGAGGTTGTTCCTCAGCGCGATCGCTTTCGATTTCAATCCTCATCGATCTAACATTCTCCATTCTATCTTTGAGACCTACTCGAATGTCGACCATCGAACAGGCTGCGTGAGCTTGGAGCACTAATTCCATCGGACTGGGAGCGGTTTCGGAGTAGATTGGCGTGAGTTTACCAGCGGCAGTCTCACCTTCCATTGTGCGACCTCCAGTCCACCTGACGACGCCCTTCATGATGATAGCCCCCGACTCGCCGGTCTTGAGCCTTCGGCTGATTTGCCACCTTGAATCAAAAACCACCCCGATGGGTTGGCTTCATCAAGGGGTGGCAGGTCGCGCGGCTGAGAGACATGAGTGAGAGCGGCGCGATTACTATGGAGAACGGTCAACTGAACGTTCCCGACGAGCCCACAGTCCACTACATCGAGGGCGATGGAATTGGCGTCGACATCACTCCAGTCATGATCTCGGTTGTCGACGCTGCAGTCAACAAGGCATACGGGGGCACTCGCCACATCCATTGGTCCGAAGTTCTCGCAGGCGAGAAGGCATTCAATGCAACAGGTGAGTGGCTACCCGAAGCAACCCTCGAAGCCATGCGAACAGGCCTTGTCTCAATCAAGGGCCCGTTGACCACACCAGTAGGTGGAGGCATCCGAAGCCTCAACGTCGCACTCCGTCAGCAGCTCGACCTCTTCGCCTGCGTCCGCCCAGTCCGTTGGTACTCCGGCACACCGAGTCCGGTGCGCAACCCAGGGTACGTCGACATGATCATCTTCCGTGAGAATAGCGAAGACGTCTACGCTGGAATTGAGTGGGAAGCGGGAAGTGAAGAAGTAGCGAAAGTAATTGATTTCCTACAAAACGAGATGGGAGTCACAAAAATCCGCTTCCCGAACACATCAGGAATCGGAATCAAGCCAATCAGTATCGAAGGAACCGCGCGCATCGTGCGTGCAGCAATCCAGTATGCAATCGACAACGACAAGGATTCGGTAACATTAGTCCACAAGGGCAACATCATGAAATTCACAGAGGGCGGTTTCCGCGACTGGGGGTACCAACTTGCAAAGGACGAATTCGGAGCAACCGAGCTCGATGGCGGCCCATGGTGCACTCTTTCCAACCCCAATACCGGCAACAAGATCACCATCAAGGACGTCATCGCGGACGCAATGCTGCAACAAGTCCTCACGCGCCCGCGCGAGTACGGAGTCCTAGCGACGATGAATCTCAATGGCGACTACATCTCGGATGCGCTCGCCGCTCAGGTGGGAGGCATCGGAATCGCACCTGGAGCGAACATCAATTACGATACAGGCATCTCAATTTTCGAAGCCACGCATGGCACCGCTCCAAAGTATGCCGGCCAAGACAAGGTCAATCCTGGAAGCCTAATTTTGTCGGCAGAAATGATGCTTCGTCACATGGGATGGGGTGAGGCTGCTGACCTAATCGTCAAGGGTATGGAAGGAGCGATCTCCGCCGGAACCGTGACCTATGACTTCGAACGCCTGATGGACGATGCGACTCTTCTTTCCTGCTCCGAATTCGGCACGGCGCTTGTCTCCCACATGTGAGTGATTTTGTTGAATTTCGCTTCCCTCAACTTGTGCGAGCCTTTGCTCGGCGCTCTCGATAACATCGGCTACGAAACTCCGACGCCGATTCAGGCGGAAGCAATTCCTTACTTGCTCGAGGGCAGAGATGTGTTGGGTTGTGCCCAAACCGGAACAGGAAAAACCGCGGCTTTCTCTCTACCAATCCTTCACCTACTGGCCGAAACACCTCGCAATGGCCCTCGAAAAATTCGCACATTGATGCTCTGTCCAACAAGAGAATTAGCAGCACAAATTCATGAGAATATCGAATTGTACGCTGCCAAACTCGATATTCGCAGCATGGTCATGTTCGGTGGAGTCAGTCAGAAACCACAGGAGAGGAATTTGCGCCGAGGAGTCGACATTTTGGTGGCAACACCAGGAAGGCTCCTCGACTTAATGAGCCAACGCTTGGTCGATCTCTCGAAGGTGGAGTTTCTCGTTTTCGACGAGGCCGACCGAATGCTCGATATGGGTTTCATTCGCGACATTCAGAAGATTTTGGCACACGTTCCCAAAAGGCGTCAAAGTCTGCTATTTAGCGCAACAATGCCACACTCAATCGTATCATTATCCAAGGATATGCTATTCGATCCAATAAGAATTGATATCACTCCAGAATCGACAACCGTCGAGGCGATTAAACAATCTCTCATGTTCGTCATGAAAGCCGATAAGCGCCCACTTCTCACTCATATTCTACTCGAAGAAAGCCCCGAAAAGATGCTTGTCTTCGGCCGTACCAAACACGGATGCAACAAGATAGTCAGGCTCCTTGAGAGAGATGGCTTCGAAGCTCTCGCCATCCATGGAAACAAGAGTCAGGGCGCACGTGAGCGCGCCCTGGGCCGCTTCCGCGAAGGCACCCTCCAAATTCTCGTTGCCACAGATGTCGCCAGTCGCGGCATCGATGTCTCCGACATCAGTCATGTCATCAATTACGACCTCCCTAACGTGCCCGAGGTCTATGTTCATCGCATTGGCAGAACGGGCCGAGCAGGCCAAGGAGGCATCGCAATTGCATTCTGTGATGAGAATGAGGGCGAGTATCTTCGAGGCATCGAGAAAACAATTCGCCAAAGCATTCCAGTTAACGAGGAGCATCCATTCCATTCCGCCAAAGCTCAATCGAAGAAGGGCGATAAGGCACCTAAAAAGAAGCAAAACCGAGGTCGTCCACGCCGCATTGGCGTAGAAGACAGAAGCAGCCGAAAATCATCTAATAGGGGCGGAAATAAATTCTCAGGAAGAGGCGGCAGCAGCAGCCGAAAATCATCGAATAGAGGTGGAAATAAATCCCCAGGAAGAGGCGGCCACAAGCGCTCTAGGGGAGGCGATCGCTCTGGCAATCGCAGCGGTGGTGGCAACCGAACCCGAAATCGCTCAGGCGAATCCAGTAAGAGATAGTTTGAGAGAAATTTAGGCCAAGCAAGCGATTTCTGCTTCTGAGAGAACCGGTTGCGTGACGAACCCGAGTTTTGTCCAAATAAATCGAAATTTCCGCGATTCGTCGGCGCGATTCGTATTTTTTCCGTTTTTCCTCGTAAAAACCCTTGTTTCCGGTGCAATTCGATTTATTGCGGCGGTGTTGTATAATGCACCGACTGTATTTTGTAGTAGCCGTTGTGATTATTTTCACTACTTGGTTTAATTATTGCACCGAGTGTTGCATCACTACATGACGGTAATCGCCGGATACGCACGTTCGCCCTTCACCCCTGCTCGAAAGGGGGCACTCGCCCGCACACGCCCTGATGATATCGCTGCAACAGTAGTCGATGGGTTGATCGAAAAATTGGGTCTTGACCCGGCTCTAGTTGAGGACATAATTGTCGGAACCGCCTTCCCAGAAGGTGAGCAGGGATTCAATCTCGCGCGGATGCTGACTTTCTTGACCGATTTACCCGAGTCTGTTCCGGGAGTTACTATCAATCGATTCTGTGGCTCCAGCATGCAAGCAATTCACGATGCTGCTGGGCGAATTGCGATGGGCGCTGGTGAGGCGTTCATCGCTGGCGGGATCGAGTCGATGACGCGGATTCCGATGACTGGATTCAATCCGATGCCGAATCCACGTATGTCCGATGTAGCGCCCGATGCCTTGACCTCGATGGGAATTACCGCCGAAAATTTGGCTGTGAAATACGGGATTGACCGCGTGACGCAGGAGGCTTTCGCGATCGCGAGCCACGCGCGTGCGAGCGGCGCGCGTGAAGCAGGCAATTTTGCTGAAGAAATCGTTGGTATCGAGACAGAGGCTGGCTTGGTGTCCGAGGATGGTTGCATCCGTCCAGGTACTGATGCAGCGACTCTGGCTGGATTGAAGCCAGCATTCGATGCTTCTGGCTCGGTCACTGCTGGCACCTCTTCCCCTCTTACCGACGGGGCGGCTTTCGTTCTCGTCTGCACAGAGGAATTTGCTCAGGTCAATGGGCTCAAGCCTCTTGCGCGCATCCTTTCGACAGCGGTCAGCGGATGCGCGCCCGAACTCATGGGAATCGGGCCGGTCGAAGCTAGTAAAAAGGCGCTAGAGCGCGCCGGGCTGACACTAGACGATATCGATATCGTTGAACTCAACGAGGCCTTCGCAGCTCAGTCTTTGGCGGTCATCGAAGAGCTCGGCCTTGATCCATCAAAAGTCAATATCGATGGAGGTGCAATTTCCCTTGGCCACCCATTGGGGGCTAGTGGAGCACGCATCACCGGCAAGGCGGCTAGTCTGCTTCAGCGCAATGGAGCAAAGCACGCGTTGGCAACGATGTGCATAGGTGGCGGGCAAGGAATAGCCACCGTTCTTGAGAAGTACGAATGAGGTGAGTGAATGGTGGCGAAATTGGATGGAATCGAGCGCGTCGCCGTCATTGGTAGTGGCGTCATGGGTGCGGGAATTGCTGCACATTGCGCCAATGCCGGCTGCGAAGTAATGCTTCTAGACATCGTCCCAGAAGGAGTCGAAGACCGCGACTCTTTGGCCAAAGGGGCAATCACCAAGATGCTCAAATCTGACCCAGAGATGTTGATGCATAAATCGTATGTAAAACGAATCACTGCGGGTAATATTGAGGACCATCTTGAACTCCTGAAAAGTTACGATTGGGTAGTCGAAGTGATCATTGAAAACCTCGAAATAAAGCGTTCTCTTTACGAGAGATTGACAGAACATCTGGGCACCAATACAATACTTTCATCCAATACTTCAACGCTGCCACGATCGGCTCTGACAAATGGAATGCCGCACGATATCGCCAGCCGATTTCTAATCACGCACTTCTTCAATCCACCACGATATCTTCCTCTTCTGGAAGTGGTGGCGGGTCCAGAAGTCGACGACTCTGTCGTCGCACGCTTTGCCGAATTTGGCGATGTTCAACTCGGCAAGCGTGTCACATTCTGCAACGACACGCCGGGATTCATTGGCAATCGCCTGGGTGTGTATTTTGTCCAACGAGCCATCAAGGCGACGCTCGACCATGGATTCACAGTCGAACAGGCCGATGCGATGCTTGGCCGGCCGATAGGCTTGCCCAAAACCGGCGTTTTCGCACTGATGGATCTCGTCGGCATAGACCTGATTCCCCACGTTATGGAGAGTATGCTCGCCCACTTGCACCCAGAGGACGCATTCCACGAAATCGCCGGCGCCGGAGACGAAATCATCCGCGCAATGCTAGCTGACGGCTACACCGGCCGTAAGGGAAAGGGGGGCTTCTACCGACTCAACCGCGAGGGTGGTGGCAAGGTCAAGGAAGCACGTAATCTCAATACAGGGGGGTACGTTGTAGCCAATCGTAAGGCGC
>ENA-OREB01000642-OREB01000642.1-marine-metagenome-genome-assembly--contig:-NODE-642-length-17376-cov-2.914099_pt1 | contig 17376 bp, 11 predicted proteins | sample MGYA00248625_ERZ508552 | MGnify/ENA primary metagenome ERZ508552 (study PRJEB26219, sample SAMN06267888) | marine metagenome | isolation source: Monterey Bay, California, USA | place: USA:Monterey Bay...
CAAAAAAGACTCGCTCAGCATCGAAAATCGCAGAGAATCTTTCGCGTCTCCCTTTAACACCAAGCGTTGAGTATTCACCAAATTGTACTGCACGTCTCAACTCTTTAGCTTTGGATCCGTTTTTCTACCACCTTGCTTTGCTGCACCGATGCAACACAATAGAGACTTGAATCGACCGGTCATTTCAAATATCTGCAAGTTTCTAACATCTGCAATCCACATGAACCCATCTGAACCATATACCCATCACTTTGCGGATCGTTTAAACCAGGCAATTATCCAGAAACAAACGCCCCTGGTGGTGGGACTCGACCCTCGGCTGAACCAGTTGCCAGCCCAACTCGCTCCCGAAAACGCTGACGACTTGACCCAAGTCGCAATCGCCTACAGTTCTTTTTGTTGCGGCATCATCGATGTCGTCGCCGATTTAGTTCCAGCAGTCAAACCTCAGGCAGCGTTTTTTGAGCAGATTGGCCCCCTTGGAATGGCCGCACTTGCAGAGGTCGTCGACCATGCAACGACCAAGGGGTTACAGGTTATCATGGACGCCAAACGGGGTGACATCGGGTCCACCGCGACCGCCTATGCGAGTGCCTTCCTCGGTCGCAAACCACATAGTAGTTGGGGCTGTGACGCCCTGACCGTGAACCCATACATGGGGGAAGACACCCTCGAGCCGTTCATTGACGCGGCGAATAAAAATGGAGCAGGGATTTTCGTTTTAGTGAAAACTTCCAACCCCGGTAGTCACACCATTCAGGAAAAACGAGCCGACAACCAACCAATTTATTCGTACGTCGCTAGTCACGTTGAACAGCTTTCCAGCAACAATGTTGGCGAGACGGGATATGGCAACGCCGGTGCCGTGGTCGGCGCTACTTATCCAGAACAGTTATCCGAATTACGAGCAGCAATGCCTCACACCCTTTTTCTAATACCAGGCTTTGGTGCTCAAGGGGGTACAGCTAAAGACGTTGCCGGGGGCCTCGACGAGAATGGTTTAGGCGGTGTCATCAATAGCTCAAGAGCAATCATTTTTGCCCACGAACAACCTCAATACGCTCAGCTCTCTTCGTGGCAAGCCGCCGTCGAACAGGCAACTCGAGATACCATTGAAAAACTCGCTGACGGAACGACCGCTTCCAGGCTTCGCTAATTTGAGCCATTGAATCAGAGCGTTCAGAATTAAACGGCCAGCGGCTTAATTAATTCCGGCAGCGCTTCTAAAACCATCTCCACAGCGATTGCAGCGAGCACCATTCCCATAATCCGCACCACAAGCGTCGATCCGGCCTGACCAAGCCAGCCGTAAATCCGATTCGCTTGGAATAGCAGGACCAATGTTAGTCCCAGGACAGATAACATGATGGCAGTCGTCAACAACTGATCATAAAACGAAAAGTTTCGATTATCAGTCAAGACAACGGCTGCAAGAATCGAACCGGGACTGGCAATCGATGGCACCGCAATCGGAAATACTGCCACGTCGTGTCCCGCATCCTCCTTGGATTCAGCTACCGCCCCCCCCGTCCCAAAGACCATCTGCAACCCAAACAGAAAGAATATAATGCCGCCCGCCAGTTCAAATGCAGCGAGGCGAATTCCAATTGAGTTGAGGAACAATTGCCCAAGCACCACAAACGCCAACAAGATTGCTGCAGAATAGATAATTGCCCGAATCGCAATCCGATTCCTATCTTGCGGTTTTGCGGCGGCCGTCACTCCGATAAAGATCGTGAGCGTACCAACAGGATCAATCGTCGTAAAAAAAGTCAGAAAATTTTCTACCATGACATTCATCGCAATCGCCGCCTAACTTAAACCCGAACAGTATTCGACCGGATTCTAACGAAAGACCTTCGAGCGGAGAATAGTAAGCTGCTAATTTTCCGAATCGGCTGATTCGGAAAACTCTCTATCGCTGGACTCGAACTTAAGAGTTTCGTTTGCGGCGACGAGGAGCAAGCATTCCGAGCGCTGCAGACCCAAACATCAAAGCAGTCGTCGGTTCGGGAACGGCCGATATTGAAAAATCGAATGTCCTTCCACCTGCAAAGATAACGGGATCGAGGTCAGTCGCAGAATTAGCGGTCACAAAATCGCTTAACGTTGAGTAGTCATCGAATGAAAATTCAGTAACGCCTATATCGGATACTGAAACGCTAAACTGCCCCAAAGCAATCGACGTCCCCTGAGGTGGTGTGCCAAATGTTGAGCCGGCCAATTTTAAATTTGAATTATCAAATGCTTCGTCCGTTACGAACGGAAACGCACTATCGACACTGTTGGCCGTCACAACGGCAGTGATGCCCGATGTCGCACTATAACTCGCATCAAGTCCAAACCCAACAAGGCCGTCGGTTGACAATTCCGTGTTCCCGCCCGTCTCGGTCACAAAAACATCGATGGTGACTACTGAACCAACGGCGGCAGTAAATACGTTACCGATAGCATTGCCATCAGAAAACTCAATGATCAAATCAGCTTGAGTTTGGCTAGATGACAGGGAGAAAATTACCGCTGCAAATAGCAAGGTTAAACGTTTCATTTTTTTTGCTCTTACTGGAGGAGGGAAGATCAGAGGTGGGAAGCAAAATCAATTGTTTAATTAGGAGGGAGTTTTAGGAGAAAAGTTGCCATTGCTAGACGACGGTTCTGCCCATGGGCACGCCTCTCGCTCAGCCATAGGCTTTCGCTCAGACAAAGGCTTTCAGTTAGCCAAAGGGTAACGTGGTGTAGTATCGCTGGAGATAATTGGCAAGATCGACGTTGTCTACATCGCCGTCGAAGTCAAAATCCATGCTCTCATTGTAGTCAGAGGATTCACTCGACTCGCGATAAGTGTTTAGAAATCTGGCAAGATCTACATTATCGACATCGCGATCGCCATCAGAGTCTCCGAATAATCGGAAGAACCCGTCTGACTCTTGATCTCCAAACGTCAAGGTTCCACCTCCGGTACCATCGGAGTCGCCATCGAGGAAAGCTCCGCTGGCATTGGACTGGACCTTACCACCGTCAATCGACATTTGATAATTGCCATCGTCAAGCGAGCCATGCGTCACGCCGGCACCGGCAAAACTAAAGGTCACCACGGTTTTCCCGGACGCATCTGACTGACTCATATTGTAGCCAACGTTGTTACCAGACCCTCGATGCGTGAATGAGAATGCGTCTGAATCAATCGTAACGAGTTCAGGGAAACTGACTGAAATCTCTCGAATCGATGACATCTGCCCTGACCCCGAATCGAACACAAGAGCGTCCATTTCCAACAGGTCCACCACATCGATGGTTAGCGATTTATCAAACGCGAGTTCGCCGTCAGAAACCTCAACTCGAATTGAGTATTGAGGTTTTGTTTCATAGTCAATCTCGACCCCTGATTTCAGTTTCAACGAGTCACCATCGATTTCGAATAAGTTATTGTCGTCATCTCCATCGCCAGCGATAAAATCAAATGTCAATCCTGTCGAATCAATGTCATAGCCTATGAGATCAGCGATAACCAAGCCGCCCGTTGTCGCAGTGTTTTCATTAACTAAGTTCGCAGACAACTGAATATCGGCAGGTGCGTCATTCACAGGCGTTACCGTAACTGGAACGACCCCTTCCGTCGAAGCACCATGCTCGTCCTCGAGGACGTAGACGAACGAATCCGAACCATAAAAATCATCGAATGGCGTGTAATCGACAGTGCCATCGCTCTTTAAGACGGCGATACCATTTGACGGATTCCCCACAGACACCACTCCAATGGTATCCCCATCCGCATCCGAGTCATTGCCGACGACATCGATATTTATCAGGGTATCTTCGTCTGTCGATGTAACATCCGAATTTGCAGTGGGAGCCTGATTGAACCACTGCTCTAAAAAGTACTCTCCCAAGCCAGCGTTGGCGTAGACTCGAACCTCGTAATCCCCAGACGTCGCCGCCGTATGCAATATGGAGGTACTATCAGAGGCCACAATGGTTCCCGACGGATCCCTTACTTCCATTCGCAACTCGCTCCCCGACAAATCATCGATGGCGTTGTGAAACAAATAAACTCCAGCGCCTGGCAAAAAGGCGTCTAAGGAAAATTGGTCACCTGCCGAAGCCGTAATGCTGTACAGATCATCGTCGGGATCAGAAATTTGGTAAACCAGATTATCGAGCGGCGTGATGTCGGTACCTTTTCCAGCGGCGATCACGTAGGCGATTTCCGCTGTTGGTCGAGAGATGGTGATCGTCTCTTTCTCGCCTGAAGCAACACTACCGCTGACAACTTCCGACAACAAATTATTGGAAGCATCGTACGCTCTTAACCAGGCAACATCCGACGCATCATCCGAACCAACATCAATCGAAACCGTTGACTGCAACACAGAAAAATCTGCTCTCAACTCATCGTCACCCGCACGAAAACCATTGGCTGCCGTTGTCCCAGGCGCAAATACATTCGCTCCGGTTGGGGCACCGTAGCTTGCCGAGGCAGCATAAATCGAACCCGCCCCGACATTGTTCGACAATGTTACCCCGGTAAAGGAGCCGCTAATGTTGGTTTCAGCAGCGAATCCATCTGGCTCAGCGCTGGTCGAACTGAGCGTTGAAACAAATCCAATCGCACCATTGAATCCGGTCAAGTCCGTCACTTGAGGTGAGGCAGATTCGATGTCCAAAACTGCGGATCTTCCAACCACCAACACGTAGTCCACATCGACAGCGCCGGTCACTTGAGCAAAGAGAGTCGTCGCTCCTCCCACGTTGGCATAGCTGGATACCACAGAATCGAAATTAGAGGAGGCCGCACCAGTCGCAAGCAGTGTGCCGCTGGAATTAAAAATCTCGAGCGTTAACGCGGCTGGTCCATTAAAACCATCCACAGCCACTGATATTTCCTGCCCATCTGCAACTGAGAATTCATACCAATCGGGAGAGGCTTGTTCCGTGAAGATACTGATTTCGTCGTAAGCACGACCATCTGCGTCGTAGGGATAATTATCATACTGTTGGAATTTAATCTTAAAGTTGCTTCCCAGTGAAATCCCCGCGGCCGCAGCTTCCGCAGCAAGATCAACCTCAACAAAATTCCAAACGCCGTTGCCCGAATCCGTGTCGGTTAAGACCGTGTACCAAGTGGAACCGTCCGCACTAATTGCGACACCGTCTCCATAGGAATCCCCGGAAAAACTAGCTGGCAGTGTATCCGTTTCATCGCCCCACTCGGCGTGATAAAAACTCAGCGTCGGACTTGTCGCAGTTGATAAATCAACAGTGTAAACCGCAGTGTTCAGGTTGTAGGTTCCTGTGTTTGTTTGATCCATAAATAGAGAATTCGTGCTTCCGTTAGCCGCGAAGCTGTCAGTAACTAGTATTCGACCACCTGAATCCGTTGAATTCGTGACCCAATCTCCGCCTAAACCACCACTTTCAAAAGAGTCAGAGGCAAGGAGAATTTGTTCCTCGGCGAGATTGCCTAACACAGCAATTCGATCACTCGACTCTGCCGCCCCCGGGAACAACGCTGCTGCATCAATATTTTCCGCGTTGGCTAAATCACTGTTCCCGATACCCGTCGCCGATTCAGCTTCCACGACGGCATTGAGCACAAACTCGATCTCGTAATCACCGCTACTGTCGGACGCGCCGTCGATTAGAATTTGGTAGGTTCCGGAGTCGACCAACGCCATCGAGGGCAAAAACAAGCTGGAGTCGCTTGCCGCACCACCTCCTACCAGTACACCATTGGGATCTCGAACTTCCACGTTAGGAATCAAGCCATTACTGCCGCGGACAGCAATCGAGAGGGTTTGATTTGAATCTAAATCTACCGCGATCGTATCCGGGAAACCGGCACCAATCACATCCCCTGAAAGTATCGATCGATTCACACCAGCACCCGTACCGCCACCGGTAAAGACCGTTAGCTCTTCAAACGATCCGCCGACACCAACAGCATCCCAAGCGGCTAGTGTCGAAAGGTGCTGCTGAGAATTTACACCGAACAAATCAATCGCCGATTGAACCGCCCCTTCGCGGGCATCGATGTATTGAGAGTTTGTTGTCAGATAAACCGAAAGATTACGATAGGCAATTTCAGCGGCGTCGGTCATCCCAATGCCAGTCACATCGTAGGCCTGACCATTATCATTTACCCCCGACTCTCCCTCGGTCAAAATGTAGAACCATTTGTTTTGAACACCTGAGTTGGTATGCACTCCGCCATTGTCACTGCTCGTCCCATTCCAATTGCTACCTAAATAGGTATCCGGGTCGCCCTTCGCCGATGGATTGGACATACTTCGCAGGGCATTGCCCGGATTGACACCAATGTCTTCACCCATCAGCCAGTCATTCGATCCCAACGCGAAATTTTCGATCGCTTCTCCAAAGATATCGGAGAAAGACTCGTTCAATGCACCTGATTCATAAGAGTAAATCAGCCCCGCAGAGTACTCCGTTACGCCATGCGTAATTTCATGTCCAACAATATCAAGGGAAACCAGCGGATTATAGGATGTGCCGTTACCATCCCCGTAGGTCATGAAGGAACCATTCCAAAATGCGTTCACGTAATCGTTGCTGTAACTCACATAAGAGCGGAGGGTCGCCCCTTGGTTATCGTAAGAGTCGCGATTGTGTTTGGTTTGAAAATATTCGAGCGTTTGTTCCGCTCCAAAATGAGCCTGGACCCCGGTATGAACAGAGTTCGCGGTAAAACTCGTGCTGGAACTAGTGATGTCGGATGCGTTGCCGTAGTTCGTCCCGTTATTTAAATCGAAAGTCTCCACTCCATTTGTGCTTTGCCGCAAACGAAAGGATCCCGAGTTTGAATCGGCGAGAAAATTCACCGTGCCGTTGTAAAGACTCGTACCCGTTGCCGAGACATCCGCGTCGTGAATGCGGTCCTGAACGTCGACAATCTCTCCCGAAACGGCATCGACGAAAATGTAAGCCCGGGACATCGGCTGCGCCGCAAAAATATCAAACTTGTACGTTAAACGTGAATTAGAATCCCCAGCAGAAACATAAACTAACTCACCCATCGGTTGACCGATGACCTCGCCTTCATGGTGTGAATGACTTGAGTGATCGTGATTCAAATCCTCACCATGCGAATGTCCATCATGGAAATGATCATCATGGAAATGATCGTCGTGGGACTCGCCCTCCCATGCATAAACATCTGCGCCCACATAGGCCAGCGCACTTTCCAGTGCCATTTCCTGAGTGAGTTCTGGCACCTCGACAGGATCAACCACCGGAACGTAGTTTCCACTGATGCTCTCGACCAAATCGTTGCGGACATGCAGCGTAAACTCGCCGTGCTCAACGGGCAGTCCACGATGTAACTGGCGATATTTTAGATGTTCAAATCCGAGGTGATCCGACTGAACGCGGCTCAACCACATCGTATCGTTCTGAGCCAGCGAAAGATGCTCTCGAAGCAGACTCGCAACCCCGGATGACGGAACCTTGTTTTGCAGCACCGTAAGTAAATCTGACTCTGGGGTGTAATCCCATTTCGACGCACCCTCCATGTCAACAACATCGACAACCGAGATTGCTACAGATTCATTCTGAAGGACACTAACATCATCGACACCGCTCGAAGAGGCCACTGCCAGCAGCCTGCGGGGTTCGAGGGGTTCGTAACCAAAAATCGCGCTCGCCGTGCGTTTCCTAAAAGCAAAACTCGGAGTGCCACGCTTACTACGGAATACCTCTAGAAAGGCTTGATTCTTCATCATCATTTCCATTTGACTAGCAACGGACGTTGGGACGCAGGAGGAACTCCTGCAATGTGGGAGGGGGCAAAGCCGAACGCCAAACACCGAAGCCATGAGGCCAGAGCGTCACGATTTCGGAGCCATACGAACGACGGCCAGTGCGAAATCGCTCAACGAGCGTCTCTGTTGATTACCAGCCTAATTGTAGCTGGGGAAAGATCAAGACTAACACTGGGGAAGTCACGTTCGGCAATTGAACGTTTTTGCCATTCGTTCACCCTTGCCTAAACCTCTAAGCTATAAAAACACGGGCGGCAGATTCAATTCGAGGATTACAAAGGAAAACATTGCCTCTTTAGATCGCCGCATTAGGCCGGTCTGCGATGTTTTCCTTTGCTCAAACTAAAACGAATCATTTCGGCAAAAATTTCCCAGCGCAATAACTCTCAGGCTGCCACCGCTGCTGACGCCGACTGAATAGAACGATGAGGCAAGCCCGCAAAGAACCTACTAACCCATGACGTAATGGTCATTGTCATCGTGTTTGATGGCGTGCAGCACTTCCTACTCTTTAGAAGAAAGCAGCACGTGCAGGCGTAGAGAAATTGACGAACAGACAGCGAGCCCGTCCTGAACGACCACCGACCACGCTCCTCAATCGTCGTTCCGAAGGGCCTCGATTCGCTTTCCTAAAACTCGCTTCCAAACATCCTGGCGGTTTTATTGGGCGTACCTGGAGTTTTGCTGGTAAGCGACACTGCTTTGTTCGCGTACGAGATTAGTCGCCGAACAAATTACCGAGTCCGCCCAATACAGACCCTTCTCCCGTTGAACGCCCCCCCGCACTCGGAGCATGCTGAAGCACTCGATCAGCAAGACGGGAAAACGGTAAGCTTTGCAGCAAAACCGTTCCATGACCGCTCAAGGTCGCGAGGAACAATCCCTCGCCTCCAAGCACCATCGATTTGAGATTTCCAGCCCGCTCAATGTTGTAGTCAATTCCATTGGTAAACGCGACTAAACAGCCTGTATCGACTCGCAGTGTTTCGCCTTTGAGAGTCTTTTTAACTACGGTTCCTCCGGCATGCACAAACGCCTTACCGTCTCCAGACATTCGCTGCAAAATAAATCCCTCACCGCCGAAGAATCCGACCCCCAAACGTTTCGTAAAGGATATGGCAATCTGCGTTCCCATCGCCGCGCAAAGGAAGGCGTCTTTCTGGCAAATAATTTCTCCACCAATTTTTGACAAATCGATGGGAATAATCTTCCCAGGGTAGGGAGCTGCAAACGCAACTCGCCGTTTTACATTCTGTCGATTGGTGAAGTGCGTCAAAAATATCGACTCCCCCATCAGCTTTCGCGACGCCGCAGAAAAAACCTTACTCATAAAACCTTGATCGGGCTGGGAACCATCACCCATTTTTGTTTCATACTCAATGCCCTCTTCCATGTAATTCATCACCCCCGCCTCGGCGATGACAGTCTCACCTTGGTCGAGTTCTACCTCTACAATTTGGAGATCGTTTCCAATGACTTCGTAATCGACTTCATGACTAGGCATTAAATTTACTTTCAAAAAAGGTATTTTAAAATTCCAGTAAACGATCACCAGCGTGCGCTGACAGGCATCACAATCGCTTGTTTCATCGCTGAAAGCGACAACCATCGTTCGCCGCAGCCAAACAATTATTGGATTTTTTTTCGAAAGTATGGAGGAAACGTCAAACAAGCCCAAAACACCCGTGGTTCTGCCTCCATATTGCTGAGTCAATGAGCCAATTACCGACTCAAAATTTACATTAGATCTGGGAAGCACTCGCTCCCATCGAACGAAGGGCTAAAGCATTCGACTTTTCGTCGGGCGGCATCATTAGCCGGTGCCAAAGAAGGAGAAATAAACAAGCACCTGTTTCCAAATTGTTTCAGCCTAAATTGTTTCGAAACAAACAATGATCGGTCACACGTCACGAGAATCTCAGCTACCGACTCCTTCTCCGCCGTGCAACACAAAGCAAAACGGCGGCACCTGCAAACAAGGTCGAACCGGGTTCAGGAACAGCAGAGATCATCAAATCTGATGTCGAGAAAAACACCTCGCCAACCGCATCATCTCGTTGCCAGGCAATCCACAACACATGATGGCCAAGACGATCTTCGGGAACATCCAGATCAAAATAATAATGATTATCCTCTAGTACAGGATCAGGACGCGTCAGGAACTCCATTTGATCCCAATTCAATTCAGTACTTGGATCCCAATCCGATGTGGTCATCCAAACGTCCCACACACTTGGCTCGTGAACTGCAGTCGCGAAAAAATCAATCGACATTTTTTCACCAGAAAGCACCGGAGTCGTTGGCCACTCCGAACTAACCTGATCCAGTCCTCGGTAGGTAAGTCCGGGAAACTCATCGGAATCCACTCTTCCTCCACTGGCTAATTGGCCATCGGGAACCCAAGGAGAATAGTCGAAACCTTCGGGTAAGCCACTATTAACTGCGTCTGGAATATTTCTCGATACTTGATTCCAGGTGTAGTACGAACTCTTCCCGTCCATTTCAACCGCAGTTTTCGCCAATTCGAAATCTGGATTTTCAGGGTTACTCTTGTAGACTTTGTAAACGCGACTTTGCGGTGAGACGGTCGTTCCGTGACCGTAAACAGTAATGGCGCCCAACACGAGCCCCCCCAAAGCGACTCCAAGCGATACGAGTAAATAGTGCCGTTTAGCCATGTTCAACTCTCCCAAAAAGTAAACATCGATAGCGCTGGACGCTATTCAAAGATACGGTTACCGAAGGACATTTCAAGCAAGCAACATGACGCGTTACAAGAATTGGATGCGTCGCAGATGCAAGCAAAACCCAACTTTAAATTCCAGGTCTCGTTTATTCATTGGACAAGTCGAACCAAAGATTAGTTCCAATGCTTGCATATAATCTTTCCGAAATTTCACTTCGGTATCTATTTCGACAAAGGTCTCTATTCCAACAAAGAGACAAAAGCGTCGCCTCTGTTTCCTTCGGCTCTCAACGGATTAATGGAACGAAGGCAAATGGCGGCTCTACCTGTAGAAAGATATTTCTGAAATCTACTTGAATCTTTGACTATTGCGAGACATTTAGTTCATCCCAATACTCGCGTAAACGATCCCGCACTTTTCCTGCTCGATTAGAAAACCACTGCTCAAGAATTCGATTCTTTTGCGTTTGCCAGGTTCCCATCGGTGAGTAAGGCGTTTCCGATTGAGCATCACCCCAGCGCGCTGACTCAGCAAGCAATGCGGGTTCAATCGATTCAAGAAGTTTCCGATAACGGGTCTGACAGACGACATCATTAAGGGGGCCACCTTCGGTTGACCATTTCTCCAATCTCGCTTCAATCGACTTGCGGAAACTTTCATTACGGCTTAGGGCGTTAAAGACAGCTTCAAAAGACTTGGGATTGTTCCGGCTTTTAATCGATAATACGTAATCACAATCGTCATTATTCCATCCGGATGCGAAGGTATTGTCCGCATCCCAGACTAGAAATTTCATTGGAGAAATTTGCCCGCGTTGACAAAACGATTTCATATTGTTGTGACGATTCAGTGGCCAGTCTTCCCCTCCGGCATAAAGATAGACAAGGCAATAATCGATAAAACTCTCAACGTCTAAGTGCCGGCAAATCACTTCATAGTTGACATCTTCGTCTAGCTGATTTTGAGCAAGCTCGCAAATCGCATTCCACGCAGCTTCACCTTCCTGATCAGCCTCTATCTCTCGTACACGCGATCTCAGTACAACATAGTCGTCGGCCTTTCCACCCAGCTGGTGAGCCAGGAATTCGTCATCTGGCCTTTCAACTAGGTTGTAGACTCCCCAGTAAAGACCATTAATAGCGACATGCACAAAACGCCCACGCGCTGCAACACTCCCCATCGATCGATGCGTGTCCCGCGCCCACTGATCTCTAATATACTGTGCATTTTTACGCACATCAGAATCATGCGTGACCCATGAATCGTCGGTACTTCTTAAAACTAAGGTCGAAAACTGGTCGCCCCCGGATTGCTCAAAGATTCGAGTTTTTAAAACTGCGTCTCCGTAACGAGCTCGGAAATTCAAACGCAAGGAATGTTTTTTCCAACCTTCTTTGCGGCTTTCATTTCCAGAGATGCGAATTCCAGCAGTCGCCGTAAAACCGGATGCTCCATTAAAACGAAACATCTCTACCGATGCTGGGACTTCCCAATCAAATCCTCGCTCCCAAGTGTTGGAGTAAATGCCGTCCACCCCGAAAAACAACTCTTGATCGACAATCACCGATACCATTGGTAGCGATCTCAACGAATGCTCCAGCTCCGTTCGATGCGTCCCAGCAAGGTTTGAATCCATTTCATAATCAGCGTCGGTTTCGTTCCACAATTTAGGAAACCCATCTGGATTTTGCGTTTGATCAAGCAGGCTATCGATATGTAAAAAACTTTTTGCAACTGGCGCAGAAGAAATCTTCATCGGTGCTGTCGCAATTGCTCGTATCACAGTTGATCGATCAAGGGTCAGCGGTTGCTCATAAACTTGTGCGGTCTCAGGTTCCGGCAGGCTGCCATCCGTCGTGAATATTATGGTGGCATTTTTCGTTTCACAACTAAATTTCAACTGCAACGTAGAATCAAAAAGTTGCGATTCTTTTGAAAAAAGAACAGGGGCAACTAGTCCCGTCCCCGCCGCTGTGTTTTCCTTTCCCGGAGTTGGAGATAGCATCGGAGCCGAGCCATTTTCAACGAGACCAAAACTAACACCGTGCCGAAAGGAATGCTGATCAAAAGTCATGATCTGAGCAGTGGTCCTGCCATCTGGCTCGATCAGGGCAACGTATTGATCGGAAGCTCCCAAGCGAAAATTAGTTTCTAATGGAAGCGTATCTTTCACATCTAATCCCGACGCATAAACCAGTAGTCGAGAACCCGGGGAAACAACGACGTTAGGAAACTGCCACTTTCGAGGTTTGTTTAGATCATCCGTTAAGAACCATCCACTGAGATCAGAATTCACTTCCGCTGGATTCCAAAGTTCTATCCAATCAGGGCAGTGTCCTGACTGATCTACAATCTCACCGGCATTGGATGGCTGTACCTCTGAGATGACAACATAACCTGAAGGTTCTCCGGAACTCGGAATCTCTTTCAACAACGTAGCCGCAGCGTCTTTGCCGTCAGCACCAGACGCTGTTGCGTCGAGAGCCTCTTTCACTTTTTCAAATTCCCGAGGAGAAGCAGCAGAGGAACTGTCCTCACGTGACTGAACAGTTTCGGAGTTGGTTTGATTCGCTGGCTCTGATCCTGGTTGACAACCAAGAAACAGGCCGGCCAGGCAAAATCCAATCCAGATGATAATTGGTAAGGCAAATTTCATTTGTTATTCAATCAAACTATTCAAAATGGAAGCCGAACACTGAGCGAAAACCTTCTGCGGAATGCCAACATTTTCAGTGCCGATTAAAACCTCTCGCTTTTTATTTCCCGAATGTTAGCGTCGATCCTTTCAGCCACAAAAATTTACCCCCCAATTGCAAGGCGGCCATCTGCACGTTGTATTTTGTCAACATATAGCTAGCCGGAGATTATTTTGACCCTTAAATTTGACACAACCCAAACTTAATCAGCGTTACTATTGCGTGCGGATGTCCTTAACAAGGGTCTCGGAGCCAATCCTTGGCTCACATTTGCAAACAAACTGGCTTCGATTTTGGAACAGTTTATAAACTTTAGTGTGGAAGAATTTGATGCTATCGAACACCTTTCACAAGGCATACATTTTCAGTGTCGAGCGAAAACCATGATTGCGTTGAAAGATTTTTTGATCGAATCCAACCTCCGGGAAAGAAAACGCCAAATTTTTTACCTCTCCATTCGTCAACACCTAGACTGATTAAGAATTAAGTAATTTAAGAATTAAGTAATTAAATGAACCGAGCGTCAGCAAGTAAGCAAAGTAACTCTAAATTCAATCTCGGAGTGATCGAATGCAAAACAGTCCATCGGTCTTAGTCCTTTTACTGGCAACACTAACAATTGCAGGATGCGCTCAACCGTTTCCTTCAATTAGTGTGACCAATGAATCGAATTACCCACTTCATATCGTCGCATTGAGCCCTGTCAATCCTTTTAAAAGAGCAACAGTGTTGATGGGTGAAACAAAAGCTGTCGTAACTCAACCGACCTATGTTGGAAAAACAATCGCAATCAAATGGTACATCGTTGGTGCCCCTAAATCCCTGCCGGCAGTCAGAGAAACCTTAGTTTCTATTCCTCAAAATTGGGATGGTCATTCGCCACTTACTCTTTTATTTTCTCAGCAAAAAAAGTGGGCGGCGTCGGCGCGCTAAATCTGTAAAAGCTTGATTTATGCAAGGCATTTTACGTAAAGATCCACAAGCCAAACCAAGTAGACTACGCACAGTGAAATGCGTTACGAGCAGTCTATAATATGCTCTAATCCGGTAATCTGAGATACCAAAAAGATGCATGGTATAAACTGAATCGCTTGCCAGCGCTTACTCAAGAAGAGGAGAGTCAAACATGAATCCCACCCTTCATCGACGCAGATTTCTTGGAAGTTCAGTCGCACTGGGCGCTGGATGGTTGACCCCGACGCCCAGCTCCGCGCGGGATCCTGAAACAAAAACGACTCAAATTGAACCGAATGGCTTTTTTACGCTCGGCAAACGAAAAGCTCACTGGTGGTTAATTACACCAGAGGGAAAGCCATTCTTCTCCATGGGGCTCAATCACATCGATCCCGCAAGCCTGCGATACCCCGAGAACATTAACATTTGGCGGGAAAAATACGGGGGCAGCACCATTCGCTGGATCAAAGAATCGGTTGCCCCCCATTTAAAAGCATGGGGCTTTAATACGGTCGGTTGGGTGCAGGAGGTGACCGTGAAGAGGTGGCGACATTCGCGTGCCTTTACCGGTGACGAATATCGCGCTCTCGGCATGCCCTATTGCCACTTGCTACCCTTCACTCAATCGCACCAATGGGAAAAGCATACGGTTCATTTCGACTTCCGCAGCGATGATTGGAAAGAATGGGTGGACTACGTTGCGCGGTCTCACTGTGCGGAGCTCGCCGAAGAAAAGAATCTCATTGGCTATTTTTACAGCGACTGCCCAACGTGGACTCACGACCGGCCCGATAACCAATGGCGTGGCCCAATCTTTGATCCCGAGCGACTAAACACAAAATCTGGTCAAAAAGAACTTAGCGAACTGGCAACCAGTTACTACAAGACAACCCATGACGCTATTCGTCGCTACGACAAACATCATTTATTGCTCGGAGACCGCTACGAAGCGAATGCGCCGATCGCGATGGAAGTGGTGAATGCTGCCAAGCCATATATCGATGTGCTGTCGTTCCAGGATTTTAATGATCCAATTGCTCATCTCGACCAATGGCACAAGAAGACTGGCAAACCAGTATTGCTGGCCGATGCCGCCGGTGTGGATTGGCGCAGCAACAAATTTTTCAAGCCAAACAACGGCGCGTGGTATGCCGAAACGCTCGCAGCACTCTATAAGAACTCTGGTTGCATTGGATTCCACCTCTGCGGTGCCTTTCAACGCAACAAGGCCCGCCGGAGGGGACTGTTGGATGAATTGGAAAAACCCGATTCAGAGCAGATAAAATTAATGACCAAAGCAAATCATCAAATTAACGAGTGGATGAATAGCCAGTTTTGATCACTGCGAAACCAGCCCTTGGTGGACGAAACGGTTGCTCTTCGCCGTCAGGCAATAGGTTGTCCAGCTAGATAAGCTCGTCTCCCCTCCGAATATTAATACCGTCTTTTAAAGATGTCCGTTGCTGGAATATCCAATTTGCAGCCGCTGAATACACCGATGTCAGCGAGTCGCCTTTCGATTGATCAGCTTCCTCAGTCGCTCCAAGACGATGGTGAATCGAAAATTGCAGTTAGGCGGTGAAACCCAATACATCCGCGTCTCCACCACTTAGCCCGCGAATAAAGCCTTCGCAGTTTTAGCATCCACGCAAGCTCATAAATGGAGTAGTGGAAAATCAGGATTAGTTCAGTTGACTCAAGCATTTTGCCAACTGAACAACAGCAGCCTCAAATTCCATTCCAACTGAAAGCATCAGAAAGTCAATAGACTCCCCTCAGGTCACAAGGTTAGCAAACCCAAGTGTTCTTTTAAGCGTTGAGCTGCATCGTTTGTCTGTTGTCAACGTGAAAAGGGCAGAAGCATGTACGGCCAATTATTTCCCCCACTGTTTCGCCAACAACAAATGCAATTGGAAGTTCCTTGCGAACTCGCTCTGCGATTACCTGAATTTCACGTTCCTTTAGATAATCCTTCGGATCGCCTTTCAGGTTCAACCAGCCAGCCAGAAGGAATAACTAAAAATCAAAAACCACACGCAAGCCCAACGCCTCGTGGATGTAGTTTATTTCACGACTTGTTCATTTTCAATGTAGAGCGTTGGAGACTTCGGCATTGGAGAAAACCAAGGTGTTTTAACTCCAGCCTCTTTCAAGCCGCGACCGACCCAAGAATTGCAGGTATTCATTATGTGGTATCGACCAGCTGACGAAAAGAATGCGTCATTGGTGGAGTAGGCTTCTCCTGGTATTTGAAGATATGTCCCATTTTCGTTCAGTCGAAATGAGCTTTCAACGAATTCAGCTAGTCGTTCGTATTGTTCTTTAGAAATGGTTACCGCAACCGCATCTCGGCAATCACTCGGGCGAACAAATGAAACGTGGATGCAACTACTCGATGGAAGAAGCAATGCGTTAACTGCGGTTGAGAGCTTGAAGTCATCCCAAGTCTCGGTTTCCAGAAAAAACTCTCTATCGCCCCAACCAAAAGCGACGTGTGATTTGTTGTTGATGTCCTCGAAAAATTCCGAAGCGCCAAACCTTTCAGACCAATCAATGACTGCAGACGTTTTCGGAACAATAATATCCGCATGGACCGCGTTTGAAACAATATAAATTTGGGTACCGTTTTCGGCGGCACGAAAATCGTTGTTCACTGGTATCAGTCCAAACAGCAAAATGCCGAAATAGCCAAGCACACCAAACAGGGACCACCTCACAGATCGTTTGATTAAACGAGTTAGCTTCTGACGAACTGAATTGCGAGCTTCCATCGTATTTCCTATTGCCGTGGTGCCATGGCCGTTTGGTTCAACAAGCAAAATAACGTCTGGAATAATCTCCAAACTTAAACCTGCGATCATCCATTTCAAAATCACGCGACAGTCTGGCTTCGCGTGCGACGTCTTGCAACCTCGGATTGATGGAAAACTTAGGCCGTCCACGATTTCATCATTCGCACACGAGTCTATCCCAAATCCTCGCCCTTCGCTGGGGAAATTTCATGGATTGCCCTAGTAGTCTCGCCGAATTTTTCTGTCACCCAATCAATTTCGTGATCAATGAGTTGGCCAACCCGCTTGCCTTGCAGGTAGCTTGTACTTTGTCGGGCTGGACACGCTCATCGTTCAGCTGGATAACCTCATCAGTTTTTGAAGGTGTCAAGAGAATGCAAGGCAACCAAATTCCAATCTTTTGTTGCCGCGGAGAATATATCTAAAAGCGAAAACGGAAACCCGTAAAGACACTTCCCAACGAAATTCCACC
>ENA-OREB01000649-OREB01000649.1-marine-metagenome-genome-assembly--contig:-NODE-649-length-17320-cov-5.585861_pt1 | contig 17320 bp, 11 predicted proteins | sample MGYA00248625_ERZ508552 | MGnify/ENA primary metagenome ERZ508552 (study PRJEB26219, sample SAMN06267888) | marine metagenome | isolation source: Monterey Bay, California, USA | place: USA:Monterey Bay...
AGTGTTAATGAGCCAGAGTAAGTCTGATTTGCTTCAAGTTTATCCACAGTAATAACTGGGTCGTCGCCACCATCGCCATCTATATCTTGAAAAGATAAAGTTGCTGTTGAACTGACACCTTGAAGTTCTACGTTCAAGGTCGTGATAACTTCTTCGTCGTTGGGATCAACTGGTTCATTTGGCTCACAAGAGTAAAGGCCAACGGCGATAATAGTTAGAGGTAATGCTTTCAAAATTTTCATAAGAGATTTATTTTCGCCAAATATAATAGTTTATGCTAATATTGCAACAATGTTGCATTAACAACTTCAAACTTTACAAACATTTTATCGCACATAACATACATAACCCCAACTTCTGTTATTATCATCTCTTATTTAAATATCTAGTCATCACCCACATGAATATTACAAGTACTATTTACGCGTCAATCCTCATTTCGCTTTTAGCGCCCAATCTACCCGCTCAAGAAGTTCGTGTGGCGTCATGGAACATCGAACATCTTGCAGAACATAACGAAGCTGGGTGTGAACCGCGATCTACGTTAGACTATGAACGACTTCGAGACTTTTCTGAACTCTTACATGCAGATATCATTGCACTCCAAGAAGTTGAGAACACCGCTGCTGTAGAAAGGATATTTCCAAAATCAGCATGGAACATAGTGTTATCCGATCGTCCTAATTCTACGACTTATCGCTGTCGAGGAAACGACCAAGAGAGTACTCAACAAAAAGTAGCTGTAGTCTTGCGCAAGGGCATTAAATATCAAAATAAAGGATCATTCGAAGAACTGGGTTTAGAAATGGAAGGACTTCGCTACGGCGTCGTAGTTGAAATTTTTGGCGATCGTGATACAATTAACCTATTGGCCCTGCACTTAAAGAGTGGATGCTTTGTGGATGATTACAGTACTTCGAAATTACGTGCTTGCGAAGTTTTAGGAACGCAGATAGAGACTCTAGATGACTGGATTGAAAATTCCATTAGAGGTAATAAGAAATTCATAGTGCTTGGCGACTTTAACAGCCGTTTAACCCGGGAGAATAGTATGTTCTGGAATAAATTAGTTGAAATGAATAATAGGCCAATTGGTATTAAAAACGGTATGCAGAATTTAACAGGCTGCCATCCTAGATACCCAGACTTGATTGATCATATTATTTTGGGTCCTCAAACCTCAAAACTGCAGGTTCAAAATAGTCAAATGGTGCATTTTTATTCATCTACCGATGAGCAGATGGCGGAGGACGACATGTTAAGTGATCATTGCCCGATCAGCCTAATGCTTAGATTATAATGAATGCATCACTAATTCAACGTTGAGAAATGGACGTGATTTTAGCTTATTGGAAGCGTCCTTTCCACTGGCCAATCATCATCATAACCTTCTTGCCATTTAATGGAGTCTATTTCTTGTGATGTACTAAGGCATGCGTCTAATGCATTGCGTATCTCAATTTCATTCATATTTTGACCGATGAATACGATTTCATTCTTTCGGTCTCCAAAGGTTGAATCCCAATGCTTTTCTATTTCTTTCTTATTTTCTACGAAATTTAAAAATCGACTTCTTTTTTCGAAAGACATACTTGACCACCAAACACCAGCACTATCTGTTCTTAAAGAGCCTCCCGCCTGTCCCCATATCATCGCTTGGTCTGGGCGTGATACGAGCCAAAAAAGACCTTTACTTCTAATGATGGTTGCTGGGAATTTAAACTGTACATAATCCCAAAATCTAACCGGGTCAAAAGGCTTCCTCGAGCGATAGACAAAAGAAGATATTCCGTATTCATCTGTTTCAGGCGTATGCTGCTCTTTACTCAATTCTTCTATCCAACCAGCACTTTGTTCTGCCTCTTCAAAATCAAATAACCCTGTATTTAAAATCTCTTTTGGATCCACTTGGCCAAACGATGATCCTATAATTTTGGCGGAAGGATTCAGTTTACGAATAGCACCTTTCAGAATCCCTAAATGCTCGTTGCTAACCGCATCAATTTTGTTTAATATAATGACATTAGCGAATTCTAATTGATCAGTTAATAGGTTGACAATAGCTCGATGATCTCCCTCAATATCAGTAAGCTCACGATCATTTAATGTTTCAGAACTCCCAAAGTCATTAAAAAAATTAAAAGCATCTACAACGGTCACCATCGTATCGATAAAACTGAATAGGCTCAAGTCAACATTCTCGTCTTGATCAACAAACGAAAATGTCTGGGCAACAGGAACCGGCTCGCTAATACCTGTACTTTCGATTAATAGATAATCAAATCTATTCTCCTTCGCTAATCGTTCTACTTCCAACATGAGATCCTCACGTAAAGTGCAACAGATACATCCATTGCTCATTTCGACAAGCTTCTCTTCTGTGCGCGATAGCGTCCCTTCGCCACTGATTAAACCCGCGTCTACATTCACTTCGCTCATATCATTCACAATGACTGCGACCTTTAAACCATCCTTATTATGAAGTATATGATTAAGTAATGTGGTCTTACCTGCTCCCAAAAAGCCGGACAATACTGTTACGGGAAGCCTCTTTAATTCAGTCATTTAAAAGTGCTTTTTTAAATTCAGCAAGTGAAGGGTCACCAGAGCTATAGATGGAAAATAGATCATGAACTCGGCTATTTTAAGCAGTTCTAACTTCTCGTTGAGAATTATGAATGCTAAGAGCAGCCAGCTTGCATAGAGTAATACTTTAAACCAGATATCTGTCGCACTCTTTGCAGAAAAATAAATAGCGATTAACGAAATCACAAGAGCCAAAATATCAATATATACCCACCATACCGGTGCCGCCTTGTGATCGCTCATGTACTTATGTAAGCCTGTTTGAGCTACGAATAAAAATGGTGTTGCAATGCAGTGTATTAGACAAAGTCCGCTTGCACATGCACCCAAAACATCAAATACTCTAGATCGTATGGAAATCATATGTAGAAAATAATTTTCTGTATTATTTATGCAACAGTGTTGCAAATATAACCATGGTTATCCATACTGCATAATTATTATGCTGAACAAAAAAAATATTGACAAAAGCGCACGGTTCAAAGCTGAGTTAGGTAGACTTACTACCACCCGCTTGAAAAAGATGGGTTGGCTGTAAAGAAAAAAACCAGCGCAAGGCGCTGGTTTAGAGAATTATTGCAGAGAGGAAGGGATTCGAACCCTCGATAGAGTTGCCCCTATACCAGCTTTCCAGGCGGGCCCTTTCAACCACTCAGGCACCTCTCTAAAGCGGAACAAAAGTACTTGAAAACTCTCGAATGACAAGTTTTAATATTGTGACAATTGTCAAATGGAACAATCACATTCAGCCACGTTCTTTATATTCTTTTATGCGAATATGAATATGGCCTTACTATTGTACAAGGAAGGCTACCTCACCAACTTCATGTTGTGTTCACAAGAACCTTAAAAGAACATAAACAACTAACGAATTATAACGTACTTTTACTAAGTGTAAAATGTACACTTAATATGCGTAAGCTAACCACACTTATTGTCCTTCTAGTAGTACTCGGCTCAAAGGTTAAAGGGCAAAGTGACACATACTTTGTGCTTCCTCCTTTGTATGAATGGCAGGCAGGCGATCATGATATATTTCTTTACATAAGTACGAACGCGCCAAATGCTTCTGTCTGGATTTACAACAGTGATACTTCTTATTCGCAGACCGTAACAGTTACCTCCGGTAGCGTCGGCACAGTAAGTTTGACAACTCCAGTACCCGGCCTATTAAGCACATATGGTGCGCGTGAATTGAATTGGTCCAATTCCAAACGTTATAAGGACGCTTTATTCATTGAGTCCTCAGCTCCTGTGACAGTAACTGAACAAATTGTTGAGCCGTTTAATCAGGACATCATAACGGCGAAAGGACGCAATGCGCTTGGAACAGAATTTTATGTCGCTTCTCAGACGCTCATTACAACCACCATAAGCGGCGCCTTTTTAGGGTATCATGGAATGCATTACATAAGCGTAGTTGCCACTGAGAACAATACTCAAGTTAAATTTAAAGCACCCACAGGTAGTATTTTTGACAATGGCTCAGATAGCGTCCTGTTCACTCTAGACAAAGGACAAAGTTGGGTTTCCACAATGGAAGACGACGACGCTCTATTAGGAACGCACATTACAGCAAGTAAACCCATAGCCGTAACTGCTGGTGGCAATCACTTAAAAAATTCCAGTGCAAATCATGGCGATGCAGGGATTGACCAGGTTACTCCTGTTGAACACTTAGGCACAAAACATGTGGTTTTAAGGGGACTAGCAAATTATCCTAACGATTATTTCATGTATATCGCTACCAAAAACGGTACAAACATAACTGTCGATGGTGTTTCCATACTGAATAATGCGAATGCAGGAAGATCAGGGACTTTCAGTATGCAGGGCAACTCGAATCAACCGGGCAAACCCTTTGTAATTGAAAGTAACTACCCTATTTATATTTTTCAAGTAACCACTGGTGCCATCACACACGAACCAGAACAGGGAATGGCACAGATTCCCCAAGTAGAATGCACTGGATCCACTTACATACGCTACAATAGAGCTTCTGGCTTATCAACAGCAGCACTTGTAACCATCCCTAGTGATGCAGTCAATGATTTAGAATACAATGGTGCGAGCGTTACACAAAACTTAAATATAGCAATACAGCAAAGTAGCTATGACCCTTCTTGGTCAGGGGTATACATTCCTTCTTCCATACTAACTAATAACTTTACTCTCGAATGCCCCACTGCTTTCCACGTAGGAATACTCGCAGGGCAAGGCAATACGACAGGATTGTTTGGATACATTAGTGGCTTCGACGACAATTTAAAATTGCTTGATCCAACTTCCGCATCTTCAGTATCCGCGATAGATTTAGGTGATCAATGCGGTGATTCTATACCTCTAGTATTTTCCTTTACTTCGTGTACCGACAGTATTTCAGTAGTTGGAACGTCGATCCTTGTGGGAAACGGAACAATCGCAGATCCTAATATCAACGACTCTATACTGTACCTCCTACCCGATGGAGATTATTCAGGTCAGTTTGAGATTCAAATTACTGTCGCTGATAATCAAGGCGCAACAGATTCACTGACCTTTATTCTAAATTATTTAGGTGCTGATTATGACCCTATCACCGTACCTAACTTTATAACTCCGAATGCCGATTATATAAATGATAACTGGTCCATTGTGACATCTGAAAGTCTGGAAATATTTAATCTGGACATCTACAATCGTTGGGGTACTCTTATTTATACCACTGACATTCCTTCTTTTGAATGGAACGGGAGAACCCAAGCTGGTGATCGAGCTGCACCGGGCGTTTATTTTTACGCTATCCAAACCACTTTCAGATGCGGTACCTTGAATAAAGCAGGCGCTTTACACCTTATCGACTAATGATGGCCCTTTACCCTTTAAAGGAATATTTAACTAGAACGGCTCTATTAGGGCGTCTTGGAGTCTCTATTGTAGTGTTCTTTTTTTCCTCGGCTCTGAAGGCGCAGAGTGATACTTATTTTGCATTACCACCGCTTTATGAATGGCAGGGTGGACAACACACCATCGATTTACAGTTTAGTGCCTCTTCTTCAACTTCGAACGTATGGATATACAATAGTGATACGAGTTACTCGCAAAACCTAGTTGTAACACCCGGCGCTTTAGTAACCACGTCGTTAACAAATGTGATTGGTGGTTTATCAAGCACATATGGTGCAAGGGAATTAACGTGGTCTAACTCGAAAAGATACAAAGACGCATTGTTCATTGAAGCTACTCAGCCTGTGACGGTCACTGAACGTGTCAAACATCAGTTTAATCAAGACATTATAACCGGCAAGGGTACAAATGGTATTGGGACAGATTTTTATGTAGCTTCTCAAACATTAATCCTTAGCACCGTAACAGGAAGCTACACTGGTTATTACGGGAAGCACTATGTGAGTGTTGTAGCATTAGAAGACAGTACCGAAGTATTGATTAAAGCCCGACCGGGTAATGTGTTTGATAACGGGAATGATTCCGTTGCCTTTATGCTGGACCAAGGACAGAGTTGGGTAAGTACAATGGCAGATGATGATGAATTGCTCGGTACACGAGTTACTTCTTCTAAACCTATCGCAGTCACCGCCGGTGGAAATCACCTCAAAAATTCTAGCGGAAACCCGGGAGATGGAGGAATTGATCAAGTCACCCCGGTTGAACATCTAGGTCTAAAGCATGTCGTTCTTCGAGGACGAAGTACCTATCCTCAGGATTACTTTATGTACATCGCTACAGAAGACAACACGAATATCACCGTTGATGGTGTCTCGGTACTTACGAATGGCTCAAAAGGCACTTCAGGTACGTACAGCTTACCGGGTAATGCAAATCCTGGTAAACCCTACGTAGTAGAAAGTAACTTACCCATTTATGTTTTTCAGGTCACTACGGGTGTTGCAAATGGCAGCCCTGAACAGGGTATGGCACAATTACCGCACATTGATTGTACAGGCTCTACGTTTATACGTTACAGTCGAGCCTCAGGATTAACGACTTCTGCGCTGGTTACTATACCTTCAAATGCCGTCGCCAATCTTAATTATAACGGTGCACCCATAACATCAAATACGAGCATTACCGTACAACAAAGCACATATGATCCCAGTTGGAGCGGGGTTTATATAGGGTCAAATGTTCTCTCGAATAACTTCACTCTAGATTGCATTACGCCGTTTCATCTTGGAATTCTGGCTGGACAAGGATCAAACACTGGACTTTACGGATACATCAGTGGGTTTGATGATGATTTCAAATTATTAGATCCTTTTACCGCGCTACCTGTCAATGACGTTCCTCTTGGAAATTTATGTGCTACTCCAATACCGCTGTACTTTAGATATCTAAGTTGTGTGGATAGTATTAATGTAATTTCAGCTGCCCTAGTGCAAGGCCCAGGAACAGTTATCGATTCGAATGCTAACGATACTATACTGCACGTGATTATGGATCCTGCCTATACCGGCGCTGTGCAAGTAAAAGTGGTCGTGGAAGACGGTAGAGGTTATTCTGACTCCATTTTCTATAATTTTGAATACTATGGGACCTCGTACGAACCCATATTACTAGATACCGGTATAGTTTGTAATACACAACCCATCGTATTGGCTGTGGAGAATAATGGATCAACCGCTGGAGTAGGTTTTCTTTGGTCAAATGGAGATACAACAAGCTCAACTACCGCTTATAACCCAGGTTGGATGTGGGTAACTGTCGATTTGGGCGCTTGCGAATTCACGGATAGCATTTACCTCGAAAACGGATCTCTTTACGAGGCACCTTTTAGCGATACTGCTTATTGTGATTCGTTATTCGTTGACTTTAGTAGTCCCTTGGTTGCACAGATCTACTGGATAACTTTGGATACAACTACGTCGGAATTGTGGCTTGATTCAACCGGGATTTACCCGTACATAGCTACGGATATCAACGGCTGTGAGTCCGAAGACACTTTATATTTCAGGCTTATACCCGAACCTTATATTGACGAAGGATTTGGCTGTCCAAATTATACATTAACCGCTACAGGATACACCGCATTTATTGCAATGGAATTAGGGGATATAACCTATTCCACTCCGCAGATTGATACCCTATTCCCTTTTGCTGGATCGCATAATCTCACATTGATTGCTTTAGACAGCTGTAATAATCTTGACACCATTACACGCGTTCTTGAAGTAGATTGTTTAGACAATATGCTGATGTATGTACCCACAGCCTTTTCTCCTAATGGCGATGGTATAAATGATACTTATTGTATATCAAGCTCGCTACCTACGCGCACTACCTATTCTATTTACGACAGGTGGGGCAACGAATTATTCTCAGGAAGAGCCGATGAATGCTGGGATCCTAGCGCCTTGGGACAAGAGATATTTACCAGTACGCTTTCCATGCGGACATTTACAAGACTCCCTTCAAACGAGCTGCATATGGACGAATTCACGATTCACATCCTACTTTAATGTATTGCGTTTATCCTATACAGTAATGTGCAACATGAATGATACATTACTCAACAAGGGGTGTTAACAAAGACTGACTTTATCTAAGGTGGACATTTCCTTAATTAATGTATTTTTGATTGATCTGAAATCAACACATGTCACACCTAGATACCGCTATAGTTATTGCCTGGCCTCAATGCACCGCGCGTGCGGACGAAAGCCTTGTAATCTTTCTTAAAAAGACAGGGGTAATTAAAAATTTAAACATGCGGGTAGGTCATGCTGCCATTTGCCTTATTAATCCGCAATCAAATGAAGTCCTTTATTACGACTTTGGACGTTACATTACTCCACGCGGATTCGGTAGAGCAAGAAATAAATATACTGACCCGGATTTAGCGCTTAATACCAAAGCCGAATTCGATGATCATGGGGACTTGCAAAATGTTGAAGAAATCGCATCAGAATTAGACAGTAAATCGAAATTTACCCACGGTTACGGACCTCTTGTATTTTCAGTTAGTAAGACCATCAACTTTATTAAAGCGAAGTCATACGCGGACGAAATGATTCAGAAAGGGCATTTCCCTTACAACGGACTATACAAATCAGCCAGTAATTGCGCACGTTACGTTACTGAAACCATGAAAGCGGCTAATGAAGACGGAACAGTAGGAACTAAATTAAAATACCCCCTAACGGTTCGTCCTACCCCATTATTCAATGTTGTAGCAGCAAAATCAGAAGATACTATTTACAGTTTTGAAGGCGGCACCCTTCAATATTTAGATAAATCCCGTCGTCACAGTATTTCTGATTTAAGCGCTGGGTTATTGGAAAGTGCCTTGACAAAATACACAAATACGCGTCCTAACGATGAAGTACATGGCGATATAGAAGAGCCACAGCGACCGGTTAAGTTAGCAGCTCATGCGCAGTGGCTAGGCGGCCTGGGTGAAGGTGCGTGGTTTGTTGTGGATGCAATAGATGCGCACAGCTTTAAAGGCGCTAAGTATGCGAAAGATGGTGCGCTCGAACACGAGGCTGTTTACATCAACGAACACATTACGCTTCCCAAAAACCCTTTGGTCACGTATACCTCCCACTACGGATTCTTCTCCATAAGTATAGACACAGTGGTGCACAGGTTTTACCGCCAGAAATAACACCATTGAATTCATAAAAAAAGCCGCGCAGTTGATGCGCGGCTTTTTTGTTTCTGTAGGTTATTTCTAAAAATCAACCTTGTAATAGAATACAGGGAATAAACCGAGCTGGTAATTTTCCTGAACTCTATCGCCTTCATCTCTTTCTGGGATGTAGGTCAATGTAAGTATGTTTTTATTGTTGGTTATGTTCGATATATCTAGAGCAAATTCATGCGATAGTTTCGAATAATTCCATTTGTATCCAACTTTTAAATCCAATCTGAAATAAGCATTATACTGTTCGGTATTGAAAGTAGCATCATTAACGTATTCTATCTCTGACATTTCTGTCGATTTCAATTCGTCTACCGTACCGAACCATCTACCGCCAATAGTGCTAACCTTCGTACCTAAATTTAGAATACCGTAATCCCCTACAGAGATATTACGTGCTAAAACTAAATTCATCGCATAACGACCATTAAATAGTGTATTCACCCATACGTCGTCTGCACTTCCTGGCAGTGCATCGAGGTTCTGCGAACCTTTGTATTTCGCATCAAAAATTGAACCCGTTAATAATCCGTAGAAGCCGTTTCGATAGTAATGCTCCATGGTGAACTCAAGACCGTAATTACGCCCTAAACCTCTGTTTTCCAGTGGCTCTGCCCATAATCTACCAAAACCTGAACCACCATTAACTAAAGAGAAATAACTCGCTTGCTGCTCTACGGGTATGTTCCATAAATATTGGTAATACGCCTCGAGCTTAAGACGAATAGGATAGTCAAAATTATGCTCCCAACCTGCAACGGCATGTGCACTCTTCGTTAGACCCATTTCCTTGTTGTACGTAGTTCCCAACACTGTAGAATCATCCATTGCCTGAGAACCTTCGTAATAATAGAGGTAGCTGCTTTGCATCTGTGTATGGTACCCAGCACCGGTGAAAAATTTATTGTTCTTATCCATGTCATAATTGAATCCTAGACGCGGCTCAAATAAACTAGTGCTGTTGCTGTTGATTGTACTGTGAAAGGCCGTTGCACCCGCAGTCATTGTCAATGCATCTGTTAAGCGGTGCTTATAGGACAAAAAAGGCTGAATATTTGCATAAGAATCATCGCTGTTCCATGGAAATTCCCAGTCGTAAACTACGTTCGTGATTCCGTTAACAATACGCGTTGAATCATGGTAACTCCCCATTACATAATCTATATTAACCCCAACTTTTAGAGAGCGACGCGCATCAAACTTTTTTGTGTAATTATAGTAGGAATGAATTTTATCCTCAACATAACGATAATCTAAAATTTTCTCTACGCGGTCTACGCTGTAAGTTAAATTATTAGCATCCGTTGAATCTATACTTCGCCATACTTTGTTGTTAGCAGCGTGAATGTTTGCACGAGAGGCGGCAACCCCCATTTTAGCATAACTCATTTTACTTAAACGTTTACTGTAAGTCGCACCGACAGTCGCCATATGTGTATCAAAGTCTTGATCTCTATCGACTGTACCGTAGCTTTCAAACTCTTCAGTAAATGGATCTCCATCTGTACCAGAAACGTCGATGGTTAACTTTGAAGTACCACCAATGCCCCACAAGCTTAGTTTAGAACCGTCCTTTTGCGGAAATGAAAAACGAAAGGCTCCATCTGCATACTCCGGCACAGCTGTTGTCCCAAGAGGTATGCCTAAATTATCTGCCATTCCTAATGTGCTGTAACGTCCTAATATGAGGTATGAAGGTGCATTAGGCTTGTCTTTACCTAATCGGCCTTCTGCCATGAGCTCCATACCCAGTAAACCAAACTGAAATGACCCCTCGAATGGTGTGGCATTGTTTCCATCGCGCATTTCAAGATCAAAAACACCAGATATAGCGTTACCATATTCTCCTGGCCAAGCCCCAGTATAGAAATCACCGCTCTGGATGTATTTATTGTTCAATATCGTTACTGGACCGCCACCTGTGCCTGGAATGGCAAAGTGGTTAGGATTGGGAATATTGATTCCTTCAAATCGATATAAGATCCCCGCAGGCGTGTTACCGCGAACGACGATATCATTTCTAGAGTCATCAGAGCCTTGTACTCCGGCGAAATTCGTAGCCATCCTCGCAGGCTCACCTCTAGAACCCGCATATAGATTAGTCTCTTCAACGGAAAACTTACGCGCAGAAACCAATGCCATTTCATTTTTCACCTCACCTCTAGGTGCAGCAACGACTTGGACTTCATCGAGCTTGACAGTGCTCTCAGTGATGTCGACACGTATCACAGCTTGCTTTGCAGAATTAAGCTCTACTATGGTACTCTTGGGCTCGTAGCCAAACAATTGGACCGCAACAACCTTACGACCAATCTCCACTTCGAAAGAAAATTGACCATACTCATCGGTGAAAGCTTGCCTTGAATCACATACGACCATGGCATCTGCTAAAGGGAACTTTGATTCTGAATCGACCACAGTACCGCGTATGGTCTGGGTTAAGGTTTGTGCCGAAAGCATAACGCTAAACAGCAAAAGGACACTTAGTAGTATTCGTCTCATTGTAAATGGTTTTGTTAAATACAAGTTAAGACATCTTTAGCGGTCATTGTATGAATTCAATATCAAGTTTGCACCATTTACTGTTCCTTAATAACAATACCCATGAATGAAGGCTAAATAAAGTCTCATTATCGAGATGCTGAATTCCGTAAATAATGAATTGACAACTCAATGTTCGTAGACGACAATGAGCGTATTAATAGAAGTCTGAGAAACGTTTCTTACCCTTACTATAGTATTGCCAAACTACTGAATTTGGATAAGTTCCCTTCAAGTCACGAAAACGTTTAAAAGGGTATTTAGCTGTTCGTGCTCTAGCCCGTTGTATACCCGTAAATTTACTGTAGAAAGCAAAGTGGGCTCTAATAATGGCAAACGTATGCTTTGGTTTGCCTGCTAATAGGAACTGGATGCCCGCAAGACCGTCAAGGATCAAGCGAATGAAGATGACCCTTAAAGCAGTGAAATGGGGTAAATTCTTCATGACGATAATGAGATTATTTCTGAAGTTTAAGAATGTCTTCTTAGGATTGTCAGCACTTAATGTCGCCCCTCCCAAATGGTAAACGGTGCTTTCAGGCTGAACCCACACTTCAAAACCTGCCCGTTGCATTCGCCAACACAGGTCGATCTCTTCCATATGCGCAAAGAGCATGGGGTCGAGTCCTCCTATGGCTTTAAATACATCCGTGCGGACTGCTAAACAGGCACCTGTGGCCCAAAATACTTCTCTTGGGGTATTGTATTGACCGATGTCATTTTCGAGTGTCCCGAATACTCTACCGCGACAGAAAGGATAGGCCCACCGGTCTATGAACCCACCGGATGCACCTGCATATTCAAACTGCTCCGGAGAACGATCCCAACGTATTTTCGGTTGCAACGCTGCACATTTAGGATGATTGTCAAAGTGCTCATCTATTGGGTTCAGCCATCCAGGGGTTGTTCGAACATCACTATTTAATAAGATAGAAATGGGCTCTTGAATTGCCTTTAAACCTTCGTTGTATCCCCCAGAATAACCAAGGTTTTCACCGGTCTGTATGACTGTTACCTCGGGGTGATTCTCCTTTATGTATGCAACACTATCGTCTGAACTATCGTTGTCTATGACGTAAACTTTATGGGGAATGCTATCTTTAATTACTCCAGGTAAATACATCTGAAGCAACGATTTTCCATTCCAATTTAAGACGGCTACGGCGATGGTATTACTCATCCTGTTAATTATTGAATTGGTCAAACCAGGTTCCCTGATTCCCAATGATCAGGGAATTAGAAATTCGCTCTCCGAAATTATCTCTACTGTATTGTGTGGAAGTTGCATCAATATCAGGTCCTGTATTTGAATGACGAGACAAATGAAATTGCCATTTATGATCTTTTACTTCACCCATAGCGCTGCTATGGATCAATGTATATTGACGGCCTACCAACTCCTGATCAACAAAAACAAACACCTGATTTTGCTGTGTTGGAGTGCTTGAACTGACAAGCCTGTCGTATTGCCAAATTTGGTAGGGGTAGTTCTTTCCATCAAATGGACGTTCCTCAACTAATGACGGTGCACCATATTGTAAAAAAACACGACCCATTTGGGTTTTGTAACCAGGTAACGTCTTTGACCCAAATTCAGAATCAACCTGATCCACTACCCTTTTATAACCCAACCAAGATTCCAAAGCCTGATCCGGTGCTTTCTCCTGCCAAAAACGCGTCAAGTAAAATGCAGCTCGAGCAGTATCCATCGACTCTTTTAGATTCATTAACAGCCTGCGTTCAGCTAGCGAGGCAAGTGGAGCAATCATACTAAGGTATTCGGGTACTTCATCCCAATTTCCCCAAGATTTTTCGAAAGTTGCTCTCGTTAAGACACCTTCTAATAAAGATGCATCAATCAACATTTCATCACTGTACCACATCAGAGACTCCGAAGCCTCCTTAATCACTTCACCGGCAGCATCTAAAAGTTCAGTTTTGATTGCATAAGCTCCACTATTCTGCCCATCCATTGCGTAGCTAATTCGAATCGGATTCACTCCCGACTGCATCCTTTTGAATCCTTGTGTACCTGACACTGCAATACCTGATGCATCTTGAAGTTCGTACCTCAGAACATATTGTCCTTCTTTGATGAATACCTCAGAATACCATTCTATGGGGACATTTTCAAATACAGGCAACCCTAAAGACGGCTTCGGAATTACTGAGCTGCCTGCTTTTTGGTATACAATGTTATCCGATTGTAGCGTGTCTAAAGCTATAGGGTTTGAGAGGTAATAGACTACCGCTCCTTCAAGATGTAAGGTATCTACCACTTCAATGAAATCGCCCGTGACGTCATCCGTAATTACGATTTTTAAGACCTGATTGGTCCAATCGTCAAAGGCGAAGGTACTTTTTTGCAGTAATAATGGTGCTCCTGAGGCGCTGTCTTCTTGCGCGTACTTAAAGGTAAAAGCATCTAACTTTCCGGCCGTTTGAACTACAACTTTGAAAGAGGTAACCCAATTACTATCCGCATCCAATTCAAATCCTATTGTACTCGCATCTAGCGTTGTATACAGATCTACATAAGGTTTACCTTGAGCCGTGACATACACGCTAGGATCTAGCGACAACCTCATATTCTGCGCATGCACAATGCAAGTCGTGACTAGTGATACTAAGACAATTTTTACTTTTAGAAGCATACCTCAAATATAATTGCATAATTATCCTTGCAAACAATCAAATCCTGTTTAAATTTGCCGCCCACTCGAGAAGTTTTAAAAGCTTCTCATCGGAGAGATGGCAGAGTGGTCGAATGCACTGGTCTTGAAAACCAGCGTACCGAGAGGTACCGGGGGTTCGAATCCCTCTCTCTCCGCTCAAAACACCTGAAAACCAGCGTTTTACGCTGGTTTTTTTATACCCAAAACTGAGCCAAGCTTGCTTGAATGAAGGTTTTGGGCATAAAATACAGGACGCCTTAGGCGGGCTGGTTTTCAGGTGTTTTTGGAAAGGTTCTCCTTCAAGGGATCTTTTGAGTTAAGCGAAAAAAAATCCCAGCCACCGCAGCGAAGTGACCTCGCTTATTATTAGCTCTGCTCTATACCACCATCGTCATCACTACAGCGTTCTTCTACAGAACATGAGCAATTCTCACAGCGAGCAACTTTATTCGCTTCGACCCTTTCCTTCTTGGCATCTGCAATTACCTTCTTCACATCAAGCCAATTATCTCTTCCCTCAAGAACCTCTAAAGGTGTGTAAATTCCATGGGCGGAATGCGGGCGATTCATGTAAGCTTCGATCGTCGAACGTAGAATTTGCTCTAGCTGGTGTCCATCTCGGGCAACGTGAACCGAACCAAATTCATTTTTCAAAGTGTGAAATACGCGCTCGATCATAGAATTTGAGGCCATTACACTTTTACCTGCTATCCAATGGGTCACTTTAAAATACATATAGAGCAGTTCAGTATCCATTATTTTACGGTTCTCACTGCCGCCATCAGTCATATAAATAATCTTGTCTGGATTATACTTCATGAATGCTTCTCTCAATACATCAGCTGATATGGACTTCCTAAGCTTGTCGGACAATCGCCAATTAACAATTCCTCGAGATGCATTATCTACGATGCAATACAAATACCACTTTTCACCGTAGATAGTTTTGATGATCGATACATCAGCGTGCCAGATATCATGAACATTTTCAGCCCTGATCTTAATGGGTTTTGGCTTGTAGGTTTTCATTTGTTTTGTAGTAGTTAGGTCCTGCACTATGTAATAGAAAGAGCCTCGTCCCATGGCTATTTGGCCCTTTCGAATGGCATGAGCGTAAATAACATTTTTATTTTCACCACCAGCTATTACTAAGTCACGACATAATTGACGTTCAGCATCTCTAATCTTGTTCGGAGTTCGTCGAGCACAAATTTTGTCTGTTGTTAATGTGCAATTCATCGCTAGGATATTCTTCCATACCCAATATCTATTTCTGGTAATACCAGCATGTTCAAGAAAATATTGTTGGGTGACCAAACCTTCAAGCCCCTCAACCACTTCCACGAACTTTTCTTTATTCTCACCCAACATTCGTGTAAAACTCTTGACACCCATGGCCTCTTTTATAAAGCTCACGAAGGTCATGTAGGACTCTATAGCTTTCTTACTCCGTTCCAATTCTTCATCGCGTCGGGATAGATATTTGATCACCGTTGGGTGCTCAGCCCCATTTTCGAATTGATTCACAAATTTTGAAATGGGTGTTTTTCGCCACTCAGAGAGCGTTGCTCTCGGAATTTTTCGAATGTCACTTTTTGAAAAGTGCTTTAGCTCTTCGCCGCAACAAACGGCAAATTTGAGCTCTAATGGATACTTTGAATTACCATGCATCATATTTAGAATTTAAAAGTTCAAATTCAAACATGAAGGCCTGCTACAGAAAGGCAAAATGTTCGGTATTTACCGAACACACGTTTGGAATCACGTGTAATTCCAACACATATAAGGTTCATTCAATACCTAATAATTGGTGAAAACCAAGTGTTCGGTAAATAATTAACCAACCAAAACATTGCACATATAATCGTTAAGCCCTATGTTTATAAGGCTTTGAGAGAAGGACTAAAAACTCATGACAACGGTAAAATACAAAATCTCCGAGGGTTCGATTCCCTCTCTCTCCGGGGCTTCTGCAGGTCTTGCTTGTTCTGTTTTTGGATTGATATTAGGACCTCCAACATTAGGGGCAACATTTTATATTAGTATAGCTGGTCTTGCCAACTCTCTTCATAGTGTTTCAACTGATTGTTTTGATTAAATGCGTTATTCTTTAAGGTTTAAGATTTTTACAGGATTGTGGTTGATTCTTTTATGCAGTTCAATTATAGGGATGAATATTGGCATCATTGTTACTAGCCTTTTAGGTATTCTCGCACAATGGTTTAGTAGATACGACCGCTCCTAAACATACCGCTCATAGTGTGGTAACTATATCCACTACCGCCCTGTACTTAGAGATCGAAACCTTGTTGTAACTTGGAGAATAAGGGATACGAACCTACGACGTCTTGACTACCTGTAAAGTAATCTAATGTCACTCATAAATGATTCGGTTTAGCTAAAGGTAAGTAAAATAGGGCATTGAATGGGTTTATCGTTATTCTGGCAATCGCGCAAGCCATGTACGGTATTTACCGTACACAAACTATTCACTGCATCAGCGTTTTTAACGGTATCAATTTCGCTCTGATGAGATCGCTATTCTTGAATTACGCATCATTCCAAACGTCTGTTCGGAATATTCCGAACAACACTTCCGCGATTGCCAGAGACGCATCTCAAAAGCACCTACTCTATCGCTTAACCTTAATATATTTTCTTACCTTCACATGGGTTGGCAATTTGGCGCATCTTCCGGAGAAGCCCTCTGTCGGAGGAGAAGTATCCAAATCGTAACCCCGCTTGGAAGCAAGCGCTGTTAATTATTGATTTTCAAGGCAATACAAGAAAAGGTTCTAGTACCTCTCTCTCCGGCGCTAAAAGTGCAATAAATAAAAAGTACTTTTTCATTTGGAAAGTTTTTTGTGTACGTCTTCAA
>ENA-OREB01000651-OREB01000651.1-marine-metagenome-genome-assembly--contig:-NODE-651-length-17262-cov-4.018214_pt1 | contig 17262 bp, 18 predicted proteins | sample MGYA00248625_ERZ508552 | MGnify/ENA primary metagenome ERZ508552 (study PRJEB26219, sample SAMN06267888) | marine metagenome | isolation source: Monterey Bay, California, USA | place: USA:Monterey Bay...
CGTCCGTCCAATTGGCGGCAGTTGATTCGCGCGATGGCAGATTTTCAACCCGCGCCCATGAAGTTAAAAGATGCCATTTGATCTTTGGTTCTGAAGTGAAAACCAATCGGGTTTAATCAATTCGAATCAATTCTTACTGGTCCGAAGAAAACTTGATGGCCTGACCTGAAGCGGTAGGCGGAGGGGAAGGTAATTCTCTTGAAGTGAAGTATCTCGCACTCTGGGGTGGAAGTTCCTGCACTTTATGATCAAGCGGAATCGACTGGCGGGTGTGCTGGGGACAGGAAGGTTTCCCTACATTTACATCCTTGCCACTTGAACTAATCTGCTGAGGATGCGTGAACAACTTTCCGCATGTTTTGGTCAGGTTTGTTGGAGTGGTTTTTCAATGCTAGAAGCGATCAGCGGTCAGATTTTTATCATCGTGGCAGTTTGCCTTGGTGTTTGTGGCCTGTACTACTTCGGAAAATACTTGACGAACTTTGAGTCGAGTTTCGTTAGTAAAAAGCTTTCCGAATATTCTTCTCGAGAAGAAACAAGCTGGTTAGAAATAGCGCGTCAAAAATATTCGGATGCGCTCGGTAAATACGCGACAGCACCATCGGACAAGCGCGCGTTAGAGCGGGTGCTAAAGCATGGTCGGAATTACTCCCGAATTTGTGCCGAGCAGGATAACGATAAACTCTTCAGTGAAACCGCTCTGCAAGATGATTTGGCAGCTGCGAGAGCAGCAAATGAATTCACTAATCGTCTTAATTCAGTGTGACGATTGGATCATGCCAGGCACACTAAATTAGTAGCGATTGATTTCAAGGCCTTTACGACTGCGAATCGATTACGGTTGGTTCGGTTTCTTTGCCTTCAGGTCGTACAGTGGTAGCGGAGGTTGCTTGACCCAGCTTGCTCCATAAGCGTGTAGGTGTGTTGGGGAAAGTCGTTCTGAAGGCGTAGTGGGATCGGCAACAGTGAAATACCAGCCAATTGAGCGAGAGTCCGCATTGCTATCGACTTTGTCCGAGGAATTAAATATTCGCCCCTTTGCCACAAGCTCGAATTTATCAAACTCTTTACTCGAAGAGTTGAAGGAAAATGATCCGTAAACTTCGATTTTAATTTGCCGAGCTGGCGAGAGGCCCCGGTATGCTTTTCGATTAGACAGCGAATGGCATTTTCCTGTGATGGCGATGGTTAACGAGTCTGGCTGTAAGTCAATCACCTCCCCTTGGAGTTTGCCGCTAATTTCGTTTTGGTGGAAGATACCGTTTTCTCCATGTGCCGTTTCGATGAAGTGAAAGCGCGCGAACCGGTCAAACAGCGTTTGAGGTAGATCAAACTTCATTCCCATTTCTGGTTGTTTTGGAACAAACATCATTACCTCGCTTGGATTAAACCAAACAAAATCAAAATTGAATCGTTTGTCCCGTTCCAATAAAGGTTGTGGCGAGTCAGAGAGGTAGCGCGTTGTCTGCTTTAATACTAATCCACCTTCTGGATAGCTCCATTCCCAGCGGTGCGTCGGGGTTGATTTTGCCATGGGTGTTGCAGCAGCGTTTGGCAATTTTTCTTTCCACTGAGCGATTGCTTGTTTGAGAGTGGTGGCAACAGCGTTCCCCGACAGAGAGTTGATCGAGGCGAGAAATTCTCCGTCGGGCGTACAAACATAAATGCCCTGCTTGGTTCCGCCGCCAGCTCCATAATGCCCTTGGGAGGCCATCTTTTGAAAGCAGAGGCACTCGGGGTCACTACCTCCGGATTTTTGATATTCATTAAAATCACTTCCTCCCTGAAGCCGCCAAACTTCATCCGTCGCCAATACAAAATTATCCAACAGCTCAAGGACTTTGGAATTAGACCAGACAGACTGCCGGCCAACGTTTCCATTCCCTCATGTGCATCCGAGTGGATGGCCGTTCATGGCCCAGAGGAGTATTGGCTTATTTAATTTGGCTCCTTCTTTTAAGCCTTCATGAAAACTCAGTTTCCAAGGCAGGTTTTGCCAATCGAGTTCGTTATCGCTGGTTCGGATGTAGTTCCGCCAGAAATCGAAATTAGTTGCCGACAGAGAAGATGATGTCGTGATGGATTTCGTGTTTTGCGCGAGTGTGCTGTTCTGTAAAATAGCAAGCTGGCAACACAAAATTACTAAGCTGATGTAAACTGGTTTTAAAAAAGTCATCTTTGTCATTTCCCTGCTTTAGCGACTGAAAGTCAGTGCGTTCAGTGTAGCAAAGAAGCTGGCTCCGTAGGGTGGTTAGGTATTTGGCAAGCCGATTGAAACCTGGGTTCGTGCGTACGCCCCTGGTGTTTAGCTGAAGGGAGCGTGTTCTGTGTTGGGTGATGAGAATTTTTTGATTATCAAAATGTCGGAAGAGATGCGTTTGGCCACCGCGGAACCATTGGTTTTCGTGTGTTTGAATCTGTGATTGATCTTTGTGGTGGTTGGTTTGCCAATGCGTGGGCGACGATCGGAACTAGACTCTGTTGCTAAGTAGCGTATGAGGCTTGATATAATGGAAAGTCGAAAGCATGCTTCCGACAGGAATATAAAAATCTAGTAGTTGGATTCACCAAAAAGTGGGGTGTCGATGAGTATCCGAGTACGCACTTGATGGCCAAATTACGTGGGCAACTGTTCAGCTTGGATTGGAACGGACTCGCGGTTGGAAAGACACCGCTGTTTGCGCAGAAAAATAGGCGGCCGGAGAAAACCAGCCGCCTATTGGATAGGGCAGGATGAGCGAGAGTCCTTGAAGACGACGGAGAGAGGAGATGGGATAGGACTATCACTCGCTCACGCTGGACAACAGTTGCAATTGCTATGCCAATGGTCTTGTTTTTTGAAAATGCCGCAAAAACGGGTGTTTTCTTAACTGGCAGATTTGCAAATCGTCTCAAAATGAGAAATGTATCTCGAAGTGAGACGATTTTGCTTTCGTGGGGGAGCTTTTCGAGAGCCATCCTGCGGTGTCGCTACTTTTTCGAGAACGATTAAAACGAGTCCGATGGAAGCTAGTCCGGTGGTTGTCTTGCAGCCCAGATTTTAAAGTTCGATGAAGCAGTGGTAGAAGTGGCCGGCGACGGGCTTAGGCTGTGCTGCCGGAGGTCGAATCTATCACGATCGATTGAGGAGCCAGAAATCAATGCTCGCTTAATTGGGAACCGTCAGAATTGGACGTCACCCAACGCTCGTCTTTTTGGCAGACATGGAGAATAGTACGTTAGAGGGTGGCACGTTGCCGAATAGCACGTGGGCCAATGTTACGTTTAGCGGATATCGAAAATTCGGAGGATACTCACTCCCAAGACCTGCTATTTGGCCAGTGAATAGCAAACGATTTCTTTATCATTTCTCGCGAAGACGCAACGATTGGCAAATGCGGGGTGACTCCAAACGATCTTGCGTCCCCAGTTTTCAGAGGTTGGTTCGATCATCGACGTTCGCCCAAGTTCTTGATATCCATCGGGAGACAGTTTGGCAATAATCAGCTCACCCTGCTCAGTGGTGAGATACCAGTGCTTACCATTCCGCACAACGAAGCCAGTTGTGCTTGCTGCTGGCCTTCCATTGGGCGTGGTGGCAAGGTCTTCCCAGATCCGTTTACCCGATACTAATTCGATACAGCGAAGATGTCCTTTTACATCAACGCCATAAATATGGTCTTCAAAAACAACGGGCGGATTATGGTCTGGTTGGACTCCCCTACCCCGCCAGACTTCTGTCACGCCCGGTTGGTCAGGGTTAAGTTTGAGCAAGGTTGAGGACCCCTGGAGGCCTGTCACCAGTAGGTGATCTTTGTGTTTAATCGGCGCCACGATTGACATGAAATAGGCTGGAGCGATCTTTACTGACCAGTACGTACTCCCCGTCGCGGGGTTGAGGCTGTTGAGTGAGGCGGCGTGCCAAATCAGTAATTGGTCTTTGCCTCCTGCTCGGATCATCGTTGGAGGGCAGTAGCCGATATTTTCTTCGTCGAGTGCTCGCCAAATTTCGTCGCCCGTGTCTTTATTAAAAGCAACTGCGACACTCCCTTTGCCGCCAACGAGACAAAATAGTTTATCGCCAACGACCAGAGGATGGGCCGCGTAGCCCCACATCGGAGCTTCTTTGACTTCGTACTCCTGCTTTAAATCCTTCATCCATTTCACGCGGCCATCCGCAGCATTGAAGCAGTGCAAGTGTCCTTCAGCGCCGAGCGTATAGACGTTTTCGCCATCAACCGTCGGCGTTGCGCGTGGCCCAAGGCCGTAAGAAATGCTGTACTGACATGGATGGGCGTGGGTCCAGATGACCTTGCCAGTTTTAATATCGAGACAGTGAACTCGTTCGGTACCTGTAAGTTCATTGCGTTTACCGGGATCAAATGCCTGATCACCCTTTTCCACCACATAATCCGTCACGAACACGCGATCACCGGCGACGGCAGGTCCGGAAAAACCCTGAGCAATTGGCGTTCGCCACTTTGCCTTGAGTCCGTCTTCGGGGATTGAAGTGATAATCCCTGTTTCGCTCCAGACGCTATCGCGGTTAGGACCAAGCCACTGATTCCAATCATCCGCCGCTGCGGAGGTAAGGACAGCAAAGGGAATTGCAAAAATAAATCCAAACAATCTCCACACCATCTCTAGCTCCTTGTGAAAACACCGCAGACTTCGTCCTGCCACCCAATGATTACTGATCGCGTGTGACGATAGCAGTTCTCGCAGCACCTTTACAAATCAGTTTAAGTGCCCCGTTAACAGCTCCACCGCGATTAAGCGCTTGTTCGTTGTAGCTGAGTGAGTAGCCAACGACGTTGCCGGTATTAGCATCACCTATATAGCAAATGGAATTGGCAGGCTTAGCGGTACCTGTTGAACCCCCTCGGAAGAAAAAGTTTCCGGTGGTCATGATGTATTCTGGAGTTCCTGACTTACCGGCTACCGCTAAATCGGTCGCTGCACTGGCACGATAAATGCCGCCGACGTTTCCTGTTTTCGTATTCAGCAACCAGCACTGAAGGTTTCCCGTTAGGTGATCAAGAACGAACAGTGCCTCGACGTTGTTATCGATAAGACCTGTTGCCATCGATAACGACTTGGTTCGAGCAGCGGTGCCCGCCGTTAGTTCCAGCGGCGGTAGTTGCGCGAACTGGCGGTCCTGAGCAAGTCGGTTCCCAACATAGACCCCGATTCCAGTGGTTAAGCCGATCAGCAAGGCGAAGCCAACGCCGACACTGATGACAATTGAGTATTTTTTGCTCTTCATGCTATTCTCCGTTTTCTAATAATCGCGGATCAAATCGATCCGGTCGTTACCTCGATTTTATCTTTATCGAGCCGCTGGACAAACATCAGCTGACAAAAAATATAAAAACGGCGTTATTATTCACGGTGAGTTTTCCGGATAAACGTCACATCAAATAAACAAGCGCGGGTTGTGCGGTTTCAATCGGGGGTGAAATTCCGTTATTCCCCTTGTTTCACAGTTTTTGGAACCACAAACCGCTGTTTTCTATTAATGGTCCGGTTATGCGGACTTTCGCTGGTTAGGGTCAGCAATTGTATCAACCGCGGTTATTTTTCGTTATGATTTTTACTGCCGACCGAGAGCATTATTGGCGTGTTGTCCATTTTAGCAAACGCAAAATGAGGCTTGGTCTGGTTGAAAAGTTCTCTTTTTAGATAGGAATTGAAATGTTGAGTCGGCTCGGAGTAATTGTTCTCGCAATCTTGATTGGTTCGGCGTCTTATGCGATCGCAGACGGGAGTGGTGAGGCAAAATCAGTCCACAGCAATGCCCCCGTAAAGGTACTGATTATTGATGGGCAAAATAATCACGCCGCTTGGCCTAAATCAACCATCATGATGAAGAAGTATTTGGAGGCGACGGGTAAGTTTTCGGTGGATGTGGCCCGCACGCAATTTACCTGGAATGGTGGCAAATACTCGGCTGATTATCCGCTGAATGATGGTAAGAAGTATAAAGATCTTCCCAAGCCAAAAGCGGATCCGAATTTTGCCCCCAAATTTTCAAATTACGATGTCGTGATTTCAAATTTCGGATTTGGGGCGGCTGACTGGCCTTTGGCGACTCAAAAGGCGTTTGTTGAGTTCGTCAAGTCGGGAGGCGGTTTTGTCTCCATCCATGCGGCGGATAATTCATTTCCGCAATGGCGCGAGTACAACGAAATGATCGGCCTTGGAGGTTGGGGGGGGCGGGATCAGAAAAGCGGTCCGTACGTCTATTATGACGACAACGGTAAAGTAGTTCGGGATGAAGCGGATGGTCGTGGTGGAGGACATGGACCGCAGCATGAGTTTCCAATCGTGATTCGTGATGTAAGCCACCCGATCACTGAAGGTGTTCCAGCGCAATTCATGCATACCAAGGATGAGCTTTATGAACGACTGCGCGGTCCAGCAATCAACATGAATATCCTTGCTACCGCTTTTGCAGCTCCCGCCAAAAAAGGCTCAGGGCGGCATGAGCCAACCATGATGACGATTGATTTTGGAAAAGGCCGAGTGTTTCATTCGACACTTGGGCATGCTGATTATTCTTTTGAGTGCGTTGGATTTCAAACGCTGTTTCTTCGAGGAACCGAATGGGCCGCAACCGGTAAGGTTACGATTGCTGTGCCCGAAGATTTTCCGACAGCAACAAAGCCCACCTCGAAAAAGTTTGAGTAATTTGATTTTTAGAATCAATGATTAATTTTGATCCATTGTAAGAATAATTAGCCAATTAAGCAGGCTTCTAATTCAGTAATGAATTCAATCAAAATACAAATGTACCCTCTCTTCGATTATAAGTTTTAATAACGGAGTTCCGTTCTGGCTAAATTCCATCGCGTTTTACCAGTTTTATTGGTGATTGTTTTCGGATTGTTTTCCAGTAGTGAAATCGCCGCTTACCAAGATTGCTCTAATCCAACCTCCGTGTTTGTCCAACTGACGCAGGCTTCCTCGGAAGTCCCCGAAAGTCAGGTTGAAGATTCGTTCGCTAAAATGCGTAAGCGTGTTCTGGAACTTGCTGATCTTGATGCGGCTCCAAAAATTTTTGAAGACGCCGGCGCGCCATTAACCGATGGTGTCAGGTCGATTTATTTTGAAGGACTTCCGTGGCAAGGAAAACAAACTCGCGTCTTTGCATTGCTTGGTTTGCCGAAAACAAAGGCAGGGCAATCAGGTAACGCTCCCGTACCTGGGGTGGTGTTAGTTCACGGCGGTGGCGGCACCGCGTTTCTGCAGTGGGTGAAGAAATGGAATGAAAGAGGGGTTGCGGCAATTAGTATTGCGGTAGAGGGGCAGACAGATCAGCGAGATCAAGGCAGGCAAAAGTGGGTTCGGCACGAGTGGGCGGGGCCTCAGAGGAAAGGCATTTACGGCGATAGCGATTTGCCCTTGCATGATCAGTGGATGTATCACGGCGTTGCGGATACCATTCTTGCGAATTCTCTGCTGCGAAGTTTACCCGAAGTTGATTCAAAAAAAATTGGTTTGGTTGGTATTTCATGGGGTGGTGTTATTGCGAGTACCGTGATCGGAATTGACCAGCGATTCTCATTTGCAGTGCCAACGTATGGGTGTGGTGACCTCGCAGAGTCGGCCAATCAATATGGCAGAGCTTTGGGGCAGAACCAAGTCTATCGCAAGGTTTGGGACCCTATGGTTCGCATGGACCGTGTTTCGATACCGGTGCTGTGGCTGACATGGCCTCGTGACCTACACTTCCCTTTGGATTCTGTCAAACGCTGCTATGACAAGGCTTCAGGTCCTCATATGGTCTCGATGATTCCGGGAATGAAGCATAGTCATGGCGCTGGCTGGAATCCACCGGATAGTTATGCGTTTGCTGAATCAATTGTTCTCTCAGGGAAACCGTGGTGTAAGCAGCGTGGTATTCTCGTCGATGGGATGAGCAGTCAAGTTAGCTTTGAAACAACAAAAATTATTTCTGGAGCAAGCTTAATTTGTACGTCCGACTCGGGATTTACGGGGACGAGGAAATGGGAGGAACTCCCTGTAGAATTTACCCAGAACGAAGCTGGAGTTGTAGTGAACGCTGCTTTGCCACATGGAACTACCGCTTGGTTCGTCAATGTTCTCAGCGATGGATTAGTTGCATCTTCGGACTATCAGATAACCAATTGAATTCCCGTGGTTGCCGGAGTATGCAAAGGAAGAATGGAGGTAATTGTTCTTTTAATTGATTCAATTTTGGAAATGGGATGAATATATTTTCAGGTTTTACGCGGTGTGCCTTAGGAAATTCGGGAAGACAACGAACGCCCTTGATCGGGTTAAGTTGGCTTTTTAAATTTTTTGGAGAGAGGAAATTTCGTGCATGTTTGCCTGTTTTCGTTTGCCTAGCGAGTTTTTCAGTGGTCGCGCGGGCTGATATTGCCCCGAAAAGTTTCGCTGCTTTGAACGAAGCTAAAACAATTATCGTTGGAACGATTAAGGAAATACGGGTCGAGATCGAACGATCGACGGTAGAGCCAGGTTTCGGAAACAGGGATTGGGCCATTTACGTTACGATTTTGATTGATGAAGTTGAAAAAGGAAGCTTTGAGAGTTCGGAAATTGAAGTTCGCTGTTTTCGAAATAGTTCCCGTCGTAGCGCGATTGAAAATTTGTCTATGGTTGGGCACAGTCCGATTCCTAAGGTGGGAACGAAGGTGCGAGTTTATTTGGAAGGGCTTGATGAATTAAGACCAATGCTGCCTAACGGAATCACTCTGTCGACGGCCAATGATGACTCCAGTGTTTGGCCAAAACCCGGGGTAGAAGAGGCTGTTGAGGTGAGTGGACTGGGAACTGGGCGGTACACCTATTTTTTGCCTTTAGAAATGTATCCAGTCTTGTTGGTGAGCCTGTTGGTCGGCTTCGGGATTTTAAGGTTTAGTAGAAATCGGACGAACGGTTACAAGCCAGTAATTACCGTTATTTCTCGTTCTTGAAATTGGTTGCCTGTGCCCTTTTGACGCAGCCAGTGCAGAATTGAACCGCAGTGCTTGGTCGGCTTTTGTGATTCAGTCATTGAAACAAATTTGGTCTGGCACTAGCTCTACTTTTTCTTTGACATCTCGCAGTACAACTTCAGTTCGGCAACGTGCATTTTCTACCTTGAAACGTGTGCTTCGGGTTGCCCTGATGGCTCATGAATGGATTGTGAAATTGTAAGGGAATTCAAATGAATTTTAGTTCATTGATTAAGTGGGCGAAATTAAGGTTCTCGCCGGTGTGTTGATTGTTCAGCTCTATTTGCTGTCGTCCCTGTTGTTTGACGGCTCTGTGTTTATTCTCCGGGGCGACAAGCTTCAGCTTTAGGGTAGTCCGAGGGTTGGAATAATTTTGCAATGCGTTGGTAAGAATTGTTGAGAATTATTGCCAATCGGATTTCAAGCGTGTTTTAAAATTCGGGTGTGATTACGCTGATTACTAATAGCTTTGCTCGAACTTAAGAATGTTCTTATTCTCAGTCATTCTGTGGAGAGGCAGCTGCAAAGCGGATTCGATTGAATTTTTTGACGTGTCTAGCCCATTTGGTAGAGAAGAGATGGTTCTAAAACTAAATCCTAACGCAGTTTTCAAGCTTCTGGTTGCGATAGTGATCTGTCTCATCGGAGCGAATCTAATCGGCTTGATTTGCTAATTTAGTTTCGACGCAAGTTGTTTAGGAATGTTTGACTTAGATCAAGAGGGGAATGTTCCGACGTTCTATGCTTCGGCTTCGTTGTTGTTTTGCACCGCCCTTTTGGGAGTAATTGCTGCCACAAAGAAAAAGCAGCAGTCGAAAGACTCTGTGTACTGGTTGTTCTTGTCGATGTTATTTCCCCTCCTATCAGTTGATGGATCAGCGTCACTGCACGAGCGTCTAATTACTCCCGTTCGTGAGGCTTTCAGTTCGACTGGCATTTTCTATCACGCGTGGGTCATTCCGTACGGGTGTTAAAGGGTTCTGATGATAGCTGTCTATGTCCGTTTCGTATTCGCCTTGCCTAAAAAAATTCGATTCATGTTTCTGCTGTCCGGTGCCATTTTTGTAGCGGGGGCCATAGAGGATGAATTTGTCGGCGGCTATTGGTACGAATCCTACGGGGTAGCTAATCTGACTTACGCGGTAATTACGATGTTCGAAGAGAGTTTTGAGATGATTGGTGTCGTAATTTTTATCTATGCTCTGTTGAGTTATTTAGGCAGAGAACTAAGTGATGTTTCTCTTTGGGTTTTTGACTAATTCGCTAAGCCTTGGTTTCAATACGGTTGGCGTGAACCTCGGAAATCTGGAGAGAAGGTCGAAACTGCATTTCTCAGTTGAAGGGTTTTTAGTTAGGGGGTTTTAGTTGAGGGAGATTCAGTTGAGCGCTTAAGTCCGTTCGCCAAGTTTTCAAAATGTAGACTCGGTTATTTATTTGTTTTGGATTTTTATTTGGAAATATGTCCTAGTAAATCAATAATTACCTACAGGCACCGAATAGAGAGGGAGCAAGTCTGTCTTGTGCGGCTGAAATCTCAGATGAGGCTTCCCGGCGTCACGCTGGCTTGGTTGAACTAGTTCTTGGAAAAAATAATGGGAATCTGCACTGTGAAGAACGTGACCGTCGATTCAGACGTAAAAAATTGGATGATCATCTGCCATCTCGCAAGTTTTGCTGGCTCATTTGGAATGCCGATTGGGAATGTCATCGGCCCTTTGGTTGTTTGGTTAATTAAAAAGGATGAGTCTGAGGAAATTGATTATCATGGAAAAGAGTCGATCAATTTTCAGATCACCTTGACCATCTATATGCTGATTTCAATCGTGCTATGCTTTTTGTTTATTCCTAATTTAAAAAAAGTTCGAAATAAGGACCGAGAGGTCCACCATAAATAAACCCACTCAATTGAGTGGGTTTTTGTTTACTCAATAATTATTTTCTTCTCAACAGATCCGTCATCATAAAAGTAAAAGAGTGGTTGATTCTTATTATTAGATTCTCTACCAAAAACATCAAAAATCTTAATTATTTTTTTTTCAATGGAAATTTGTTGTTCATTTATATTAGTTATGTTTGAGAAAGCTCTAATAGCCCTAACATACTTGTTACTTGTCTTACTATTGTAATCCTGATAGCCGGAGCTAAATTCCCAGCTCCACGCATAGGTATCATCTTTCTCTGTTGAACTCCAATATTTAGTGCTAACAAAATTGCCAATATTTGAACCTGTACCAATATTTAAATACATTATCTCTAATTCTCCAATTGAAGGTAGAAACCAATCACTAAATCCACCAAGAACAAGGTTAGAACAAATATCAGCAGCTGTTCCTGATGTAGTACAACCATTTTCTATATCAATAGTATTTTGAGCACCAGTTCCTAAAATCAAACCATCCGCTCCTGAGATAGCAGTTCCAATACAACCCCAATCTGGAAAGTCGTTTACTGTAGCTTGATCAGTAGGAGCTGCAATTAAACCTCCTCCATTTCCGTCTAAGTAAAAGATGATTCCTCCTTCGTAAGTATCTCCAACAGCTAGATTCTGTCCAAATACAATCATAGGTGAGCAAAGTAATATAACTAGTAGTTTTCTCATTACACAAACTTACTCAATAAATTCTTAAAAAAGTTCGAAATAAGGATGGAAAAGCCCACCAGAAATAAACCCACTCAATTGAGTGGGTTTATATTTATTCAATAATTATTTTCCTTTCTACTGTGCCATTTTCATAAATAAAGAATAAAATTTCATTACTATTTATAGACGTTTCCCTACCTAAAATATCAACTACTTTAATTAATATTCTTTTTTCTGAATTATCTATTATATTTATATCTGTCGTGTTACACGCAGCTTGACAAGAAGATAAAGATGAATATTGACCTAACCCAGCACCAGATTCAAAACATCCAATGGTCGGTGTACAATCCCACGTTGTGTCGTTACATATTGATATTATTGAGTCAAAACACGGGGTCAGACGCTGCATATACATTACATTCCAAGCAGTTGTATATCCAACTTTATATGACATATATGTACGCCATGCAATAGAATCTGTAGGTAATGGAGTTCCATATAAAGCGCAATCACCCGTAAGAATTGTATACATATAAGAAGCAATAGCTATATTTACATCTGAACTTAAATGCCAAGGGTCACCAATTGGATATATATTTACACCTGGAATCTCCTCTAACATTTGAGAGATAATTGAACGTAATGGCACATTTCGCGCATAAGGTAATTCAGAATTATTAATCATATGTACTGCAACACCTAAATCTGTTTCTACATCATTACTACTTACACGTTTATCTATTCCATATTGCATACTAATTAAACCTGTACTAAGATCATCTTGTAAAGGATATCCAAAAGAGAAATCAAACATTGCAGAGTCTACAACATACAGATGTGTAGTTCCCATGCTAGATCTACCATAATTAAAATCTATTGGGGCATTTGCACTATACTGCAGTGTTTTCTGAGCTTCTGAAAAAACCCAATTTAAACCATTTAAAATTCCATACTCAGTACTTGTTCCACCATGATTGTAAATTAACATTGAGTCTACAATATCACAGCTTTTAAATGGAGAAACAAATGACCTGCAACCAGTATAATGATTATTAGATACAGCGCTTAAAATGGTTGAATCTGCAATATCTGCAATTACATCATCATATATATAATTGGAGAAAGAAGCACTTCTATTAAAAATATGAGAATAAATCGAAGCAGCACTTAAATAAGCTCCATTTGGTGTAGGATGAAAAATATCAATATCAATCTTATTAGCAGGAAGATTATTCCAAGCAAGTCCTGCTGGAATATTTGCAAGAATAACTTTAGATCCATCTGATGTGCGATACGAGAATTCTTCAAAATGATTGATAGAAGTTGAATCACTTAACCATGGCATTAATAAAAGAGGAACTCCACCACCTTCAACTATTTTTTCTGCAATTTTATTAACTCCTAAAGAATAGAATCCTGGCATACTAGACAATATATAAGGATCAGAACCAATTACGACATAATCCCAATTAAAAATACTATCACCCATCAAAAACTGCATCCTTTGATTCCTATCTTCAGGCCAGAAATAATATTGAAATAAAGAATGACAATAATAATCAAGATTTGAAGTAATCTGATTTGCAATACCAGTACTAACATTTTTGGATCTATATATATCTTCAGCAACTACATTTAAACCTATTGTTATATTAGTGTCGGCCAACAAAATATTTTGTAACTCTATTGCAATCTGATAAGGTGAAAATTCTTCAGAATTATTATTAATTGATTCAGTAGTTCCTAATACAAGTATATTCAAATTCCCATCATTATTTACATCTCCCATATTAGTTTGAGCGTTAGTTAGCAAGTAGATGAATAGAAACAAGATTGATAAAGAATTTTCCTTCATATTTTTTTTAATTTGTTAGACAAATATATTATGTGATATTATAAAATCATAACATATGGTAATAAAACCTTACTCATTCAAATAATCTAATTTTCTAAAAAAGTTCGAAATAAGGACCGAGAGGTCCACCAAAGCGGAATCCATCTCATTTTGAGTTAAGATTCCGCTTTTTTTATTCTAAAGTGCTGATTATAGAGTTTCATTAGAGATGAAAAGAGCAGACAATGCTATTAATGAAAGAGATGAAATCAGATATCAACTAAAAGAAAAAATAGTGAAAATGGCTGATTTAGAAGAAAAGATTAAGAAATAAAACCTTCAATCAGTTTTTTTATTAACCATTCGGCTTTATGAGCTGAAGAAACCTGATTTATTGAGAAAATAATACTAAAATCAGAATTTAAATCATAAAACATAACACCTCCATATGCACTATTGTGACCAATAAAATTATAATCTCCAATCTTTTTTTTCTGAAGCCCCATTCCATAAACATTTCTTTCTTTTTTTGAAGTGCTATTAATGCTTTTTTCATCATCAAAATTCATCATTAACTTAAGTGTTTCAGCTCTATTAAATAATTGACCTGATAAAAGTGATCTTATAAAAATATCTAAATCATTTACTGAAGATATTAAACCACCACCACCCCAATCAAATGAACTATTTATATTTTTAAGGTCTTTAGATCCGTAAAATGGGAATACAATTGGAGTAGAGCATTTAGCCTCTTGATAAAATTCAAGATAGGTCTCATTAAGAGAAAGAGGGGCTAATATTCTTTTTTCTAAAACTTCATGAAATGGCATGTTAGTCAGCTCTTCAATTAAAACGGCTAGTAATAGATAATTAGTATCTGAATAAGAAAAACCTTTCCCGGGATGAAATATTCCTTTTTCATTCAAGTTATATTCAAAATACTTATCCATGATAGTTTTCCATTCCCAATTCTGAAATGGGAATTTCATAACGTGCTCAAAGAATCTATCGTCATCAGTAAAATAATCTCTTATACCGCTTCGGTGCTGTAATAAGTTCTTAATAGTTATTTCATTTGAGTAGTTAATGCCTTCAAAAAGTAGTAATTCTTTTAAGAATTTGCTAGTATTTTGATTTAAACCATCTAAAAATAAATCATCTAGACTAAGCACGCCTTCTTCCATTAATTGCATAATAATAGTTGCCGTAAATGTTTTAGTAATACTCCCTGTTCGAAAACAGTAATTATGATTAACGTTACCACCAAATGCGTTCATTTGACCAAAAGCAGCCTTATAGGTACTGTCTTTTTTTGGGTTATTTAAATACAATATGCAATTATGAATAGGAACTGATCCTCTATTCCTAATAAGGAGCTTCATTAATTCTTCAATTGGTTTCATGTTTCGGTTATTATATATAATCAAAGGCTGAGGCAAAAATTGGACTTGATTTTACATTTGAAATTTCAGTTTCATTCATATTTTTAAAAGAGGCCATTACTTCAACATCAGAATCTTTAATAAAAGAATGAATCATTCCTAAGTTCCCATTTTTCATTATTTTCTTTCTAACGGGACAATTTCTTCCCATCCAGAACATAGAAGATTTTAATTTTTCTCGAGCCAGCAATCCTTCAAATAATGAATATAGTTTATGTGCATAACCAGGCTTAAAATAAATTCCCTCAAAAGCTAAAAATTCAAATTGTTTTGGATTGAATAATTTATTTAGAATGGGTATAAGAGGAATTACATTCATTATTATTTTCCCACTAAGTCCCTTCATATTATTAATAACCCAATGTACCCGGTGATATTGGCATCCAGCTACAATCTGATTATTTTCTCGAATTACAAAATAATTATCATTAAGAAATAAAGCGTTAAACTGAACCAAAGCATGTTGATCATATAGTTTTTTTAACAATGTAATTACTTCTTCTTTTTCGTTTTTTAAGGTTATTTGTGTGATATTATTATTAAATCTAGGAAAAAACCTGCTAAATCCTAAAGTTTTAATAGTTCCTATAGGTATATATCCTGCACTTTCACAAACATGATATGAACTTTTATTTTCTTTTTCAACACACGCAAAGAAGATCGTTTTTTCTTTTGCTTGTTCATGAAGTAATTGCATCACTTTTATAGTTAACTTTTTGACAATTCCCTTTCCTCTTATTTCTTTTGATGAAGCAAAGTATCTAAAATAGTTGCAATGAAATTGCTGACCATTAACGGCCACAGGTGTAATTGAAAAAATTCCTGTTGCTCTTATCTCCTCTCTTTCAAAAAGCCCAATGAATATTGGATTGTATAACAATTTAATATGTTCTTCTGTGTTTCTATGTTCATACAGAGCTCCTTCATTTCCCCATGCAATATTGTCTAAAAAGGTTATTACCTCTTCAGGGATCCCATGGTATTTTTGAATGGAATAATCGCCTTCATTAAATAAGATTTCTTTTTTCATAATTTGCTTATCTATTAGTTTTTATTATTCCACTTTCTATTAGTTGTATACAGCTAAGTTTGATTTTTTTCTCCAAGGAAGCAATTATCTCTTCATTATGAGCAAGAGAAAGAAAACAGTTTCTGCCTTCCCAAATATAAACACCATTTAAAAGTAGTTGGCTATAGATTTTCTTATATCTTCCAGGGGTATAGAATCTAAATAAGGACCCAAAATTAACAATTGATATTTTAAAACTATTCTCTTTGAAAAATGCATTCATTCGATCACAAAAATTTGTAGTAACACTATTAAGTTGATAAAGCAATTTTCCATTCGATGAATTGAGTATTTCTAGAGTTTTTAATGAAGTAGCCATGGCTAATGGGTGATGACAAAATGTTCCTGCTACAAAAGTTGATTTTACCATAGGAAATGAATCATCACCATATTGCCAAAACCCTCCGTCCAAAGCATCGAGAAATTTTGATTTTCCAGCTACTATACCTATAGGCAATCCTCCACCAATTACTTTTCCATAAGTAACAATATCTGCACGAATATTAAAATACTCTTGACAACCTCCTAAATCTATTCTAAAACCTGTAATAACTTCATCAAAAATAAGAGCGATATTATTTTCTTCAGTAACAAGCCGTAATTCCTCTAAATAAGATAAGGGTTGAAGACCAGGGTTTCTACTCTGAACAGGTTCAGTAAGTACAGCCGCAATTGTATCTTTATTTTTTTTAATAAAAGTTAGTGATTCTTCTGAACCATATTCAAAAAGATATGATTCATTTAAAATAGATTGTGTAACACCTGGAATAGATTCTTTTGCAATATTTGTTTCAGAGTTTTTCTTTAAAGTAAGTAATGAATCAAATGTTCCATGATAGGAGCCTTTAAAAAAAATGATCTTTTTCTTTTTTGTAACTGCTTTAGCAATTCTTAAAGCAACCATAATGGCCTCTGTTCCAGAATTAAAAAAAGCAACTCTTTCAGTTTTTGTAGCAGTAGCAATCTTTTTAGCTAGTTTTCCTGCTAAAGGTGATATTGGACCTACAGACCAACTTTTAGTAAGTTGCAACTCAATTTCTTTTCGAAGAGGATTGTAATTATGACCGAAAAGAATACAACCAAACCCCATAGTGAGATCAATATATTCATTATTATCAATGTCATATACAAAAGCACCATCTGATTTATCACACACCAGTGTATAAATAAGTTCTTTTGTTTTAAGATTAAAACCTGCAACATTCCTGTTCAATGCAAAATATCGTCTATAATCCTGAGTATGTTTTTTTGAAAGAGTATTTTTTTGATATAATTTTTTCATGCAACAAAAATAAATAATGACAATTTACTTACTATGCACGGCATAGTAAGTAAAAAAGTTCGAACTTAGGACCGAGAGGTCCACCAAA
>ENA-OREB01000656-OREB01000656.1-marine-metagenome-genome-assembly--contig:-NODE-656-length-17220-cov-6.482646_pt1 | contig 17220 bp, 8 predicted proteins | sample MGYA00248625_ERZ508552 | MGnify/ENA primary metagenome ERZ508552 (study PRJEB26219, sample SAMN06267888) | marine metagenome | isolation source: Monterey Bay, California, USA | place: USA:Monterey Bay...
GAATGTCGAGGGCGATATTATAGGTACGCTGGTGGTGAGCAAATTCACAAACTCACCGCTTGCGAGCGCTGACTCGGGAGTAAGCTAGTTGGTGAGTAGGATGGATAGAACCACGCCGCTTGCTGCTGCTTGAGGGTCACGATGGATGTTCATCTAATGTGGCACAGCCCGATGCGGTGTCATGTGCTCGACACCGTAGGGCACGACCAAGGTCTTAGCGTTAATTGGGCTGGCTAAGTCGCTAGAAAAGCGTAACAGACAAGAACGCCTGCCAAAAAACCGATTGGCCCCAGAGCGGTGATGCCTAGCCTCGAGGCTAACCAACCGTCCATCTTTAGTTGGAGGAACAAAAATTTGTCGAGGCCAATCTTATCGTCAGCGTTAAGATATGCTTGAAGACTGTTATTGCTCATGATCATTTACCTCTTGATTGGTGGTTTAAAGGCTTGTTTATAAGAATCGACCTGCTTTGAAGGATGTTCCCGTGCGGCGATGTTGCTAGGCGAGTCAGGGCACAAGACCTTAGGCTAGGCCTTTAAGTAGATCGTCAAACGCTGATGCTCCCTAATCACAGATAATCATTGAGGGATGAAGAATCTCCAACAACTTATCGCTGCTGGAGACTCGGTTGCATCGCTACAAAGGGTAGAAGGTCATTTCTACTGTTTCTTTCTTCAGATCAATTAACGTTTCGCAATAGTTGAGTTCTCCGTCAGATACATCATCTAAAGAATAAAACTGCATGGTCGTTCCGTCTCTTCTGAAAACGCCTTGTCGAGAGCCGCCTTCTCTTACGCCTTCGTCATTAAAACCGACGCCATTACCGTGAAAAGATCCTTGATTAGGCACTGCCGGATTAATAGTAACATTATAAGTTAGAAAGACTTTGCCGTATCTTCCAGCTTCCGCAGAAACATTAATGACGCCGCCCTGGTCAGACAGTGTAATGGACGTAATTTTTCCTGATAACGAAAAAGATTCTCCTTTGGGGTTGTGCGCAAGAACTGGCATTGAAACAAATATAAAGGTGAGTAACGTGATGATTAATTTAGCTGACTTCATAATTTCCTCGGGTAGGTTGGCTAGGAAGATCAGTATGGCGACAAATAGCTGCTTGGCAAATAATAGTTCGATTCTGGTCGCAACAAGCCTATTCTTGGGTGCCCGCTCAGTCGCGAGATAGTAAGCATCTAGCATTTTTCTGACACCATGTGCTTGCTATACCTCATATTGGTGATGTCGCCAGAACCAGCCAATGCTCGCCTACTGCGACATACTTAGTCCTAATTCACAGTCCTAATTTATAGCCCAATTTCGAACTATTGTTGACGATCAATGCCGTGCGCCTTAAATTTTGAGCTCATTCAACGGAGATAAGCACATGCAATCGACACTGAATCAACTCTTAACATTTATTCCCCTCGCGTTCTGGTTTAGCTACAGCACTGCTGATGGTCACGGCGAAGCGGACAGCAATGCCTATGTCCTGCACTCGGAATACGAGATCGCCACCGGTCAAGACCCGGCGACGCTGTCTGCTGAATTGGTTGAATATCAAAAAAACCAGGAGGCCTACGGCTTCAATAACTGCGGTGTTTACCAACATCAGTTTGGCACCCAACGCGGCTTTTATACTTTTTGTTACTTCAATGACTTTGATCAACTGGACGCTATTTTGAAGAAGTCAGCCGCCTCTGCTGCTGGCCCACAAAGTTTCGCGGATCATTCCGATAATATTTTAGAAGTACAACAGCGCAATCTAACGATTTCGCCAGAGTACATTGCCTACATGCGCTGGGATTTCGATGCATCGTTAACCCTTGCCGAACGCCAACAACGCGCAGACAAACTTTTTGATATGTTTAACACTGGCTTTGGTGGTTGCAACCTTTATCATCATGCTTGGGGCGGTGAAATGGCCCATTACATGGCCTGCGGATACACGGACTATTCAGACTTTGGCAAGAAATTCAACGCGGTGAATACAGTATTGGCCGAACGATTTATGGACGCCAAGCTAGATATTCGAACGCATTCTGACGAACTACTGATTCGGGTGATGGAATAACGCATAATCAGGTTAAGTTTACTGTTAGCGAGATGCTATTCTTCGCTAAAGTTCTAAATATCTGATAAGTAATAATTTTTGCTGGCTAGAGGTGTATACAGCGTGAAGCGGCTGTATTGGTTCGTGGAGGCCATGAAAGGACCAATGAAAGGACCAATGAAGGGAATGCATCGTAAAATCCGCTGCAATTTGTGGCGAATGCTTTCTTTGTTGTCGATTATTTGCATCCACAGTCCACTGTCGGCAGAAGAAGCCAATAACCGTGACCTGTTTGATGGCTTGTTGGGCGCTGCAGCAAGTTATCAACTCGAGGGATACAGCAAAAAAGCGCTCCCGCTGTTGTTTAAAGCCCAACAAATTTCAAGGTTTCTGACAACTGACGAACAAGTGCAAGGTCATCTTTTATTGGGCCGCCTTTATTTCGAAATTGGTGAATACCCGCTTAGCGCCCAACAATTGGATAAAGTAGCTAAACTGTCTTCAGACCCTTATGTACGTGCCGAGGCGTTGAATACTGTCGGCGCAATCCACAGTACGCTTAATACGCCCAGCGAAGCCGAAAAAGCGTTCGCCGAAGCGATGAAATTCGCTGCCGAAGCTAAAAGCAGTCAGCTGCAACTGACCATTCAAACTAACGAGCTCAGGCACCAACTGGCCTACGGGAATCAGTCTATTGCGCGTATGCGATTAGCGCCTAGCTGGCAGACCCTACAAAACCAGCGTGCCAGCGCGAACACGACAGAATTGAATATTTCATTGGCGATCTTATATCACCAGAGTGTTCTCAATGCGAAGGCTAAACCGATATGGCGCGCGCGCGCAATTCAGTTATTAGAAGAAGCTATCAGTACTTCAGAGTCACTTGGCAATAACTTGCTACTAGGTTATGCACTCGGTTACAAAGGGCGAGTCCTCAGTGAGTCATCAAACAGTGAGGAGGATCTGGCGACTGCGCTTGCCTTGTCAGAACGAGCAGCGTTCCTAGCCAGTGCTAGTCAGGCATATGAAAGCGCCTATTTATGGCAGTGGCAGGCTGCCAGAATCTATAACAAGCAAGCGCAAGTGACTGAAGCGATAAAAAGTTACAACGATGCCATTCTTACTCTTGAAAACGTGCGCCAAGAATTGATCACCGGTTCGCCCTTTACCTTTCATCAAAAAGTCCAACCGCTCTTTACAGAGCTTTCTGACCTGCTGCTCACGACAGCGAGAACCGCAGGTGGGGCTGAAAAACAGTCATATTTGAAAAATGTTCAGAACATTCTGGAGCAAGCAAAGTCTGCCGAGTTGCAAGACTACTTCCAAAACGACTGCGTGATCCCTGATGAGTCAGTCAATCTCGACCAGATTGAAGCGGCGACAGCCGTCATTTATCCCGTCATCCTGCCGGACCGAGTCGAAGTTTTGGTGAACGTAAGAGATCAGGTTCATCAATTCGTCTCTCGCATTGAGGCCGGTGACTTGAAAGATCTTGTTAATGAATTTAGAGATCAGCTACAGGTAGACTTTGGCGATGAGGAATACTTGGAGATCGGAGAGGAACTCTACGATCTTCTTTTTGCTCAAGTCGAAGACCTATTTAGCGAAAATAAAATCAATACACTTTTAGTCATTCCGGACGGCGTACTTAGAACAATACCAATGGCAGCTGTTTATGATGGCGAAGCGTTCATGGTGCAACGCTTCGCTATCGCTACCACGCCAGGTATAAGCCTTACGCTGCCTAAACCCCTTAACGTCGAGAATTCGAATTTTTTCGCGGGGGGGATCTCAGAAGCCGTACAAGGTTACGTCGGGTTGCCAGGGGTGCCACGAGAATTACAGAATCTCGAGGCAACTTATGGCGCTTCTGTTTTGCGAGATACTAACTTCAAGCGGGATGACCTCAAAGAACAACTCACATCCGCGGATTATTCCATTGTACATATTGCCACGCACGGACACTTCGATTCGAACCCACAAGAGTCTTATTTGCTGACCTATGACGATAAGTTAACAATGGATTTGCTCGAAGAAAGTATCGGAAATAGGAAGAATGTCGGTGAGCCCTTAGAATTGCTGGTACTCAGCGCGTGTGAAACAGCGGCTGGAGATAGTCGAGCAGCTCTAGGTTTGGCCGGTGTTGCCTTAAAAGCAGGCGCAAGGAGTGCCGTCGCAACATTATGGCAAATTAGCGATGCAGCAACGGTCGAAATCATCGATACTTTCTACGAATATACGGCCAAGGAAGGCGTGACTAAAGCGAGAGCCATGCAGCTCGCGCAAATCAGATTGATTGAACAACCTAGGTTTCAACACCCTACGGACTGGGCGCCATTTCTGATGATAGGCAACTGGCTATGAATAAAGCCTTCAAGTGTGGTGTTTGCCTGTTGACATTGTGGATGGGAACCACACCAATATTTGCTGATGAATTAGAATATTACATTGTGTTGGGTAGTTTCGATTCGGAATCAGCAGCAAAAACATACGCAACCAATGTTAATCGGAGCATTCCTTGCAATATTGTCCCAACAAATGTAGACGGGCGCAAATTGTACCGAGTCCAGGTTGGTTCCGCTTTAAGTTATGCGGAGGCACAGATCAAAAGACAGGCGATAAACAACCAAGGCTATGCTTCAGCATGGATCCATCAACGCTTAGTCGAGGATGTTACGCAGCCCCTTGCACTTCCTGTATCAGAATCTCCACAGCCATCTCTTGCCGAAGTTAGAAAAACCGAACGCAAAATAAGCCATATGAGGCATGTGATCATTGGCGAGCTGGGTCTGGACTCACCAATCCTTAATGACGAAATTGACGACCTTGCTGACGATTACCTAGAACGAAAAATTCAGGTTTCAGAATTGCTGAAATTGAAGGAGTCTATCAATCAGCTATTTGCGGTTAAGGGTTATATCAATACAGGCGTGGTCATTCCGGACCAAAAAATAAGTGAAGGCAAAATTCACTTCAAACTTATTGAAGGTGAAATTTCGAATCTTGACGTCGAAAGCGAACTTAATGACAGTTATATTAAGGGGCGAATAAGCATTACTGAGCCATTTAACCTAATGGCTCTGCAAGAATCTTTGAAGCTGCTTGAGAAAGACCCGTTTGTAAAACGGATTGATGCAAACATAACCCCCGGTAAAGTCCCAGGCCAAGCGGACTTGACCCTAGCCGTGGATACTCATCCAAAGTTTAATCTTGGTTTATATGTCGCTAATGATCGGTCGCCGTCCATAGGCCCTTATAATGTGGCAGTTAGCTTTAAAACTGAGAACTTAACCGGGTGGGGCGAGACCCTGAAGCTAAAAACCTCCGCTACTGAGGGTTTAGATTCGCATGATGCCCGCTTCAGCATTCCGTTTAATCGCCATGACCATCGTATCTCGCTTTCATATTCTTTAAGTGATTCTGCGGTTATTGAAGAGCCCTTTAATGAAATTGGCGTAAAAAGCGCCACCGAATCTTTCGGTCTTAACTTCGATTTTCCAATCAAAAAAACGCTACGTTCTAGTGTGGACTTGCAGCTTACATTCGAATCTAGGAAGAATGATACAAGCTTACTGGGTATACCCTTTTCTTTCTCTGAAGGCGCTGTGAATGGAGAAAGCAAGGTGTCACCAGTACGTTTGGCACTCCTTTACAGTAAAACGGGTGTCAGCCAGGCGGTTGCAGCCCGGCTGGCAATTTCTAAAGGCACCAAAGCCTTTGGCGCGACAGAAAACAATAATCAGGCAGACGGTGACTTCACCAGCTATCTAGCGCAGGCGCAGTTTTCCAGACAATTTAGTGAGCAGTTTTATGTCACCACGAAATTGCTGGCCCAGTACGCCACCTCCACTTTGTTATCGATTGAGAAGTTTTCATTAGGTGGTATCAGCACTGTTAGAGGGTACAGAGAAAATCAAATCGTTAGAGATAACGCTTACCTTGCCACTGTTGAAGCGCGTTTTCGACCAGACACGGAACAAGCCATGGAATTCATCGGTTTTTTCGACTGGGGAAGCGGTAAAAATCATGACGATGCCATCGCACAGGGCAAAGATACAATCTATAGCGCGGGTGTTGGCATTTCGTACCAAGGTCTCAAAGGCTTAACCGCTGATGTTTTTTATGCGCACGCGTTTAAAGATTTTAAAGTAACCGAAAAAGACCTGCAGGATGAAGGGTTTCATTTCAGGCTGAGATATAACTATGCATTCTAAACCGAGAAACATTAGCGCGCTGTTGATATTGGTTTCGGCATCAGTTAATGCGGAAGTTACCATAGATGGTTCGTTAGGCGGTGCAGCTTTCGATGCTGTGATTTCTGGCAATGGCTTTACTTATGACATCCAAGATACCTACGGGCAATCGGTTGGAACCAACCTTTTTCATAGTTTTGATAAATTTAACATCGGCATCGATGAGCACGCGAATTTTTCCGGCACCAATACCATCGCCAATATTATTGCCAGAGTGACGGGAGGTGAATCATCAATTGCAGGCCGAATTACCTCAAGTATTGATGGTTCTTCTCTCTATATGGTCAATTCAGCGGGTTTTATATTCACCAATGGTACCGTGGTCGATGTGGATGGGAGTTTTACTGTTTCAACAGCAGATTATTTCGAATTTTCAGATGGGGTACGGTTTTACTCCAACCTCTCAGATACATCAACGTTGTCAATGACGGAGATATCCGGGTTCGGTTTTCTTGGCGATGGCAGCGGCATAATTGCTATCGATAGCAGCCGGACCGTATCGAGTGAAGAAAAGCCTGCTAGCCAAAACCTCTATGTGAATTCTGATGCTATTTTGATCGATGACGTTGATCTTCAGGCGAGGGATATTGACATTCGCATGGGTGATGCTGCCTTCGGTGAAATTGGCATCTTTGATTCGTTATTAGAGTCCGTTGAAGGAGGCGTCTTTTTTCAGGGTGGAAATATCTATTCAGTCGAATCGGTTATCACCGCGACTGGACAAGGCAGTGAAGTCAGTGTGATGGCAACTTCAATCACGTTGGAAGGCGGTGCCAAAGAGAGTGTGATCCAATCAGGGAGCTTGACGTCAAGCGGCGGAAAGATAGATCTACGAGCGCAAAATATATCGCTCGAAAATAATGCCAAATTAATTTCCTCCTCGGGCGGTGGTAGAGATGGTGGCGATATCACATTAACTGGCAGGACCATCCAAATCGAAAACCAAAGTCGAATTGAACTAGTAGCCGGTGTTAACACGGTAGCTGGCGATCTGGTAATAACAGCCGAGGATATGACGATAGAAGACAATTCAAGCCTCAATACTTCCGGTCGTTTCATCGGTGCGACTGCTGGCGATATCGACATTGAGGCAAGCGGGGAATTTCGCATCGAGAATGACAGCCAGATACTCGCAGAATCAGACAGGACCGGTGCAGGCGGCGAGGTCGAAATATTCGCAGAATCCATCGTGATTCGCGACGACTCTAAAATCAATATAAATGCTTTGGGGCAGGGCGATTCTAAATTCGTAGATTTACAAAGCCAAACAAATATCATTATTGACCAAGGCTCCATAATCAGCGCGAGTAGTCTTGGTGGAGGGGACGGCGGTCTCGTACAGATACGTGGTCAAGATATTTTATTAGATGATATGTCTATTCAAGCATCCGCTAACGGCGAAGGCATGGGAGGCGACATCGTCATTGACGCAAACACTGTTCAAATTACAAATAACACAACAATCAATGTTTCCTCTTTTTCAACTGCGGAAACCGCAGGTAGCGCAGGCTTTGTCGAGATAACAGGTGATGATATTACATTAGATGACAATGCCTCGTTTGCGCTTGCAAGTTTCGGTGGCGGCGTTGGTGGTGAAATGCGCGTCGTTGGGTCGACGATCAACGTCGACGGGGTGCGTATTGAGGCAGAGGCAAAGAGTTCTGGTGTTGGTGGTGACGTTGAATTTGCCGCAGGTTCGATCAACCTATCAAATACCAGGATTGATGCAAGTGTCCGAGGTAGCGGGCTGGGCGGGTTTATTCGTCTGGCCGGTGGTGCAATTGAATTGGCGGACACTAGCATCAACATCAGTGCCTTTGGCCCAGGTACCGCAGGAGACTTTTTTGCGACAGGAGATTCTTTCACGATGACAGGGTCTGCGACATCTTCCGGTATTTTTGGTGATACCCGCGGTGATGGATTCGGTGCCGACATTTTTCTAAGCACAGACACTGTTTCGCTCGATGGCGTCGCAATTACTTCAGGCACGTTCGGAAACGGGCAGGGTGGAATTATAGCAATCGATGCTTTGACCGCTATTACGTTGAATGATGCACTGTTGACTTCTGAATCTGAGGGCGCAGGCTTGGGCGGTGACATTGATTTTCGAACCAGCAACTTTACGATGTCAGGTAATACCAGTGTCAATGTCTCATCGACTGGCTCTGGTAACGCAGGTAGAATAAGCGTCATACCCACTGAAAATTCGACACTGACTATGGCCGTTAGTGATACGTCGAATTTCGCGCTCTCTGCCAGAGGAGACGGCTTGGCTGGTGAGTTTATAGCGATTGCAAACGATGTAACTTTCTCAGACTCGTCAGGTATACAAGCATCAGTTCAGGGTGCCGCTGACGGTGACCTTGTTTCTTTCAATACAACAAATCTTGTCATCGAAGATAGCGCCACGTTAACGTCTGACACGCGGGGCTCTGGGTTAGGTGGTGTTATTGATATCAATACCACAACATTGGTTTTGTCAGACGCAGCAAGTATAAACGCCGAAGCCTTGGGTTCTGGTGACGGCGGGCTTGTGAATATCAATGCGACGACGGTAACAATTGACGGCGGAATCATTAATACCAGTTCTCAGCCCCAGTTAGATGGCTCGCCAGCAACAGGCACAGCCGGTGTGCTGGACATTATCACCACTGACCTGACCTTAACAAACGGAGCAGAACTTAGGAGTGATGCGCTTTCAGAAGGAGATGGGGGAGATATTACGATCGAGGCAACCACGCTGACGCTTAGTGGTGAAAAAACCTCGATCACCGCACAAGCGGTAGGTACCGGAGATGGTGGTTTTCTTAAAATTGATGCAAAAGATATTTATTTGTCCGACCAAGCCAGTATTAAGAGTGACACGCTTAACTCGGGCGACGGTGGCGCTGTTGAAATTACTAGTATCAACAGCCTCAGTGTTGATGGCCCTCTAACGAGAATAAGTGCTCAGGCTCAAGGGTCCGGTGATGGTGGCCAAATACTCATCAGCACAGACAGCTTCCTGTTGACAAATCAAGCGAGCCTGCAGGCAGAAGCTTTTTCGACGGGAGAAGGCGGGCTTATCTTAATTAATGCAACCACGGTGCTCGTTGATAATGGCACTATCAATACGAATTCTGAGTCCACTAGCGGAGGCCCAGCTGCGACGGGCGATTCAGGCTCTCTCGATATTCAGGCGACTGACGTCACATTGAGAAATGGTGCTGAGTTAAGAAGCGATTCTTTGTCTGAAGGCGACGGCGGTGACATCACCATTGCGACCAGCAATCTCAGCCTTAGTGGGCGAAATACCTCTATCTCTGCTCAAGCTGCTGGTGCCGGCGATGGCGGGTTTATTCAAGTTGACGCGCGAGATATTTCACTCACCGATAACGCCAGCATTAAAAGTGATTCCTCCTTGTCGGGTGAAGGTGGATATATTCAGATCACTGGTGAGAACAAAGTAAGCCTTGCGGGTAATGGCACACGTATTAGCGCGCAAGCCGGTGGTTCAGGCGTTGGTGGACAAATACTCATAACCACAGAAAGTTTTACGTTAACTGACAAAGCGAGTCTAGTGGCCGAAGCCTTCGCATCGGGCGAGGGCGGTTTGATTTTAATCGATGCAGCGACGGTGCTGATTGACGATAGCACCGTGAATACGAATTCTTTAGCTGCGCCTGGTTCGCCGCCGGCGACCGGTAACTCGGGCGCGCTTGGTATTCGCGCCACAGAAGTCACGTTAAATAATGGTGCGCAACTGAGAAGTGACTCCCTGTCTGAGGGTCACGGTGGCGATATTAAAATCGAAACCAATGAGCTTAGCCTCAACGGGGAAAATACTTCGATTACTGCGCAAACAACGGGTACTGGGGAAGGCGGGTTTATTCAAGTCGATGCCAGAGAGGTTGCGTTAACAGATCGTGCAAGCATTAAGACTGACTCTTTGCGTTCAGGTGAGGGCGGTTTTATCGCCATCAACAGTACCCAGAGCGTGAGTGTTGAAGGTGCTGGCACAAGCATCAGTGCCAAGGCGGGTGGATCGGGTATCGGTGGGGCCATACTCATCACTACTGACAGCTTTTCGCTGACAAACGAAGCGAGCCTTGATGCCGAAGCGTTTTCCTCTGGCGATGGAGGACTTATTCTCATCGATGCACCGACCGTGCTTGTAGACAACAGTATCATCAACACGAACTCACAAGCGACGCCTGGAAACTCACCCGCCACAGGAAGTGCAGGCGCACTTGGTATCAGCGCAACAAATATCACGTTAAGGAATGATGCTGAGCTCCGAAGTGATACTTTATCCGAAGGCTTGGGTGGCAATATAGAACTTGAAGCAACCACATTAACCATGACCGGGCAGGGTACTGCCATCACAGCGCAAACTGCGGGTACAAAAGATGGCGGCTTTATTGAAATAAACGCCACAAGTCTTGCGCTCTCTGATAGCGCAAGTATCAAGAGTGACTCACTTGCACTAGGTGATGGCGGCCAAATTGATATCAATGTAAATACTGTCACGCTGGATGGAAACAGAACCTCGATTACTGCGCAAGCTGCTGGTAGCGGGGATGGTGGCGCGATCTATATCACTTCGGACTCTCTTACCTTAACAGATCAGGCCAGCTTGAATGCAGAAGCTTTATCATCGGGTGATGGCGGTCTGGTTTTCATCACCAGTCCTACAGTTTTGCTTGACGGTGCGTTTATAAATACTAATTCTCAGACTAGGCCGACGGGTCCACTAACAACAGGCACTAGTGGCTCAGTCGATATATTAGCTGATGTGATAACGCTGGCAAATGGTGCATCAATACGAAGCGATGCTTTCTCTGCGGGCGATGGTGGTGACATTAATCTAGAAGCTAATCAAATATCATTGGCAGGTACGCGAACTTCGTCTGAGGGGCGAGTAATTAACACATCGGTAACTGCTGAAACCAACGGTACTGGGGATGGCGGTACTATTCGCCTCCGAAGTCCGATCATCACGCTATCGGAAAAGGCGTTGATTAATGTTTCTGCCATAGCGGGTACAGGAGACGCGGGAACACTCGAGGTCTTGGTCGATAATCTGACGCTAGATGACGCGACGATTTTTGGGTCAACAGGAGGAGAAGGCGACGGCGGGAGCATTTTGGTTAATGATCCTGATGTCCTTGCTAATCCTAATATAGGCACGAGCATTCAGCTCGTCAATGGCTCCGTCATTTCAGTCTCTGCCTTCAGCGACGCTAGGCCTGGCAGTATTGTACTGGATGCTACAGATGTGCTTATCACCGATGTCAGTCGCGTCGAATCTGATACGCGCGGTGCATTAAGAGCCGCGCGAGACACTGGGATTAGCATCGACGGCGAGCGACTGGAACTCTCAGGCAACTCTACTATTTCGTCATCTTCTACAGGCGCGGCGGACGCAGGCAATATTTCAATTACGCTAGGCGACCGGCTCGACATTGTCGGTAGCGCTGTAAATACTACGTCCGCCATGGCTGGCGGTGGTATTATTTTTATCGACACCAAAGACACCATATTCATCGACAATGGCATAGTGTCTGCCACGGCAAGTGGTGAGATTCTTGAAAGCGGTGGCGGTGACGTATTTATCGATCCGAGGATTTTTACAATCCGCCAGAGTCAAATTGTGGCTCAAGCTAATGCCGGGAATGGCGGCAACATTGACCTAGTAGCCACAAACTTTGTTGTTGACACCGAGACGCTTATCTCGGCATCTTCTAAAAAGGGTATCGACGGAACAGTGCAAATCGAATCTCCCAACCAGTCAGTAAACCCATCAAGCATGATACTGACCACAGGGTTTCAGGATCTGCCCGACTTTGTAAGTAACAACTGCGACAACCCTAACGAAAATGATCGAAGTTATCTTGTCGTCGAAAATCTGAATCCGATACGTAGAGATCCGAATGACTTTTTACCCGTCTTCGAGGAAACGACGGCCAATGTCGCGGTCTCTCTTCAGTCGCGAGATTGGCCGCTAGCAATATGGCGCCGGGGATGTTGAACGGTGATCAGCAAGCACCCTCTCTTACTGCGAATATAGAGGGTCAGCGATACAGTCATTTTCGTTCGAAGACTCGAAAGAGAGAAAGATAGGTTTATTATCTCAATGGCTGAGATTTTTTTTTGTGGTAAAAGTCAGACTTGTCTATTTTAAAAAAATATCGGTTATACTTTTATTGAATTAATTAGACGAGCTACCCAACACCTGAAAACTGAACTCGACACACATATTCGCTCTGAGATTTGTGACAGCCTGCTTAAAGGGCTTGCTATCTTAGTTGCTCCCATTTTCTTTTTTTCGGTCTATCGCTTTCAAATAAATGGCTGGCAAAGTATCGGGTACCTATATGTGATTTCCAGCTCTACTATCCTCCTCACATTTTTTTTTCGAGCACAACTCGGCTTGCATATACGCGCATCGGTTTGTGTTGGTGTTATCAGTATAGTGGGCATCGCTGGTATTTTTTCTTTCGGCGTTACAGCTTCCTCAGGTGCCTATATTCCTTTCGCATCAGTGTTCGCAGCACTCATATACGGTCAAAGAAACGGTATCCTCCTCCTTCTCCTCTTAACGCTGCTAACGGCGAGCATAGAGGCGCTGTATCTCAGCGGATATATAGAGACTTTTCCCGAGGAGGTTTATGGAAAATGGCTAAGTCCTACAGAGTGGGTTTTGCGCCTGGGGAGCTGGTTTATGCTCGCGCTCGCGACTATCCTCGCGATTGGATTGATTACCCGAGATTCGGCGGTGATGGTGCAATCGCTATCTGAAAAATCACAGGCTCTAGAGAGTTCACAGCAATCGCTTCAAGGATTACTTGATAACATCGTCGACATTGTCTACCGAACCGATCTAGAAGGAATATTTGTCGAAATCTCCGCTTCAGTCCACGATTTGCTGGGTTTTTACCCAGAAGAGTTGATGGGGAAAGCAATCTCCGAACTTTACGTTGACGCCAAAGATAGAACAAAGCTCTTGGAGCTTCTTGAAGCAAACGATGGCAAAGTGATTAACTTTATCGCGCTCGTTCACAATAAAGACAGCGTGCAACAAACGCTCTCCATCAACCTAAAATATTGGAGGTCCGTCGAGGGAGAAGTATTAGGTGTCGAAGGCGTTGCGAGAAACGTTACCGAACAGAAAGTCACAGAGCAAGCACTACTGCGCGCTCAAAAAGTAGAGGCCGTGGGTCAGCTGACAGCTGGGATTGCACATGACTTTAACAACATCCTCGCAATCGTCATGGGCAATGCGGAGATGTTGCTATCCAGTGATGGTGTAAAAGAGGTAGATAGAGATGCTGTCACAGAAATTCTAAAATCAACGGATCAAGGTGCGGGACTAACGAAACGTCTGCTTGCCTACTCTCGCCCCGATACAATGTCTCCGATGGTGACCGACCTAAACAAGAGCGTTGTCGGGCTGGAAGGGATGCTTCGGAGTGCACTGGGCGCCAACATCGATTTGACCTTCGACCTTAAGCACGAGGGTACGCTTGCATTGATTGACGAAAACCAACTAGAAACTACCTTATTAAATCTCATTATAAACGCGCGGGATGCAATGCCCGAGGGCGGCAAAATCAGTATTTCTAGCGATGTTAATTTGTCGGGTGCTGATATCGACAAAGCGTTAATCGAAATGAGCGAGACAAAATTTGTAGGTATCTGGGTGAACGACACGGGTTCTGGTATGAAGCCGGAGGTTGCTGAAAAGATAAGAGAACCTTTTTACACTTCAAAGCCGATTGGCATCGGGAATGGGCTTGGGCTTAGCATGGTTGATCGTTTTGTACATGAGTCATCAGGTCATCTGATTATTGAGACAGAATTTGGCAAAGGTACTTCCGTAGGGCTGTTTTTCCCTCAGGTCTATGCCGAAGTGCCTGCCTCGCTAATAAAGGAAGAGGCGCCAAATAGAGACCCTGTAGGCGCTATTAAAGTGCTAATCATAGATGATTCACCCAGGTTGCTTTCCCTCGTGGGTCGGATGCTGAGATCGAGGGGGTACCAAGTTTTGGGCGCGGAGGACGGCCCTTCAGCCTTGCAAGTGGCTTCCGAAGAACCCGAGCTCGCTCTAATTATTAGCGATATTATGCTGTCAGGATCAATGAGCGGTTGGGATATATTCCGCGCTCTCAGCGAATCCCGAGAAAATTTGAAGTTTCTAATGATGACTGGTTATTCAGCAGAAGAGCAAGATGGACTTGAGGTTCCCATTTTGCATAAACCCTTTAAGCAAGAAGAGCTCTTGGCTCAGGTTGATAACCTTTTATCTTGAGCAAGGGTGAGGGGCTGTAGTTGGCACAGCCTTGCTAGTTGGGACCCCTTGGCGGATGAGTGATCAAAAGCAGCCCTCAGCCTTTGGTAATTAGCTGGTCCAGCTTCTCCAGAAGCTGATCACGCGACACGGGTTTGGCCAAAAAGTCGTTCATGCCTGCTTCAGTACACTGCTCCCTGATCTCCTTCTGCACATGCGCCGTCAGGGCAATAACCAGAGTATCTTGATTTTCTCCTGCGCTGCTGCGTAAACGCCGGGTTGCTTCCAATCCGTCCATCTCTGGCATGGATATGTCCATCAAGATGGCGTCATATGGCGTTGTCTCTGCCAGCTTTAACGCTTCAACGCCATTGGAGGCGCTGTCAACGGTGTGGCCTGCTATTTCCAAGTATGCTTGAAGAATATAGCTATTGGTCTCGGAGTCTTCCGCTAACAGCACACGATAGGCTTTATCAGGAATCGACTCACTGGCAGGGACGGCTGCACTAGGTGCTGCGCCACCGGATGGAGATTCGATAGAATCGCGGCTATCAAAGTCGAGGTCAAACCAGAATGAGGTGCCTTTACCCTGACTGCTCTGGTAGTCGATCTCTCCACCCATGGCCTGCGCTAGGTGTCGGCAGATTGCCAAGCCGAGACCGGAGCCCTGGTGTTTGCGGCCAAGGCTTGAATCAATTTGGGTAAACGCCTCGAACAGATCATCGCTTCTGTCTTTTGGAATGCCGATTCCCGTGTCCGTTACGGTGAATCGGTAAGTGCTACCTCGTCCGAGTTTTTCTAGCGTTGCGGTAATGGTGCCTTGTTCAGTAAATTTAAGCGCGTTGCCCACAAGATTGTAAAGAATTTGGTGAACTTTGCCCGCGTCACCATAAAGCCAACGTGCGACATTGGGGCCTATGTTCACTTCGAGGTGCAAGCCGGCTTCCTTGGCATTGTGCTCGAATACGATAGCCACTTCTTCTAACAGGCTGGTCGAATTAAACCAGGCGGGCTCTATCTCAAGCGCCCCGGCTCTCATGCGCTCTATATCAAGCACATCATCAATCACATGTCGCAGCCATTTGCCGGAAGTTTTGGATATGTTGATATATTTCAGCTGCTGCTCGGTCAGCTCTGTGTTCTGAAGAAGCTCAATGGAACCGAGCGTTGCGTTCAGCGGCGTACGAATCTCGTGACTCATATTCGCTAAGAAAGCGGTTTTTGAGGCTTCCGCTTGCTTCATCTTCTCGTACTGTTCCTGCTGTTTCGCTTCGGCTTCAGCCTGTTGCAATTTGACATGATTAAGGGCAGCGATTATCGGATACGTAAAAAGCGCTAGTGCCGCGAACTGCACTGTCATGTCCGCAAAGGTTATCACTAACTCGAGCCGCAGGGGGAGTTCCAGAAACCAAAAGTAAGATAATCCGACCAAGGTGGCGGTCACCATATTCAGGATCGCATAGCGCGCGCCGAAAAAAAGCCAGCAAAAAGTGGTTGCAATCAGAAAACCGCCACTGCCAAGCCCCCACATGTAGTAGTTAAGCAGGTTGCCCAGTGCAACGGCGTTGAATATCATAATGACAACCGTGGCCTTGATTGCGAAGGAAAAATCACCGAAGTATGTTATCGCCATAATGGGAATAAATGCCAAGTGCAATGCGTAAATAGGTTCCCATCCGGAGATGAAAAACCTGGAAGCACTCCATATGCAAATTGGACTTGCAGCGATCAATAGCAAATATAGAAGCCTATTGACATATAATTCGTAGGGTTTCAAAAAGCTTCCGCCGAAGAAAAAGTGATAAGTGTTCTTTAATAGTGTCGTGAAAAAACCAACAGCATAATATTCCGCAACGCATGATATATTTTTTATTAACCTATAAATGTGAACTGGGTCACAATAAATAGGCGCCTCGCCCAAGCCGCTGTTTTTTCAAAATATAATTTGTATGGCTTTGCGCTGATTATCCTTTGATGCCGATAAGGTATTAGATTGTCTACAACGGTGACGCGCCTCGTGAAACCTGCTTTCGAACGCTCATAGGGCCGGATACTAATTGGCTCGCTACGCAAAAAATGTCGCTTATTCCTTCAAAGGTTGCTTAAGCTGGTGGCCGATATTCTGGCGATGCAGGCCTGTTCCTCCGTCTGCCATTCCTCTTCGTCATTTCTGCTTAATGTGACGAGCGCAGTGGCTGTTTTTGTCCGTATTATGTCGACCAGTGAAAATCCACATATGTCGGACATCGTCCCACAGAAAACGAAAATCGAACCATGCTTGGCTTACTGGGGAAGAGCTATAACAATGGGTTTAAAATCTAAGTGGTATGGAGTTTTTAAATGTCGTTAACGTTAGCAAGTCTTGATGCGATCAATTCAGATTGGGTTGAGCAATGTATGTGGAAGTGTCTTGCTCCCGACGATCGAGGTGTAGAAAGTTACACCTTTCAGCAAATTGGCGAAGGTATTGGGCAGCTTGGATCGTTCGGTATTCTCGAAGTCGAAACGCAAGCGGGAACCAAACGCTCGTTTTTTCTAAAAATCCAAGCGGCAACAAAAGATTTTCATCAATTATGTCTCGACTACCAGTACTACGCGCGAGAAGTTAACTTCTATCAGCATTCTGCCAAAACGGTGGCCTGCCGAACCGC
>ENA-OREB01000662-OREB01000662.1-marine-metagenome-genome-assembly--contig:-NODE-662-length-17124-cov-4.760486_pt1 | contig 17124 bp, 16 predicted proteins | sample MGYA00248625_ERZ508552 | MGnify/ENA primary metagenome ERZ508552 (study PRJEB26219, sample SAMN06267888) | marine metagenome | isolation source: Monterey Bay, California, USA | place: USA:Monterey Bay...
TTTTTTTGTGCATCTTTTAAGTTTCTACAGCTTAGATTTTTTTGCATCATATCTTGGTCTAAACCTGTCATTACAATAGCAATGAAAGCACCAGAGAAGAAGCGTTTCCAAAAATAATTTCCGGCTTTATAATCTTCAAAAAAGAAAGTTTTAGATAACTCACTATCAGAAACATAACTAAATATATTTGAAATATTCATTTCATCGGAAATGGTATAAATACAAACACCAACAGCGATAAGCATAAATAATGTTTGAAGTGTATCAGTCCATACAATAGTTTTAATTCCTCCTTTAAAAGTATATAACCAAATTAATAAAATAGTAATGGTAACAGTAAGCCAAAACGGAATTCCAAACTCATCAAATAATAGTAATTGTAACACATTAGCAACTAAAAACAAACGAAATGCAGCACCAATAGTTCTAGACAATAAAAAAAAAGATGCGCCTGTTTTGTAGGAGTACCTTCCAAACCTATCTTCTAGATAGGTGTATATAGAGGTGAGGTTTAATCGATAATAAAGAGGTAATAAAATTAATCCAATAACAGCATATCCGACAATATAGCCCAGTACCATTTGCATGTAACTCATGCTTTGATCTTCCACCCAACCAGGAACTGAGATAAAGGTTACTCCAGATAGGGAGGCTCCAATCATACCAAAAGCTACTAAATACCAAGGAGATGAATTATTAGCTTTAAAAAATGTATTATTATTTGCTTTTCTACCTGTAATAAATGAAATAAATAGCAATACACTAAAATATCCAGTAATTAAGAGTAATATGTGTAATGGTTTCATTGATATACTAATTCTATTTATGATTACGAATATATGTTTTTTAGATTTTAAAGCGTAGAAAATAAACGAAAGACTGAAAAGATAAATTATACGATTATCTTTTCAATTTTTTATGAATTCGTCATTCATAATTCGTAATTTTACTTTCATGGATTTTTCATCAAAACTTCTTGAAAATGCAGTTAATGAAGTAGCACGTTTACCTGGTATTGGTAAAAGAACTGCGTTACGGTTAGTATTACACTTATTGAAACAACCCGTTGAAAACACTAACTATTTAACAGAATCTCTTAAGGTATTAAGAACAGAAGTAAAAACCTGTGAGAAATGTCATAATATATCTGATACTATATTATGTGAAATTTGTAATAATCCCAAAAGAGACGCTTCTGTTGTTTGCGTTGTTGAAGATATACGAGATGTTATGGCTATTGAGAACACATCTCAATTTAGGGGTTTGTATCATGTTTTGGGGGGTAAAATTTCACCAATTGAAGGAATAGGGCCTCAAAACCTAGAGATAGAAAGTTTAATAGAAAAAGTAAAAAATAATGAAATTAAAGAATTAATTTTTGCTTTGAGTTCAACAATGGAGGGCGATACAACTAATTTTTATATATTTAAACAAATTGAAAAGTTTGGGGTGGCTACCTCAACCATTGCTCGTGGTATATCTGTTGGTGATGAGTTAGAATATGCAGATGAAGTTACATTGGGAAGAAGTATAGTTAATCGAATACCCTTTGAACAAAGCATGAAATTATAAAAAATATTGGTGAGATTTAAACACTAACCTTAGTTTCAAACCCTGTTAATTTTCCCAGTTATTTTTTTTTCGAATGTTCTTGTAAAGTTTAATTCCTAGCATTATTAATAGTCCGAATAAAATAATGCCTACAACTCCCCATACCCAAGAGATGGTACTTTTTAAAACCACCAAGAATACAATAGCAAACAATAAAATAGTAGCTACTTCATTCCATATTCTTAATTTAAAAGAAGTAAATTTTACGATACCCTTTTGTTGTTGAACAAATACTTTATGACATCCAGCATGGTAAAAATATAGGGCTAAAACAAATGACAGTTTAACGTGCATCCATGGCATTAGGAGATATGAGGGTTCTAAATAAAGCATCCAAAAGGCAAATAAACCAGCCAAAATTGCAGATGGCCATGTAATAATATACCAAAGGCGTTTACTCATGATCTTGTATTGAGTTTGTAAAATATCCTTAATTGGATCCTCTTTTTTTTCTGCTTCAGCAAAATAAATAAAAAGTCTAACTATATAAAATAAGCCAGCAAACCAAGTAATTACAAAAATAATGTGAAGTGCTTTAAGGTACGAAATATCCATTTTTATAATTTATGTTCAAGATTCAGAAATAAATAAGCTTGTGTGTTATGAAAACACAACCGTTATTTGTTTTCCCAATTATTTATCCATTTCACCATAACATCTACCCAGTCATCATTGTCATTCATACAAGGAATATGTTTGTAATCTGTTCCTCCGGCTTCTAAAAAATCCTCTTTTCCTTCCATTGCAATTTCTTCCAAGGTTTCTAGGCAATCAGAAACAAAAGCTGGAGTAATTACAGCTACTTTCTTTTTTCCTTGTTTTGGGAATTTTTCTAATTCGAAATCAGTGTATGGTTTCAACCAAGGATCTTTTAATAAACGAGATTGAAAAGAATTACTATAAGTTCCTTCTGTTAGTTTTAAATTTTTTACAATGCCTTTAGTAGTCTCAAAACATTGATGTCTGTAGCATGTATGATGAGCCACAGAGTTGCGTTCGCAACAACTTCCATCTAATTTACAATGATTATTTGTTGGATCTGACTTTCTGATATGTCTTTCAGGAATTCCATGATAGGAAAATAATATGTGATCATACTCAAAATCATTTAGGTGACTTTTTATATTATCGCTCATTGCTTTAATATACTCAGGTTTGTCATAAAAAGTTGGTAAAATATCCATAATTACGTTTGGATACTCTTTTGCTACAATTTGTTCTGCTTTAACAGTAACTGTTTCATAGGAAGACATCGCGTAGTGAGGGTATAACGGAACCAATAAGATTTCATCAACTCCTTGATCTGTAAGTTCTTTAAATCCTTTTTCCATGCTCATAGAGCCGTATCTCATGGCTAAACTAACTGGAATTTCAACCTTTTTGGTAACTTTTTTAGAAAACCGCTCGGATATCACAACTAAAGGAGATCCCTCATCCCACCAAATTTTTTTGTAAGCTGCTCCAGATTTCTTTGGTCTAATTTGTAAAATTATACCTTTTATAAGTAAAAAACGTTTCCAATAAGCAACATCTATTACACGTTCATCCATTAAAAACTCTCCCAAGTAACGTTTAACGTCTTTTGTTTCTGTAGTATCTGGTGAGCCTAAGTTAATAAGTAAAACTCCTTTCATTTTTTATGCTGAATTTATTTCAGTGATTTTTTATTAATTTATTTTAATTGATTTGTTACTTCGTATAAAGCGATACTCAAGCTATGAATTACATTCATAGAAGAATTTTTTCCATACATGGGTATTGCTATACTGTGATCCAGTGTGTTTATCTTTTCAATACCATTTCTTTCGCTTCCCAAAAGTAACACGATTTTTTTATGATTTTTAAAATTAAAATTTTGAATATCGATACTTTTATCAGTAATTTCTATGCCTATAATTGTATTACCTTCATCTTTTAATTGTTGAATGGTGTTTTCAAAATTAGTATAGGTGTTGTATTCTAATTGTTTAATAGTGTTTCTAGCAGTTCTTTTAACAATACTATTTGTAACCGCTGGAGAATTTTCGTGTAAATAAATTTTTGAAACTCCAAAACTTTCTGAAACTCGAAAACACATTCCAATATTTTCTGGAGTTCTAATGGCATCACAAACAATGGTAATTGGAAATTGTTTATGTTGATTTTTAATATCGTAATGACTTAATTGCTTCAAAGCTTTTGATGTTTACTATTAAATAAAATCTATTAGTTGTTAATTATTTAAAGACATTACATATTTCTTTGGCGTGGTTCCAAATTTTTTCTTGAAAGCTGCTATAAAATGACTAGATGAGCTATATCCAACTTTAACTCCTACCTCATTAACATTATGCTGATTACTTTCTAAAAGACGTCTTGCGTGTTCCATCTTATAATCAAATAAAAAACTAAAAACAGTATCTCCATAAATTTGTTTGAATCCTTCTTTTAATTTTTTTATGTTGAGCCCAATTTCATTTGCCAATTCTTGTAAACTAGGAGGCTCAGCCATATTAGAAATTATAATATCTTTTGCTTTCCTAATTTTTAGGACATTTTGTTCATCTACTAAAAATGGGCAATACTCCCCTAAATTAGACTCATCTATCTGGAAATGAAGACTTAATAGTTCGTATATTTTTCCTTTTATGTATAAATCTCTAATAGAACTATGGATACTGGAATTAATAATTTGATTTAATACTAGTAAAACCATAGGTTTTATTTCTACATCATCATAGTATTTTTTATTACTGTTCTCTTTACTTAAAAAAGGGATATAGCTAGCTTCTTTAGAAAATAAAGAGTGAAATTTTTCTATTGAGATTAAAAGAGAAACAAGAATTGTTTTTGGATATATTTCTAAATTTATGGGTAAATCTCTTTGTGGATTGTAAAGCAGTATTGAATGCTTATCTAAAACATCAAAAGAATAATTTCCATTGTTAAATAGAAATTTAGAATTTCCTTTCACACAAAAATGCATTTGTATAAATGTACTATCAATATTTCTTTCAAACCGGAGTGTTTCATCACTACTGTTTTGGAACTCAAGTATGCGAAATCCATTCTCTAAGTTAATTTCATCGAATGAACTTCCAGCGACATTTTTTAGCATCTTCAAATAATTTTTTAAAACCACCTCTATTTAGAATGATTCTACACAGCAAGGTTTGAATACATTGATATCACTACAAAAATACAATATTATTGATGTTTTTAAAATAAAATACATCTAAAAATCAAAGAACGATATAAAAAGTACTTTTAGCGACATTTTTATCTATAATTACTTTTTACTTTTGAACTTTCTTTTAATTGTTTGAATGAAATTAGATTATCACCAAAGAAATTTATACAATATTGGAGTAAGTTACAGAAAAGCTGATGCCCACACACGAGGCCGTTACAGTTTATCTAAGCCAAAACAAATTGAATTATTAAAAGAAGCTAAAAGTATCGGTTTTGATGGTATTTTTATTCTATCTACCTGTAATAGAACCGAAATCACAGGTTTTGCAGAACATCCCTCGCATCTTATTGAATTGCTATGTAAGTATTCTGGTGGTAATAAAGAAGAGTTTGCTCAAATCTCTTATGTTTTCAAATCCAATGAAGCTGTAAACCAATTATTTAGAATAGGAACAGGACTCGAAAGTCAAATTTTAGGTGATTATGAAATTGTTGGTCAATTAAAATTAGCTTTTAAATTAGCTAAGAAATACCAAACGATCAATGCACACTTAGAAAGACTTCTAAATTTAGTTTTACAAGCCAGTAAGAAAGTGAAGAATACAACTCAATTGAGTTCAGGAACCACTTCCGTTTCTTATGCAGCTGTTCAATATATCATTCATAATGTTCCTAGTTATGATCAAAAAAATATTTTGGTTTTTGGACTAGGGAAAATGGGAAAGCACACTTGTAAAAATTTAGCACAGTACACAAAAAATAAATCTGTATGCTTGATTAATAGAACAGAAGAAAAAGCAATTTCTTTTGTCAAAGAGCATTCAACTATCAGAAACTCATCAATAATTAATCTTACCCAAGAAATAGCGAAAGCCGATATTTTAGTAGTATCAACAGGGGCAGATACTCCCACAATTTCAAAACAACATATTTCTCCTGATAAGGAAATTTTAATTTTGGATTTATCTATGCCTGAAAATGTTGATTCTTCTGTTAACCAATTTAAAAACGTATCTTTAGTTAACGTAGATGAATTGTCTAAAATAACATTAGAAACTTTGTCAACAAGACAAAAAGAGGTTCCCAAAGCTGAGAAAATTATTGAATTTTATAAAGAAGAATTTAATGATTGGTTACACAGCAGAAAATTAGTTCCAGCCATAAATGCTTTAAAAGAGTCTTTAGAAATAATCAAAAAAGATGAAATTAATTTTCAAAAAAAGAAAATTAAAAACTTTGATGAAACTCAAGCGGAAATTCTTACCAATAGATTCATACAGAAAATTACAACACAGTTTGTAAAACACTTAAAAGAAGATGAGACATCTGTGAATGATAGTATTCAGATAATGTCTAAAGTTTTCGGAAATTCATAATAATACCCTATGCGGAAAATCATTAGAATAGGCACACGTGATAGCGAATTAGCGTTATGGCAGGCCAATAAAGTTCAACGAATGTTGAATGAATTAGGGTATGAAACAGAAATTGTTTCTATAAAATCTACCGGAGACATCATTCTCAATAAACCCATTTACGAATTGGGTATTACTGGTGTTTTTACTAAAAATCTAGACATTGCATTATTAAACAATACTATAGATATTGCTGTACATTCTATGAAAGATGTTCCCACTGTTTTACCAGAAGGAATAATCCAAGCAGCGGTTTTAAAAAGAGCTAATTACAGTGATATTATTGTTTTAAAAGATACTGAAGAGTTTTTTGCTCGTAAAGAAGCTACTATAGCAACTGGTAGCTTACGAAGAAAAGCAATGTGGTTGAATCGTTTCCCAACTCATACAGTTGTTGATTTGAGAGGAAATGTTAATACTCGACTCAAGAAGTTAGAGGATAATAACTGGGATGGCGCTGTTTTCGCAGCCGCTGGTTTAGAAAGAATTGGGAAACGCCCTGGTGGAGCAGTTAATCTTTCCTGGATGATTTCAGCACCAGCTCAAGGCGCTATTATGGTAGCTTCATTAGCTGAAGATGATTATATAAAAGATGCATGTGAACAACTTAATCATTACGAAACTGAAGTATGTGTTACCATAGAACGAGAGTTTTTACATCGATTAGAAGGCGGGTGTACTGCACCAATTGGAGCAATTGCCTATGTAGATGAGAAAACACAGGAAGTTAATTTTAAGGGAGTGCTTCTAAGTAAAGACGGAAAAAAGAAAATTGAGGTTGCTAAAACTGCACCCTTAAATAAACATCGTTATTTAGCGCAAGATTGTGCAGATTATGTAATTAATCGAGGAGGTAAGCAACTGATTCTGGATGATATTGATGTTCAAGAAGAATCAGCTGCTCGAGTATTTTCAACAAAATCATTGTCTGAGAGTCAAACAAAATTATTTCATAACAATATTGCTTCAGAAAGTTCAGATTTTATTAAAGTAAGATCAAATAGAATAGCTCCAAAAGTAGTAAAAGATGTTATTGAAAATGTGATTATCACCAGTAAAAATGGTGTAGAAGCACTACTTGATAATTTCACAAAAGAGGAACTAAATTTCAAAAATATCTTTTGTGTTGGTAGAAGAACCAAAAAGATGATCCAACAAAAAATTGGGCCTGTAAACCATGCTGAAAAGAATGCCGAGAGGTTAGCAGAATACCTTAGCAAAGAAATGAAAGGGAATAGTGTTACCTATTTTTGTAGTGATCTACGTTTAGATACTTTGTCAAAAATATTAACCGAAAATAAAATTGAAGTTAATGAGGTTGAGGCCTATAAAACCATGTATAGCCCTGAGTTAGTTTCTGAAAGTATTGACGGAATGCTATTCTACAGCCCCTCTGCGGTAAACAGTTACCTTCAAAAAAATACTACAGATAAAGTAGCTTTTTGTATTGGAGCGTCTACAGCTAAGGAGGCACAAAAATATTTTGAAAAAGTTGAAGTAGCACAAATACCCACAGTAGAAAGTGTAATTGAATTAGTGAATTTACATTATGTACAATAAATCAAGGAGACCAAGAAGAAATCGGAAATCTGCTGCTATACGAGCTATGGTAGAGGAAACCACTTTATCAATTAATGATTTTATTTATCCTGTATTTCTCATTGAAGGTTCAGGTCAAAAAGAGGAAATTTCTTCTATGCCAGGAATTTACCGGTATTCACTTGACTTGTTATTGAAAGAAATTCATGAATGTGTAGAAATTGGAATTAAAGGGTTTTGTATTTTTCCCTCACTTAAAGAGGATAAAAAAGACAAATATGCCACAGAAGGACATAATAAAAATAGTCTGTACATACAGGCATTAATGAAAATTAAATCACAGTTTCCAGACATAGTATTAATGACTGATATTGCAATGGATCCCTACTCAAGTGATGGACATGATGGTCTATTGGAGAACGGTGAGATTTTAAATGACGAAACTCTAGAAATTTTAGCTAAAATGGCACTAGTACAAGCAGAAGCTGGTGTAGATATTTTAGGACCATCTGATATGATGGACGGTCGTGTGGGTTATATTAGAAATGTGTTGGATGAGGCAGGATATACTCAGGTATCAATCATGTCTTACACAGCAAAATACGCAAGTGCTTTTTATGGGCCATTTCGAGAGGCTTTAGATTCAGCTCCAAAATTTGGAGACAAAAAAGCCTATCAAATGAATCCTGCAAATGCTAGTGAAGCACTTATTGAAGCTGATTTAGATATTGAAGAAGGTGCCGATATGATAATGGTAAAACCAGCCTTGGCATATCTTGATATTATTAAGTCGCTTAAAGATAATTATGATGTACCTGTTACAGCCTATAATGTAAGTGGTGAATATGCAATGATTAAAGCTGCCGCCGAAAAAGGATGGTTAGATGGTGAAAAAGTGATGATGGAAAGTTTGTTGAGTATCAAAAGAGCTGGGGCTGACATCATCATTACATATTTTGCAAAAGAAGCTGCAAAAAAATTAAGTAAATAAAAATTTTTCCTTAACCGCAGTTGGGAAATTCTAATTATTTCTTGATTGTTTTACAGAAGAAAAAAACAAGAAACAATGGGTTTTAAAAAATCTCAAAAACTTTACGAAAAAGGGTTAGTAAATCTAGTAGGAGCTGTTAATTCTCCTGTAAGAGCATTCACTTCTGTTGGAGGAAATCCTTTATTTATTAAAAGAGGAAGGGGTTCTCAAATTATAGACGTTGATGGAAACAAGTATGTAGATTTAGTTTTATCGTATGGGCCAATGATTTTAGGTCATCGTCATAAAAAAGTTCAAAAAGCTGTTCACAAAGCATTAAAAAATGGCTATTCATTTGGAGCTTCAACTGAAAATGAAATAACACTTGCAAAAATTGTATGTGATGCATTTCCTGGAATGGATAAGGTGAGATTTGTAAATTCTGGAACAGAAGCTGTTTTAAGTGGTGTTCGACTAGCTAGAGCTTATACGGGTAAAGATAAAATAATTAAGTTTTCAGGATGTTATCACGGGCATCAAGATTCATTATTAGTTGCTGCTGGTTCTGGATTAGCCACGCTAAGTATTCCTGGAAGTAAAGGCGTACCAAAAGAGGCTGTAAAAAATACATTAATAGCTACTTACAATGATTTAGATAGTGTAAAAAAACATTTTGAAGAACATTCAGACATTGCTGGTGTAATTATTGAACCAGTTGGAGGTAATATGGGGGTTGTTATCCCTCAGAATGGTTTTCTAAAAGAGTTAAAAGACTTTTTGCATACCAAAGGTGCACTCTTAATTGCAGATGAAGTAATGACAGGTTTTCGTTCTAAGTTTGGAGGCGCGCAAGAACTTCTAGGTGCAGAAGCTGATATTACTTGTTTGGGAAAGGTAATTGGAGGTGGTTTTCCTGTAGGAGCTTATGGAGCTAGAAATGAAATAATGGAATGTGTTGCTCCATTGGGTGGTATGTATCAAGCAGGAACATTAAGTGGAAATCCAATTGCAATGGCTGGAGGAATATCGACCTTAAAAGAGTTGAAAAGACAAAACCCATATGAGAAATTTAATCATATTGGTGAGCGAATAGAGACAATTTTATTACATGCAGGAAAAAAGTATAATGTTGATGTAACGGTGAATAGATTTGGCTCCATGATGAATCCATTTTTCAGCAAAGTAACAGTTACAAACTTTGCTCAAGCCCAAACTTCAGATACTAGTAAGTTTGCTATTTTCTTTTGGGAAATGATAAAAAATGGAGTATTTCTTCCACCCTCTCAATTTGAAGCTTGGTTTTTATCCTCTGCCATTTCTGAGGAGGATATTAGTAAGATTGAAAATGCAGTAGACAAATCATTTCAAAAAATTCAAGAAAGTCAATGAGAATAACAATAAGCATATTCTTATTAATAATGGTTGCTTGCAAAACAACCAATACAAACACTTTAAAAACTAATGAAGTTTCTTTTAAAACAGTTTCTATAGGAGTTCTTTATGGAGACGGCACAGAGGGGATTTCAAAAAGTAATTTTAGCATTAGTAATGCGAAAGATTGGAATATTTTTTTAAGTAAAATAAATGCTTCTAATCGTTTTTCAAAAGCAGCTATTGATTTTTCCAAACAACAACTATTATGTGTTTTTGATAGCATTAGAAATACTTCGGGGTTTAAAATAGAAATTGAAAATATTTTTATAGAAAAAAGTGGTTTAAAAATAATTTACACAACAAGCAAACCTTCAACTACAGCAATGGTAAATATGGTTGTCACTCAGCCTTATCATATTGTAATAATAGACAAACAAGAAGAATCCATCACCTTTATAAACAAAGATAACCTTCAATAAGATGATAAAAAACGATTTATTTTTAAGAGCCTTGAAAGGTGAAACAGTAGATAGGCCACCAGTATGGATGATGCGTCAAGCTGGTCGTTATTTGCCAGAGTTTATGGAAATTAAAAAGAAATATGATTTCTTTACACGTTGTAGAACCCCAGAATTAGCTTCTGAAATTACAGTACAGCCAATTCGGAGATACGGTATGGATGCTGCCATACTATTTTCAGATATTTTGGTGATTCCACAAGCAATGAATATAGAGGTTGAAATGAAGCCAGATTTTGGCCCTTACTTGCCTAAACCAGTCAGAGATCAAAAAGGAGTAGATAATGTTATTATTCCTGATGTGAATACTGAATTGGGGTATGTGATGGAAGCAATTAAAGCTACAAAAGAAAAATTGAATGATGAAATCCCATTAATTGGTTTTGCAGGGTCTCCATGGACAATATTATGTTATGTAGTTCAAGGACAGGGCTCTAAGAACTTTGATAAAGCTAAAGAGTTCTGTTTCACAAATCCAATAGCAGCTCACCAATTATTGCAAAAAATTACAGATACAACTATTGCTTACTTGAAAGCAAAAGTAATGGCAGGAGTAAACGCTGTTCAGGTTTTTGATTCATGGGGAGGAATGTTGTCTCCCACAGATTATCAAGAATTTTCATGGAAGTATATTCAGCAAATTATTGATGCTTTAAAAGATTTTGTTCCTGTAATCGCTTTTGGAAAAGGATGTTGGTTTGCACTTAATGAAATGTCAAAATCTGGAGCAGCTGCTTTAGGAGTAGATTGGACCTGTTCGGCAAGAAATGCTCGTTATTTGTCTGGAGGAAATATTACACTACAAGGTAACTTTGATCCCTCTAGACTACTCTCACCACCAGCTGAGATAAAAAAAATGGTTCATCAAATGATCCGTGAGTTTGGAAAAGATAAATATATTGTAAACTTAGGTCATGGAATATTACCAAATATTCCATTAGAAAACGCAAAAGCGTTTATAGATGCTGTAAAAGAGTATAAAGATTAAAATGCTGGTTTGGGATGTCATAAAAGGGGTTCGTTTTCGACAACTTAAAAGCTTACTGTTGTTGTTATTTAAACATCCATTTTTTTTCATTTCTACCATAAAAGCAACTTTTGATGTTTTAAGAATTTCTCAGAAAGAGTTTCCTAATACTCATGGATTTCATAATAAAGCCAACGCGTTTCGCCATGCTTTATGGAATGTTTTTATTGCGAAGCAATGTAGTTTGTTTTCAAGAAAAAGTCATGAAATAATTTTATGGACTAAGGAATTTACAGATTGGCATGAAGAATTCTCTCCCAATGAAGAACTTCCAAGATTAATGGATCTTCACAATAATTGTATTGGAAGAGAGCTTTTTCTTAAAACACCCAAAAACACACATAAGCAATGGATTTCTCTTATGAAAGAACAATTGCACTATGCTGTACAAATAGTTTCGGCTGAAGAAGTAGCAAATTTTCCAAGGCAATTAGTGTATCTTGAAAGCAGAAAGAAAAAATTTAAAATTAGTTAAAAATTTAAAAATGCCTCATTTTATAGTTGATTGTTCCGAAAATATATTAAAATTAAAAGATCCGAAAGTACTTTTAGATGAGGTATTTGAGGCCGCTTTTTCTTCAGATCTGTTTTCAAGAGCTGCCATAAAAGTTCGTTTAAATCCATATAAACATTCGTTAGTATTGGGAGATAATAAAGATTTCATTCACGTTTTTGGGAATATTATGGAAGGTAGAACAGCGGAACAAAAATCAGATCTCTCAAGAAAAATTGTTTCTAAATTAAATCAATTATTTCCGGAAGTTCCAATTATTTCTATGAATATTAGAGATTTTGAAAAATCTTCTTACATTAATAAAACAATGCTTTGAAAGAGATGTTAAAAGGAGTTTACCAAGGTTGTTCAGCCTATTCTGAAGTTTACGAGATTATCTCTCGTTTAAAGCTTTGGAAATTTTTTATGATTCCAATGCTAATTAGTTTTTTAGTCTTTTCAATGATTTTATTGATTTCTTTGTCCTTGTCAGGTCCAATTGGCAGCTATATTGCTAGTTTTTGGAACTGGGATTTCGGTCAGGAAACTATCAATGCAATAAGTAGATTTTTTGGTGGTTTGTTAATTGTATTAATAGGTTTTGTTAGTTTTAAGCATATTATTATGGCGCTTTCAGCTCCTTTTATGGGCCCAATTTCTAAGATAATTGAAGATGATTTTAATGGAGCAGTTTTACAGATAAAAACATCAACTCCCTCAAGATTATTATTGAGAGGAATCAGAATTAGCTCAAGGAATTTAGTAAGAGAGTTATTACTGTCTATTCCAATCTTGTTGTTGGGGTTAATTCCCATAATTGGATTTTTCTCAGTGATTTTATTGTTTTTAATGCAAGCCTACTTTGCAGGTTTCGGAAATATGGATTATACTTTAGAAAGACATTTTAGCTATCAAAAAAGTATTTTTTATGTAAATAATAATAGAGGCTTAGCTATAGGTAACGGAATTGTATTTATGTTGTTCTTATTGATTCCTTTTGTTGGTGTAATTTTAGTACATCCTTTTTCTGTTACAGCAGCAACAATAGTTACTGTTAAGTCAATGAAAAAATAGTAAATTAATTATGAAAGATCAATTTTATAAATACATAGAGAGTTTACAAGATAGTATCACTACTACAATCGAAGAATTAGATGGAGTAGCAAAGTTTGAAGAAGATATTTGGAAAAGAGATGAAGGCGGCGGTGGTAAAACCCGTATTATAGAAAACGGTGAAGTTTTTGAAAAAGGTGGTGTTAATATATCAGCTGTTCATGGAGAATTGCCAGAAGTATTAAGAAATCAATTTAAAGTAGATGAAGGTAATTTTTTTGCCTGTGGATTAAGTTTAGTCTTACATCCTAAGAATCCGTTTGTACCAACAGTTCATGCCAATTGGCGTTATTTTGAAATGTACAATTCACAGGGTGAAATTGTAACTCAATGGTTTGGTGGAGGGCAAGACTTAACACCTTATTATTTAGTTAATGAAGATGCGATTCATTTCCATACGGTTTGTAAAAATGTTTGTGATAGTTATAGTCCAGATTTTTATACAACTTTTAAAAAGAACTGTGATGACTATTTTTGGAATACTCACAGAAAAGAGGCTCGTGGTATCGGAGGTTTGTTTTTTGATTATTTAAAGGAAACTAATGAGTTAACTATGCAAGATAGATTTGATTTTGTAACAGCTGTAGGGAATAGTTTTTTAGAAAGTTATGTTCCAATAGTTGAAAAGAGAAAAGATATAACTTACGACAATTTGCACAAAAACTGGCAAGAAATACGAAGGGGACGTTATGTTGAATTTAATTTAGTTCATGATAGAGGCACATTATTTGGTTTAAAAACTAAGGGTAGAATTGAAAGTATTTTAATGAGCCTGCCGCCAATAGTTCAATGGAAATATAATTATCATCCAGATATAAATTCTGAAGAAGAAAAATTAATTAAAGTTTTAACAAATCCAATAGATTGGGTTTAAAGATTTCTTCCTATGTTTATTAAAAAAATCATGAGAAAATACTTATTTGTAGTTATAACTGTATCACTCTTCCAATCTATAAGTTCTCAAGAACTTACTAAAAAAGTAACATTATTATGGGACACTTCTTATAGTATGATTGACAGAAGTTTAGGTAATGATTTAAATTATCTAAATGAGTATTTTTTAAAAAATTCTAATTCACAAGTTAACCTTATTAAATTTAGTAATGACATCATTTTAAATCAATTCTATAGTGTAAGAAATAGTAGTTGGTTAGATTTAAAAAAAGAACTTCAAAATACTACTTACGACGGATCAACTAACTATAATAAATTAATAATTTCAGAATCAGATGAGGTTTTGTTATTTTCTGATGGGTATTCTTATGATACTGAATTGCCAAATATAAATGTACCTTTCCTTGTCATATCTAGCAATAAAGAAAATAATATAGATTTCTTAAAAACACTCACTAAAGATTCAAAGAAAGAGTTTATTGATTTAAAAACTATTCAAACTAATAAATCTAAAGCCACAGAATTCAAGACGGTTAAGGGAAGGGTAAGTGATGAAAATGGCTACCTTTCAAATGTTGTTGTTATTTCAAGAGATAACAATTTAAAGACCGTAACTGATAGTTTAGGTAATTTTTCGATTGAAGCTCGCAATAGAGGAATTCTAGAATTTAGATACATAGGGAAAAACACTATTTTATCTAGAGTTTCAGAAAGTACTGTAAAAAATATCTATATGACTGACGGTAATATGGTACTTGATGAGTTAGTCCTTGAAAGTAAAAAAGAAGAGGTAATAGATAATGGGTATGGTAAACTAGATAAAAAAAGATTAGGGTACTCTATTGAGACATTAGATGGAAATAAAATAATACCTTCAAATACTAATGTAAAAGATGCTGTAGCAGGTAAATTCGCAGGTGTAAAAATAGGAAATAATGATGATTTAAGTCAGTTTGTAGGAAGAGGTAGATACACTACTATTTTAGGAAATCAATACGGTCTTGTAGTTGTTGATGGCTTGGTAATTAAACAAAGTAACTCTTCTAGAGATGCTGGTTTTATTGCTGACACAGGTTTTCTTGATCCAGCAAATATAGAGAGTGTTACGTATTTAAAAGGTTTAGCAGCGACTAATATATACGGAAGTGATGGTAGTAATGGAGTATTGCTTATAAAAACAAAAACAGGTTCTTCAAGTTATAAAAAGAAAAAGAAAAGGCGATTAGGCAATACCCCAACCTATAATAATGACGCTGAAATTGAAGAAATTATTAATAAACCTTACATTAAAGAAATATCAAAAACAACTTCTATAGAGGATGCATACAAAGCATATATTTCTCAAAGAAAATTATATGGTAAGGATGTCAATTTCTTTTTTGACATAGCATCCTATTTTAAAAATTGGAATAATCCCTATTTAGTAAAGAGAATACTATCTAATGTTTTAGAAGTACATAAAAATTTAGATGTTGAAATTTTAAGGATGTTGGCCTATAAATATGAGGAGTTTGACATGTTTGATGAATCTGTTGAAGCTTATGAACAAATAATCTCCATAAAACCATCAGAATCTCAGGCCTATAGAAATTTAGCTTTAAGTTATCAACTCAACAAGCAATTTACAAAAGCCCAGGAGGTTCATAATAAAATATACAATAATAAATATACTGAGGTCAATTCATTTTCTGGATTAAAGCAAACAATTAATTCAGAATATAAAAATTTAGTAGCCTTGCACAACTCAACTTTAGTTGCTGCCGATATTCCTGATTTTTATAAAAAAAATACAGAGTATGATACACGTATAGTGTTCGAATGGAGTTATTTTGATGCCCAATTTGATTTGCAAATTGTAAATCCTCAGCAAAGATATTATACTTGGTCACATACACAAAATGAGGAGCGTTCTAGAATTATAAAAGAAACCGCTCAAGGTTATGGATTAGAAGAGTTTTTTATAACTAAAAAAGATAAAGGAGAATGGTTATTTAATCTAACCTATTATGGTAAAAAGACAGGTGATAATTCTAAACCTACTTACCTTAAAATAACAGTTTATAATAATTTTGGAAGACCTAATCAAACAAAAAAAGTAACTGTTAAAGAATTGAGTGATTTGAATAAAAAAGAAACTATTTTAAAACTCAAAATTTAATTATTTTAGTGAATAATTATCATATTATTAACAAAATCCTTAATATGGTAAATTATTTATTAAAAATTTAATTAAAACAGAGCATTTATTAAATTTAATTTATTTATAACATCTTTTTTCAATTCTAATAGTTATTCTTTTATCACTCATTTTTCGTATTTTTGCAATCTCAAAACCAATGTACAATGGCTAAGTTCGAGTTAAAATTACCTAAGATGGGAGAAAGTGTTGCTGAAGCAACAATTACATCCTGGTTAAAGGAAGTTGGAGAAACCGTAGAATTAGATGAAGCAATTGTTGAGATAGCCACAGATAAAGTAGACTCTGAAGTACCTAGTGAGGTGGAAGGAACACTAGTTGAAATTTTATTCGAAAAAGATGCCATTGTTGCTGTAGGTCAAACTATAGCTGTTATTGAAACTAATGGTGGTGAGGAAACTTCAAATCAATCTTTTGAAGAAAAAGTGGAGGTTGTTGAACACGTTGATGAGGTTGAGCAAACGATAGAGGCTGCGACAGAAATAAAAAACTCACCCATAACAAAAACCTCAGATGCAGGCAGATTCTTTTCACCCTTAGTGAGAAAAATTGCAGAAACTGAAGGTTTGTCTATGGAAGAGTTAGATATGCTCTCAGGATCAGGAAAAGACGGTAGAGTAACTAAAAATGATATACTCTCATACATTGAAGATAGAAATAATTTACAGCCAGTAAAAGTCACAAAAACTGAAACTATCCCATTAGAAACTACTGATTTTGTTAGGTCAGTTCCAACTTCGGTTAATGGTGAAGATGAAATTATAGAAATGACCCGTATGGGTAAATTAGTCTCTAAACACAT
>ENA-OREB01000666-OREB01000666.1-marine-metagenome-genome-assembly--contig:-NODE-666-length-17030-cov-2.815254_pt1 | contig 17030 bp, 13 predicted proteins | sample MGYA00248625_ERZ508552 | MGnify/ENA primary metagenome ERZ508552 (study PRJEB26219, sample SAMN06267888) | marine metagenome | isolation source: Monterey Bay, California, USA | place: USA:Monterey Bay...
ATTTTTTTTTATTTTGGGTGTGTCTTCTGAGTAATCTGTGTTGCTTGCTTTTAATAACCACAAAACCGTTGACAAATTAAGACGTGCCACCTTTAAATCTACATGTAAGAAATTAGTTTAGCATCATGAAATCATTACGTGTAGCAATAATTGGCGCCACTGGTTTGGTTGGCAGGACCATGCTTCAAATTATGGAAGAACGTGGTTTTCCGATTGACGAGTTAATCGCTGTGGCATCTGAGCGATCAGTGGGAAAACAGATTCCATTTCAGTCAGGCACAGTTCAGATTGTAGGACTGGATGATGCACTCGCTTCTAAGCCTGATATCGCCCTTTTTTCTGCAGGCGGAGACACCAGTCTTGAATGGGCACCTAAATTCGCAGCTGTCGGAACGACAGTGGTAGATAACAGTTCTGCTTGGCGCATGTACAAGGACTACAAACTCATTGTTCCTGAGGTGAACGGCGACGCCATTTCCAAGGATGATTTGATTATTGCCAATCCAAATTGTACCACCATGCAACTCGTGATGGTACTGAAGCCTCTTCATGATCAGTATCAAATTTTACGAGGCGTTGTGAGTACGTATCAAAGCGTCACAGGAACGGGACAAGCAGCTGTGGCACAACTGGAAGATGAACGTGCGGGCCGCACTCCGGCTCAGCAAGTGTATCCGCATCAAATCGATAAAAACTGCCTTCCTCATTGTGATACATTCCAGGAAAATGGCTATACCAGGGAGGAAATGAAGGTTCACCGCGAAACAAAGAAAATCATGCGTGACGATTCAATTTCTCTAAGCTGTACAGCCGTTCGTGTACCTGTTGTCGGAGGTCATGGAGAGTCCGTTTTTCTGGAATTTGAAAAAGATTTTGAGATGGCTGATGTACGGTCCATGCTTTCTGATTTCCCCGGAGTTGTTCTTCAGGACGATTCAGAGACCTTTCATTACCCCATGCCTATTTCAGCCCACGGAAAAGATGATGTGTTTGTGGGACGTCTTCGTCGTGACCTGAGTAACCCGAGAGGATTACATCTCTGGGTCGTCAGTGACAATCTTCGCAAAGGCGCAGCGACAAACACAATACAAATTGCTGAATTCTTAAACACTCAGGGGCGATGGGGATAAGTTTTGTCAGGTAAAATCTAGGAGCGTACCATTCATTTGGTACTTTGTCACTGTATAAAATGACTTTCCACAAGCATTAAGCAGCTTACTGACATGAAAACAACAATTTTATCTATTGTCGCACTTTTAGTCTCGACGCTTTCACTCGCTCAGGCCACAGTCCGTGGAAGGGTCATAGATGCCAATTCAGGCAATGGAATAATTGGTGCATCCGTGTATTTGGAGGATTTCAATGAAGGCGCTTTTACAGATTTTGATGGGTTTTTTCAGTTTAAAACGAATGTCCATGGCCAAACAAATCTTGTGGCGACAACCATGGGTTACTCGAAAGTGAAGAAATACATCTCGCTGGAGGGTCGTGGTCTATTAAATATGGGCGACATCATGCTTGAGCCGAGTGCAATAGGTCTTGAAGAGGCAAATGTTATTGCATCCGTCGCCATAGATCGAGCGACACCAGTGGCGGTGTCAACAATTGACGCCCGCCAAATAGAAGAGAAGCTTGGAGACCGTGAACTTGTCGAGGTCTTGAATTTTACCCCTGGCGTGTATGCGACGAAGGGCGGAGGCGGTTATGGCGACAGCCGCATTAACATTCGTGGATTTGACCAACGAAACGTAGCGGTATTGGTCAATGGAATCCCCGTGAACGACATGGAAAACGGTTGGGTGTATTGGTCGAACTGGGCTGGTTTGGGCGATGCGGTTCGCACCATGCAAGTCCAAAGAGGTTTAGGTGCTTCAAAACTCGCAATCAATTCTGTGGGCGGAACAATCAATATCGTCACGAAAGCCACCGACGTAGATAAGGGCGGCAGTTTCAGTACGTCGATGACAGATTACGGACGGACAAAACATATGCTTTCCCTCAGTTCAGGAGTACTTCCAAACGGTTGGGCCGTAAGTGCCATTGGGTCTCGAACCTATGGAGAGGGGTATGTCGATGCAACGTTTGTTGACGCATGGAGTTATTTCCTCACTGCAGCAAAAGACTTCGGGGCTCATCGCCTTGTATTTACGGCCATAGGCGCCCCCCAAGTTCACGGACAACGCAGTGGGCAACTCACAGTAGATCGATTCAATGGCATTAATCAACTTCCTGACAGCTTAGGTTACGAGGGGCACAGGTGGAACGACGATTGGGGATACCTTGATGGTGAAGTGCTGAATTCAAAAGTGAATGGCTACCACAAGCCACAAATGGCCCTTAATCACTACTTCCAAATTTCTGAAAACGCCCACATTTCAACATCTGCATATGTAAGTTTTGGCAAGGGATATGGGTCGAGATATGATGGTACGAGCAACCCACGTTTGTACGAAAGCCTTTTAGATGGCGCTACCGTTAAGACGACAAGAAACTGGGATTATTTATATCAATCAAATGCCACGAGCACGTTGCCGGTCACTTACCTGGATTCCGAAATTGCGTTTAACGAGGCAAGTGGCGCTTGGGTTGATACACTCCAATACAAGGGAGCACCGGTTGTCATTGATGGCGATACGCTTGTCGGTGGAAGATCTAGGAGTGTGATTGAGAATGCACATAATGAGCACTTTTGGACTGGAATATTGAGCACTTATAAAGCAGAGTTAACACCAAATCTCAATCTCATCGCTGGGGTGGATATGCGTTACTATGAGGGTAAACACTTTACACGAACCTCAAACTTACTGGGTGGCAATTTTTATATGCAATCCTTCTCCAATGCAACAGGATACGGGATCAATCCCGACTATCAACTGATGGCAACCGAAGGCGATGTTGTGGATTACGACAACGTCGGCATTGTTAAATACGCAGGATTCTTTTCACAGTTAGAATACAATACGGACCGCATCTCTGCTTTCATCGCAGCAACAGGAAGTTACACGGGCTACCGTCGCTACGATCCATATACATACTTCAGGTATGATGAGACAGGCGTACAAGAGGTGACAGAATATAATGACGATACAGGGCTATATGAGACGAGCGAGCAGTTTGTATATGGAGCGTTAAGCGAAAAAGCGAGTGCTCCGGGATACAATGCAAAAGCAGGTGGGTCATTTGCCATCACGCCCACGAATCATGCGTATTTCAACTTAGGGGTGTATTCACGGGCCCCGTTCATCAGAAATGTGTTCCCGAATTTTCAAAATGTACTCTCTAACAATAACCTCGTGAATGAGACAGTGGATGCGATCGAATTGGGGTACAGAATCAGACTTCCGAAAGCATCTCTGGATATCAATGTATATCACACACGTTGGAAGGACAAAACAATCATGTCGGGGCCGCTATTGAGACCCGATGGAACTGAGTACCGTGCCTTTGTAAGAGGACTTGTAGAGACTCACGATGGGATAGAATTAGAGTTTAGAGTCAAGCCTCTTCCTACACTAGAATTAGGTGGGTTAGTGAGTATTGGGGACTGGAGATGGGACAACGATGTTGACGCAGAAATACTAGATCAGAACACGAATCAGGTGATTGACTCACTACACATCTATTCAGCGGGGCTCAAGGTGAGTGACGCGCCTCAAACTCAGTTTGGTATACAGGCAAGAATGGATTTGCCAAAGAACTTCAGGTTAGGTGCCAGTTATGTCTACAACATGAATTTATATGCGCAATTTGAGATAGATGCAGACCGGGATGATGAAGAAAGAATTGGCGTTCAGCCTGTACAATTGCCAGATTACGGATACTTAGACGCGAATCTCAGTTGGAACACTCGCATTCGTGATTTAAACCTGCGCTTGGGGTTGAATGTTCAAAATGCATTGGATAACATATACATGAACGAGGCTGATGAAACATGGTTTCCGAACCCTCAAACAGGTGTTAAAGAACAGGGTACAGTTGAAAATGGCAAACTTGAAGGATATTGGTCTTATGGAAGAACATTGTCCTTCTCAATAAAAATCGGATTTTAATTCACAACATCATGAAAAACATTGTACTTTTTTTTCTGCTCTTTTGCGCAGGTTCTTTAATGGCTCAATCTAATGGCCCTGCTCATGTTATTAAGACGAATCCCTTCGGACTTTTTTTAGGTCAATATCAGTTGGGGTATGAGCATGCACTTTTTGACAATTTATCTGTTCAAGTGTCTGCGGGCATGATCAGTGGAGAATTGACGGCAACTGATTCAAATTCTGTTGAATTAATTACTGCAAGTAGGTCAGGTTTTATTGTCATTCCTGAAGTGAGATTTTACCCAGGGAAAAAAGCGTGTGAAGGGTTTTATCTTGCATCCGTGGCGCGTTTTAGATCTGAGTCTGTGGACATCAACGATGTCCCTTGGTATACCAGAAATGCAATGGGCGCAGCTTTGGTATTTGGATATCAATATTATGGAGACGGGGTGATGGTTGATGTGTTTTTAGGCCCTCAGTTTAAAAATGTCAAGACTGATTGGTTTGATGATTCATTTTCAGAGGAAGAGCCGTTGTTCAATGGAGGCAATGGCGTCAGGTTTGGCGTTAACATTGGATTTGGTTGGGTTGACAACTAATCTTAAGGTTGTAACATCGTTATTAAGGAATCCTGGCTACAAGGTGGGATTTCTTTTTCTTTTTGCTTGAAAATCTCGCGCATTGGGTTGTACTTTTCGTCACTATAAACACCACACATGAAGAATTTATTTGGATTTATATTCCTACTCGCTATTTCCCTGTCATCATTGACCTCTTTATATGGTCAAGGTCCAGATGAATATTGGATTGGTCTTGAGGAATACGAGGTACATACAAATGGTGATTTGGAAGGAATGACGACTTGGAGAATGTATCTTCATATGCTTGACGAAGATGATTATCTCTCTGCCTGTACGGGAAGTGATACACATCCATTTATACTCGAATCGACATCAACTCCGGCATGGTACCAGCACCCTTCGGCAAGTGAAACTTTTGCCACGGGTATTAATTCTGCGTTCTATACTGCCTTCCCTGATTTAGAATATGACAGCTGGTTTACTATAGGCGTAGAGGACGCTTCGATTGACATGGAAATTCTCTCCCTTGCAGACCCTGCTTATGATGCATTTGAAGCGTTCGAGGCTGGGGAAAATGTGTATTCGAACACTCCGGTTGGAAATGGTTGGGCCACCCTTTTTCCAGGTCTGGGCGGATTTGGAATAGTTGACGAAAATTGCGATTGTGTTGAGGTTGAGACATCCTGTCTAGGAGTTTTAAATATCAACGACCTTTCGGACTACTTCAATTCGGAATGTGCGAACACTGAAAATCCAGATGCATCGCTGTTCTGTGCGCTAGATGAAACCCTTCTTAATGCTGCATTTAATGGTGATGAAGACGCATGTGCTGAAATTACAACTTGGATTGAAGATAATAATTGGGACGGTAGTTTGTCCGAAAACGAGTTAGATTGTCCAATTTTAGAATTGGATTTAGGAGACCCTTGCCAAGATCTTTCCATTCCCACTCAAAACCTTGGTTTTGCGGGTGAGGACCTTCGTGTTCTTATAGGCCAAATCACAACGTCTGGAACCCTTTCAGGGTCGATCTACGTTCAGATTTTCCCCTGGGGCGTACAAGATCCTGACCTGAGACTCCTCCTTCCGATTCTTTACACGCCTGTTCAGTGTCAGGATGAGACCGCTTGTAACTATGATGCAAGTGCGTGGACAAATGACGAATGTGAGTACGGGCCTTCAGCGGGTGTGATAGAGGGACCCCAAGATATAAATTTAAATGCAGGAACGACAGAGTGGTCCTATTCGTGCAGTGATGAAGCGTCATCTTTTGAGTGGACCATCACGGGGGGCACGATTCTTTCTGGACAAGGCACTTCTTTTGTGACCGTCGAGTGGACAACTGACGGAGAGATTTCAGTGACCGCAATCTCTGCCGAAGGGTGCTCAGGGACTACATCCACGTTAGAAATTGATATTCTTATGGGTTTAGAAGGGCTTACTTTTTCAGACAAGCTCAATATATTTCCCTCTCCTGCGTCATCCAATGTGACAATCACGCTTGATGGAATTGAAGGAAGCACCAGTTGCCAAATCTATGCTTTAACGGGGAAGAAGGTGTTGGCGTTTGTCTTGGCAAATAACACCCGAATATTAGACGTAAGTCACCTTGCAAACGGCACATATATCCTTGCTGTTGATACAGATCACGGTCTTTTAAGACAGGCGTTTGTGATTGCGAAATAGCACTAAATCAGGGCTTACAGATTTGGTGTATTCTATTGCGTGACTATTTCTGAGAGGGGTTTCCGTTCTCTGTCTTTTTTCGGTGCTTCAGAAGATTTCCCAATCGCCATCATCGCCATGGGTGTTAATGTGTCTGGTGAATTCAAAAACGCAGTAAGCCCCTCAGCGTCAAATCCGCCAATTTGGTGCGACTGAAACCCCAGCGCAGTCAATTCAATCTGCATTTGACCCGCAGCGATCCCTGTACAGTAAATCGCAGACTCATTGGATTTGGGGTTTGCATCTGAAGGCGTCGACGCAAAAATGGCAACGATTGCCCCGCAATCTTTCATCCACTTTTTATTCGCCTCTACGGCAAATCCAAGTAGATTCTCAAAAGTCGCTTGGTCTCTCGACGCAAAAACAAACCTCCAGGGTTGATTGTTATATCCTGAATTGGCCCACCGTGCAGCTTCGAACGCAGATTCAATGTCTGAAAACGGAATATTTTTGCCATCGAAAGAGTAGGGGCTGAATCGAGATTTAATCGTTGAAAGAACTGACATATGCGATCTATTTAGCTTATAACATCTCCAGCATTCACCCCTTCCTCGGGGGTGATGAATCGCAATTTTCCGTCCTCAGTGGTAGCCATCAAGACCATTCCCTGACTCTCAACCCCACGAATGTTTCTTGGGGCAAGATTGGCGAGAAGCACGACTTTACGACCGACAACCTCTTCAGGCGGAAAATGCTCTGCAATTCCAGAGACCACAGTCCTAATGTCAAGTCCGGTATCTACTGTTAACTGAAGTAGTTTCTTTGTTTTTTCAACAGGAATACATTCAGTTACAGTAGCCACACGAAGGTCCATTGAGGTGAAATTATCGAATGTAGTTTGCTCTTTTTGTGGCATAATGTTCAGTTTTTTGTCAGTGTCTTTGTGACCAAGTTTTGCGATTTCAGCGTCGACCGTTTCTTCATCAACTTTTGAAAACAAGATGGGTAAATCTCCAAGAATGGTTCCTGGTTTCACCAGGGAAGGAGAGGCGTCATTCCAATTTGATCCTGCAACACCAAATGAGATGGAAAGTTTTTCAGCTGTGCGGGGTAGAAAGGGTTCTAGCAGGACGCCTAGGTTTCCTACGACTTGGCATGCGAGGTGCATGATAACCTCCACTCGTGCGGGATCTGTTTTTTGAAGTTTCCATGGTTCTTCCTCAGTCAGGTATTTGTTTCCTTTTCGAGCAATATTCATGGCTTCTAACTGCGCTTCTCTAAATCGAAACCTTAAAATAAGGTCCCCGATTTTTTTAGATGCGGATTCCAATTCATTGATTAAAGATGTGTCGACCTCAGTTAAGTTCTGCCCTTCTGGAATCGCCGGTACAGCACCTTCATAATATTTCCTGGTAAGTACGATAACGCGATTCACGAAATTGCCCAAAACATCTGCGAGTTCGTTGTTGATGCGATCTCGGTAATCGTTCCATGTAAATTCACTGTCTTTTTGCTCTGGCATGATGGAGGTCAGAACATAGCGCATCGGATCACTGCTGTCTGGATTGTTTTCAAGGAATTCAGACACCCAGACCGCCCAATTTCTTGACGTCGAAATTTTATCCCCTTCTAAGTTCATAAACTCATTCGCAGGGACTTGGTGGGGAAGGTTAAAATCACCATGTTCTTTCAGTAAAATGGGAAAAATAATGCAATGAAACACGATGTTATCTTTTCCTATAAAGTGCAACAATTCAGTCTCTGAATCCTGCCACCACTTGCGCCAATCTTGTCCGTTTTTTTCCGCCCATTCCATTGTGGAAGTAATATATCCGAGTGGCGCATCAAGCCAAACATACAGGACTTTCCCTTCGGCTCCTTCCACTGGCACAGGCACTCCCCACTTTAAATCACGGGTCATTGCTCTGCTCTGAAGTCCACCGTCAATCCAGCTTTTACATTGACCGACAACATGGCTTTTCCATTTCTTAGCGTCGTGATGGAGCTCCCCATTAAGCAGGCCTTTTTCAATGTATTCCCTGAGCCAGTCCTCATGTCTTCCCATAGGCAGATACCAAAGTGTGGTTGGTTTTAACACTGGTTTGCTTCCACTCAACGTAGACTTAGGATTGATCAGTTCTCGGGGTGAAAGCGTCGACCCACATTTCTCACATTGATCACCATATGCGCCTTCGGCTTGGCACTTCGGACATGACCCAGTGATGTATCTGTCAGCGAGAAACTGATCTGCTTCTTCATCGAAGTATTGTTCTTCCGTTTTGACTTCAAAGCTCTTGTTCTCTAGGAGTTTTAAAAAAAAATCCTGTGCGACTTTGTGATGCTTCTCGCTGGAAGTTCTGCTGTAGTGATCGAAGCTAATGTCAAGCCCCTTAAAGGCTCCCTGCATCTCATTGTGATACCGATCCACGATTTCTTTTGGGGTAATTCCGTCCTTCTTTGCTCGCAAAGTAATAGCAGCTCCATGTTCATCACTGCCACACACCCAAACAACTTCCTCTCCAGCACTCCTTAAATATCTCACGTAAATATCCGCAGGCAAATACGCCCCCGCCATGTGCCCTACGTGAATGGGTCCATTTGCATAGGGTAGCGCTGATGTAATCAGCCGTCTTTTCGGTGTGCGAATTGAATTCATTTGTGCTTTTTAAAACTCAGAGCCCCAAAAATACCTCACTACTCCCAGACTCATTAACTTAACCCCAATTAAAATGAACACTTCAAGACCTACATACCTTCAGCCGGGCGATAAAATCATGCTTGTAGCCCCGGCACGCTTTGCCTCACAGGATGTCATCCAAGAAGCCGCTTCGGCAGTTATTGCAGGGGGATTCACGCCAGTAACCCCCACCGGGCTAGACAAACGTGAACATCAATTTGGGGGGGCTGACTCCCATCGAGCTGCATTGTTGAACACGGCATTCCGAGACCCATCGATACGGGCAGTCTTTGCTCTCCGAGGTGGCTACGGATCAGGAAGACTGTTGCCACTCCTTGATTCCACGGCTTATCTCACAGATCCAACATGGATTATAGGGTTTTCGGACATCACGTCTCTTCATGCCTGGTCTACAAACCTCGGAATCGCCTCTCTTCATGCCCCAGTCGCATCAACGTTGCCATCGACCTTACGTTCAGATGTCGATGCGTTGTGGTCTTCCCTTCGCGGTGATTTTGGTGTCAGGCCAGAAGTGAAGATTACAGGAGGAAACCTGAGTGTTTTATTTTCTTTGCTGGGCACCCCTTATTTTCCGGACGTTTCAGGTTCATATCTCTTTCTTGAAGATTTGGATGAATATCTGTATCACATTGATCGCATGTTCCTCGCTTTAAAGCTGGCGGGGATTTTTGAAAAGGCCGATGGCCTGATAATCGGGACGTTTGACGGTTTAAGAGACAATACCATCGCTGACGGCCAGTCTGTAGACAATCCATTTGGTCTAACAATAAAAGAAATCATTTCTTCGCATGTACCGTCAGGATATCCTGTGAAATACAACAATCCCATGGGGCATGGAGAGAGAAATTACCCACTTGTTTTAGGTGGATGAAGACATCGTGAACGGGTGAATACCATTCCCCTTACCTTCGCAACATGTATGGAAAAATGAAATCTCACCTTCAGGGTGAACTCGCAAATATTGAAGAAGCGGGACTGTTTAAGCGTGAACGAATAATAGCTTCATCTCAAGAAACATCAATTGTGCTGAGTGACGGCACGGAGGTGCTCAATTTTTGTGCAAACAACTACTTGGGACTCAGCAACAACAGTCGTGTGGTGGCGGCTGCGAAGAAGACTTTAGATTCGTATGGGTTTGGCATGAGTTCTGTGCGCTTTATTTGTGGCACTCAGGATATTCATAAGGAATTAGAAAAGACGATTGCGGATTTTCATGAAACCGAGGATACCATTCTATATGCTGCAGCATTTGATGCAAATGGCGGTGTTTTTGAGCCTTTGCTCACGGCAGAAGATGCGATCATTTCAGATTCTTTAAATCACGCCTCAATCATAGATGGCGTGAGACTTTGTAAAGCGAAGCGGTTCCGTTATGCGAACAATGACATGGATGACCTTGAAGTACAACTCAAAGCCGCAAATGACGCCGGATCGCGATTTAAAATTATTGTAACAGATGGTGTTTTCTCTATGGATGGGTATGTGGCAGAGATTTCCAAAATCTGTGACCTCGCTGACAAATATGACGCGTTGGTGATGGTGGATGAGTGCCATGCAACGGGATTTATAGGAAAGACGGGCAGAGGGTCAATAGAACTACGTGACGCAATGGGAAGGGTCGACATTATTACGGGTACGCTCGGAAAGGCGTTAGGTGGCGCCATGGGTGGATTCACAACGGGCCGCAAAGAGATCATAGAATTACTCCGCCAAAGATCTCGCCCCTATCTCTTCTCAAATTCACTTGCACCAAATATTGTAGGCGCCTCACTTGAGGTGTTCAAGATGCTCGACGAGAGCACTGAGCTTCGTGACAGATTGGAGGATAACACAAACTATTTTAAAGCAGGTCTTCGCGCTGCAGGTCTTCCCTTTAATGATGGCGAGTCCGCGATTGTTCCTGTGATGTTAGGCGATGCAAGACTTTCTCAGCAGATGGCAAATCGCCTCCTTGAAGAAGGTGTTTACGTCATCGGTTTCTTTTATCCAGTCGTTCCGCAAGGAGCGGCGAGAATTAGAGTTCAGCTTTCGGCAGCGCACACGCGAGCGCATTTGGATCACGCCCTGGCCGCATTTGAAAAGGTGGCGCGAGAGCTAGGCGTTATTGATTAACACGTTCGATTAATATGCCCTCTTCTTCGACCGATACGTTTCTTATTGTAGGCTCAGGTCTGTCGGGAATTCTCATGGCCTGGGAGTTAGAGAAACGCTGTGTAGATTATGAGGTTTGGAATTCTGGAGCCAAATCGGGTCCTGAATCGAACAGCGCAACGAAGGTCGCAGCGGGGATGTTTAACCCGGTATCATTTAAAAGACTTGTCGAAGTTTGGAATGCCCAGGAGCACTTGAACGCGATGCGAGAAACCTATCAATCCTTAGAGCATTTTTTAAATCTTCAAGGAGAACTGTTTCACATTGCGCCTATAATGAGGATTTTCCCCAATTCACAATACCGAGACCTTTGGTCCAAGCGTCTGAACGATTCACATCCAGTTGCCGGATTCCTTTCTGAGGTTTCGGATGAGTGTCCCCAAGATGTCATTGCACCACATGGATTTGGGGTTGTTCCCGAAGCGGGTTGGGTCAATTTGCCTCTGCTCATAAAGACCTTTCGGTCAAACCTCGAGTTAAGAGGTAAATTCTTTGAGAAGCGTTGGGACTTCTCAACCCAGACGCCTCCCAAATTCTCTCATGTCATTGACTGTCGAGGTGTGGGAGCAACACAAGATTTCGCGTCCCTCGGCCTTAAAATTGCGAGCGATCATGGAGAAATTTTGACAATACAGTCTCCGATAAACACAAATGGAATGTGCGTAAACCGAGTGAAGTGGCTTCTTCCACGTGGGAATTCTACATTTAAACTCGGCGCCACCTACAAATGGAACGTCACGAAAAGTGAGCCCACCGAAGCGGGATGTTCCGAATTGCTTCTCGCCCTCCAACCGATTATCGCGCCAAACATTTTTGACAACTTTGAAATCACGGATCATGTTTCCGGTCTTCGTCCAGCTTCTAAGGACCGCCGGCCCTATGCCGGCCCAGTAAACAATTTAAAGAACACATACATTTTAAATGGTTTGGGTACCCGTGGCGTTTTCGTTGGTCCGACCACTGCCTCTCATTTGGCAAACTTCATCTTTGACCAAACCCCTCTGCCTGCTGATATATGTCCCGATCGCTTTGTAAAAGAACAGTGATTCACTCACATTTTGACGTTTGAAACCCAATGATGCGAGGGGAATAGAAGTGTATTGAAAAGTTATCTTCGTAAGATGCACAAAGTTGAAATTGGAAACCGGCCACGAAAGAACTCTGTTTGGGTTTTTCTTGCGGGTATCGCCATTGTTGCCGGACTTGGGTTGGCATGGATTCAAGGTGATCAGGGAGGGCCTAAATTAGATTCGGCCGATACAATCGCGATTACTAAGGCGAGTTTTTTATTTCAATTTGCGAGATCAAATGACTGGCCTCAAGAAACAAAAGAAGGGAATTTTAAGATTGGAATCCATGGCAACAGAATCCTTTTTGATTTTCTAGTTGAGAAATATTCTAGTCAGTCTATTGGGAGTCAGATGTTGGAAATGGTGTGGTATGAGGACGCAGAAATGACGGAGTTTACGCATATATTGTATACAGAGTCAGAAGGTGATGATCTTGCAGATCTGATTAAATCTACAGGAAATCAGCCGGTTATGGTTGTCACTTCTGTCGGTGGTGCGTTACAGATGCCAAAAGGAGCAGTAATGAATTTCTTCATTCAATCGAGTAAGATTAGATATGAGTTAGATATGGATAATGCTGTTTTAAGAGGATTAATTGTCGGTAATAGAATCTTGTCATGGGCTGTAACACGATGAATATCCACATTCTAAATAGAGGGATGTTATTTTTAGGAATGACGCTCTTGATTTCATTGGTTGCCATTGCTCAACCTGGATCAACCGCAAACCTGATAGACGAAGCCATTTCTTTTGCCGAAGACGGCGCGTATGACAATGCGCTATCAATGATAGAGCCTCATCTTGAAAACGGTGCAAAGAATGACGCGAGAGCATGGTATGTTGCAGGCTATTCTCACAAAGGGAGGTATAAGGACAGTGCCTTTCTGAATGCGTCAACCTCTAAAGCAGCCAATACCGAAAGATCAATCGCTGTCATTCAATTGATGACAGCATATGAACTTGATAAAAACAGTGCTTTTCCGGGCGCGATTACAGAATTGGTGGAGGAGGCACTTGACTACCTTGCAAAGACGTATATGAATGATGCCGTGAAAGGAGTACATGGTTTTCAGATGGGCATGGATGGAGAAGTGATGACGTACTTCATGGCGTTTGTCAAGATAAAAAACGTACTAAACCCTGATGAAGATTGGGTAAAAGAGGAAGTGGAGTTAGAGAAGAACCTTGCCAAAGCGAATCGGATTCTTTTAGAAAGCATTGATTTGAACAACGCGACAAGCGCCCAAAAACAAGAAGCGTTGTTTGAAAAAGTAGTAAGCCATTATTTGAGGGCAATAGAATTGGATGGGAGAGATTATACAGCCCGATATAATTTGGCGATAAATCTTTATAACAGAGGTGTTTCAGAACTTAAATCCATTGACCATACAACGTCAATGTTTGAGTTAATGGAGATACAGGATATTTGTGTATTGCTGTTTCAAGAAGCTCTAGATCCCATGTTGGCCGCTCACAATATGGAGAGAAATAGAATGGAGACTTTAAAAGGCCTGATGACGATTTATCGAGCCTTGAGTCAGAATGAGGAAAGTGAGAAATATAAAAGCCTTTTAGAAGAGGCAATTAAATAGCTTGGGAATTAATACAACACCAGAACATAGAAGCCGTTTTAGATTCACGATAGGTTGGAGGATGGCGCTTGGATTTGGGGTGTTTACCTTGGCTGTAAGTGCCCTCTTTTTAAGAACCCGAACGATGCTAGGGGAGAGTCGTCAACTTGGGCAAAACATAGACAATGTTTTGGTGCCAAGCATAGGTGCTCTAGAAGATTTAGACAGATCTGTAGGGGAATCGAGAGTACGCATCAAACACTGGCTTACAGTACAAAGTAGAACTGATGATCCTGAAAAGAGTGGTTTGGTTGCGCTGATCGATCAGACGATACCCCTTCAATATTCTGTTCTCAAAAATATGGAATTTGCATGGGATGAAAATGCGACGATACAGCTCGACAGTCTTCAAAATGATTTAGATTATCTCTTTATCGCGTATAAGGAGATTATGCGTTTGCTCCCCGATTTTTCTAGCTATGACAATCCAATCGCGATGATGGAAGCGGAGTATTATGCTTTAGAGGGGTCCAGTCTTCCTCTTTTTACGCAACGTATTCGAGACAGATTGGATAAACTTACCAAATCCCAAAATGCATCTCTTCTCGCGTCCACAGGCCGAATGGAGCAACTTGGAGACGATCTTAATACTTATGCTGGCTCTGTTGCGCTTTTGGTTTTAATCCTGGGAATCATTGTGGGGCTGGCAGTCACACGCTCCATTCTCATACCTGTTAGGCAGTTAAAACGTGCTGTATTGTACATGGGGCAAGGGAAAGAGCCTGATGGACCTGTTCCTATCACACCAGATGAAATAGGCGACATGGCAGTCGCTGTCAATAGACTTGCCGAAGGTCTCCACAAAACAAGGGTCTTCTCTCAAGCAGTGGGTTCGGGTAATTTTAACGCGCCATACGAGCCATTAAGTGATGCTGATTCTCTCGGCCATGCACTTTTAAGTATGAGGGACGATTTGGCGACCACCGAAAGAGAACTTGAAATAAAAGTAGAAAACAGGACGGCTGAGATGAGCGAACAGAAACAACGTGCTGAAGAACTTTTAAGCGATTTACAGGATAGTATTAGTTACGCGTTACGAATTCAAACGGCGATTCTTCCTACACAAAAAGAAGTATCCGAAGTGTTTGATCAGGCTTCTGTGTTTTATCGTCCCCGAGACATCGTAAGTGGAGATTTTTACTTTTTTCACTCGGTGGGCAGAGTGAGACTTCTCGCAGCAGTTGATTGTACCGGTCATGGGGTTCCAGGTGCATTTATGAGTTTGGTGGGATACAATGCTTTGACGCATGTCACGAAAGTGTTCACGCAGCCTTGGAAAATTCTTGACAAACTCAATTCTGCAGCCTTGGATGTCCTTCGTTCAGAGTCTTCTCCCACACATCTACAGGACGGTATGGATTTGGCAATGATTGCTGTCGATATGGAGAAAATGGAGCTTCAATTTGCGGGGGCAAATAATCCACTTTATATCGTACGTGACGGTGAATTACACGAGCTTAAACCTGATAAATTTGCGATTGCATCTTTCGAACCAGGGTCGAAAAATTATTCGGAACAAACCTTCGCTTTACAAACGGGCGATACAATTTTTGCTTCAACAGATGGCTTCGTGGACCAGTTTGGGGGCCCTTCAGGCAAGAAGTTTATGCGCAGAAGGTTTAGAGAACTGATTATTCGTGTTTCGATGCTGCCAATTTCGGAACACAACGACGAATTTTCTCGTGTATTCGATGATTGGAAATCGAAAGAAGAACAGGTTGATGATGTTCTTATCGTAAGTATTAGAGTATGATTAATATCCTAGGTTATAAGGCTTGGGAATTCCTTAAGTCGGATCGGGCAATATTACTATGGGCAAGTGCAGTGGGCGTTCTTGCTGGGCTCGTGGCTGTCTTGCTTAAGAATGGTGTCAGTCTCATTCGGTCAGGTATTTTCTCAGCCCAAACCTACTCCGGTTGGTCCCCTCTTTTGGGTTTTGGTCCGATAATAGGTTTGTTGCTGACTGCTTGGTTTGTGCGTAAAGTTCTTGGAGGTGTTCATCCCGGTGGTGGTATTCCTGCAACCCTGCATGCCCTTTCTACAAGGCGAGGAGCTTTAAAACGGACTTGGCTTTTTGCACCCGTAGTCACCAGTATTTTGTCTGTAGGGTTTGGAGGTTCTGGGGGCCTTGAGGCACCTGCAGTTCAGGCCGGGGCAACGATTGGTTCTGAAATTGGTTCACGGACGAAGAAGAGCTTCCAACGTCGCAGATTGCTTATCGCATGCGCTGCAACAGCGTCATTGGCAGCCATGTTTAAGGCTCCCGTAGCTGCACTTCTATTTGCTGTGGAAGTGATCATGATAGACCTTACTGCTGCGAGTTTGGTTCCTCTCATCTTCGCTTCTTTGGCGTCACTTTTAACGGCTTATTTTCTGATGGAAGGTGAAGATATTTTGGCCGTAACAAAACTCTCTCCCTTTGCCATAAACCGTTTGCCATTTTACATCTCTCTCGGCTTGTTTGCAGGCCTGGGTTCAGTCGTTTTCACGCGCCTTTACCTTTTATCTTCACGCGTAGTTTCACGGTTTAAAACACCCCTCACAAGAATTCTTTGCTCAGGTGTAATTGTTGGCTGGGCTGTCGCAAGTTTTCCCTCGTTATATGGTGAAGGTTATGAAGTTGTAAACTCACTATTTATGGGGTATTCTGATGCACTGGCAAACGAACTCATACCACAGATCAATGCCCAAGGTCTTACATTGTTAGGCGTCCTATTTATTGCTTGGGCTTTAAAACCTATTCTCACAGGGCTTACAGTTGGTGCTGGTGGGGTTGCTGGGGTATTTGCGCCTGCTATTTTCGGCGGCGCCCTCCTCGGTTACATTTTCGCGTTGTCTACAAATCTTATTTTTGGGCCAGACACGATACCGATAGGCAATGCTGTTTTGGCAGGGATAGGTGGCATGACTGCTGGGGTACTACACGCCCCGTTGACAGCCATATTTCTGGCTTCAGAAATCAGTGGCGGGTATGAACTCTTCGTGCCTTTGATGCTCTGTGCAGCCATCAGCTATTTGGTGTCTAAATTTCTAGTCAAAAACAGCATTTACACTCACGAACTGGCTGAAAGAGGAGAGTTATTGACCCATGATAAAGATCAAAATGTGCTCACGCTTATGACGCTCACGGATGAAATCGAGACAGATTTTATCCCTGTCATGCCAGAAAACACATTGGGTGTTTTAGTACGTGTTATAGCAAA
>ENA-OREB01000671-OREB01000671.1-marine-metagenome-genome-assembly--contig:-NODE-671-length-16913-cov-2.869981_pt1 | contig 16913 bp, 14 predicted proteins | sample MGYA00248625_ERZ508552 | MGnify/ENA primary metagenome ERZ508552 (study PRJEB26219, sample SAMN06267888) | marine metagenome | isolation source: Monterey Bay, California, USA | place: USA:Monterey Bay...
TGTCCCTGGCTCAGGGGGTGCATCTTATAAGGCAGGGTTCGCTTTAGACGCTTACCCCATCGCATACAACGGAAGCCAATTGTCAGGATGGCGGGCATCTGTCGGAATGACTATTCCTCTTGAGGGAAGTCGTTCAACAAGTCGCCTACACTTCGGAGTAGAAATGGGGCATCGAGGACTTGAGTCAGAGAATGGCACAGTTTTAGAAGGTACCCTTGAAGAATCTTTATTAAAAATTCAAATTGGAGTGACACTCGCTCCATTTTTCAAAAATCTTTGGCTAACACCAAAACTCTACGATTAATAAAAGTGATGAATACCAGCAAACAACTCTTTCTTTTAATAGCGTTCGTTATTCCATTAAATTTTTTCGCGCAGAATGATTTAAAATACGGGGAAACTGAGAATGAGCAAATCCTTTGCAAGGAAGCGCTAAGCGTCTATAAAAGCTACAAAACTCAGAAAAACTACTCTGAAGCTTATGATCAATGGGAGAAAGCATGTGCGGTTTGCCCGCCACAAGTGCAAGAGTCGTTGTACACAAACGGAAGCACTTTTATAAAGTCTGAAATAAAAGAGGCCAAGGCAGCAGGTGATCTTGAGCGCAAGGAGGTTCTTGTGGATAGCTTGATGTGGGTTTACGACATGAGAATGGAACTTTTTCCGTCAACGAAAAAAAAGCCAAATAACCGTTGCCACATTTTAGGACGCAAAGCGTCCGATTATTACAAATTCAATAAGGATTCCATTCAGGGTGCATTTGAGATGTTTAAAGAAAGCGTCGATTGTCTTGGAGCAAAGAGTTCTGCCTCAATGCTAAGTGGTTACTATGTCACGTCTTTCTATGCTATGAAAAGCGTCAACAAAATTGACAAGGAGGCTGGAACAGCTAAGAAGATTAAAATGTTAACGGACTACCTCATGTTAATGGACTATTGTAATGAGGCACTTGCAATTGCTGTGGCAGCTGAAAATGATAGAAATATTAAGGGATACACAAAGGCAAAAGAAAACATTGAGAAGACGTTTGTGGCCATTGCAAAATGTGAAGAGATGGTTGAGGTGCTCCAAGCAAGTATAGATGCCGATCCTGAAAATTTCGATCTTAAGAAAAAGGTGTTGCGGATTCTCACGAACAGAGAATGTACTGAAAATGACTTATTCCTTCCTGTAGCTACTGCTGTATATGAATTTGAGCCCAGTCATGAGGCCGCTTTCGCGATCGGCATGGGATACGCTAAGCAATCGCAACTCAGTGACAGCTTTAAATACATGGAAGAGGCTGTATCACGTTGTGACAGTTGTTCAAATCAGATGGCTTACCTCTTAAAAACAGGACAAATAGCCAGTGCATTAAAACGATCTGGCACCGCAAAACGTTATGCAAATCAAGTCATCGCAATCGACCCAAATAACGCTGATGCATATATGCTTATAGGAGACGCAATCGCAGGAGCATCAAGTTCTTGCAACGATGGAGCTTTAGGTAAAAGATCCGTTTATTGGGTCGCGCATGACTACTACGCCAGAGCAAAGCGGATGAATCCAGAATTAGAAGAAAAAGCAAATGCACGGATGAGTAAAATGTCAAAGCAATTCCCAACCATAGACGAGGTTTTTACATTAGGCCTTCAAGCCGGAACATCATTTACAGTGAAGCAAGTTTCAGGATGTCCTTGTTCAGGCATGACCACAAATATTAGGGTTCGTTAATGAAAACACCTTCCGGATTTTTATTCTATTTACATCTGATCTTTTCAATATTCTTCATGGGATGCGTCACGAGTGATGCCCCCCTCACGGAATCAATATCAGAAATGGAGGATATTTCCACTCAGGTGATTACAAGTGGGGAGTTTGTTTATTCTGAAAAAGGGGAGGTGAAAAACATCTTGGAGGCAGGGAGATTAGAGAGAAGTGATGATAACGAAATCTGGGATGTTAGCGAAGGTTTCCGTTTATTTATAGGCGGAGACAAGTCTAATCATCAAGCGATTTTAAGTGGTGGAAGAGGCAACTACGACCCGAATTCCGGGCATCTAATCGCCCTAGATGATGTAGAATTAGTGAATCTCGAAGGAGAACGATTGAATACTGAATATCTGGTTTGGTCTCACGATTCTGACAAAGTACATACTGACCGCCCTGTGAGCATTCATACCTCGACAGGCACACTTCACGGCAAAGGATTAGAGGCAGACAGTAGATTTGAACATTACCGAATTCTTGACCCCACAGGGTCATTTAACTTACCTTAGGGACATGGAGCCTAAACGAGTCTTACAAGTCACACGTGCAGCAGAAAAATTTTGGCTTGCATCTTCAATAATTGTCACGGGTGTATCTTTATGGATAATATATAGTGAAGGGTGGGAGAATAATAAAATGCTCCCTCTCGTCCCTGCGCTTGCTTGGCTGTGGTATTTTGTGAGACGAGGGTTTCGTAAACGCCTTCAGAATGACATGGATTCAAACAAGTCGCGTAATTAATCAAACAAAAAAATGGACCCCGACCCCTCCAGTTCGATCTTTATAATTCTTGGCTCTTTGGCCGCTTCTGCATTCTTTTCAGGAATGGAGATTGCCTTCGTTTCTGCGAACCGGTTGCAAATTGAGCTAAATGCAAAACAAGGATGGCAAGGACAACTTGCTTCTTCCTTTTTCAAGCGTCCCCAACTGTTTATTGCAGTCATGCTCGTGGGTAACAATATTGCGCTTGTGTTATGCGGGATGGAGTCAGGCGCGCTAATCAGCCAACAGATTTTCAACTCCAGTGATTGGCTTTCCGCACCTTCACCCATGTTTGCGCTTGCAGTCCAAACAATTGTGACAACTTTAGTGGTCATTGTCACCGCCGAATTCATCCCTAAATCAATCTTTCTTCGAAACCCTGCGCAATGGCTGAAGAGGTTAAGTGCGCCCCTTCTTATCATTAAAACTTTCTTAGCTATTCCAGCATGGATCATCATCGGATTAAGTAAGATCTTCTTGTTTCCATTTACGACAGGCCGTTTGGAGTCGGTATCAAGGAGATTTGGATCCACTGATTTAAATCACTTCCTAGAATCTGCAAGTGGCAATATGATTCCAGAACAAGATCTAGAACACGAGTTGGTGATGCTTCAAAATGCGCTGAAACTTAACCAGGTTCAAGCGAGAGATTGCCTCGTTCCAAGGAATGAAGTTGTTTCGGTATCAACAAATACATCCATTCACGAAATAAAATCAATCTTTTCAGATACGGGATTGTCGAAAATTGTTGTCTACGAAAATGACATTGACAATATCATTGGGTATATCCATGTGAAAGATCTTTTTAAATTACCAGAATCAATAAAAGAAGTCGTACTGCCCACTTTTTTCATTCCTGAACCTATGGCTGGGGACATGTTGTTGAAGCAATTCATGGTCCGAAAAAGGCACTTGGCTGTTGTTTTGGATGAGTTTGGTGGTACAGCCGGTATCCTTACGATGGAAGACATTGTGGAAGAGTTATTAGGCGAAATAGAGGATGAGCACGACGTAGAAATTCTGATTGAAGAACAAATTGATGACAAATCTTGGATACTTTCTGCGCGACATGATGTCGAATACCTGAACGAAAAGCTGGGTCTCAATATGCCCGAAGAAGATGCTTACGAAACGCTCGGAGGCCTTATTTTACACAGACTTGCAGCAATACCGAAAAAGGGAGATCAGTTAGAAATTAACGATATAAACTTAGAAATAAAAGAGGTCAAGGGGTCTAAAATTATCCTTGTTGAACTCATGTTATTATGATGCGGAATAATTTCTTATCTTCGCGCACCTGACATTTAAACGTCTTTACCATGGCAATGATTGAAAATATTCGCAACCGACAAGGGTTGTTGATGGTGTTCCTAGGATTAGGTATGCTGAGTTTCCTAGTTCCTTTTGATGCTGTTTTAGCGCTTATGGGCCAAGGAGCATCCACTGAGGTTGGAAGTGTAAATGGTGACGGCATAACCGGTACAGAGTATCAAATTGCTGTTCAACAAAGAAGAGCATTGGGTTTCTCAGGTGAACAGCTCCCTAACGAGGTGTGGGAAGACATGACTACGGCAATGTACATGAGTGATGAATACTCAGATATTGGAACAACCGTAAGCGACAAAGAATACCAAGAAATGCTTTTTGGCGACCTTGTGTCCCCATATGTTTCAAGTGCTTTTTATAGCAATGGTGACAACAAACGTACATGGGTACAAAATTTTCAAAATATGCTTTCAACGCCTCAAGGCAAGGCGAATTTCCTGAAGTATAAAGAAGTCATTGTGGCGAAACGTAAAAAAGAAAAGTTTGAAGCATTGGCGCAAGCTGGCGCATATTCAAATGCACTGGAGGGCAAGTATGATTACTTGAGTACAGAACGAAAAGCCGAATTTAAATACGTTGTCAAATTGTTTACGACAATTGCTGACAGTGTTGTCAATGTCAGCGATAGAGATGTACAGGTTTACTTCAACGACCATAAAGATGAAAAGAAGTTTCAACAAATAGCGGGTCGAGATATTACAATGGTGAAGATTCCAGTAGGGGCGTCTTCGGGAGATGTCGATAACATCACTGCAGAACTACAAGGAATTGCGACAGCGTGGAATGAGGCAGATGATGTTGTTGAATTTGCAACAACAAATGGCAGCGGTGCTGAACCTATCAGCACCATTCGTCTCGCTGACGTCGAAACTGACGTGAATGAGTCAGCATTTTTTGACGCTGAAATTGGAACAATCGTCGGACCCTATCAAAAAGGAAATTTACTGACTGTAGCAAATATTCTCGGTAGATCTATGGTCCCCGATACTGCTGCATCTGTAAGACATATCTTATTACAAGCAAAAGATGTGAAAGATGCTAAAGAAATGATGGCGCTTAATTCAAAAGCAGACAGTCTGGTCAGGCTTCTGAAGAATGGTGCTGACTTTACAGATTTTGCAAATAGATTCTCTGATGACCCCGGTTCGAAATCTAATGGTGGCGTCTATGAGTTTTTCCCACAGAACAGAATGGTAAAACCATTTAATGACTTTAGCTTCAACAAGCCTATTGGTTCAATTGGATCTGTTGAAACAAGCTACGGTGTTCATGTGATAGAAGTTCTCGATCGACGTAAAAAAGTTGAAGAAGTTGAAGTTGCAAAAATCACACGACAAATTGATGCTTCGGATAAAACGAAGGATGTTGCCTACAAGGCCGCTGTTGAATTTGCAATTGAATCTTCTGATAAAGCGACTTTAGAAAGTGCTGCAAAGGACGCAGGATATACTGTCAGCGAAGCTGTTGATGTGAGAAGAAACTCTAATTCAATCGCAGGCATGACAAACGTTAATGAACTTGTCAGTTGGACTTACAGTTCTGATAATGGAGAAATCAGCCAACCTATGTTGATCGATAACAACTACGTTGTTGCAATCCTTAATTCCACAAGAGAAAAAGGCACACCCGATTTTGACGCCGTCGAAGAAAAAATGAGAGCAGGGGCGGTAAAAAAAGCAAAAGGCGAGTACTATTCGCAACTTATGACTGGATCAAATTTAGATGAAGTGGCAGCAGCTGCAGGTGCAACTGTAAAGACTGCACTCAATGTAAATATTAAAACATCTACAATCGCAGGAAGTGGTGCATCAGCTGAACCAGAAGTTGCCGGATTGGCATTTTCTATTCCTGTTGGTGAAATGTCAAACCCGATTGTTGGCAACCATGGTGTATGGGTCATTGCGCCGTCAAACATCACTGAAGCCGCTGAGAAAACTGACTTCTTAACTGAACAAAGTGCTTTAGTGACCAAAGCGCTTAACGGATTTTCTCTTTCTATCAAGAATGCGATCCGTGATGGGTCTGACGTGATCGATAATCGAAACTAAGAAGAAATCGACGTCATTGGAAGTCTTCCTATAGTTCAAAGAGACATCCATCGCCATAACTAAGGAATCGGTATTTGTTCTCAATCGCCTCTGCGTATACATCTTTCCACGGCGTACCTGAAAATGCTGCAATAAGGCATAGCAGTGTACTTCCCGGTTGATGAAAATTTGTCACAAGACCTATTACTGATTGGATTTTATATCCCGGCCTAATCATGATTTGGGTTTTAAAATCCCAAGGTGAATCAAGTGGGGCGTTCTTGAGGAGATATCTCACAGCCGATTCGTACGAAGTAAAAGCCACCTCTCTGCTTTGTGAATGGTCTTTGTTATAAGGAATCCATTGACCAAGTGTTTCCGGAAACGCTCCTGTTTCCTCATGCACTACAGCCATCCAAAACAAACTCTCTAGGGTTCTTAGTGTTGTCGTTCCTGTGGCGACTCTTTTGCGTGTTGAGGCAAGATTTTCAAGTATTTCACGGGTCACAATACATCGTTCTGCATGCATCGTGTGATCCGAGATGTCACCCTCGGAAAGTGGCCTAAATGTCCCCGCCCCAACATGAAGCGTTAATCGTCTAAGTGCGATATCTTGATCTGCAAGTTTCGTGAGCAAATGGTCGTCATAATGCAACCCGGCTGTAGGAGCAGCGACACTCCCTGGGAGACGCGCAAAAACGGTTTGGTAATCATCTGCGTCATTGACGTCCGAATCGCGTTGCATGTATGGAGGAAGGGGCATCCGACCTAGCTTCTCAAGAACATCTGCAAACGAAAGTGCGCCCGTCCATGTAAATGTCAGCTGAAACGATCCTCCAGCTTCCCTCATTAATCCAGAAGCAGGATCAATAGGTGTTGCTTTAAGCGTCAACCCGTCTGTCACAATTGAAGCTGTTTCAGCTGTCCATTTACGCCCTCCTCTTACGAGACATCTCCAAGAAGATGTATGAAGGGCTGAAAGTGCGACTTCGGGGACAACATCTACAGGTTCAAGAAGAAAGATTTCTAAGCGGCCTCCGGTGGGCTTTCTCAGATAAAGTCGGGCCTGGATCACTTTTGTTTCGTTTGCCCAAAGACCATCACACCCAATTTCCTTTAAATATGTAGGGAGATCTTCAAACGTTCCATGTTCGAAATCTCCTTGCGAGTTCACACGAAGTAGTTTTGCACTTCGGCGTGGAGAGACAGGATATCTTGCGATATCATCGTCATTTAATGTATATTCAAATTCATTAGATTGCACGGTACAAAGGTATCTAGTCTTATCTTTCCACCCAATGGAAAAACATCTTGTTATAGGCGCATCTGGTCAGCTCGGAATTGAACTTACTTTAGGGATGCAGGCCAGATATGGCATTCATGCCGTTGTCGTTTCTGATATTCGACAATCTACTGACGCAGAAGTTAATCGGAGCGAATTTATTTTTCTTGATGCATCAGATGCACAGGCCGTACGAAAAGTACTTACCGAAGGAAAGTTTACTCACGTATATCATTTGGTGGCCATGCTTTCAGCACGAGGAGAACACGACCCTTTGGCTGCATGGGACTTAAATATGAAGTCTCTTATCAATGTACTAGAGTGCGCTAAGGATGGGTTATTTAAAAAGCTGTTTTGGCCAAGTTCTATTGCCGTATTTGGCCCAAATGCGCCTAAATCACAGACCCCTCAAAATACGTTCTGTGACCCAACAACTGTATACGGCGTTTCTAAAGTAGCAGGCGAATTGTGGGCAAAGTATTATTTTGAACATTACGGCGTAGATGTTAGAAGTATCAGGTATCCCGGACTCATAGGACATCGATCTCAACCTGGAGGAGGAACCACAGATTATGCAGTAGAAGCCTTTTATTGCGCCCTAGAGGACAAGCCATTTGAGTGTTACTTGGAACATTACGAAACACTTCCCATGATGCATATGGACGATGCCGTGAGGGCGACACTGGAATTGATGGAAACATCCAAAGAGAATATTACCGTGCGGACGTCATATAATCTGGCGGGTTGTTCATTCTCCCCCTCAGACTTAAATTCTGAAATCGTAAAAATCATTCCGGAATTTTTAACCTCCTACAAACCTGATTTGAGACAACAGATTGCTGCGTCATGGCCTGACAGTATAAATGATGATGATGCGCGATCGGATTGGGGCTGGTCGCCAAAGTATGACACGACCGGATTAATTAAAGCAATGCTCCAAGCATTGAAAGTGTGACAATTAAATTCGGTTAACACGCCGGATTGGTTTTTCTTTGCAGGATATTAAACGAAAGACATGCAACCACTTCAAATTCAAAATAGCTTAACGGGTAAGAAGGAATTATTTGAAGCTCTGACCCCCCCAAACGTAGGGATGTACGTTTGCGGACCTACGGTCTACAGCAATGTGCATTTGGGAAACGTTCGAACATTTTTGTCATTTGACATCATTTACCGCTATCTAGAATTTATCGGATATAAAGTCCGATATGTAAGAAACATTACTGATGTGGGACATTTGGTAGGTGATGCCGATGAAGGAGAAGATAAAATTGGGAAGATGGCACGTCTACAAAAAGTAGAACCTATGGAGATCGTTCAGAAATACACGAACGACTTCCACGATGTGATGCGTGTTTTTAATATCCTTTCTCCGTCCATCGAACCGACCGCAACGGGGCATATTATAGAACAAATCGCTGCCATCGAGAAAATTTTAGATAACGAATATGCCTATGAAGTGAATGGAAATATTTACTTCAGTGTGAGAAGATTCAGTGAAGACTACCCTTATGGCGAGCTTTCAGGCAGGAAAATAGACGAACTTCTAAGCAATACGCGAGATCTAGATGGCCAGAGTGAAAAACACGACCCACTGGACTTTGCGCTTTGGAAAAAAGCCGATGAGACCCACCTCATGCAATGGCCTTCACCATGGGGGATGGGGTTCCCCGGATGGCATCTTGAGTGCTCGGTCATGAGTACAAAATATTTGGGACATAGATTTGACATACATGGAGGTGGTATGGACTTGAAATTCCCTCATCACGAATGTGAAATCGCCCAAAATGTAGCTGCAAACAAAGTCGAAAAAAGCGTAAACTATTGGATTCACGGCAACATGCTTACCGTTAATGGCAGGAAAATGGCAAAATCGGAAGGCAACGGTTTTACGCCCGAGGAACTTATCACAGGAAACCACAAACTTCTAGAAAGAGGTTACAGTCCGATGACGGTAAGATTCTTTATGCTTATGGGGCATTATGGCAGCACCCTAGACTTCTCTAACGATGCACTGATTGCGGCTGAAAAAGGGCTTTCAAAATTGACAAAAGCGGTAGAAACACTTCAAAATCTTCAGGCTACCGAAAAGGAAAACTTAGAGATAAGCGTGAGTGATTTGTCGGATAAATGCTATGCGGCTATGAATGATGACTTCAATACGCCTGTTCTCATTGCATCATTGTTTGAGGGAGTGAAATGGATCAACTCGGCGTCTGATGAGAGAATCAGATTGAATCAAGACCAAATAGATGGCCTCAAAACAATCTATACGGGATTCTTAGGCATTGTATTGGGCCTCGAAAACGAAGGCCTGAATACTGAGAAAAGCACTGGAGGTGAAGATTTAGCGACACATTTATTGGACTTATTGGTGGAGCTGAGAACGGATGCAAAAGCAAACAAAGATTACGCGGGAGCAGACAGAATCAGGATCACATTAAGTGAGTTAGGTGTGAATGTAACGGATGGGAAAGACGGAAGTTCATGGTCTCATGAATAGACATCTTGGTTATATCCTAGGGGTTATGCTCAGCGTTGTAATATTCGCGCTATCAAGTTGCTCAAATGAGCAGCCCTCAAATGACAAAAGCACACAAGAGGTTGATGAGGTTATTGTAACACCTGATTTCTCAAGTGATTCTGCGTATTACTATGTGGAGAAACAAGTGGGGTTTGGGCCTAGGGTTCCTAATACATTAGAACACAACACTTGCGGGGTTTGGCTGGCTGATGAGTTAAGGAGACATGGAGCGGAGGTCATCGTTCAAGATGCTCGCGCGAAGGCCTTTGACGGAAAGATTCTCAAATTAAAAAACATTATAGGACAGTATAACTTAGAAGCGAAGAGCCGCGTCATGTTATATGCCCATTGGGATACGAGACCCTTTGCCGACAAAGACACTGTGCGTAAAAACGAGCCCATAGACGGGGCAAATGACGGTGGATCTGGGGTAGGAATACTGTTAGAAATCGCACGCCAATTCAGCATTAAATCGCCGAGCATCGGCGTTGATATCGTTTTCTTTGACGGAGAAGACTATGGGAGTCCTGATGGCTCACCATCTACAAGTACGAGTTATTTGTATTGGTGTTTGGGAAGCCAAGAATGGGCCAAACAACCTCACAGGTACGGGTATCGCGCAAGATTTGGGATTCTGCTTGACATGGTTGGCGCAAAAGATGCTGTTTTCAATAGAGAGGGCACTTCGATGAAGTACGCGCCGAATATCGTCAGGAAGATTTGGTCAAGAGCCTCTGAATTGGGATATGGCAAACTGTTCAGCAACAGAGAGACGCCTCCCACCATCGACGACAACCTCTTCGTGAGTGAATTGGGCGGAGTCCCGAGCGCAAATATTGTTGATTACAGAATGAAAGTTATTCCTATGGGATACGGTCCATATCATCATACTCACGGGGACAACATGAGCATTATAGATAAAGGCACATTACAGGCAGTGGGTGAAACAGTGCTCTCAGTTGTCTACAGTGAGTAGTCCATAACCCTATTGGGTTAGCTCAAAGTCAGAGCGACTGCAAGGTATTTTAGTAACATCATAAGGCTTCTAAACATATCCTTCATTTTCCTCTTCTCATTGAGCGTCTTTTCAGCCCAAAACGAGAACGCCTTATCTCTCTTATCTAGAGCTGATAGCCTCGTTGAAGCAGGTAAGCCTGTGGCAGCCCTCAGTTTATATCGGTCCGTAGGAGAAACAACTTTAGACTACTGCATTATTGCCCAATCTGAAGTGGGAAAAGGGCGCATTCAACAAAAAGCAGGGAATTTAGAAAGGGCATCAAAAGCATGGCGGTCCGTGGAAAACAATTGTTCAATGTGTCCTTCCAAAATCAGAAGTGAACTGGTTTATTATACAGTGGAGGGATGGATCAGTCAAGGTGAAGAAACCATGGCGATGAACTTAATCGATTTGGAAACCAGCAGAAACCCAGATCAAACATGGGCGTCAAAACTGGAACTTCTTAGGGCGAGGATATACTTCCTTAATGGTGAATGGAACAAAGCACGGGAGGCATCTATTCCCGATTTTGAGAATGGAGTGGTCGACATCGACAGATTAATATTGTGGGTGCAGTCTGGGGTACTTGAAGGGTTAGGAATTCATGAGTCAGGAGTTGATCATCTAGAAAAAATAAGAAAAGGAGAGGGCATCGAAAAAATTGATGCCGCTTACGCAAACCTGCACACATTGCTCGTCACTGAGAAACGATACGGTGAAGCACTTGATTGGTCTAAATCGATGCTTCTTCATTCTGACCCAGTGACACATCCAGAAGGTTGGATTTTAGGTCAAATTAGAATCGCAACATCGGCTGAGATGTCTGGGAAAACCTTGGACGCACTCTTGGCACACCACGAAGCTGTGAGGGCCGCTGAAATATTGGGGGATGATCAACTCACTGCACGAACGTGTAGAGAACGCGCGCGATTTGATGCCATGAGAGGCGACAATAGATCAGCGTACATGTATCTTCACAAAGCGGATAGCTTGGCGCTCGCAATGATTGCGGCAGCAGAAATAGGCCGGGAACCCAAATCGTTTAAAAACCACCCGCTTCCTGAACTTGACCCATTCGATCTCGCCTCTGCAAATGCTGCCAAAACCCCAGAGCCTGGAGCATGGCCATTCGCAGTCGCTTTAATCGCTCTTGGACTTATTGCGTGCATGATTAGGAACTTCGATTTAAGACGTACGCTGAGAAAAGAACGACTGCGAACGATGCGACTGCACACCATGTTTGGCAACAAAACCACACCTGATATTGGAACCTTAGAAGGTGAAACCACGGAAGATATTGTGGAAATATTAGAAACCCAATTTGCAAACTCATCTGAAGATTGGGAAAGAAGAGTGAGTGCAAATGCACTTGATTTTGACGATGTCATCGCATCTCTTGAAATGGAGCTTGGCACTGTGGTAGAATGGGATTTGGAAAATGACAATAAAGCGCCTGAAGCGCCTGAAGGACTGCTGCCTCTCCTCTTAATTACACTAAGACGATTGCTTCCCTCCGATGTATCCAAAGAAATTACATCTCCACTAAAGGCCACAATACGAAATGATTGGAGAGGCGTCCGGATTATGTTTGAGGGAGCACCAAGTTCTGCAACACAAGAATTAAAAGCACTTTTTTCGGGAGATTCCTCCTCCCCTTCTTGGTCTCCGGTGTTTGAACAGGCAGAACGAATGGCAGGAAGAGTCCTTTTAGAATACAACCAAATCGGAGGTCATTCAGTCGTTTTAGATCTCCCGCACGCAAAGTAAACTTTAAGACTTGAACGGTTTAAAGTTGTATTAGCGCTCTCCACTGAATTGATCTAAGAAACGCTTGTCATTCTCAAAGAAAAGTCGAAGGTCTGAGATTTGATATTTAAGCATTGTGATGCGCTCTATTCCCATACCAAAAGCAAAGCCACTGTACTTTTTTGAATCAATCCCATTTGCCTCTAAAACATGAGGGTCCACCATGCCACACCCAAGAATTTCTAGCCAACCAGTACCCTTCGTGATCCGCTTGTCAACCTCTGTCTCTAATCCCCAATAAACATCAACTTCAGCGCTGGGCTCAGTGAAAGGGAAGTAAGAAGGTCTTAAACGAATCTTCGTCTCTGGACCGAAAAACAGTTTCGCAAAATGAAGTAAGTTTTGTTTGAGATCTGCAAAAGAAACATCTTCATCTATATACAGTCCTTCAATCTGGTGAAACATACAATGTGCGCGCGCAGAAACAGCTTCATTCCTAAACACTCTCCCTGGCATGATAATCCGCATGGGTGGTTTACGTCTCTCCATTTCTCTTACTTGGACCGAACTTGTATGCGTTCTGAGTAGGAGGTCTGGATTTCGTTCCACAAAGAACGTGTCCTGCATATCCCTCGCTGGATGTTCTGGGGGAAAGTTGAGTCCGCTAAACACGTGCCAATCATCTTCGATTTCCGGCCCTTCTACCACGCCATATCCCATGTTCTTAAATATGCTTACGATCTCTCGTCGCACGACCTGAAGTGGATGATGCGTCCCAAGTGGCACGCCACCCGAAGGTCGTGACAAATCGATGCCACTTGCATTGACAGCTTCTTTGTTATTGAAATTTGACTGCTCTTGGGCAACTCTTGCCTCAACAGCACCTTTCACTTGATTAATGAGCGGACCGAGTTCACGCTTGAGTTCAGGCGCTACGCTTCTAAACTGCACCATTAAATCTTTCATCTTTCCATGACGTCCGATGAATTCAACACGAAATGCTTCTACTTGATCCGCAGATTCAAAACTTCTGCTTTCAATATCAATGAGCAATGCATCTAATTCCTCCTTCATTATTTCAAAACTTCAACGGTAAATTTAACATCCTCAACGGGTCTATTCCCTGAAGCAACTTTAACGGCAGCAATCGAATCAAGAATATCTAATCCATCAATGACAAGACCAAATACAGTGTAATTCATATCTAAGAATGGCGTGCCTCCTATCTCTGAATATTGTGATTTCATCTCTTCAGTATAGGCAAAGTCAGGAAATTGGGCTTGGATCTTACGCTCTAAACTCATAAGCTCACCAGGCTTCCATGTTTTGCCTTGTACGATGTAAAACTGACTTCCTGATGAATTCTTTTCAGGGTTAGCATTGTCCGGTTGTCGTGCAGCAGCAAGAGCACCTTTAATATGAACGAGGTCAGACCTCATCTCTTCTTTAATGGTATACCCAGGGCCACCGCTGCCCAGCCGAACTCCAGACTCAGCACCCAAGCTTTTTGGATCACCACCTTGAACCATAAAACCCTGCATCACACGATGAAAAAGCAGATTGTCGTAAAACCCCTCTTCTGCCAATTTGATAAAATTATCTCTGTGCTCGGGCGTCGAATCAGACAAGACCAAAGTAATATCACCTAAATCCGTATGAATTATTGCTTTACGCGGAGCGTTAGATTCTCCATTTTGATCACATCCAGAGGCGGACATCATAAAAAACGACGCTAAAATTATGGCGAATGTCCCTAAAAATGTTTGTGACTGAGATTTTTTCATGATATTTGTGTTACTTGGAATTCAATCCGCTAAGTTATAACCCTACCTGCAATGAAACGCCTATTTCCCATATTCACTCTCGCAGCAATCGCAATTTCTATTTCTAGTTGCTTTGAAGTTGACCCTACTATTGCAAATATTCAGGTTTATCGTGTAGACGAAGTCGGTGAAAAAATTCCTGTAGCTGGATGTGATGTTCGCTTATATGCGCTTGGATCTTTAGATGAAGATTTCGTGGGTGAGCCTAGATTTGACACCATTCGAACAACATCAGAAGAAGGGTTTGTCTCATTTAACTTCTCAGACATGTATGTCGGAGGACAAGCAGGTTTCGCAGTCTTAGATATAGAGGCTACAAAAGGTTCTCTTTATGGATCCGGACTCATAAAAATTGAAGAGATGGTGACCAATGAGGAGGAAGTTATCATTGAATAACTGAATTAATCTGAAATCCAGGCCGCGAAGTATTCGACAAGTTGACGCTTCATCATGAGTTCTTGTTCGTCTGAATCTAATTCTGGAAGCTCCCCTACCCGCTCAAAATGAGGCCAACCATCCTCATCAAGTCCCAAAGCTTTGTAATACCCAAGTGGCTCAAGTAAGGTGCAAACCCCCACATGCATCAGATTTACTTTGTCGTCTTTTTTATACTCACGTGGGCCAAATGAGACTTCCTGAAGCCCGACGGCAAAGACGATGGCAGTGACATCTGGCTGATCGCCAAACCTATCCAACATCATCTTTAAAAGTTTATTCCACTCCCGTTCGAATTCAAAATCCATGTTTAATTCTTTGTTGCGGTAAATCAAACTTCAGATCTCTGCATTCTATATGTTATAAATTCACAGAGATATCATACAAAACAATGAGCGCAACAGCATTCATTTAACAGTCGGGATGACAGGACTTGAACCTGCGACTTCACGTCCCCCAGACGCGTACTCTACCAACTGAGCTACATCCCGATTTAGAAACGCAAAGTTAGTAACTTAGCCTCATATTAAAAGCAGTTATGAAGGTATCCTACAGAAAGATAAATGAATTCTTAGATTTGCAATTGTCCGCCATGGATGCGGCTACTGTATTAACTGCAACTGGACTGGAAATCGAAGGCGTAGAAACGGTTGATGACATACAAGGTGGATTGAGAGGACTCGTTGTGGGGGCTATTACTGAATGTGAACAACATCCAAATGCTGACAGATTACGGTGTTGCAAAGTGGATGTTGGAGAAGGAGAGCCATTAGATATCGTTTGCGGCGCACCAAATGCAGCAAAAGGATTAAAGGTTGTCGTAGCGACGATTGGAACAGAACTCTTTCCTGAAGGTGGAGACCCGTTCAAAATTAAAAAAGGAAAAATACGCGGTGAAGTAAGCAATGGGATGTTATGCGGTGCAGAGGAAGTTGGCATTGGAGAGCCAAATGGGGGCATTATTGAACTCGACGAAAAGTGGGGGGCCGGGACTGCTTTAAGTGAAGTATTTGGCGTGGGATCTGATTCTGTTTTAGAAATCGGGCTGACGCCAAACAGGAATGATGCCATGGGACATTGGGGTGTCGCAAGGGATCTTAGAGCGGGACTTCTACATGGAACTGTTCAGGAGTTCACCCAAAAAGATCTTCCTGAAGTGAGCATGCTGAAACGCATGAAAATTGACTTTGAAAAGGGATTAAGTCATGGGGTTAAAGCAGAAATAGACGCAAGTGTTTCAGAGCTTACTCCCAGATATACATTAATTGAGATTGAAGGGCTGACCATGGGGCCCTCTCCTGATCACGCTCAAAGATTCCTCAGGAGTATTGGATGTGCACCTATAAACAATGTTGTAGATGCAACAAATTACGTGTTGCATGAGTTAGGCCAACCGCTTCATGCTTTTGATGCGGACACCATTCAAGGCAGTCTAAACGTAAGATTTGCCTCAAAAAACGAGAAAATCACAACGCTTGATGGAGAAAAACGTGAACTCAATGAAAAAGATTTAGTCATTGCGGATTCAAATGAGGCCATGTGTATCGCAGGCGTATTTGGGAGTCAGAAACACGGCGTGAGCAATGGAACAAAACGCATCCTTCTAGAATCAGCATTCTTCAATCCTGTTTCAATTCGAAAATCAGCCAAAAGACATGGTTTATCTACAGATGCATCCTTCAGATTTGAAAGAGAAGTCGATCCCAATTTAATTCAAGCCGCTGGAGAAAGGGCTGCCGAACTCATTTGTGAATGGAGCGGAGGCCATGTTGTGGGGGCTGTAAAATTAGGCAAGTCTGGAGTAGCTCCTGGTTATCAAGTTGAACTTGAATGGGGAAGGTTGGACAAGTTGGTCGGACAAAAACTTGATCGGACGCATGTGATGTCCATTTTAAAATCTTTAGAGATCGAGGTGGTTCAAGAAGGGGAAGGCAAATTAAACTTGTTGGTTCCTGCCTACAGAAGCGATGTGACGCGTCCTGCTGATGTTGTCGAGGAGATTTTGAGGATACATGGCTTTGACCAAATCAACATCCCTACGCGCATATCAAGCACACTTGAGATCCCTTCTGGTCCAGACAGAGAAGATATTCTTTTTGGATTAAGCGCAACACTTGTCGCACGTGGATTTAATGAGATCATGTCAAATTCTCTGACAAAATCAAGTTATGCTGAATGCGTGAAAGATGGTGATTTGGATCCATCCAAAACAGTAGAGATCCTCAATCCGCTTAGTGGAGAT
>ENA-OREB01000682-OREB01000682.1-marine-metagenome-genome-assembly--contig:-NODE-682-length-16782-cov-2.907273_pt1 | contig 16782 bp, 12 predicted proteins | sample MGYA00248625_ERZ508552 | MGnify/ENA primary metagenome ERZ508552 (study PRJEB26219, sample SAMN06267888) | marine metagenome | isolation source: Monterey Bay, California, USA | place: USA:Monterey Bay...
TAACATTTATAGTAAGATATGAAGGGTCAGATGGGCAAGGAATTGATGCTCCTGAAATTACATTTCCTTGTACTATATAAGCATATGTTCCAGATGAATTTATTGATGGATTAAAACTATTACTACTTAAAGAAACCCAACTTGAGTTATACCAGTTTCCTCCATTATCAGGGTTCCCAGCTAACTGACTCTGCATATTAAAGTTAGGGTCGGTTTCACATAAATCAATAGAATTGTTATTTCCAGCATCACCTGCAATACAGCAATCAGTGCTTCCTGTACCACCGGTTTGGGTAAAGTTAATATTACATGGTGAATTGGGATAATTTGTTATTAGAATTACATAATAGTCACCAACTGAGGCATTATTTATCTGACATGTTTCATTCCAAGTAGGACTATAGCTACAATCTTCAGTGTTGCCCGCAGTTAGATTATTTCACATTGTATTTGGATCTGTAAATGGCCCCCAACAGATAAAATCTATATCATTAGCAGGAGCACTTGATAGAGATAAAGTTAAACTTCCTGGGTTATCAATCTGAAGAACAAAGAATGCAGGGTTTGGCTGAGTCCATAAGCAGCCATAATTTGGACCAGATGGAGAAGAAGCTCCTGTTGATGCAGGATATGTTAGTCCTGAACTAGTGCAAAAAGGAGTGGCTGTATTACAATTACTTGATTGAGAGAATGCTGAAATACTAAATAATAATATAACAACTTGTAATTTCATCCTACCTCACTAAGGTTACTGTGCCTTCATAATTTCTAAGTTTACCATTTACGTCCGTAACAATTATATGATAAACATATACGCCAATTGTACAGAAATCACCACTGCCGTTAATTTTTCCATCCCAAGCTTCAACACACCCACTTGTACAATATTCATTAGTGTATTTTTCTGTTCTAAATACCCTTTTGCCTAGTCTGTCATAAATACTTAATTCATATTCTTGTACGCCATCGATAATTGGTAAAAAGTAATCATTATCTAAATCATTATTTGGAGTAAATGCATTAGGGACATACATTCTAAATGTAGGAGAGATAATAATTGTTTGGTATGCGATATTTGTACACCCACTATCTGATATAGTTTCTAAGGAAATAATATAGACCCCAGTATCTGCATACATATGATCAATGTGTCCTAAGTTAGAAACTTGCTCACTACCATCTCCAAAGTCCCATATTCCTGGAATTAAAGATAAATAAGTTGATTTATCAATAAAATTAATAAGAGGATCAGTGATTTCAGTTTGTAATGGGTAAGCAACTAGAGCAACATCAGGTAATGGGTTGATGTTTACATTTGCTTGTCCATTTAGTGTTGTGGCTTCACAACCATTTTGATCAATTACGCTTACTAGAGTATAAAGTCCCATTGTAGCAGTAGAAATTCCTGTTGAATCTCCAATATCAGTTAAAGTAAAATTCTCAGTTCCATTTGTGTATTCAATATCATATAAAGGAGCACCATTTGTAGTTACTATAGATAAGTCGGTTGTTCCTCCTTCACAAATCGAACCATCTCCACTTAGTGTAGCAATAGGAAGTGAATTAATTGTGATAACAATATCTTCATCAATTTGTTTAAAGCAATTTGCACCAGTAATAGAGTTAATTGTAATGTTAGAAGGATCTGTTGCAATTAAACTTAAATCCCCTGTTTGGAAGTTAATAACAGTGTTAGTGTTTGCGCCATTAAAAGTATAATCAACATTAAATGGTGGAGTCCCTGCAGTAAAATCTAAACCAATTTCTACTAAATCACCATCACATAACTCATTAGAATAAGATGTAACTAGTTGAGGTATCTCATTTACAACTAATGTTGTAACTGCTGATAAAGAACTTGTACATGTACTGTCATCAGTAATAGAAGTTAATGTGTAGTCTGTTGTTATTATTGGGTTAATTAAAGCGTTAAATCCACCAGATCCAAATACCTCAGTTGCAGTAGTTATTCCGTTTGCATCCGTAATAGAATAATCAACACTAAATGGTGGAGTTCCTATATTATTGTTCATGATTAATGTAGAGTTATCCCCTACACAGATAGGGTTAGGGTTAACTGCAATATTCATGTTAGGTAATGGGTTTACATTAACAATTTCGTTATTAATAGTATTTTGATTGATACAACCATCTGCATCAACTATTGAATTTATTGAATAAGTTGTTGTAATATTTGGCGAAACAGAGAAACTATATTGTCCGCTATTATTTACAGGTCCTTCAGCTTGAGGTCCATTCGCATTATAATTAATTGTAAATGGAGCAACACCATAAGAATTGAAATCAAATTCAAGATCTATTGGATCTCCAGCGCAAATTGAATGGTCTGAAACTGCAAAGTCAACACTAAAATAACCAGGTTCAATTAGTGTTATTAAAGTGTCATTAAAACAAGCAATAGTATTTTCGGCTGTAATAGTAGATGGATCAGTAATAGTTACTGTATAACTGCCATTTCCTAGAGAAGAACTGTCAATTCCTCCCCAATTAATATTATAAGCACCACCATTCCCTCCAGAAGGGTTTAAAGTAACGTTACCATCAGTTAAAGCATTACAACTAATATCAGTTATTGTTGGGTTAAATGTAATTTGTTCAGGTTCTGTTATAGTTGCAAAATCTTGGATAGGACACCCTCCAACTGTTACTATAACTGGGTATGTTCCTGGACCTAAATTTGATATACTGTCAGCTGTTGAGCCGTTAAACCATTGAATTGAAGCTGTAGCACCAGGTGCGTTTAAAACTATAGAGTAGTCCTCTGTCGCTCCGAACCAAGGTAATCCAAACATACCTGCGTCTTCGCAGGGTCCCATAACTACTAATGGGATCCCATTTGTTCCACCCCCACCATTACTCATGCATACCACACGCATTCTGCTTGGTCCGTAAGCTCCAGAAGATGGGACAATAAAATTAAACGGGTATACAGTTCCAGGATTCCAAGTTCCTACTGGTATATTTATTACGCCAAGATCTTCTCCAGCATCTAAAAAATCACCATCAATATTAAAATCAATATATACATTTATTGCTTCAGGGGCATATGATCCTGGTACCGCAAATTCGTCATGCGGCGTAACATTAACTGTATAAATCTGTCCTGCCGAAATATCTGCATACATTGTAGCCGTGTAGTCTTCGTAAAAATCATTACTACCAAAAGTACTATTATTAATATCAAAGTTATCTCCGTTCAATTGTACCTGCCCAATACTTGTTTGAGGTTGTGCTAAAAAAGTAAGAGATGGCTTTGAGTCGCAATAAGACAAGGTAGAAATATTTCCTGGAGGAGTTGTACCCCCTAACATAGTAATACTTGCAGCTCCGTTATTATTTCCAAAACAACTGCTATTATATTCGTTAATAATACTTGTTGTGTTTAAAGGGTCATATAGGGTCACACTACTTGAGTATGAGCATTGATTTGCATCTGTAACGGTATAGTTAAATGTTCCGGCAGTTAAAGCTAATGGATCTTCTCCAAACCAATTAAAAATATAAGCTGGTTGCCCGCTACTTGCTGTTAATAAAGCACTACCATCATTGTATCCAAAACAAGATGGATTGTTTGTAGTTACATCATTTGGCAGTACTGTTGGAGCTTCATTTATTAATATGGATCCGCCAACAGGTATTGGGTTACATCCTTGAGGGGTGTAAGTATATGTAATGTTATGATTTCCTATTACTGATATAGCTGGATCAAAGTCAGTAATAACTCCTCCTGTATTGTCAGTAAACACTCCATTTCCTTGTGTTGACCATCCAGCAGGAGGAATTCCTGTTAATGTAAATGTATTCTCATTAGAACAAATTACTGAAGGTGAAGTAATGGAAATACTTGAAGCACTAAAAACATCAAGATTAACAATTGCATCATCCCCTGGACAAGTACCGCTTGAGCTTCCAGCAATAGAGTACGTATAGATACCTGGAGGGTCAATTGCAGGGTCAAAAGTTCCAGGAACCGAATTTCCATTATAAGTCCAGATGCCATTATTGACTGGTTGACCATTTAACTGGTCAATTAAGTTCATTTGAGGATCAGTATCACAAAATAAAAGTGGATTTGGGTTTCCAGCATCAGCACCAGCATCTCCAGGACTAGGACCTCCAAATGCATCATTAGGGCCTGTTGCTGTGAATTGAATAAAACATGGGTCAGGTGTTGAGCCTGATGCAGCCCAGTTCGCAACAAGAATAACATAAAACTCGCCAGCTACTGCATTTGTTATTTGCAAAACTTCTTGTGTAGTAGCCGGAGCATTGCTACAATCTTCTTGATTTGGATTTGTTAATAGATCACACATTGTTGTTAGATCATTAAATGGTCCCCAACAAATATAATCAAGATCAGGTGAAGTATTTATATTTGGATATGGAATTCCTATTACATCTGTAGGAGTAATATTTATGCTTAATGGACCATTAGTGTTGGATTCAAAAAAGTAAAATGATCCATATTCAGTAATTGCAGAAAAACCACAATTAAGACTTGTTCCAGATGGAGCAGTTGCTGTACCTGAAGTAGCGGCAGGATATAAAGATCCATTACAAATTTCTGGTATTGTAGATGAACAAGATTGAATAGGTCCCGCACCTCCCTGGGAATAACAAAAGGCATAAGTAAATAACGTAAAAAATAAAAGTAAGAATCTTTTCATTAAAATGGAGTTTTTTTTATAGGTTACAAATATACGAAAAAAATACTTGATTTGTTCTAGATGAAAATAACTAATATTACTTATAAAACCTTACAACCTGATTCTTTTATCCAACCACTGCTTCCATTTGCAATTTTAATGTTTATCCATTCTCCAATAGTGTCTAAAATCTCAATTTTACTTCCTGAATGTAAAGAGAATAAGTTAGTGCTGCTTGTTGTTGGAGCACTATTTACAACTATTGATGAGGTGAAAATAATAGCTTCTTTTTTAGTTATTTTTCCTTGATAAGAGCTGTAAGTTGCAAAAACACTGATAAGTGCAAGAGAATACAAAATACTTAAAAAGTACTCTTTTTTGTAATTAGTAAATTGACTAAGTATCTTTATTGTAAGTGCAAGCCAAATGATTAAAATGCTGATTAGTTGCCAAGAAAATGTATTAAATATTGAGATAAAACTACTCCACCATTTTTTATAAAAAAGCTGAGGAATCTCTTCTATTCGGTCAATAATTTTGAGGTTTGCTAGCTCAAGGTTTTGTATGGTTTTGTCGTTTTTCTCTAGTTTTAAGCTTTTTTCATAATGCCATATTGCATTTGCCCAATCTTGTGCTTTATAATGACAATTTCCTAAGTTGTAGTATAGTTCACTGCTTTCCAGTCCTGTAGTTAAAATACTATCATAAAGAGTAATAGCAGAAGTGTAATCTGAGTTATTGTAAGCTTTATTTGCCTTTTCAAAAAGTTGATCTGAAGCAAAAGAACTAATGCTTACTAGCAGGGTGATAATGAGAGTTTTTAATTTCATCTTAAGGCAGTTTCAACTTCAATAATTATGTGTTTGGCTTTATTTAAAATATCTCCCATTTGTGCGTTTTTATTACTAGCAGGTGAATAGCGCGCAAATTCACATTCATCTAAAAGAGCGATAAATTGCTTTTCTGTATTGATATCAATAGCATTAGAGTAAAAGTGTGTGCTTACAGTTTCTTTTGATAAATCTGCTATACTTACTTTAAATTTATCAGCAAAATAACCCAAAAGTGATTTTTCAATTTCTTCAAAAAATGATTCAAAATCGTTATTATTTATGCAATTTTGTGCGTACTTTAGTCTTTTTAGTGCAATTTTGTTTGCTTTCTTCTTTTTCCAATTACTACTATTTGTGTCTGTTTTCCCAACTATTGTATTGTAAATCCTAAGCAGAATAATTAAAAATATTGGTAAAAAGAAGATTACAATAAAGAGATTTTTATTTAAGATATTATCACGAATTTCCTTCAGTTTAGTTGTTGTGAAAATATAATGAATATCTTTTTTCTCAGTTTTTATTATTTGCTGATTTATTGTTGAGTTTTCATCCTCAGTATTGTTGTTAGCATTTATTATTAAATTATGCTGAGGGGTTTTTTTAGTCTCGTATTTCTTAGTTTTATTATTGTAATAGACTAAGCTTGTACTAGGAATAGTGTACTCTCCCTCATATCTTGGAATTAATAAATACTCAAAAGTTTTAATGCTTCTTTTTCTTCCTCCTTCAAATATCCTGTCGGAAATTTTAGGGTCATAAACTTCAAAATCTTCAGGAAACTGAATTGCTAAGGGTTCAATTAACTCAATGTTTCCAGTACCAGTTATTGTTAGTTTATAGGTTATTGCATCATTAGCATTTGCTGTAGTATTATCCACTTCTGATTTAATTATAAATTTTCCAACAGCACCATGAAAATTAGGAGGTGGGCTGGGTAATTCAGTAACAGTTATGGTAATTGATTTTGATGAAATATATTCTTCTTGAATCTGATAATTGTTGCCAAAGAAACCTCTATTTCTCTTGTTGTTCTTAACCCTTATACTGCATTTCAGTTCCATTGGATCAATTATCAACTTACCTGATTTTTGAGCAGTTAAAACTGATTTTTTTACAGTAGCTACATTGTACGGAATCCCATCTATTACATCTCTTTTAAATCTGCTTGAGGTTTCTAAATCTTTTGTCCAAAATCCATTTAAATCAGGAAGTTCACTAAGCTCAGTATTGTTTAGTTCTAATCTATTAAATAGTTTGTAAGTAACAATTATTTGTTCGCCAACAACTATTTTTCTTTTACTTACATCAACTTTTATAAATAAGTTGTCACTTAGTGCTTTTTGTTGTGCTTTATTTTTCTCACTTCCTTTTACAATCTTTAGTTGGTAGGACTTGCTTTTTATAGTTTTTCCATCTACTTTTATAGTTGCAGGGCTAATATTAAAAGCTCCTTCCTTTGTAGCTTTTAAATAATAGGAATAAGTTGTTTTGGTACTACTCTGACTTTTTCCGTTTACAAAACTATAACTACTTTGTGTTGAGGGATTTGGTCCGCTTAAAACTCTTAGTCCGTTAAAGTTTGGAGATTTAAAATTACTTCCTTGTGTATCTATGCTGTATTGTATCAAAATTTGTTCACCAACTATTGCAGGGTTTTTATCAGCAGACACACTTAGCTTTTGTGCAAAGCTAAGTGTACTAATAAATACAAATAATATGAGAATAATTTTTTTCAACTTACCAGTCTTTTAATACTTTAACTCTTTTTCCTTTCACTTTCTTTTTTTGTAGTTCTTCTTGCAATTCTTTTTCTTCTTGTTGAATTGCTTCTAGCATTTTCTCAGCATCCTCCTTGCTCATTTCTTCTTTTTTCTCCTCTGGTTGATTCTCCTTTTCTTCATCTTCCTTTTCCTGCTCTTTATTTTGCTCCTGTTTATCTTCCCCTTCTTTGTCTTTTTCTTGATCTTTCTTTTCCTCTTTGTTCTCTTCTTTTTTCTCCTCTTGCTGTTCTTGTTCTTGCTTTTGTTTTTTGGAGAGCGCTAAATTGTGCCTTGTCTCTGCATCATTCGGATTTATCCTTAATGCATTCTTATAAGCTTCAATTGCTTCTTCTAATTTTTGTTCTTGAGTTAAAGAGTTTCCTAAATTATGATAAACTTTTGCTAAATCATTTTCAGTAGGAGCATTGTCAATTAAAGCATCAAAAAGTGCTGATGATTCTTCATAGCGTTCTTGCTTGTAAACAGCATCTGCTAAATTAAAAGAAGCATTAAAATAATCCTGATCTTTTTCTAATGATTTTCGGTACTGCATTTCAGCATCATTGTAACTACTATCAGTATATAGCTCATTTCCATCTCTTAAGAATGATTTTTTGTTCTGAGCAAAAGAGGTTATGCACATTAGTAATGATAATATGAAGAGTGTATTTTTCATTAGTCCTTATAAAAATTAATACGGTTACTCCATTTATTTTTTCTTCCCAGTAGGATTAAGTCCGTTAACAATAAAAGTAAGGCCAATCCAATAAATAATTGAAACCTGTCCTTGTATTCAGTAAAAACCATAGTCCCAATTTCTTTTTTTTCCATTTTATTAATTTCAGCAAATAGGGTGGATAGCCCTGCTTTGGAATTATTTGCACGCACATAAGTTCCTTTTCCTGCACTAGCAATTTGTTGTAAAAGTTGCTCATTTAATTTACTTACAATAGTATTTCCATCTCTATCTTTTCGGTAATCCGTTCGGTTGCCGTATTTGTTGTAGATAGGAATTGGCCCTCCTTTGCTGAGTCCCATACCTAAAGTATGAACGAATATTCCAAGTTCATTGGCTTGCTCGGAGCTTTCAATTGCTTTTTCATCATGGCTTTCTCCATCAGTAATAATAATGATAGCTTTATTTTGTGCATTTTCCATGTCAAAGGACTGAATGCTTAAATCGATTGCCTTTGCAATTTCAGTTCCTTGTGTGGGTACAATGTTTGTGCTTACTGTTGATAGGAAAAGTTTTGCTGCTGAATAATCTGTAGTGATTGGAAGTTGAACATAAGCCTCTCCTGCAAAAACGATAAGCCCAATTCTATCGCCTTCTAGTTTGTCAATCAAGCGGGAAATGGCAAGTTTAGCTCTTTCCAATCGGTTAGGTTTTATGTCCTCAGCCATCATGGAGTTGGAAAGATCAATGGCTATCATTAAGTCCACTCCTTCTCTTTTTACTTCCTCCATTTTTGTACCTACTTGTGGGTTAGCAATACCAATGATTAATAAAATGAAAATAAGAATAGTAAGGATGTTTTTTATTTGAGTTCTCCTTTTTGAAAAAGAGTGCATCAATTCTTTTATTAAACGGCTATCTCCAAAAAGAGCTAAGGCAGTTGCCTTCCATTTACTATATAATAGCATTGCTATTATTAAAACAGGAATTCCAAATAGGAAATTCAAATATTCAATATGTTCGTATCTTAACATTTAAGAAATCTGCTTTAAATAAGTAATTTGTAAAATGAAACCTAAAAACAATAAACCTAAAGCCCAAAGTGCAAAGGGTAAAAATTCCTCCGAACGCTTGTGAAATTCTGTAACTTCTATCTTTGATTTCTCCAAAGCATCAATGTCTTTGTAAATTTCTTTTAAGGAATTATTATTGGTCGCTCGAAAGTATTTTCCATCTGTTAGTGTTGCAATATCTTGTAAAGTTTTTTCATCAATTTTTACTTCTACTTCTTGGTATTGTATTCCGAATGGAGTTTGAAAAGGGTAGGGAGCAAATCCTTCAGTTCCTACACCAATGGTATACACTCTAATGCCAAATTTCTCAGCAATTTCAGCAGCCGTAAGTGGTGGTACCATTCCGCTATTATTTACTCCATCCGTAAGTAAAATTATTACTTTAGATATTGCTTCAGAATCTTTTAATCGGTTCACTGCTGTGGCTAATCCCATTCCTATAGCTGTTCCATCATCTACCATACCACTTTTAACATCTTGGAATAAATTAATAAGTACATTATGGTCAGTTGTAAGTGGGCATTGGGTAAAACTTTCTCCTGCAAAAATAACCAAGCCAACACGGTCGTTTATTCGTTTGCTGATAAAATCCATTGCTACATTTTTAGAGGCTTCTAATCGATCAGGCTTTAAGTCTTGTGCCAGCATACTTCCTGAAATATCCATTGCCAAAACAATATCAATACCTTCTGTTGTACTTTCCTCCCAATTAATGGAAGATTGCGGGCGAGCCAAAGCAATAATCATTAAGGTTACTGCTGCAATTTTCAATACAAAAGGTAAGTGGCGTAATTGTTGTTTTATAGTTGGCTTGGTATCTATCGCCTCAGTTCCAGAAAATAAAATAGCACTGCTTTTGCTTTTGTGTTTTAGGCCGTGCCATATTAGTAATGCTAATGGTAAAACCAATAGATAGAAAAACTCACTATTTACAAAGGTGTAATTAGCCATTATTTATTTGCTTTTGTTTTGTTTGTGCAACAAAATGTTTGGCTAGTTGCATACTTTCTTTATTCTCAGTTTCTTTAGGTTTGCTTTTAGCAAACTTGGCTAAATCAGCTCTTTGTAATATGATAGTAATGCTTGCTAATTGCTCATTATTCACTTTGCTTTTTAGCTCACTAATTATCTCTTCAGTTGCGAGTTCTAAGGCAATAAAATTAAATCTATTTTCAGTATATCTTCTAATAATTTCGGATATTTCACTATGGTATTCTTTAACGTTTCCCCCTTGCCATACTTGTGCTTTATCTAAATTTGTTAATTGTTGAAGGGCTGTAATATCTGGTGGGATAATCACTTTTGGTGTTTTTATTTTTATTACTTCTTTTTTATTGAGTATATACTTTTTAAGTAAGAAAAAAATCAGAGTCAAAAGAATAATTCCTAAAAGCCAAGGCCAAATATCACTCCAACCAATTGGTGCTTCCATTGGTTGTTTTATATCCTTTAATTCAGCTCCTTCTTCTAGAATTACTGATTGTACATTTAGGAGTAATCCTTCTGTTTTATTGTTTGTAGAAAAAGAAATAGGAGGTACATAGTAGCTTCCACTATCCCAAACGGTAATGATGAAGTTTTGTGAAATTAAATTCTCGTTAGTATCTAGCTTTCCTTGTTTAATAATTTCAATTCCTTCTGCCAAAAACTCATCATATGTAGGCCATACTTCAGTTTCACTGATTGGATTGCTGATGCTGAAATTTATTTGCTCACCAATCAGGATTGAATTGGTGTCCATTATAGCTGTTTGCCCCCAAGCGATATTGCTGACTAATAAAAGTGCAATTATTTTTTTCATCTTCTACTTCCTCTAGTTTTAAAAAAGTTAATCAGGGGTTTTACATAATCTGTTCCTGTAGTGATGTCAATTAAATCCACACCACTGGCAGGTAATAGTTTTCGTAATTTTTCAGTTGCTTGCAATCTATTCTTTGCAAAATTATCTCGGACTTTTTTGTTAGTTGTATCAACAAAAATCACTTTTTCTGTTTCAGCATCTTGCATAGGTACAAGTCCAACATTAGGCAAGGTATCTTCTCTTTTATCGTGAATTCTAAGGGCAACTAAATCATGCTTTTTACTTGCAATTTTCAAGGGTCTATCGAAATCCTTGCTCATAAAATCTGAGAGGATAAAACAAATACTTCTTTTTTTAATTACGGAATTAAAAAATTCCAAAGCTTCTGCAATATTGGTTTTTTTTCCTATTGGTTGAAAGGATAATACTTCACGAATTATTCTTAGGATATGGCTTTTTCCTTTTTTAGGTGGGATGAATTTCTCTACTTTATCAGTAAAGAAAATAACACCCACTTTATCGTTATTTTTAATGGCAGAAAAGGCAAGTATAGCAGAAATCTCTGTTGCTAATTCTCTTTTGAATTGCTCCTGTGTTCCGAAATTTCCTGATGCTGAAACATCTATTAAAAGCATTACAGTCATTTCTCTTTCCTCCTCAAAAACTTTTACAAATGGCGCATTGTATCGAGCAGTTACATTCCAATCAATGGAACGAATATCATCTCCTGGCTGATATTCTCGCACTTCCGAAAAAGCCATACCTTTCCCTTTAAAAGCCGTCTGGTATTCTCCTGCAAAAATATGGTTGGAGAGTCCTTTGGTTTTTATCTCAATCTTTCTTACTTTTTTTAAGAGGGCTGAGGTGCTCATTAAGGAATCTCTACCGCATTTAGTATTTCGGTAATGATGTCTTCTGAAGTAATGTTTTCTGCTTCTGCTTCATAAGTAAGTCCTATTCTGTGCCTTAGGACATCATGGCATAGTGCTCTTACATCTTCTGGTATTACATATCCTCTTCTTTTTATAAAGGCAAAGGCTTTTGATGCAGCTGCTAGGTTAATACTTGCTCTTGGTGATCCTCCAAAGGAAATCATGTCTTTGAATTTCTCCAATCCGTATTGTTCAGGGTATCTTGTAGCAAATACAATATTAATAATGTATTGCTCAATTTTTTCATCCAGATACACTTCTTTTACTAAATCTCTAGCACGGATAATTGCTTCTGGCTTTAGTACGGTATTGGCAGTTGGGAATGTTTTTGCAAGGTTGTTTCTTACAATTAATTTTTCTTCTTCTTTCTTTGGGTAATCAATCACTACTTTTAGCATGAACCTATCTACTTGTGCTTCAGGTAGTGGGTAAGTTCCTTCTTGTTCTACTGGATTTTGTGTAGCCATTACTAAAAATGGTTTATCTAGTGGAAATGATTCTCCTCCAATAGTTACTTGGCGTTCTTGCATGGCCTCAAGTAAAGCTGATTGTACTTTAGCAGGCGCACGGTTTATCTCATCAGCAAGTATAAAGTTAGCAAATATAGGTCCTTTTTTTACTGAGAAAGTCTCATTTTTCGGGCTGTATATTTGTGTTCCGATAATATCGGCAGGCAATAAGTCAGGTGTGAATTGTAAACGACTGAATTTTGCATCTATCGTTTTTGCAAGGGTTGATATTGCAAGTGTCTTTGCAAGCCCAGGTACTCCTTCCAGTAATATATGTCCGTTTGATAGTAGGGCAACTAATAGGCGTTCACTCATGTGCTTTTGTCCAACAATTACTTTGTTGAGTTCAAGCATCAGCATATCAATGATAGCACTTTCCTTGTTTATCTTTTCGTTTAATTCTTTAATGTCAGTTTGTATTGTCTCAGTCATCATTATTTATTTAGGATGGCAAATTTAAGTTTTGTAAATTTAATTGCAATAGCGAACGAATATTTTTTTTACTTAGTATGTAATTAAATCCGTTTTCTATTTTTGCATCAAATTAAACAATGCGATTTTTCATTCAACTTTCATATAAAGGCACTGCTTACCATGGTTGGCAAGTTCAGCCTAATGCTAATACTATTCAGGAAGAAATTAATAAGGCTTTAAGTACTATACTCAATGTCAAAATTGAGGTGATGGGTGCAGGGCGTACGGATGCTGGGGTGCATGCTAAACAAATGTTTGCTCACTTTGATTGTAATAAAGAGTTTGAAGCTAAAATTCTTATTCAAAAACTAAATTCTTTTTTACCATCTGATATAGCTGTTCAAGCTATTTTTGAGGTTGGTGCTGAGGTGAGTAGTCGTTTTGATGCTATCAGCCGTACTTATGAGTATCATATTGTTCAGCATAAAAGCCCTTTTGCTCCTGATGCTTATTATTTGCATCAAAAACTAGATGTTGATGCAATGAATAGGGGGACTGATTATATTTTGGGTAAGCAAGATTTTACTTCTTTCTCCAAAGTTAATACAGATACTTTTACTAATAATTGTGAAGTAGCTCTAGCATATTGGGAGTGGGATAATAATGTGTTGATTTTTACTATTAAGGCAGATCGTTTTTTGCGTAATATGGTAAGGGCAATAGTTGGAACTTTGTTAGAAGTGGGTATTGCTAAAATCTCTGCTGACCAGGTGCTAGATGTAATTGCTGCTAAGGATAGATGTGAAGCGGGTACTTCTGCTCCTGCCAAAGGGCTTTTTCTTGCTAAAGTTGAGTATCCTAAAAATATAGTATCCTAAATGCAAGAAACGAATAATAAAAAACAAACAACTAAAACGGGTAAAGTGCTTGATTTTGATTTACTCAAAAGAGTTTTGGAGTTTGCTAAACCTTATAAAGTTACCTTTTTTATTGCTGCTTTATCGGCAATTTTACTTTCAGTTCTAGGGCCAACTCGTCCTTTGCTTATCAATCATGCTATTGATAATTATATTGTAATTCCTGATAAGCAGGGATTAATTAATATTACCATGATTTTAATGGCTATCTTGGTAATTGAAGGGGTGTTGCAATTCTTTTATATTTATCTGTCTACTTGGTTGGGGCAGCATGTTATTCAGGATTTAAGAACTAAAGTTTTTAAGCATATTTTATCACTTAGAATGAAGTATTTTGATAATACTCCCATTGGCACTTTAGTTACGCGTTCAATTTCTGATATTGAAACTATTGCTGATATTTTCTCTCAAGGATTATTGGTTATTATTGCTGAGCTTTTAAAGCTTATTGTTGTTGTTTCTATGATGTTTTATGTTGATTGGCGTTTGGCATTAATTGCCATGCTAACTATTCCTGTTTTGTTGGTGGCTACTTCTTGGTTTAAACGAAATATTAAAGCCTCTTTTCAGGATGTTCGTGAGCAGGTTTCTCAGCTCAATACTTTTGTTCAGGAGCACATTGTAGGTATGAATGTCGTTCAAATTTTTAATCGTGAAAAATCGGAATATGATAAATTTTTTAAGATAAATAAAGAGCATAGAGATGCTCATTTACGCTCCATCTTTTATTATGCAGTTTTTTTTCCTATTGTTGAGGTACTTTCAGCTATGTCAATTGGTTTAATAGTGTGGTATGGAGGTCATGGTATTTTGGAGGGTAAGGATATTACGGTTGGTGAGCTTATAGCTTTTATTTTATTTGTTCACATGATGTTTCGTCCTATCAGGCAACTAGCGGATAGGTTCAATATTTTACAAATGGGTATTGTGGGTTCTGAGCGTGTTTTTAAAGTGTTAGATACTGAGGAAAAAATCATTGATAATGGTATAAAAACTTTTACTGATTTAAAGGGCTCTATTGCTTTTTCTGATGTTGATTTTGCTTATAAAAAAGGGGAGTGGGTGCTTAAGGATTTAAGCTTTAATATTGATGCTGGTAACATGTTAGCTTTGGTGGGCAGGACTGGTGCTGGTAAAACTTCTATTGTTAGTGTGTTGAATCGTTTTTATGACATCAATTCAGGCGTTATTACTATTGATGGAAATAATGTAAAGGATATTGCTTTGGCTAATTTAAGAAAAAATATTGCATTAGTCCAGCAGGAAGTTTTCTTATTTTCTGATAGTATTTTGAATAATATTACTCTTTTTGATGCTACTGTTTCTAGAGAAACTGTTGTTGCTGCTGCTAAGGAAATTGGTATTGATGAATTTATCAATTCTCTTCCTGGTAATTACGATTATGTGGTTGGGGAAAGGGGAGTTACTTTGTCTGCAGGGCAAAGGCAGTTGATTGCATTTTTAAGGGTTTATATTCGTGATCCTAAAATCTTAATTTTAGATGAAGCTACTGCTTCTATTGATACTGCTACTGAGGAGTTGTTGCAATTAGCTTTGGAGAAACTGTCTACTAATCGTACCACTATTGTTATTGCTCATAGGCTTTCTACTATTGTAAATGCTGATAAAATTTTACATCTTAAAAACGGCAATGTACTAGAGGAAGGTACGCATCAGGAGTTACTAAAATTTAAGGATGCTTATTCTGAGATGTTTAGCAAACAATCTGATGCAGATTTGAACGCATAAGACAGCCTTTATAATATATAGTAGTTTTTATTATTTTTTCGTATTTTTGTAGGATATGAAAAAAATACTATTTTTACTTCTAGCTATAAGTGCATTTTATGCACATTCTCAAATTGTTGTAGACAATACCGCTCCTTATGATGACCCTGTTTGGATGACTAACAATATTTTAATTGGAGGTGGTGTGTCGGCTTCAAATATTACTTATCAAGGTGATTCTTGTCAAATTGGATTTTTTAATGCTATAAATACTTCATTAGGAATTGATAGTGGAATTGTACTTTGTACTGGTGATGTAAATGATTTAGATCCTGCATCTGCACCAACTTTTCCATTTATTGCAAATACTGTTGTAGATCCTGATTTATTGGCAGTTGCTAATTCAGTTCCTGGTATGATTGGACAATCTTTTTCTGTAAGTTCAGTAAATGATATTGCCATTTTGGAGTTTGATTTTATTCCAACATCTGATACTTTAAGTTTCAGATACGCTTTTGGTTCTCAAGAGTATTTTGCATTTGAGAACACTCAATATAATGACGTTTTTGGGTTCTTTTTATCAGGTCCTGGTATTGCTGGTCCTTGGTCGAATGGTGCTGTTAATCTAGCGTATATTCCAAATACAACCCCTCAAATGCCTATTACAATTTCATCAGTAAATAGTGTTACCCCTATTAATCAGCAGTATTTTGTTGATAATCAAAATGGGTTAGATACTATTGCTGATGCTGATGGTTATACTACTGTTTTTACTGCCCAAGCTTTAGTGCAATGTGGCTCAACTTATCATATTAAATTAGCAATTGCTGATGGAAGTGATAGTGGTTTAAGTTCTTATGTTTGGCTGGAAGCTGGTAGTTTTGCTTCTCCTGAGTTACAAGTTTATGATAATTTAGGTATTGACTCTACTGTTATGGATATTGCTTGTGGTGCAGATATTATTCTTACAGCTAATCTTGCTGATAGTACTGCAACATTTGAATGGTTTGACTCTACTTCAGTAGTTTTTAGTACTGATTCTTCAGTTTCAGTTGGTACAGGAAGTTATGTTGTTGCTGCAACTATTAATGGTTGCACGTTTTTTTCTGATACTTTAGAGGTGATTTCTGAAGCTCCAGATTCACTTCCGCCACCTGTATTCGACTGTGCATCTGTAAGTGATACTCTTGTTTATGTGGATTGGCTTCACCCTTTAGGTGCTACTACTTCTACTCACTATTATATTTTGGGAGCGCTTAATGTTGGTGGTCCTTATTACAATGTAGCTGATGTTTATTATCCTACAGACTCATATATACTGAATGAGAATGCTATACCTTTTGGTACAAATCATTATTTTGTAACTACTGCTTCCGAATGTTTTGACGCTGTTAATTCCGACACGATATCACCTATTCGTTTTAGTGTAAGTAGTTTAGATGTAAACTGTTGGGATGATTTAGATGGGGTTA
>ENA-OREB01000688-OREB01000688.1-marine-metagenome-genome-assembly--contig:-NODE-688-length-16710-cov-7.016834_pt1 | contig 16710 bp, 9 predicted proteins | sample MGYA00248625_ERZ508552 | MGnify/ENA primary metagenome ERZ508552 (study PRJEB26219, sample SAMN06267888) | marine metagenome | isolation source: Monterey Bay, California, USA | place: USA:Monterey Bay...
TGCTCTTTCTGGATCGTGATAACCAAGTGATTCCAAAACATGAGATCCTTTAGTTGCTCCACTTGAACAAGCACTTCCACCTGAACATGCCACTCCTTCTAAATCGAGTAAGAACAGAGACATACCACCATTTGGATGTGGGGGGAATTTGACATTAAGGACTGTATATAATCTATTTTCTAGATCTGAATCACCATTAAATTCCACTCCTTTCACTCTTGCTCTCAGCCCCTCCACCATATGTTTTTTAATAGCTCTAACGTGTTTTGAGTGGGCGTCTAGGTTTGTGTATGCGAGTTTAATCGCAGCGGCAAGCCCCACAATTCCATGTAAGTTTTCAGTACCACTTCTCAACCCTCTCTCTTGTCCACCTCCTACAATTTGGCTTTTTATATTATTACTAGGGTGGGTATATAAAAAACCAGTGCCTTTAGGTCCGTGAAACTTGTGGGCTGAACACGTTAGAAAGTCAATGTCAAGTGAGTCTAGCTTGAAGCTGTAATGCGCCATAGTTTGGACTGTATCACTGTGAAAAAGAGCGCCTACTTGTTTACACGCTTCAGAAATTTTATCTAAAGGCTGTAATACTCCTATCTCATTATTCGCATGCATTAAACTGACTAAGGTCTTGGGACCAGTGCTTAGTATTTCACGTAAGTTTTCACAGTCAATCGTACCATCCTTGAAATGCTTAACATGAACTACTTCCACCCCGAACAACTTTGCCATTTTTTCAGAACTGGCAATGACAGCACTGTGTTCAGCCGGAGAAGTTACAATTCGTTTGCAGTCTAAGTCAACAACGGCAGCACGCAGGGCAAGGTTATCAGCCTCGGTTCCACCAGAAGTAAATGTAATCGACCGAGGCTCGCATCCGAGAATTTTAGAGATATCTCTCCTGCTGGTTTCGATGAGCGCCTTTGCCTTCCTTCCTACAGAATGACTTGAAGAGGGATTACCGAACACTTTACTTAGAACAGGAATCATTGCATCTGCAACCTCCGGAGCTAATTTCGTTGTTGCTGCATTGTCAAGATAAATAGATTTCACTCTTCTTTATTTTTCTATTAAAAAGTATAAATGTAAAGAATCTGCTAGCTCAATAGACTCAAAAGCTCTGCTTTAAATCTACCAGCTAATATTTTTGCAGAATCTGCAGATGGAGAAGCACTACCATTTATAGCTCCTTTAACATTTAACCAAGTATTCAATTTAAATATTTCAAGTAATTATTCTTTTGAAATTGACTTTATAGCTAAAGCAAAGCAAGGAAGAGTTTCAATGTTTGAAGAAGAGACTGATGGATATTCTGTTCTAAACCTTTCAGGAAATTGGATGACATCTTTTCTAGATAATGATTTAAATATCTTTTGGAGTATATCTAATGTGTTTGACAAAGAATACTATGATCACTTATCAAGATTTAAAACTGCTGGAATTGAAGAAATGGGAAGAAATATATCTGTAGGATTAAAATATAATTTCTAAGACAAAAACCAATTTGTTAGATTAGTTTTTGAATAGGCTAGATATTTAATATCTAGCCTATTTTTATTTCTGAGTAAATTTTTTATTTACTTCATCCCAATTTATTACATTGAAAAATGCATTTATATAATCAGGTCTTCTATTTTGATAATTTAAATAATATGCATGCTCCCATACATCTAGACATAATATTGGATTACCTCCACAGCCATTAGGCATTAACGGATTATCTTGATTTGCCGTAGAGCATATTTCAAGTGTTCCATTTTCGTGAGCACACAACCATGCCCACCCGGAACCAAATCTTGTTGCCGCAGCTTTACTAAATTCATTTTTAAAATTTTCAAATGATCCAAAACTAGAGTTTATAGAATCTGAAATTTCAGACTTTGGTTCTCCTCCAGAGTTAGGACTCATAATTTCCCAAAATAGATTATGATTAAAATAACCTCCTGCATTATTTCTTAATCCACTATTGTTAAGATCTAAAGATTTAAGTATTTCTTCAATGTCTTTATTTTCATTTTCAGTCCCAGAAATAAGGTTATTTAAATTATTAGTGTAACCATTATGGTGTTTTCCATAATGAATTTCCATAGTTTTTGCATCTATGTTTGGTTCTAATGCATCAAAAGCATAATTTAATTTAGGTAATTCGAAAGCCATAATTTTTTTTTACAAAATTAGGATTATTTTATTAAGTTTCAATATTAAATATGGACTACTCGTTTAAAATAATAAATTCTTCAGCTGGATCAGGTAAAACCTTTAATCTTGCCACTGAATATATAGCTAAACTTTTGAAAAGTAAAGATGAAGAACATTTTAAATCAATGCTTGCACTCACCTTTACAAATAAGGCTTCCATTGAAATGAAGGATCGAATCCTTATTTACTTATCCGATTTAAAATATAATAGAAACATAATAATTCAAGAAATTATCTCCAAAAAAACAGGATTAAATCAAATAGAAATTGAGAAAAAATCCTCCAACATATTAGATAAAATTTTATATAACTATTCAAATTTTAATGTAATTACAATTGACAGTTTTACAAATAATATCATCAAAAGTATTTCTGAAGAATTGACTAATAAAGATGATTATAATATTGAACTAGATAGCTCAGTCTATTTAGATCAAGCCATAGAAGAACTATTCTCTGATATGGACAAAGAAGAAAAACTAAAAGAATTACTTATTGAATTCGCAAAATTTAAACTTACACTAAATAAAAGCTGGGATATCTCATATGATTTAAAAGATTTTGGATTATTTATTGATAAAGAATCAAATAGAATTCAGGTTGATTATTTTAAAAAAATGAATTTTAATTTATTTTATAAGATTAAAAAAGAATTACATAAAATTAAAAATGATAATATTTCAAACATTCATCACTTAGCTTTAAGTTCAATTGATTTAATTAACAATAATGGACTAGATGATAATGATTTTAGAGGGGGATTTTTAAATAAATATTTAAAATCTTTTAATAATCAGGATACATTTTTCATTAATGACTCAATTGAAAAATCTCTAAAAGGAGAAACAAATTTATACAACAAAACACTAGATAAAAGTAAAGTAGAAAGAATTGAAAAAATTAGAATTAACCTTCTTAATGATTACTTGAAAATTAAAGAACTAATCATAGATCAATATAAAGTAAACTCGACTTTATCTTTTCTTCCTTCTTTATCTTTAATATCTCGAATTGAAGAAAAACTTGATCAAATTCAAAGTGATAATAAAATTAGACTTATTAGTAAATTTAATTCTCAACTTAATCTACTCATAAAGTCAAATGAAGCTCCCTATATTTATGAAAAACTGGGATCTAGATATACGGATTTTTTTATAGATGAATTCCAAGACACATCCGAGCTTCAATGGCAGAATTTAATCCCTTTAATTTCAAATTCTATTCACAGTGAATCTCATGATGGATCAAAAGGTTCTCTACTAATTGTTGGAGATCCAAAACAATCAATTTATAGGTGGCGTGGAGGAAAGTTTAATCAGTTTATAAACTTGATATATAACCGCACTAATCCTTTTCACTTTAAACCTATATTAAAGAACACGGATATAAACTATAGAAGTTGTAAAGAAATTGTTGACTTCAATTCAGATTTTTTCAATTACTTATCTGAAAAGTTAAATATAGAAATCTATAATTCAGGTGATTTAAATTTTAATCAATATTCAAATAAAAAACAAAATGGATATGTTTCAGTTGATATAACAGATGAAAATTCATTTTATTCAAAAATTGAAAACCAAATTTTAGAATTATTAAATAGAGGTTATTCTACTTCAGATATAATTATTCTTGTTAGAAAAAATAAATATTCAAAAGAGTTAATAGAAAATATTAAAAACCCAAAATTTAAATTAATTTCTAATGATATTCTACAAATAAAAAACTCTGAGAATGTTCAATTTATTATTTCAATTTTTAACTTAAGTCAAAACAATAACGATTACTCTGAAAGAAAAAGAATAATAAATTTCCTTTTTACTAAGAATTATTTTGAAAAGAGATATGATAGTCTAAATGAATGCTTTTTTATTAATCTATCTAAAGTTGATGTTAATGGTTTTTTTCACAAGATTTCAAATAAAGATGTATTTGACCTTAAACATTTTTCTTCTCTAAATATATTAGATGCCATAAAATACTGTGCATTTATTTTCAAATTAGAAATTGAAGACCCCTATTTAATTGCCTTAATTGATGATATTTTTGAATTTCAAGATAATAATGATGACACAATCAAATCATATCTTTCACATTGGAAAAAAAAATCAGATAATATAAACTTAAGTGTATCTGATGATCAACACTCAATTAATATCTCCACAATTCATAAATCAAAAGGTCTTGAATTTCCAGTTGTTATTTCACCTATATATAGTGATAGACTTGATGAAAACACTAATAAGGATCTTATCTGGTTATATGAGCCTTTCAAATCTTTAAATGACTTGAAGTGGACTCTATCAAGAAAATCTAAAATTCTTCTTAATATGGGAGATACTGCTAAAGAAATATTTGAAAGTGAAATTCTTAATAATTTATTAGACTCAATTAATTTACTTTATGTAGCCTTTACAAGAGCTGAAAAAGAGCTTTATATAATTTCAAAAAAAGATAATCCAGGAGTTAATACATTTTCAGGTTTAATTCAGAGTTTTCTAGATTATAGGTCAAAACCTGATCAATATTCTATTGGTAAAAAACACAGATATGAAAATAATCAAAATAGAGATGAGTCTAATTCAAATAATTTACAGAAGAAAAAAATCAATATAATTTCCACATCAAAGAATGTAAATCAAGCAAAATATTTATCAGATACCTTATCAAAAATATATAGTGAAGATAGATCTGCAAAAGTTTATGTTTTTTTTGCAAATCAAAAATTGGTAAAGCTTGTAGATTTTTATGATAACAACAACAATTTAAAATTTATATCAAATTACCATCTTTTTGATTCTAAAATTTCAGCTTATGATCATGTTATAATCACAAATATGAATGAAGGATTTTTCCCTTTTAGTGATATTAAAGAAGGTGTTTTATCTAATTCTGAAAAACTAGAATTTGACGACATGTCTCAATATGATCAGGAAAACAAAATTTCAAAAATATTTTATGAATTGATTAATAAATCTAAAGAAATTCACTTAATCTATGATTCTGATTTAAAATCTTTTATGAGTGGTGAGGAGAGCAGATATATTAAACAATTAGAATTATTGAAGACAGATTCTTATATCTGTAATAGACAGGTAATAGAACAAAAAATTAAAACTATTAAAAATGAATCGCCAATAATTATAAAAGACAGTTTGATAGATGATAGAATAGAGAGTATTCTAAAGACAGGAATATCTGCTTCAACTTTAAATTTATTTATTAAGAATCCATACTTTTTTTACGAACAGAAAATACTTAATGTTAATGATTTTGAAGAATCAAAATATTTAAATTATATGGATCAGGGTACATTAATTCATAAGGTAATTGAAAAAATATATGAGCCATATTTAGGAATAATTCTTGAAGTAAAACATTTAGATTTAATGAAAGAAAAGCTTGAAAAAGAATCAATAAATTCTTTTGTTGAACTTTATTCCAAAGAACCACAAGGAAAAAATTTGATATTTATTGAAGTATTAAAAGAATACATTAATAATACTCTTGAGTATGAAAAAGATCAACTAAAAAATCAAAATGCACAGATTAAAATCATCTCTTTAGAAAAGAAAGTATCTACTAATATTACAGTTAATAATAAAGATGTAAAGCTAAATGGTATCATTGATAGAATTGATATGTTTAATGGAGGGTTAAGAGTTATTGATTACAAATCTGGATTAGTAAATCAAGGTGTATTAGATTTAAAAAATATTGGAAGTGTTAAAACAGATCATAAATACTCTTATTTACTCCAGTTACTTTTTTATAAATATTTAGCTGAAAGCTGTTATGAAAGTCAAGAAATTACTGAAATAGGAATATGTTCATTGAAAAAAAGAAACTCTCCATTTATGTTTGTTGAAAATCAATCAACATTATCTTCTAATGAAATTAAAATGATAATATCAGAGGTTATAACAGATATCCTAGAAACAAATGAATTTATTGATTCGGGAAATCCTTTATAACAATACTAGAAACTATTTTTCCAGAAATTAAAGAAGGGGGGACACCAGGCCCAGGAACAGTTAATTGTCCCGTGAAATAGAGACCTTTTATCTTTTTACTTTTAATCTTTGGCTTAAAGATTGAAGTCTGAAATAATGTATTAGCAAGTCCATATGCATTGCCTTTATAGGAATTATATTCATTTATAAAATCTTCAACACAGAATGATTTTTTATAGATTATATGATCACTAATTTTCTCTCCAGCAACCTCCTCAATTCTTTTAAGCACAATTTGTAAATATTTATCTCTAATGTTTTCTTCATCCTTTAAATCAGGAGCTATAGGGATTAGTATAAAACAGTTTTCATGTCCTTCTGGAGCCATGCTTTTATCAGTTAAAGAAGGAAAATTTAAATAAAAAAGAGGAGATTCAGGCCATTTAGGATTATCATAGATCTCAGATGCATGGTTACTAAAATCACCATCAAAAAAAAGATTATGATGATTCAGTTTTTCAATTTTTTTATCTAAACCAATATAAAATAGAAGTGAAGAAGGGGCAAATGTTTTTTTGTCCCAATAAGAATCAGAATAATTTTTAAGATGACCTGGAATTAGTTTTTCTGTATGATTATAATCTGCTCCACTAATTATAATATCACATAAAAAAGTATTTCCATTGGAAATAACTCCTTTTACTTTTTTATTTTCAACTAATATTTCATCAACTTGATGATCTGATTTAAAATTTACTCCTTTTTCTAATGCAAGTTCAATCATAGATTCAACAACCCTATGCATTCCTCCTTTTTCAGGGAACCAAGTTCCTAATCCAAAATCTGCATGATTCATTATATTATAAAAAGCTGGAGTGTTTTCAGGTTTTGCACCAAGGAATAAAGCTGGAAACTCTAGAATCTGTTTAAGCTTATTATCTTTAAAGTATTTAGCTACTTCAGATTTTATATTGGTAGCAAAATATCTTAATCTTCTAATTGTTCCCAATGTGATTAATTCTAAGATTGATTCTCCAGGTTTATAGACAACTTTTTCCATAGCAATGGAATAATTTTTTTTAGCTTCAGCCATAAATTTCATAAGCTGTTTTGATGAACCCTTTTCATGTTTTTCAAAAGTCTGACTAATTTTTTCAAGACTATCTCCAATGTCTATAAAGTCGTTTTTCCCAAAGTAAACTCGGTAAGCGGGATCTAATTTTTTAAGTGAGTAATAATCCTCAACTCTTTTATTAAAATCATTAAAATACTTTTCGAAAACATCAGGCATCCAATACCATGATGGACCCATATCAAAAGTAAACCCGTTTGCTTTGAATTTTCTTGCTCTTCCCCCATAAGATGTATTTTTTTCAAGGATAGTTACATCATAGCCTTTATCTGCTAGATATGTTGCAGCAGAAATTGAGGAAAAACCAGATCCAATAATTATGATTTTTTTAGTCATCTTTGGATGTCATATAGTCATAAACAATAGAAGCTAAAACTATAATCATTGAGAGAATAACTATAAATACAACAAATGATTTGCTCATATTTTAAATATTGAATGATAAAAGTATAAAATATCGTAGATTTAATTTAATTATGAGGACGTTTTTAGATAAGAAATTTTTATTAATTATAATTCTAATTACATCATGTAATGAAACTCCAGACAACAATTCTAACCAAGTAAATAACGAAGAGAAAATAATTGAAGCAGTTTTTGAAATTCCAATAGTTCTTGACGACGAGTTTAAACAAGAAAACAATCTTGATGACTGGACTGAATTTAGTCGATTAGAATATTATATTCTAGCCTTAGCAAATTCAATAAGTGGTTATCTTGAAAACGATTCTAATTATATAACAGAAAATCTAAATTCTCTTAGCAATTATTCAAGTGAAATTTCACGCTCAGAGTTTCAGTTATATAATGATAGACCTGAAATAAAAGGTAGATTAAAACTCTTAAATATTCAAATTCAAAATACAAACCTTAACATTAAAGATTGGGACAAAGAGAAGGGGCTTGAAGAGTTAAATAAAATATTAAAATTCTATAACTACTCAGTAAACATTATTAAATCAATTTCAAATGATGATTTAATGAACTAGAGATTCTTTTTTAATTTATCAATTTGAAATTCAATTTCAGAATCCTCTATTCTTCTAAATAACATTTCTTTATTAGTAATTATAAAGTTGAAATCTATTTCACTACCTAGATCATCAATATTAGACCATCCAGTTTTATTAATCCCAATCATTTTTTTTAGTTTTTCAGATGTAAAAGGTAAAAAAGGTTCAGAAAGAACTGCTAGATATGAAACTATTTCAAAAGAGGTTTTTAGTATTTGCTCAACACGTTCTGGATTTTCACTTTTTATTTTCCATGGTTCATTATCAGCCAGGTGTTTGTTCCCTATTCTGGCAATACCAATTAAATTTTTTAAAGCTTCTCTAAATTTAAACTCATCTAAATTTGATTCCATTTCATTTTTAAGAGAAACTACTTCTTTAAGAATTTTATTATCACTATCATCTAAAGCCTTAGGATTAGGTATTTTCCCTTCATAATATTTATCTATTAAAGAAAGTACACGGTTAGTGAAGTTACCATATATCGCAACTAATTCACTATTGTTTCTAGTTTGAAATTCTTTCCATGTAAAGTCATTGTCCTTTGTTTCAGGACATGTTGCAGTAAGAACATACCTAAGAACATCCTGCATGTCAGGAAACTCAATTAAATATTCATGAAGCCATACTGCCCAATTTCTTGAGGTAGATATCTTATCTCCTTCTAGATTAAGAAATTCATTTGCTGGCACATTTTTGGGTAAAATAAAATCCCCAAACATTTTTAACATTATTGGAAAAATGATACAATGAAAGACAATATTATCTTTTCCTATAAAATGTATAAGGTTGGTTTTAGGATTTTTCCAATAGTGCTCCCAATCTTTGTTATTATTTTTAGCCCATTCTTTAGTGGATGAAATATATCCAATAGGAGCTTCAAACCAAACATATAATACTTTTCCATCATCACCATCAACTTTAACAGGGATGCCCCAGTCTAAATCTCTAGTAACAGCTCTAGGCTTCAGTCCACTGTCAAGCCAGGATTTAACTTGCCCAATTACATTAGCTTTCCATTTATCCTTATTTTCAACAGTTATCCAATTTCTAAGGAATTCTTCATACTCATTAAGTTTTATATAATAATGTTTTGTTTCTTTCAAAACAGGAGTAGAATCTGATATTGTTGATTTTGGATTTTTTAATTCTTCTGGACTCAAAGTTGAGCCACATTTTTCACATTGATCACCATATGCATCTTTAGCATTACATATTGGACAATCTCCTGAGATATATCTATCAGCTAAAAATTGATTTTCTTTAGAATCATAAAATTGTTCAGATTTTTTTAGTGAAAAAAGATCTTTCTCTTTAAGTGTATTAAATAACTCTAATGATGTTTCATGATGAATTTTTTTGGATGTCCTTGAGTAGTTGTCAAATGAAATTCCAAATTCTTTAAAAGATGATTTTATTATATTATCATATTTATCAATCAACTCTTTAGGAGAAATAGATGCTTTTTTTGAAGCTAAAGATATTGCAACACCATGTTCATCACTTCCACATATAAATGCAACTTCATTATCAGTGAGTCTTTTGTATCTCGCATATATATCTGCAGGTATATAAACACCTGCTAAATGCCCTATATGAATCGGGCCATTAGCATATGGCAAAGCTGCGGTAATTGTAAAAGTTTCTTTATTTTTTACCATTAAAAACTATTGATAATTATTGAAAACGAATCCAAGATAAAATATTAAATTAGTAATTGAAACTATTCCCAAATGTTTTTAATTTTTGATACAGAAACTACTGGATTACCAAAAAAGTGGAGCGCGCCTCTTACAGATTTTGATAACTGGCCAAGAGCAATTCAAGTTGCTTGGCAAGTCCATGATATAAATGGAGATTGTATATCTAATCAAAGTTATATTGTCCATCCTGATGGTTTTACTATTCCATATGACTCAGAAAAAATACATGGAATTTCAACTCAATTAGCAAAAAAAATTGGAGTAGATATTAATTTTGTTTTGAATAAGTTTAATGAGGATCTAAAAAAATCACAATTTATATGTGGACATAATTTAAACTTTGATGAAAAGATTATGGGGTCGGAATATCTTAGATCTAATGGAAACAATCCACTACAAGATTTCCCAAAAATAGATACTTGTACAGAAGAAACTGCAGGAATTTGTATGCTTAAGGGCGGAAGAGGGAGGAAGTTTAAACTCCCAACTTTAATGGAACTCTATACACATCTGTTTAATGAAAAATTTGAATCTGCTCACAATGCTTCTGCGGATGTTGAAGCAACAGCTTTATGTTTGTTTAAGTTATTAAAAGAACAAAAAATCCATCCTAATTCTCTTTCAAACCATGTAGATATTATTGAAAAACTTACGGATCTTGATCTTAACAAGATTAAAGTAGTTGATATAGTTCACATAGATCTATTTGAAGAATCGAAACTTTTAAAGGAAAGTGTAAAGCCAGAAATTAAGCAAGAATCTATTCCAATTAACGAGACTTCACAAGAATTTAAATTCGGCCACTTACATTCCTATACTCAATTTTCAATTTTACAATCGACGTCAAAGATTTCAGATTTATTAAAATATTCAATAGAACATTCTCATGATGCAATGGCTATTACAGATAAATCAAATCTTATGGGTGCATTTCATTTTATAAAGACACTCAAAAATTATAATGAAAATCTAAAGGAAGGTCAAAAATATATAAAGCCAATTGTGGGTTGTGAATTAAATGTATGTGAAAATCATTTAGATAAATCCAATAGAGATGATGGTTATCAAATGATTTTTTTAGCAAAAAACAAAAATGGTTTTAGAAATATTTCAAAATTGAGTTCAATTGCTAATATTGATGGTTTTTATTACCTCCCAAGGATTGATAAAAATGTTCTTAGTAAATATTCTGAGGATATAATTGTTTTATCTGGAGGTTTAAGAGGTGAAATAGCTTCTAAAATTTTAAATCAAGGAGAAGAAAAAGCTGAAGAATCTTTGAGCTGGTGGAAAGATACTTTTGGGTCAGATTTTTATTTAGAAATTCAAAGACATAAACAAGAAAATGAAGATTACGTTCTTCCTATCATTAAAGAATTTAGTAGTAAGTATGAAATAAAACTTATTGCAACAAATAATACTTTTTATACTACTCAATCGGAAGCTAATGCTCATGATATATTATTATGTGTTAGAGATGGAGAGAAACAATCTGTTCCAATTGGAAGAGGAAGAGGGTTTAGATATGGTTTGCCAAATGAAGAGTATTGGTATAAATCAAAGGATGAAATGTTTAACTTATTCAGTGACATTCCTGACAGTATATATAATATATCTGATATAATAGATAAAGTTGAACCATTTGATCTAGCCAGGGAAGTTTTGCTGCCTGATTTTAAAGTACCAGAAAAGTTTATTCAAAAAAATGACTTTAATAACCAAAAAGGACAAAACCTTTTCTTAAGACATTTAACTTTAGAGGGTGTAAAACTTAAATACAAAGAAGTTGATTCAGAGCTACAAGAGAGAATAGATTTTGAGCTAGATGTAATTTCTAAAACAGGATATCCTGGATACTTCTTGATTGTTCAAGACTTTATTAATGCTGCGAGAGAGATGGGAGTGTCTGTTGGACCAGGAAGAGGTTCGGCTGCTGGATCAGTTGTAGCTTATGCCCTAGGCATAACAAGTATTGATCCAATCAAATACAACTTGCTTTTTGAGAGATTTTTAAATCCTGATAGAGTTAGTTTACCAGATATAGATATAGATTTTGATGATGAGGGAAGAAATAAAGTTATTGAATATGTAGTAGATAAATATGGCTCTCAACAAGTTGCTCAAATTATTACTTATGGAAGAATGGCAGCCAAATCATCAATAAGAGATACGGGAAGAGTTCTTGATTTATCATTATCAGAGGTTGATAGAATTTCAAAATTAGTACCAAATATGAAGCTTGGGGAAATTTTTTCTAAGAATGAAGCTGACTTAAAATCAGAACTTAGGACAGATGAGTTTAGCAGGGTAAGTGAATTAAAAAAACTATATAATTCTACAGATCTATCAGCTCAAACACTAAAGCAAGCCAGTATGTTAGAGGGATCATTAAGAAACACTGGTATTCACGCCTGTGGTGTTATCATAACACCAAGTGATATTTCAGAATTCGTACCAATTACTAAAGCAAAAGATTCAGATTTTTATGTAACCCAATTTGATAACTCAGTAGTTGAAGATGCAGGGCTTTTAAAAATGGATTTCCTAGGCTTGAAGACACTGACTATTATAAAAGATACAGTCAAATTAATCAAGTATAAACATGATATACAGCTTTATCCTGAAAAATTCCAGTTAGATGATAAAAAAACATATGAGTTATTTCAAAAAGGAGAAACAGTTGGAATATTTCAGTATGAATCACCTGGAATGCAAAAATATTTAAAGGAATTGAAGCCTTCAGACTTTAACGATCTTATTGCTATGAATGCATTGTATAGACCAGGTCCTTTAGAATATATTCCATCATTTATTGCTAGAAAACATGGATCTGAACCTATTGCATATGACCTTCCAGAAATGGAAGAATTTCTTAAAGAGACATATGGTATTACAGTGTATCAAGAGCAGGTAATGTTATTATCTCAAAAAATTGCAGATTTTTCAAAAGGTGAAGCCGATCTGCTGAGAAAAGCAATGGGTAAGAAAATATTTTCTTTAATTGAGAAGCTAAAACCAAAATTTATGACTGGTGGTCAAGAGAATGGCTACAGTGTTGAAATTTTAGAGAAAATATGGAAAGATTGGGAGGCTTTTGCATCCTATGCGTTTAATAAATCTCATTCTACATGTTATGCTTTTATAGGTTATCAAACAGCATATTTAAAAGCTAATTATCCATCTGAATACATGGCTGCTGTTCTGTCCAATAACATGAACGATATAAAACAAGTATCATTTTTTATGGAGGAATGTAAGAGAATGGGAATTAGAGTTTTGGGCCCAGATATAAATGAGTCTTATTATAAGTTTAATGTTAATGAAGATAAAGCTATTAGATTTGGAATGGGTGCAATTAAAGGAGTTGGGAAAGGAGCGGTTGAAACAATTGTAGAAAACAGAAAAGACGGTAATTATAAAGATATATATGACTTTGCTAAAAGAATAGATCTTAGATTAGCAAATAAAAAAACTTTTGAAAATCTTGTTTTAGCTGGCGGATTTGATTCATTTAAAAACAAAAGAGCTCAATACTTCAACATAGATAATGATGGTCTTACTTTTTTAGAAAAAACTGTAAAGTATGGGGCTAAATATCAAGAATCAATTAATTCTTCTCAGATAAGTTTGTTTGGTGAGGGAGCAATTGACAATACATCTGAATTAAAAATGCCAGATTGTGAAGAGTGGATTAACCTTGAGAGATTAAAGAAAGAAAGGGAAGTAGTGGGTATATATATTTCAGCTCATCCACTTGATGATTATTTAAGGGAGATAAATAATTTTACTTCCACAGGACTTTCTTCTTTAAGTGATTTAAAGAGAATAGTAAATAAAGATTTTTATGTAGGCGGAATTATTAATGAGGTTGAACATTTAGTTTCAAAGACAGGTAATGGATTTGGTGTTTTCTCATTTGAAGATTTTAATGATCAATATAAATTCAGAATTTTTGGAGAAGATTATTTGAAGTATAAACACTTGCTTGAAGAAAATAAAATTTTAAGACTAAGAATTGCAATTAAAGAAGGTTGGGTAAATAGAGAAACAGGAAGAGCTGGAGATCCTCGAATTCAATTTTTGAATATGGAATTATTAGATGGTATTATAGACTCAAGTTCTAAGAAAATAACATTTAAAATAGACTCAAGTAATTTTAATGAAAATGAGATTAAAAAACTAAAAAACACATTATCTAAACACAAAGGTTCAAAGCCAGTCTATTTTGATATTCATGATTCAAAAAATAAATTCAAATTAAATATGATATCTGAACAAGCTAAGGTATCTATATCAAAAGAGCTCTTAGTATCATTGGAGCAAGATGAATTTAGATATAAATTAAATTAGTTTAAAATTTAATTCTTTTAAGAATTAACCTTAGATTTGCTCCTTAAATTATAAGTTATGGCATTAGAATTAAATGATTCAATTTTTGAAGAAAAAGTACTAAAATCTGACAAGCCTGTTCTTGTTGATTTTTGGGCAGAATGGTGTGGTCCATGTAGAATGGTAGGTCCAATAATGGAAGAGTTAAGTAAAGATTTTGATGGAAAAGCTGTGGTTGGAAAGATTGATGTAGATGCTAATCAAGAGTTTGCAGCAAAGTATGGTGTTAGAAATATTCCAACAGTTCTTTTATTCAAAGATGGTGAGCTTGTATCAAGACAAGTAGGTGTTGCTCCAAAAAAAACATACGAAGATGCAATTAATGCAGCTTTATAACTCAAAATAATTATATTTGCAACCGTTTTGGTCTGGTAGTTCAGTTGGTTAGAATACCTGCCTGTCACGCAGGGGGTCGCGGGTTCGAGTCCCGTCCAGACCGCAAAATAAAAACCCTCTATTTAGAGGGTTTTTTTGTTTATTATTCCCTAATTTAATTAGATGAAGAAGGCTCTAATTCTATTCTTGTTATGCTCTAATGTTTACTCTCAAATTTCCAGTAAAAAGATTGACAGGTGGATTTCAAAAAATGAAAATTTAAAAAGTTCAGTTGTTTCAATAGCGATTAAACAATTGAATAAGGATAAAAAAATATCAGGAGTTGGATTTAATACTTCAATGACTCCAGCATCGAATATAAAAATTTTAACTGTTTTAGGTTCACTTACTTCAGGAGATACTATTCCTTCAATTAAATATAAAATTTCCAATGATACATTAAGGATTTCATCAACTGGATATCCGTTTATTGCTCATCCAAAATATGATGATGAGGATCTTGAGACTTTTATTAAATCATTTAATCATATTGTATATCACAAGCCTAATATTGACTTGACTAAATATGGTCCTGCTTGGGCTTGGGACGATTTTAAATATTATTTTCAAGCTGAAAGATCAGAAATGCCAATTTATGGAAATGTCATTCAGATCGTTAAAGAATTTAATGACTCTATTAAAGTAACACCTGATATTTTTCAAGTAGTGAATAACCTTAAACAGAAAGAAAAAGTATATAGAGATCATCAAGAAAACAATTTCTTTATCAACCCTTCATTAATTAAGGCTGGAGATACAATTTATTATCCATTTGTTACATCAAGAAAAATTACAATGAATTTACTTGAGAGTTTTTTTGAAACCTCTATTAGCTATGAGGAAGATGAATTGAAAAATTATAAAATATGGAATAGCAAGGTTAAAGATGATATATACTCTGCCATTTTGAAGGACTCAGATAATCTTATCTCTGAGAGTTTAGCTGCAAATATTTCTCTTAGATCTAATGATACAATATCTGTAGATAAAGGCCTTAAAATAATACTAAACAGTTTAGAAGATAATAAAATACAGTTATATGATGGTTCGGGACTTTCTAGATATAATTTAATCAAACCTTCATCATTAGTTTTAGCCTTAGAAAAAATATATCAATACTTAGGGCCAGATAGAATTAAGAAAGTCTTTCCTAATAATTACATTATAACTGGAACTGAAGATTTTGTTTGGGGTAAAACAGGTACATTAAAAAATAATCATAACTATTCTGGTTATATCTTTACAGACAAGGGAAGGCAATATGTTTTTAGCATCATGATAAATCATTTTACAGATGATTTAGATGTAATTAAGGAGGCTATTTCAGAGTTTTTGAAATATATAAAGTCAAATGCTTAAAAAAAGATTACATTTGTACTGTTGTGTGTTGCTTAAGGCAACTAAATAAGCTTTCCTCTGGAGGGCTTTTTTTTTAATCTTCTATTAAAGGTCTTTCCAAAGTTTCACTCTCTATGCCTATATTAACTCTGTTGGAAGTTAACTTAGTAATATCCTTGTCAATTTTTTTATACTCCTTACTGCTAAAATTGTAATGATTAACAACAGTACTAAGACTGTTACCTAACTTTTCATGATAAGTTTGATATGCTTTTAAGTGATTACCTAGTTTTTCAATATTCATTTGAATCTGTTGAACAGACTCCTCAACTTTCATATTATTTAATGCTTTGGTTGTTACCTGAAGCATAGGGAATAAACTCATAGGAGAAACTATCATTACTTTCTTTTCATAGGCATATGAAACTAAATCTCTTTGATTTATTTTTAGTGATCCAACCTTGTTATTCAGTAGGTCTTGATATAAACCATCTGCTGGAATAAACATATAAGCATAGTCAAGAGTTCCTTCGTTAGGCCTTATATATTTAGAAGTTTCATCAATTCTATTTTTTATATCATTCTTAAATTTCTTTTCAAGATCATTTAACCTA
>ENA-OREB01000697-OREB01000697.1-marine-metagenome-genome-assembly--contig:-NODE-697-length-16583-cov-2.156004_pt1 | contig 16583 bp, 15 predicted proteins | sample MGYA00248625_ERZ508552 | MGnify/ENA primary metagenome ERZ508552 (study PRJEB26219, sample SAMN06267888) | marine metagenome | isolation source: Monterey Bay, California, USA | place: USA:Monterey Bay...
GTATTTACGATAAATTTGTATCTAAGTTAGCTGAAGCAGTCAAAACACTTGAGGTTGGAAACGGCATGATGGAAGGAATTAATCAAGGCCCTTTAATCAATGAAAATGCACTCAATAAAGTTCAGGATCATATCTCAGATGCTGTTGATAAGGGCGCAGTCATTGTCACTGGAGGTAAACCACACTCAAGCGGCGGCACGATGTTCGAACCAACTGTTATTGGCAATGTAACAACTGCAATGAAGGTTGCATCTGAAGAAACTTTTGGACCACTAGCGGCTGTTTTTAAGTTTTCAACCGAAAAACAAGCAATTGAGATGGCCAATGACACCGAGTTTGGTCTAGCATCATACTTTTACACAAACGATGTAAATCGAATTTGGCGCGTTTCAGAAGCATTAGAGTATGGAATGGTCGGCGTCAACGAAGGCGTTATTTCCAATGAAGTTGCGCCCTTTGGTGGGGTTAAAGAATCTGGCCTAGGTCGTGAAGGTTCTCATTATGGAATTGATGATTTTCTTGAATTAAAATACATCTGTATGGGCGGCTTAAGTTAGAAAATAACTACTTTAGACAGTTAATATAGCTCAACAACTCTAATAACATTTTTAAACATGATTGATAGTGAGCCTTTTCACTGCTTGGTATAATGCTGATTTTCGCATTTATTAAAAGAAGCAGATGAAAGTTGGAATTCTTGGTCTTGGCACTGTTGGTGGTGGCGTTGTCAATGTACTGAAAAAAAATGGCGCATCGATAGAGCGTCGCACAGGCGTCAAAATTGAGGTTATTTTAGCTGGTGTTAGAGATATCAAACAAGATCGTATTTGTGATACCTCGAATATCAAACTTACTGAAGACCCTTTCGAGGTAGTCAATCACCCTGAAATCGATGTAGTTTTAGAGCTTATCGGTGGCACTGGTGTGACCAAGAAATTGGTGGAGACAGCTATTAAAAATGGCAAACATGTCATTACCGCTAATAAGGCGCTCATTGCCAAACACGGTAATAAACTAATCCAATCCGCCAATAAAAACAAAGTTCGGCTTTTATTTGAAGCCTCTGTCGCAGGTGGAATTCCAATCATTAAAGCGATAAGAGAGGGATTGGCAGCAAATAAAGTTAATTGGGTTGCAGGTATTCTGAATGGAACTACCAATTATATCTTGACAGAAATGAAAGAAAATAATTTATCCTTCGATACCGCATTGAAGCAAGCACAGGATCTAGGTTTCGCAGAGGCGGATCCTACATTCGATATCGAGGGGGTGGATGCAGCTCATAAGATCACAATTTTAGCTTCTATTGCATTTGGAATTCCTATAAATTTTGATGCTGTGCACGTAGAAGGCATAAGCAACCTAAGCCAAAAAGATATCACTTATGCTGAGGAACTTGGTTACAAGATTAAACTTCTAGGTATCGCAAAATCACAGAATGCGGATGTTGAGATACGGGTGCATCCAACGTTGGTTCCTAAAAATAGATTGGTTGCCAATGTTGATGGCGCTATGAATGCGGTACTGGTTCATGGAAATATGGTTGGACCGACACTCTATTATGGAGCAGGTGCAGGTGCAGAACCCACAGCAAGCGCAGTTGTTGCAGACGTAATTGATATTGCGAGACAAACAAAACTTTCACAAGATACACTCATTCCTTCACTTGGATTTATGCCAGATAAGATAAATGAAAAAAATATTCTTTCTATTGAAAATATCTTTTCAGAATATTACCTTCGATTTACAATGAAAAATCAAGCAGGCTTGCTTGCCAAAATTACTAATATTTTTGCTGATCATGATATTTCTATAAATTCTATGGTGCATAAAGAAGTGCAAGAAAACAATCAAAATCCAGATATCTTCCTAATCACTTCTAAAACTAAAGAGGCAGACATAGATACCATCATTAGTGAAATTGAGCTTTTACCTGAGAATACTGAAAAGGTTGTTAAAATTAGAACTGAAGAACTAAATAAGTAGGAGCTTTAATGAAGTACATATCAACAAGGGGAGGATCTCCCAAACTAAATTTTTCTGAGGTATTGCTTGGCGGTTTAGCGCCTGACGGAGGATTATACCTTCCTGAGCATTACCCTAATTTTACAGACGACGAGCTAAATGATATGCGAGATATGTCTTATCAGGACTTAGCTTTTTATATTTTTGAAAAATTTATAGATGATATACCTTCGAATGATCTCAGGGAGATTGTTAATAAGACCTATAGCGCTGAAATATTTTCTTATGCACGAGAAGAGCAAAAGGCAGAGGACATAACACCTACCTTGCAATTAAAAAATAACTTATTTTTACTCTCATTATCGAATGGGCCTACATTAGCATTTAAAGATATTGCGATGCAATTTTTGGGCCATATCTTTGAATACGTTTTAGGGAAACAAGGGAAAACCCTAAACATACTTGGGGCAACCTCAGGGGATACGGGCCCAGCGGCAGAATATGCCATGAAAGGTAAAAAGGGGATTAAAGTATTTATGTTATCTCCGCATGGAACAATGAGTCCATTTCAGTCAGCACAAATGTATAGCCTGCAAGATACAAATATTTTTAACATAGCGATTAAAGGTGTTTTTGATGATTGCCAAGATATCGTAAAGGCTGTCTCAAATGACCTTGAATTCAAAAATTTAAATAAGATCGGTGCAGTGAACTCAATAAACTGGGGGCGCATTCTTGCTCAAATTGTTTATTATTTTAAGGGTTACTTTGACGTAACCAGCAAAAACAGTGAAAAAGTTGATTTTACTGTCCCAACAGGCAACTTTGGAAATATTTGTGCAGGGCACATTGCAAGAATGATGGGTTTACCAATCAATCATTTAGTTGTTGCTACGAATGAAAATGATGTCTTGGACGAATTTTTTAACACAGGACATTATGCTCCCAGATCTTCTGATGACACCTTTCAAACATCAAGCCCATCTATGGACATTTCAAAAGCCTCAAATTTTGAGCGTTTTATTTTCGATTTATTTGGCCGAGACTCCAACACTTTGAATGCTCACTGGAAGAAAATTGACGGAGGAAAATCATTTAAATTAAAAGAAGAAGACTTTCAGAAAATTAAAGACTATGGCTTTGTGTCATCTTCAAGTAAACATATCAATAGAATAGATTTTATTAGAAATATATATAACGATTATGGAGTGATAATTGACACACATACAGCCGATGGAGTTAAGGCAGCAATGGATCACTCAGTCCCAATCTATCCAATGATTGTTTTGGAGACTGCGCTACCTGTTAAGTTTGAAAAATCAGTCTTTGAAGCGATTGGAGTTTATCCAAAAAGACCGGACACCCTTAAAGATTTAGAATTACTCGATCAAAGGTATGAGGTTTTTGAAAATAGCGTTGAGTCAGTAAAGAAATGCATTACCGATAATAGTTAGCATGAATCAATACCTTACGCTGCTAGAACATGTAAAACAAAATGGGCAAAAAAAAGAGGATCGGACTGGAACAGGGACGATGTCAGTTTTTGGTTACCAGATGCGTTTTAATTTAAATGAAGGCTTCCCCTTACTGACAACAAAGAAAGTACATTTAAAATCAGTAATTTATGAACTTTTATGGTTTTTATCAGGCGATACAAATATTAAATTTTTGAAGGATAATGGCGTATCTATCTGGGATGAGTGGGCAGACGAAAATGGTAATCTAGGTCCAGTATATGGTCATCAGTGGAGAAGTTGGCCCACCTCAGAAGGTAGGGAAATTGATCAAATATCTAATCTTATTAATCAAATTAAAAAAACTCCTGATTCGAGAAGGTTAATTGTTTCAGCATGGAACGTTGGCGAAATTAATAAGATGAAATTACCACCATGCCATTGTTTCTTTCAATTTTATGTTGCGGATGGCAGACTTTCTTGCCAGCTTTATCAAAGGAGCGCAGATATATTTCTTGGTGTCCCCTTTAATATTGCATCCTATGCACTTCTTACCCAAATGATAGCGCATGTATGTGGCTTGGAATGTGGGGAATTTATTCATACCTTAGGCGATGCTCATATATATACCAATCATATTGATCAGGTAAATGAACAGTTACGCCGAAAACCTAAAAAACTTCCTCAAATAAAAATTAACCCATCAGTTAAGAATATTTTTGATTTTAAATATGAAGACTTTAGTTTGGAAGGTTATGATCCATACCCTCTTATTAAGGCGCCTGTCGCAGTCTAGTGATGAAGATTTCTATTGTCGTTGCAGCATCAGAAAATCTAGTCATCGGTTATAAAAATGCTCTCCCTTGGCATATATCTGAGGATCTCAAACACTTCAAGCAAATTACAATAAATCATAGTGTGGTTATGGGTAGAAAAACCTTTGAATCAATCGGAAAACCACTGAAAGAGAGAAGAAATATTGTTATAAGTAGAGACGGAACGCTCAAGATTGAAGGAGCCGAGGTTGTGAATTCATTAGATGAAGCAATTCATCGAACAAAAAATGAAAATGAGATTTTTATAATCGGAGGTGAGCAGATTTATAAAATAGCTATGCCTATCGCTACACATATGCATGTTACGAAAGTCTATAACAATATAAAAGGGGATGCATTTTTTCCAGCTTTTGATGAAAATGAATGGAAAATATTAACTCAAAAAGATTCAGAGACAAACGAGGGATTAAAGTTTTCTTTTATAGAATATCAGAAAATAGTTTGAGATTAAGCCTGCCTTGTTAGGTAAGTGACTTTAATTTGTTTAGGTGAGAAATACTGTTTAACAACTTCCTTAACTTTTTCAATATCAAAAGACTTGCAGCTGAATATATCAATATAACTATCTCCGTTCAAGTCAACAAAGTGCCCTGTGATAGAAGACGTTTCAATTAATTGAACTAAGCTAAATCCGGCAGCATTAGGGTTGTCGGCTGCAAAATGTTCTATTTTTGGTTCACCACAGGCTACCATTTCTATCTTGCTTACTAATGCCCTTACAAATTGATCAATATTTTTTGATGACCTTACTTTGTCTAAATCACCACCCTTACAATCTAATATCAGATGATATCCCCAGTATTCCAATTTAACTATTTCTCCTAAGTTATTATTTTTTAAATCTTTGGTAAGGTAACTCCACTTTGACCCTGATATTTTCCACCTCTGTCTTTGTATGATGTTTCGCATACCTCATCAGACTCAAAAAATAAAACCTGAGCACAACCCTCTCCGGCATAAATTTTTGCAGGTAGAGGTGTGGTGTTACTAAACTCCAGCGTTACATATCCCTCCCATTCTGGTTCAAAAGGTGTAACGTTTACAATAATGCCACATCTCGCATATGTTGACTTACCTACACATATTGTAAGAATATTTCTAGGAATTTTAAAAAATTCAACCGTCCTCGCAAGTGCAAATGAATTTGGAGGAATAATACAATGGTCACCATTAAACTCAACAAATGAATTTGGATCAAAAGATTTTGGGTCAACTATCGTGCTATTGATATTTGTGAATACTCTAAACTCAGGTGCACATCGAATATCATAGCCATAACTTGATGTCCCATAGGATACAATTTTTTGCCCATCCAAATCTCTCACCATTTTGGGTTCGAATGGACTGATCATATCTTTTTCCTCAGCCATTTTACGGATCCATTTATCAGACTTAATTGCCATGTTTTCTCCTAAAAACTTATACGTAAATAGTGTATGTAAAAGTTAAAATTTTATTTTTTCCAAAATTGACCCTCATCCTCAAAAATAACTTTTGATTCTTCTGGATCAAATTCTCCAGGTTGGTATTGCGTAGGTTGAGATTTATCTTTACTCCAATAGTCAATAATTGGATCAACAAGCTTCCATGCAGCTTTTACCTCATCAATATGCAGAAATTTTGATTGGTCTCCACTTAACAGATCCAGCATCAATGTTTCATAAGCATCTATGGTTTCATCTCCTTCAATACGATTATTTCCATTGAGCACAGTCTGTCTAAATTCATTCATATCAAGACCAGGTTGAAGGGTAGTTATTTCAAATGAAGTACTTTCATTTGGTTGAATATTAATAGTTAACCAGTTCTCATGATTTTTAAATTTAACGGAAATTGAAGTTGAGTTTTCATATAGTCTTTTTGCCGTCCTAAGATAAATAGGGACCTTATTCCATCTTGAATTATTAATAAATAATTTGATGGCTGCATATGTTTCCACAACGCTATCTGGTTTTTCTACCTCATCTAAATAACCTTTGATTGTTTTACCATTTAATTCTCCTGCTGCATATTGACCACGAAAAGCAAAATTTTTAATCCTATCTAATGGAATAGCCTCAATAGATTCTAGTAGTTTTATTTTTTCAAGTCTTACATCTTCTGGGCTCATTGAATTTGGCTTTTCCATAGTTACGAGTGCTAACATTTGCAGAAGATGGCTTTGTATCATATCTCTTAGTGCGCCCGTTGCTTCGTAAAAAACTGTTCGATCACCTACACCGAGCGTCTCATGGTTGGTGATTTGAATTTGTTCAATATGCTCACTGGACCAAAGTGGCTCCAATACCCCATTTTTAAAACGGGTGGTCATAATATTTTGCAGTGAAAACTTTCCGAGGTAATGATCTATCCTATATATTTGATCTTCCTTAAGATGCTCTTCAATCGAAGTTTGAAGTTCGATCGCACTTTTAAGGCATGTACCAAATGGCTTTTCAATTAAAACTCTTCTCCAATATTCTGACTCGTTGAGCAAATCAACTTCGGATAACTGTTTTACGATGAGAGCAAAATCTGAGGGCCTTACAGATAAGAAGAATGCTAAATTTTGGGGGAAAACATCTTTGTCTCCTAATCTTTTTGCAAACTTAATAAATGCCTCTGGATCATCTGGTAGGTTGGCATGATAATGATTTCTTTTTATAAATCGCTCATAAACATTTTCATCATAAGACTTAAATTTTTCATCAAGCATCTGTTTGATATTAGAGTGCCATTCACTTTCATCGACCTCTTGCCTACCTACAGACAATATTTTCATATTTTTTGGGAGTTTACCGGCTTGGTCGAGGTGAAAAAGACCCGGTATCAATTTTACTTTAGCTAAGTTACCTCTAGCACCAAATAAAACAAGCGTAGAATTGTCTATCATCTCTAAATTAACCCCTTTTTTTCATTATATGACCACCAAATGCATTTCGCATAATAGAGAGTATTTTATAGCCGTAACCTTTTGATTTTTCCTGACTTCTAAATCTTACTTGAAGCGCCTGTGTGAGAACTGGAGCAGGTATTCCTTGTTCAATAGCCTCCACTGCTGTCCATCTGCCTTCACCAGAATCCGCAACGAATGGAGCAATTTCCTCTAAGTTTTGATCACTTTGAAGTGCTTCAGCTGTTAAATCTAAAAGCCAACTACGTACAACTGAACCGTGTCGCCAAAGCTCTGTTACTTTAGCAATATCGATTGCAAACTCTTCTCTACCTTTAAGAAGCTCAAGTCCTTCAGCAAATGACTCCATCATTCCATACTCGATACCATTGTGAATCATCTTTGTAAAATGACCTGACCCAACAGGTCCGACATGTAACCACCCATTTTGTGGCGTTGGAGCTAATGCTCTTAAGACAGGTTCGACGGATTTAGCAACCTCTAAAGAAGCACCGACCATTAGGCAATACCCATTATCTAAACCCCAGACACCACCTGAAGTACCACAGTCCATAAAGCCAATATTATATTCTTCCAGCATCCTGCCCATTTTGATACTTTGTTTAAAGTTTGAATTTCCACCATCAACTATCACGTCACCTTCACTAAGAAGGGGAATAAGGTCTGCAATTTGTTTTTTTGTAATTTCACCAGCTGGCAACATCATCCAGACTATTTTTTGGCCCTCGAGCTTCGATAGCGCATCCTTAACTGACGATGATGGTATTAAGCTCTCATCAACCTCTAATTTTTTAATTATTTCTGGGTTATTGTCATAACCTACGACTGAAATACCATTTCTGATAAGTCTTGCCGACATATTTCCACCCATTTTCCCAAGCCCAAGCATTGCAATTTTCATTTTTTTCCCTTTGATGTAGGTTTAAAGTTTGTTAATCTTTTGGATTAATTTTTTTCTTTCAGAAAGATTGGCATTATACTCCAATCCTTTCAAAAGATAGTTTTGAATTTAACTAAGGAAATCTATGTCTGTGAATGAAAATGATTGGCTTTTATGCTCAAGTCCAGAAGATTTTGAGCTTAAAGCGACAGAAATGATTGCAAATTATGCGAATGATGCCATTAGAACTAAAGGTCAGTTTTCTCTCGTTTTAGCAGGAGGCAATACCCCTAAAAAAATCTATGAATCCTTATCAAAAAAAGATTGTGATTGGGGTAATTGGCATATTTATTTTGGAGATGAAAGATGCCTGCCTTCTAACGATAAAGATAGAAACAGTTTAATGGCAGAAAAAAGCTTTTTTTCAAAAGTCTCTATTCCAAAGAACCAAATCAATATTGTTCCTGCTGAACTAGGAATGAATGAAGGGGCTGAGGCCTATAACAAAAAATTAAATTCAGATATGGTATTTGACCTTGTGCTCCTTGGATTAGGAGAGGATGCGCATACAGCAAGCATCTTTCCTAATTCTAAATTTGATGAAAATAAACAAGCCGTTCCAATATCAAATGCTCCAAAACCACCAGAAAATAGAATTTCATTAACGCCACACAGACTAAGTATGGCAAATTTTGTAATTTTTTTAGTGACGGGCAAAGACAAAAAAAATGCACTAGATAAATTTAAAAGTGATGAAAATATACCAGCCTCAAGGATCTCAGCGCTTAAAAAATTAACTGTTTTAATTTCGGACGTTAACTAAGTATTTTTTTCTATAACAATTTTTGGAAATTTACTTGTATGATCCTCGCTATAATCTGCAATCTTAGATGCTATTTTTATTGCTATTTCAGAAAAAATCTTTGTAATAGGAGAGTTATTATCATTAACAACAGTCGGTTTTCCGCCATCTAAGTCTTCTCTTATTTTTATATCAAGTGGAAGGCTGCCTAATAGATCCACATTATAATCTTTGCTCATCTTAACCCCACCATCCTTTCCAAATATATGCTCCTCATTATTACATTTAGAGCATATATGGATTGCCATATTCTCTATAATTCCAAGAATGGGTACATTCACCTTTTCAAACATTTTCAAACCCCTTCTGGCATCAAGCAGTGAAATATCCTGGGGAGTTGTTACAATAATTGCTCCGGTTACTGGAATTTTTTGTGCCAACGTAAGCTGTATATCTCCAGTACCGGGTGGAAGGTCAATTAATAAATAATCAAGATTGTTCCATTTTGTTTCTCTTAATAATTGCTCAAGTGTTGATGTGACCATTGGTCCTCTCCAGACCATGGGTGTTTCCTGATCAACTAAAAAACCAATAGACATGATTTGAATATTGTGAGCTTTTAGGGGATCCATTGTTTTACCGTCAGAACTACTTGGTTTTTGATTTATACCAAACATTGTTGGCTGACTAGGCCCATAAATATCAGCATCTAGTATGCCTACATTTGCCCCTTCAGCTGAAAGGGCTAATGCCAAGTTTGCCGTGGCCGTTGATTTACCAACTCCACCCTTTCCAGAAGCTATCGCGATGATATTTTTTACATTTGGTAAGGTTTCTACACCTGTTTGTACTTTATGTGATTGAACTTTAGTAGATATATTTATATTTATTTTATTCTTTGTGAAATCTTTTATACCTTCAAGAAGTATATTTTTAAATTCTTCGATTATAGTTTCAGCATAAAAACCTAACTGTAAATCAATTTGTACATGATCTCCCTCACATTCAATTTTTTTTATCGATTTTTCGGTGATGATTTGTTTATTTAAAATAGGAAAATTCATAGCTTTTATGTAGTCTTCTATTTTTTTTTCTATTTCCATTTTACGATTCCATTTCTAAGGTTTTATAATGTGTATTAGCATTTTGTTTGCTAGAATAATGGATTATAGAATAATTTTTCCATCTAATGCGTAAACTTCTTGTTACTTCTGCTCTTCCTTATGCCAATGGCAGTATTCACCTAGGCCATTTGGTGGAATATATCCAAACTGATATTTGGGTTCGTTATCAAAAGATGTCAGGCAACGAAACATATTACATATGTGCGGATGATACGCACGGCACGCCAATAATGCTTAAAGCAGAAGAAGAAAAAATTTCACCAGATGAGTTAGTCAAAAAAGTGCATCAAGAACATGATTTAGATTTTAAAGAGTTTAATGTGAATTTCGATCATTTTTATTCTACAAATTCAATTGAAAATAAGGAGTTATCCGAGTCTATTTATAATGAATTAAATGACAACGGTAAGATTTTATCGAAGGACATTGATCAGTTTTTTGATGAATCAAAACAAATGTTTTTACCTGATAGATTTATAAAGGGCGTGTGTCCTAAATGTAAGGCAGAGGATCAATATGGGGATTCATGTGAAAAATGCGGAGCGACTTACAGTCCAACTGACTTGATAGATGCATATTCAGTTCTTTCAGGGACAAAGCCTATTAAAAAGAAAACGCTTCACTACTTTTTCAAGCTCTCTGAATGTGCAGAATTTTTAAAGGGATGGATAGAAAATGACACCCTTCAACCCGAGGCTGTAAATAAGCTCAAGGAATGGTTTGAAATGGGTCTTCAGGATTGGGATATAACTCGTGATGCGCCATATTTTGGATTTGAGATTCCTAATGCCCCTGGTAAATATTTTTATGTATGGTTAGATGCACCGATAGGTTATATGGCCAGTTTTAAGAAATTTGCTGAAATGAACAATTTGTCGTTCGATGAATTTTGGAAAAAAGGAAGCTCAACAGAATTAATTCATTTTATTGGTAAGGATATTTTATATTTCCATGCACTTTTTTGGCCAGCGACTTTAAATTACTCAAACCATAGAACGCCTACCAAAATATTTACGCATGGATTTTTAACGGTTAACGGTGAGAAGATGTCAAAGTCCAGAGGCACTTTCATAACAGCAAGGAGTTATCTCGAGCACATAAAGGACCCAAATTTTCTAAGGTATTACTATGCTACAAAACTAAATTCTTCAATGGAAGATCTAGATTTAAATCTCGAAGATTTTGTTGCTAAAAATAATAGTGATTTAATTGGAAAGTTTATAAATATTCCTAGTCGAACATCAGGGTTTGTAGGTAAATTCTTCAATCATGAGCTTATGCCATCGACCTTAATAAAATCTGAAGAGGGACTTGCGATATTAAAAAAAATTAAGGATGCCAAAAAGGTTGTAGATGAACATTATGAAGCACGAGAATTCAGTAAATTAGTAAAATTTATTATGCAGTTTATTGAAGAGCTAAATGAATATATTAGTAAAACTGAGCCTTGGAAGTTAGCAAAAGAGGAAGGGCAATTAAAATCTAATTCATCTTTGCATGAGATTTGTTCAGTTTGCCTTAAATCTTTTAGGGCGCTTTCAATATTCCTGACGCCCATCATTCCTAATCTTTGTGAAAAAATTGCTGCTTTTTATGGAGAAGAATTTTTCAATAGTTTTAATTTAATTGAAGATGACGTAATAAAAATTAAATCTTACAAGCATCTTTTAAAGAGAATAGAACAACACTCAATTGATTCAATGGTTTCATCAAATAGGGCAGAAGAGTAAATTAATTGTTTATTTGATTGTGTACTCTAAGTAATGCTTCCTGAGGATTTAAATTGCCTGTAATGGGCCTTCCAATAACTAAAATATCAGAGCCAAAATTTACTGCATCAATTGGATTTGCAGCTCTCTTTTGGTCATCATTATTTATTTTATCCAGCCTTATCCCTGGTGTAATAAAAATAAAGTTACTTGGAAGATACTTACGAATATTTGGTATGTCTGGTGCTGCACATACTATGCCATCAAGACCACTTTCTGCTGCGTTTATAGCCAGTTTTTTTATGCATTCATCAATAGAGCCACTCAGACCAACTTCTGTCATAAAATTTTTTTCATGGCTTGTTAATAGTGTTACTCCAATCAATTTTATTTGTTGATTAGAAACAGCATTTTTGGCTGCTGACATCATTTCTTTACCACCCAGTGAGTGCACATTTATTATGTCTACATTCATCTTTGAAGCTGCCTCACATGCTTTCATGACGGTATTGGGAATGTCGTGAAACTTTAAGTCTAGAAATACTTCGAATCCTTCACTTTTTACCCACTGAACAATTTCTGGCCCGCAGGAAGTAAACAGCTCTTTACCAATTTTTATTCCACAATATTTATTATTAAGTTGACCTATTAATTTTTTAGCATTTTCCTTTGACTGTGTATCAATTGCTACAAAAATATCAGTTTTTTTGGTCATCTATCTAATTTTCTAAAGTAATATCAATTGGTTCTGATGGGAGTGACTCCCATGCATTACAGCCTGGACATTGCCAATGAAATTGCTTTGCTTTAAAGCCACATTGATTGCAATTAAAAAATCTTCTTTCGCCAATTGAATTTTTAACCGTTTGCTGAATAAGCTCAATACTTTCAATTTCGTTTGTTTTTTTTATGGTGAGGATTTGAAATAAATGATCTAGAGAAAATAGGCTTGGCCTTTGTATTAATTCATTTCTTGCTATTTCTTCTGCTCTTTCAACACCTTCATTTTTTAATACAAGTTCGTAAAGTGAGTTAAGAATTGTTTTTAGTTTATATAAGTCGTAGTACCTCGAAAGAATAGACAGCGCTTCATTTATGTTATTTTGTGTTTCATAAACAGAAATAATTTTTTGCATGACCAACCCAAGATATTCTGGTTGTTGGTACTCAATTTTTTTCCAATATACGATAGCGTCATCATATTTTTTTTCTTCATAAGCAATATCTCCTAGCAATATATTGGCCCTTACACAATTTTTAGATTCCTCAAGCGCTTTCTTAAGATATGTTCTTGCTAGGCCATATTTTTTGTTCATAAGGTTATTTGTCGCTAATTCACAAAAATAATGACTTATTGCAATTCTGAAGGAGACACCAGAGATTTTCTCTAAGTCAGATGCAGAATCGATTGCTTGATCCCAATCTCTTTCTCTCACATAGATTTCTCTTAGTAAATTTAAGGAGTATTGGTAATATTTTTCATTTTTGAGCTCTCTTAGTATAGATTCACTTCTGCCATAAAGGCCAGCCATGAAATAGTCTTGGGCCAATTCAGCTTTTATTGAGTCCTCTTGTTCAGCAGAAATTTCTCTTTTATTTAATAGGGCAATGTGTAGGTTTATTGCTTTGTCGTATTTACCCTCTCGTCTTAAAACTGAACCAAGGGCAAAATGTATTTCTAGGGAATCATTTTTTAATTTGACTGCTTTTTCAAGTTCAGTTATTGCGTTCTCATTTTGATTGGAGTTAAGATATGAAAGTGCTTTGAAGAGGGAGGCTGGAAGATCTGTACTTTCCGAAATGATCTGTTTAATATCAACACGAGCAGAGACCCACCCTAGGATAAAGAATAAAGGTATAACTAATAACCACCAAAATTCAAATTCGATCATATGTTTTCAAAAAAAAACATATTCAAATAAGAAAAATGAATATGTTTTTTATAAATTACACTTATGTTATTTATCAACTTTAATTTTTAATTCTTTACCAGGTTTGAAATGTGGTACAAATTTTTCAGTGACACTTACTTTCTCACCTGTTTTTGGATTTCTTCCGAGTCTAGCAGGTCTATGATTTAGACTAAAGCTACCAAAACCTCTAATCTCAACTCTACCACCTTTACTTAAAGTATTACCAAGTGAATCAATAATTGTTTTTACTGAAAGTTCTGCGTCCTTATGTACGAGTTGAGAGAACTTATCAGAAAGAAGTGTAATTAATTCAGATTTAGTCATTATTTTTTATCATCAAGTTTAGCTTTTAATAAAGCACCTAAGTTTGTTGTTCCTGCATTTTCAGGAGCATCAGTTTTTTTCTTTGTTTCTTTTTTTGGTTGCTCTTTAACTTCGATTTTTTTATCTGCATTAGGATCATCTGATAATTGCTTAATACCTAGAGAAATTCTTTCTTTATCTACATCAATTGAAAGGATGACTGACTCAACTTCCTCGCCTCTTTTATAATTTTTCAAAGCTGCTTCTTGATCAGACCATGCAATATCAGAGAGATGTATCAGGCCATCAATATCTCCAGGCAAACCAATAAACACACCAAAGTCTGTAATTGATTTAATGTTACCTTTAATTTTGTCATCTTTATTATTACTATTTGCGAAAAAATCCCATGGGTTATCTTTACACTGTTTCATGCCTAATGACAGTCTTCTTCTGTCTTCATCAATTTCAAGTATCATCACTTCAACCTCATCACCCAATTGAACTGCCTTAGATGGATGAATATTTTTATTTGTCCAATCCATTTCAGAAACATGAACCAATCCTTCAATTCCTGTTTCAATTTCAATGAAAGCACCATAGTCAGTTAGATTTGAAACCTTTCCAAAAACTTTTGTTTTAACAGGGCTTCTTCTAGATAATCCAACCCAAGGATCTTCATCAAGTTGTTTTAAACCAAGTGAAACTCTATTTTTCTCTTTATCAAATTTCAATACTCTGGCATCAATTTCGTCACCTATATTAAGTATTTCGGATGGGTGTTTAATTCTTTTCCATGCTAAGTCAGTTATGTGTAACAAACCATCAATCCCACCCAAGTCTACAAATGCACCATAATCTGTAATATTCTTAACGATACCTTTAACTACAGATCCTTCTTTAAGGGTCTCAATCAATGCTTCTAAGTCGACTCCACTTTGACCTTCTAAAACTGCCTTCCTTGAAACGACAACATTATTTCTTTTTCTGTCAATTTTAATTACTTTTAATTCACACTCTTTATTTTCAAAGGGCGTTGTATCCTTAATAGGTCGAATGTCTACAAGAGACCCTGGCAAAAAAGCCATAATCCCATTTACCGTAACTCTCAAACCACCTTTCACTTTACTGCTGACGTATCCAGTTACAATTCTTGATTCTTCCATTGCATCTTCAAGATCAAGCCATGCTTGCATTTCTTTGGCTCTTGCTCTCGATAAAAGTGTCGACCCATAACCATCCTCTAATTTTTCAATAGATACTTTTACATGGTCACCAACACTTACCTCAATATCACCTTTATCATCTAGAAATTCATCTGTTTTAATTAAGCTTTCTGACTTTAAACCTGCATTTACAATTACAAAGTCACTATCTATTGATATAACTTCTGCAGTGATTATTTCACCTTGACGCATTTCTTTGAGCGCCATACTTTCTTCGAATAGATCTGCGAAACTTTCAGATGATTTTTGTGTTGTTTTTTCTAGAGTTGCCATTTTATATTTTATATACCTTCATTTGATCTCATCTAGCGATGAGCTTATTAAAAAAAAACCTAATAAATTTGGTGTCTATTAGATCACTTATTTTTATTCCTCTTTACTTCCTATAATCTCCATTACTTTTTCAAACGACTGATTTATGCTTAAATTATCGGTTTTAATTAAATAAGCATCTTTAGCAGCCTTAAGAGGTGATATTTTTCTGTTAGTATCACTTTCATCTCTTAATTTAATTGTTTCAATTAAGTCGGTCAGATTAACATTGTTCTCCTTTAATATCAACTGTTTATATCTTCTATTCGCACGCTCTTCTATGCTGGCAGTAAGGAAAATTTTAACTTTAGCCTCGGGGAAAACTACCGTCCCCATGTCACGGCCATCAGCTACAAGCCCAGGTGATTTAAAGAAAGACTTTTGGAGCCCTAAAATTTTTTCTCTTATCAATTCATTTTTTGCAATATATTTTTTTGCATAATGCTTGTAGGTACCTGAAGTAACAAATATCTCAAAAAGATCTTTATCTATATGATAATCGTCCTTCATAAAACCCATAATTCTCATTGCATCAGATAATTTTTTACCATCTTTGTCTTTACCGTCTGACTTGAGTGCCGCTTCTAACATTGCAATGAACTCTTCACCAATCTTTTCAATCTCTGCAGTCTTAGGAGACTTAGCGACATCACTCATTGGTTCGAAGTTTGCATCTGCAGATGCCTTGAGTTTCTTCTTCTTAGGTTTCATGTTCTCTTTCTTCTCTTTCTTCTTCGCATCGATTGCGTCATCAACCTTGGCACGACGATTGTGTAAGTACTCATCAGAACTATCAACATCACCATCGTTGTCGATGTCTTTGTCCTTACGGTTTTTGAACTCTTTATCGTTTGCTTTGTCATCAACAGGGTCAAGTTTCTTTTCTAATACAGAAATCATATCTGCGCCAGATACAGAACTTGGTAGTGATTTCTCAAGGGACTTTTCTATATCCATTGTGTCCATTGCCATTGAAGCGAACTTCTTTGCATGTTGTTTTAGTTTACTGTCCTTTTTCATCTTCGCAACGACTCTGTCTATTTTCATTGCGAGGTCTTTTACACTACCTTCTTTAGTATACTTTACCTTGTCTCTGCCGCCAGGCGCATTAAGTTTAGAAGGTCTAAGGTCTATATAATTTTTATAATCACCTTGTTTCGGTCTCT
>ENA-OREB01000698-OREB01000698.1-marine-metagenome-genome-assembly--contig:-NODE-698-length-16580-cov-2.501121_pt1 | contig 16580 bp, 16 predicted proteins | sample MGYA00248625_ERZ508552 | MGnify/ENA primary metagenome ERZ508552 (study PRJEB26219, sample SAMN06267888) | marine metagenome | isolation source: Monterey Bay, California, USA | place: USA:Monterey Bay...
TGAGAGGGGGGTTTGGTCTTTTTCATCTTCAGCAAATACTCTTGATACAACATTACTTGTGGTGGCTATATCGTTTGCAATTCCTCTCACAGTATTTTCAGGCCCTACTGTCATATAGTTATCAACTTTTTTTACACTTTCCATATTGGTAACGATGCTAAATATTTTATCTATAATTTCTTGATTTGGCGATTGCCCAGTAATAAGAACTACCTGATTGTAACTAACAAAATTTGCCCTAAATTCACCTTCGATATCTTGTGTTTTTAATACTGTCTGCCATTCCAGTTTTTCATCAGTAATTTGTGACTCAGTGGTTCTTCTATCTGAATATGAAGTTGGTCCACCAAGAATTCCAACAGCACAACCAGATAAAAAAAATGTAATTGACAGAATTAAAGAGATTAAAAAATAATTTGATTTGGGATACATAAAATAAATTATATACTTGTTAAACAAATTTTAAAAAAAATTATATTTAAATCTTTAATATGAGTTCAACTCTTTATATTGTTGGGACACCAATTGGAAACCTAGATGATATTTCGTCAAGAGCTCTTAAAATTTTAAAAAGTGTTGATGTAATTGCCTGTGAAGATACAAGGCATTCTAAGCATTTGCTATCTAAATTTTCAATAAATAAGAAACTCCTCTCTTTGCATCAACATAATGAAGAAAAAAAGACTAGTTTGTTAATAAAAGAAATACAAAGCGGTAAAGAAATTGCCTATATATCTGATGCTGGTACACCAGGTATTAGTGATCCGGGGGCTTATTTAGTAAAAAAGGCTTTAGAATCTAAAATTAAAGTAGTACCAATACCAGGAGCCTCATCAATTACTGCAGCATTTTCAGCTGCTGGCATAGTTGCAACTCAGTTTAATTTCTTCGGATTTTTACCAAATACTGATAGTAAAAGTAGAAAAGTTATTGAACAATTTTATAGAAGCCAATTTACCTCAGTTTTTTTTGTTTCACCACATAGGATTCTTAAAACCTTAGAGTTACTTGAAGAAATTTATGGTTCGATGCAGATGGTTTTTATTGGTCGGGAATTGACAAAGCTATATGAAACTATTTATAAAGAAAATTTGAATGAGTTATTAATACAATTCAGGAAAGAAAAACATAACCTTAAGGGTGAGTTTGTGATTATTATAGAGGGAGAAAAGAAAGATCAAAAAAACTCAAGCAACATTGAAGCAGAAAATGCTCTTAGAATAATGCTTAATGAATTAAGTTTGAATCAGTCTGTAAAACTTGTTTCACAGATTTTTAAAATGAAGAAAAATGAAATATATAACTTAGCTTTAGGAATAAAAAATAATGATAAATGAGTTAATTATTCCAAGACCTGATGATATGCACCTTCACCTCAGGGAAGGAAAGATGTTAAAGGTAGTAAGCCAACATTCAGCCAGCCAGTTTGGGAGAGCTATTATTATGCCCAACTTAAAAAATCCAGTTATAAATACTGAGTTAGCACACATTTATTATGATGAAATTAAAAAACATACTAAAACTTATCAATTTGAACCTTTGATGACTATTTATTTCAATGATGGACTTTCTTTAGAAGAATTAAAAAAAATCAAAACATCTTCAAAAATCATTGGTATTAAGCTTTATCCTAAAGGCGTTACTACTAACTCAAACAAAGGCATAGATTCATTCGATTCAGGGTATAAAATTTTTGAAATGATGGAGGAATTGGATATCCCTTTGTTAATTCATGGGGAAGTAAATGACAAAAATGTAGATATATTTGATCGAGAAAGAACATTCATTGAAAAGCATTTATCAAGAGTTCATAAAGAATTTCCAAATCTTAGAATAGTGTTAGAGCATATTTCAACAAAAGATTCTACTGAGTTTGTGAAAGACTCAAGCAATAAAATTGCAGCTACTATTACTCCTCAACACCTTCTTTATAATCGAAATGAATTATTTTTAGGAGGGTTAAGACCACATGCATTTTGTTTACCAGTATTGAAAAGAGAGGAACATAGGATTGCAGTTCTAAATGCAGCGATATCTGGTAACCCAAAGTTCTTTCTAGGGACAGATAGTGCTCCTCATAAAAGAGCTGAAAAAGAGAGTAGCTGTGGGTGTGCAGGAATATATTCTGCATTGAATGCAATGGAGATTTACGCTGAAATATTTGATCAAAATAATGCTATCGAAAAATTAGAAAATTTTTGTAGTAAATTTGGAGCTGATTTTTATAAGCTCGATCAAAGTAAAGAGAAATTAAAATTAACTAGATCTAAGAATAAAGTTCCAACCGTTATAAAAATTGATAACGACGATGTTGTTCCGCTGATGGCTGGTCAGGAAATTGGTTGGAATTGTTCTAATATTTAATAAATTTCAGTGATAAAATACAATCAAGTTGACCTGACAGTCACTACACTTTTGTGTAGAGGAAAGTCCGGGCTCCTAGAGCAGGGTGATGGCTAACAGCCATACATCGTGAGATGAGGAATAGGGCCACAGAGACGAGCGTATTTAGTTACGGTGAAACGCGGTAACCTCCACCCGGAGCAAGGCCAAATAGGGTGACATTAGCACGGCTCGTGTTGTCATCGGGTAGGCTGCTTGAGCATATAAGCAATTATATGCCTAGATGAATGACTGTCCAAGACAGAACCCGGCTTATAGGTCAACTTACCTTCTTCTTATAAATCATTGTTATATATAGATTTAAAATTAAAAAGCGCTTGCATTGCGCTTTTTTTTTACCTATAGTATCCCTGTTAGGGAAAAAGTGGTAATTTGTGGGAAATTGCTTAGTAAAGCTAAGGGTATTAAGTAATTTCTCACCTTTTTCTCAGATAAAGAGGTACTACTTATGTATAGAGGCGCAACACGAATAAACTTAGATGGAAAAAATAGGATTGCGATCCCTACAAAGTATCGTGAAAAAATTCTTATAGAGTCATCAGGCCACCTAGTCCTAACAGCACATATTTACAAATGTTTACTCTTATATCCCCAGTTTGCATGGGAGCCGATTCAAGAAAAAATAATGAATCTATCAAGCTTTGAAAAAAAATCTAGTGGACTTCAGAGACTGCTAGTGGGATTTGCAGAGGACATCACTCTTGATAAAGCAAATAGATTTCTAATCCCCGCAGAATTAAAAAATTATGCTGAAATAGATAAAAATGCAATTTTCATTGGTCAAGGAAGTCATTTTGAAATTTGGAATTGCGATCATTACTATGAACACTTAGCCCAAATAAATATCACTGAAGAGAATGATTTTCCAGATGAACTTAAGGGCTTTTCATTATGAGTAAACATATTCCTGTAATGCTTCATGAGTCGATAAAAGCATTAGGTATTATTCCAAATGGTTTTTATGTAGATTGCACCTTCGGAAGAGGTGGTCATTCAAAAGAAATACTAAAGAAATTAAATGATGACGGAAGATTGTTAGCACTAGATAAAGATTTAGAAGCTGTTAAAGAAGGAGAAAACATTAAAGATAAGCGTTTTGAGATAGTACATGCATCTTTCAAAGACCTGACTAATATTCTAAAAAAAAAAATTTCCAAAAACCTAATGGAATTCTTATGGATTTAGGAATCTCATCACCTCAGATTGACGAAGCAGAACGTGGCTTTAGTTTTAATTTAGATTCAAATCTCGATATGAGGATGAATCAAAGTCAAAAATTAACTGCTTCAGAAATTATCAATCATTTTGATTATGATGAATTAGTGAAGATTTTATACGACTATGGTGAGGAAAAATTTGCAAAAAAAATTGTCAGAGAAATTGTTAAATATAGAGAGGAAGAAGGAAAAATATCAAGAACAACTGAATTAGCAGACATAGTGAAAAAAGCTATCCCAAAATTTGATTCAAAAAAAAATCCAGCAACAAAAACATTTCAAGCGATAAGAATAAAGGTAAATGAAGAGCTTTTAGAGATTGAACAGGTTTTACCTGCAGCATTCGAAGCTCTTGAAAAAAATGGGAGGCTGGCAGTTATTAGTTTCCATTCACTTGAAGATAGAATTATTAAAAATTTCATTAAAGATAAATTGAATACGGACACAGTCCCAAAAAAAATTCCAATTTTTCAAAAACAAATTAAATCAACCCCTATTAAAGTTATTCAAAAACTCCAAACACCCACAGAGGGTGAAGTATTAAAAAATAATAGATCAAGAAGTTCAAAGTTACGAGTGATAGAAAAAATTTCGGAGGAAGGGTGAAGTTGAATCTAATACTTTTTTCTTTATTAATTGTATTCGCATTAGTGAAAATTAATGCCCATCATTTATATCGCGTAAATCACCATGCCCTAGAAATAGAAAAAAGAAAAACTATTGATTTAAAGGACGAACAGAATCAACTCTTAATTCAGGAATCTTCAAAATCTGGTAACGGAAGAATCTCAGAATATGCAAAAAGTAAATTAAAAATGAATCCGCCAGAAAAAAAACAGAAAAGAATAATTAAATGAGATCAAAAATAAAAAAGAATCATGAATTTTTTGAGCTCTCAAAATTCAGAAGGCGTTTCATGCTTCTTGTTCTTCTGACACTATTTTGTATATTATTTTCTCGTGCCTTTTTTCTTCAAGGGATGCAAAAAGACTTTTTACAACAAGAGGGTTTTGAAAGAAGTAATCGTAATATTGAGTTATATGCCTATAGAGGAAAAATTTATGACAGAAATAATCAGATACTAGCTGCGAGTGAAACAGTAAGAAGTATTACTATGGAGCCAAATAGGGTTGAATTTAAAAAGGGAGATAAAAATAAATTAGCTAACCTCTTGGGAATAAAAATAAAATACTTAAATAAAAAATTAAAGAGTAAACGAAATCATATCTATCTAAAAAGAAAGGTCGACCCAAAAATTGCTTCTAAAATTTTAGCCTTAAAAATTCCTGGAATTAGCACCGAAAAAGATTATAGAAGAACTTACCCAGACCAAGAAATATCTGCACATGTAGTTGGATTCTCTGGAAATGATGGAAATGGTCTGGAGGGGGTTGAATATAAGAAAAATGATTTTTTATCGGGTACACATGGTTATAAAAAGATTTTAATTGATGCAAGGAGAAGAGTGGTTGATAATCTAAGTGAAGTAAGTGTTCCAGTTGATGGGAAAGATGTCCATTTAACCATTGATAAACGCCTTCAACACATAGCCTTTCAATCCCTTAAAAAAACAATCAATGATTCTGAAGCAATTTCCGGTTCTGCCATTCTTATTGATTCTAAAACAGGCGAAATTTTAACAATGGTAAATTATCCTTCATTTAACCCAAATGAAAGAATGAGGACGAGGAGTCCTTTTGTAAAGAATAGAGTCATTACTGACGCTTTTGAACCGGGTTCAACAATGAAACCAATTAGTATTGCAGCTGCTTTAGAAAAAAGGGTAGTAAACGTTAATACAAAAATAGATACAGGCAACGGGTTTTATAAGGTTGGACGAACGCAGATAACTGATACAAAGCCACATGGCGTCATATCTGTTAAAGAAATACTTCAAACATCATCAAATATTGGCGTTACTAAAATTGCGGAAAAGTTAAGCAAAAAATATTTATGGCAAACATACTCTAATTTTGGTATCGGTAATTTAACAGGATCTAGCCTCCCAGGGGAATCGAAAGGCGTAATGCGTGACTATAGTTCATGGAAAGCACGAGATCACTTTAGTGCAAGTTATGGTTATTCAGTGAGTACAACAGTTGCTCAACTTGCCAGAGCTTATACACCTTTTGCTAATAAAGGCGAGATAAAGAACCTAAGGTTATTTAAAAATGATCCAATAAAAATTGGACAGCGGGTTTTGTCTATAAAGACCTCAGAGGCTGTCTTAAAAATTATGGAATCTGTTACGGAAGAGGGAGGTACTGCAATTCAAGCATCAATCCCAGGCTATCGAGTTGCAGGAAAAACAGGAACTGCTCGACAGTTTGTTAAAGGAGTAGGTTATGGAAAGCCAGGAGAAAGAAAATATAATGCTTCTTTTGTTGGGCTCGCACCCGCCTCTAATCCGAAGTTTATAATGGCTATTACAATTGAAGATCCATCAAAAGGTTCTAATTACGGTGGAGTTGTAGCAGGTCCTATTTTCAGGAGAGTAGTTGCAGAGGCACTAAAAATATACTCAATTCCTCAAGATGAAATAGAAATAAAAGATGAGACCGATAATGAAAAAAAAGAGATATGAAAAATGAATTAGAGATTTTTTTAGAGCAATTTGACAAATTGACTCTAGATTCAAGACAAATTTCTAAAAATACAGTTTTTATTGCTTACCCTGGTATGAAATTTGATGGAAGAGACTTTATTGAGCAGGCAGTTAATAATGGTGCAAATGGAATTGTATTTGAATCCGAAAATTATAAAAAAAAATTAAATCTAAGTGTCCCTTCAATCGCGATCAAAGGTCTTAAAAATAAACTTTCTTCAATTGCAGACAAATTTTATGACTATCCATCAAAAAAATTATCAATTATTGGAATTACGGGGACTAATGGTAAAACAACATCTGCTTATTGGTTAACGCAATGTTTAAATCATCTGGGGAGCAAAACAGCATTTATAGGGACCCTTGGATACGGAGATGCAGAGGATTTTAAAAAAACACAGAATACTACTCCAAGTGCAATAGATCTTCAGTATGTAATAAAAGATTTATACAAGAAAAAATATAAAAATATTGCAATGGAAGTCTCATCTCATGGAATAAATGAGAATAGAGTAAATAATATTAATTTTAATGAAAGATTATTTACAAATCTCACTAGAGATCATCTGGATTACCATAAGACAATGAAAGCCTACTCAGATGTAAAAAGAAAATTTATGTTGGATGGCAAGAATGGGAGCATCATAGTTAATATTGACGATAAAGTTGGAGAGTCAATTTTTAAAAAATCTACCTTACCAAGTGAAAAAAAAATAAGTTTCTCAATTCATAAGAAGTCAAAGATTCAAGCAACTGATATAAGCCAAAATAATAATTATTTAAAATTTAATCTTAGCTATTACGGAGAAACTTTCCCTATTATATTTAAATTTGGTGGTTATTTTAATGTCTATAACGTATTAGGTGTAGTTGGTTGTTTAAGTACAAAGGGGTACGAAATTAAACAAATAATTAATAGCCTAAAGTGTATAAAAGCAGTTCCAGGGAGATCTGAATACATAATAAGTAATGATAGTTTTCCATCAGTAATGATTGATTATGCTCATACAGATGATGCATTAGAAAATATTTTAAAGAGTGTGAAAAATAATGCATTTAGAAAAATACTATTAGTTTTTGGCGCTGGTGGAGGAAGAGATAAAGGGAAGAGAAAAGCAATGGCTAAAATTGCAGAGAAGTTTGCTGATCAATGCATCATTACAACCGATAACCCAAGAAATGAAAACCCAATAGATATCATAAAAGATATTAGTAACCACTTTAATAAAAAGCCGATAGAAATTATTGATAGAAAAGAAGCTATATATAAGGCAATTGAAATAGCTAGTAAGGAAGATCTTGTGCTCATTGCGGGAAAGGGGAACGAGGAATTTCAAGAAATAGGGAGCCAAAAAAAATATTTTTCTGATAGAGAAGTGATCGAAAAATTTTTACAAGAAAGGAAATCAAAAAATTAACTTATCTATTAAAGATATTTATGAAGCAGTTTTAGGTAAAAATCCTAAGTCTATAGAATTTCTCAAAAAGAAATTTCATACAATTAGTATCAATTCAAAAAAAATAAAAAAAGATGACATATTTGTTGCGATAAAAGGCCTGAATTTTGACGGGCATGACTATATCAATGAAGCTTTTAAAAATGGAGCAATAGCGGCAATAATTTCTAATGAGGAAAAAATTTCAAGTAATACAATTTTAGTAAACGATACTAAGAAATCATTAGCAGACATTGCCTCCTTTATTTTAAAGAAATTTAAACCATTTATAATTGGAATAACTGGAAGCAATGGCAAGACAACTACGAAGGAAATAATTAAGTCAATATTAGATTCAAATTATGGCCAAAATAAAATCCTAGCGACTCATGGAAATTATAATAATGATATTGGACTTCCGCTTACTATCTTTAATTTAAAGTTATCTCATAACCATATAATTCTTGAAATGGGTATGAATCACGCTAATGAAATTAGTTATTTGGCTAATATTGCTCCTCCAAATTTAGCTGTAATTACAAATATTGGTGAAGCTCATATTGAAAATTTTAAAAATAGAGAAGCGATAGCAAGCGAAAAAAAAGATATTTTACTTAACCTTCAAGCTGATGGAGTAGCAATACTTCCCAAAGACAGTGAATTTTTTAATTTTTTAGCAAAGGATTTGAAAAATATAAAAGTATTATCTTTCGGTATTGAAAAGGATGCTGATATCTCTTGTGAATTTTTAAATAGTAAAAAAATTCTTATCAAAACTCCTAAATATGACCTTGAGATTAAACCTAAATTATTAGGGCATAATAATATTTCAAATATTTTAGCCGCCGTAGCATGTGCTTATCAGTTAAAAATAAATCCGATAAAAATTAAGCAAGGCATAGAAAATGTAAACCCTATCCCTGGTCGATTAGAGCTTAAGGAGGGAAGACAAGGGACAGCAATAATAGATGATACATACAATGCAAACCCGTCAGCCTTTCAATCAGCTATAGAAGTTCTCGATGGATTTCAAGGAAAAAAAATTTTAGTCATTGGAGATATGGCTGAACTAGGAGAAAATTCAAGAATATATCATCAAGAGCTTTCCAGATTGATTAAAGAGACTAAAATAGATATTACATTAGGTTTAGGGAAATACGTTAAAGAGGTAATAGAATTACTTGATGGAAAAAATGCTTGGTTCAAAAGTAAGGACGAGTTAGTTAAGTATTTATATTCTTGTATGAAAGATTCAACTATTCTTGTCAAGGGATCAAGGTCAATGAAGATGGAAGAGATTGTAGAAAAATTAATTAAGTAGTTGAGAAAGTAAATTATGTTATACGAATTTCTAAAATGGCTATCAAATGATTACACGATGTTGAATGTATTCAACTATCTATCCTTACGTGCAGTTTTATCTGTAATTACGGCGCTAACAATTTCATTTATATTTGGGGGTTGGTATATAAAAAAATTAGGTGACTATAGTTTTGGGCAATATGTTCGAGCGAATGGACCCACTACACATATTGAAAAAATGGGCACACCCACGATGGGAGGAGGATTAATTTTAATATCAATTATAGTATCAACATTATTATGGGCAGATCTTTCAAATATTTATGTATGGCTTATGATTTTCGTAACAACATCGTTTGGTGCGATTGGCCTGGTTGATGACTATAGTAAAATAAAACATAAAAATTCTGACGGAATGTCGGCACTAACCAAATACTTTTTACAGTCAATTGTTGCTATCGTTGTCGCCTTGTACCTTTTCTTAAATGCAAATACCTCGCAAGAGACTTCTCTGCTGGTTCCATTTATTAAAGATTTGAGTATACCGTTAGGCTTTATTGGATTTACAGCTTTGACTTATTTGGTCGTAGTGGGAAGTAGTAATGCCGTTAACCTAACTGATGGGTTAGATGGGTTAGCAATCATGCCAGCTGTAATGATCGTTAGTGCCCTAGGTATATTTGCTTATTTAGGGGGCAATGTTATTTTTTCAGATTATTTAGATATACCCTATATTAAAGGTGCCGGTGAGCTAGTTATCTATTGTGCAGCCCTTGCGGGTGCTGGTCTAGGTTTTCTTTGGTTTAATGCATACCCTGCAGAGGTATTTATGGGAGATCTAGGTTCTCTATCTATTGGTGCTGCAATGGGGACAATTGCAGTTATTGTTCGACAAGAAATTGTCTTGCTAATTATGGCAGGTATTTTTGTAGTAGAAACAATTTCGGTCATGCTTCAAGTTTCTTACTTTAGATATTCAAAGAAAAAATATGGCAAAGGAAGAAGAATTTTTTTGATGGCGCCATTACATCATCACTTTGAAAAAAAAGGGTGGAAGGAAACGCAAGTTGTGGTGAGATTTTGGATCATAACAATGATGCTTGTTCTTATTGGTCTTGCAAGCCTTAAAATTCGTTAATGGAAATAAAAAAAAAATCAGAAGTCTCAGCACTCGAAGAAATTAAGCATATTTTAGTTGTAGGTTTAGGAAAGTCAGGCTTATCCTGTATTGATTATTTAACCAAGCAAATAAAATTCAAAAAAAAATTATTTAAAATTAGTGTCTATGACAAAAATAAAACAGTAAAAGAACAACGGAGTCTGTTAAAAGATCTAGACATTAAAGAAGTTTATTCGGGTGATATAAAATTTGAATTTATAGATAAAAAGTCTCATATATTTTTAAGTCCTGGAGTCAGCCCAGCCGAAGTAAATAAATTTAATCAAAAATTTAGCATCATCAATGATATATCCTTATTTCTGGAACATTTGTCCAATAATTCAAATAATTTGAAAGTCATTGGTATCACAGGAACAAATGGAAAGACAACTACCTGTTTATTCCTCGAGCATTTATTAATAAAGGCTGGTTATAAAGCTAGGGCATCAGGAAATATTGGCAATTCGCCTTTAGATTTAATTGGCAAGTTAGAAAGTCTTGAAGTTGTAGTTCTTGAAATTTCAAGTTTTCAATTAAACCCCTTCAAAAAAAATGGATTTCCAGGTAAGAAAATTGATGTAGGAGTTTTTCTTAATTTTACTGAAGATCATTTAGATATGCATGTCAGCATAGATGATTACCTACAATCAAAATTAGCTTTATTAAAATCAAGCAAAAGGCAAGTTATTAAAGAAGATTTACTGAAAAAAGTACCCAAGCGTTTCAAAGATATAATATTCATGCATAGTGATGGAGGTGATATAAAGACTGAGTTTTCAGAAAAAATATCACAAGAAAAATATATAATTTGCTCTATTGAAGATAGTAAATTTATTATTAATAATAATGATTTTGAGGTGTGTATTAAAGAATCTAAATTATTAGGTAATCATAACGAATTAAACATTGCTGCAGCATTTGCAGCATTTAGGTGTCTAGATATATCTTTTTCAAATTATCAAGATGTTATAAAGAGCTTTAATGGCGCTCCTCACCGCATCGAATGGATAAGGGATGTAAATGGCATTAAATTCTATAATGATTCTAAAGCTACGAACGTTGCATCAACTATTGCAGCGTTGCAATTTTTTAAGGACAAAAATATTTTTTTAATTGCTGGAGGTGATAGTAAACGATTATCTATGGAACCATTAAAAAAATATTTAAATAAAAATGTATCCCATCTATTTTTAATTGGTAAAGATGCTTTAGTAATTAAGAAAATATTTTTAAAACTAAATAATCTAAAAATTTCTATATGCAAAGATCTGACCGTTGCTGTAACTGAAGCATTTGATCACGCTACTGTAGGAGATATTATTCTGCTATCTCCATCTTGCTCAAGTCACGATATGTACCAAAATTATATTGAACGGGGTGAGCACTTTAACAAAATAGTACGCTCATTAAAAAATTGAAAATATTTTCAGCACAAACTAATTATAATTTACCAATTTATGATTATCATCTGATATGGGCCTCACTCCTTCTTTTAGGTGCTGGACTTGTTATGGTGTATTCCTCGTCAGTTGATATAGCTGCAAGTAGTAAAGCACTAAACTTTAATAGTTACCATTACTTAATAAGGCAGTCCATATATATATTATTAGGTTTTATCTTTGGATATATTGCATTCTTGATACCCCTATATTTTTGGCAGAAAATTGCTCCCATTTTATTTATATTTGGATTGATCTTATTGGTTTTAGTGCTGGTCCCTGGGGTTGGTAAAGAGGTGAATGGAAGTAGAAGGTGGATATCATTGATTATCATTAATTTTCAACCTTCAGAGCTTGTGAAGCTTTTTACTGTAATGTACGCCTCAGATTATGTCTTAAGAAAATCGAAACAAATGAGAACCATAGTGAAAGGTTTTTTACCTATGTTGGGAATAATTGTTCTTACAGGATTCCTTCTTCTTTTAGAGCCTGATTTTGGAGCATTTACTGTAATTACAGTAATAGCGATGGGACTTCTTTTCTTAGGGGGCCTTACATATAAAATATTTTTTAGTTTATTGTTTTTTGCACCAATAAGTATCTACTACCTTATTACATTGCAGCCATATAGGCTCGATAGAATTATTGGATTTTTGGATCCATGGGACGACCCACTAGGTAAAAGTTACCAATTGACGCATTCATTAATGGCATTTGGTAGAGGTGAATTTTTTGGTTCAGGACTAGGAGCAAGTGTCGAAAAATTACAATATTTACCAGAGGCACACACTGACTTTATACTGGCAGTCATAGGTGAAGAATTTGGTTTGTTGGGGGTTTCTATAATAATAATTTTATTCGCATTTCTAGTTGTTAGGATGTTTGGAATTGCTAAAGAATCTATCCAAAATAAGAAGCCATTTTCTGCATTAATGGCACAAGGTATTGGGTTATGGTTCGGGATACAGGGCATAATCAATATGGGAGTAAATTTAGGACTTTTCCCTACAAAGGGGTTGACTCTTCCGCTCTTGTCATATGGAGGAACCGGTATTTTGATAAATATGATTTCAATTGCAATTGTACTTAAAATTGATTATGAGAATAGAAGAAATATGCGAGGGCAATTTTATTAAAAAAGTAAATATTACAATTGCTGCAGCAGGAACTGGGGGACACATAAACCCTGGCATCGCTATTGCAGATAACCTTCAAATGGATGGATATAATATTTCATGGCTTGGAACCCCAAAGGGAATGGAAAATAAGTTAATAGACAAAAATAAATTTCAATTTTTTGCATTATCAATTTCAGGTATACGGAATAAAGGATTATTAAAACTAATACAGCTACCCTTTATAGTGACAATCTCAACAATTCAGGCTGTAAAGGCACTTAAAGTTACAAAGACAAAATTATTGATTGTAATGGGAGGTTATGTTTCCTTGCCAGCAGCATTGGCGGCTAAAATTTTAAACATAAAACTTATTGTGCACGAACAAAACTCAATACCTGGGTTAACAAACAAAATTTTATCTTTCATCTCTAATCAAAACTTTTCAGCCTTTCCGAATAGTTTAAGAAAATCAAAAATTATAGGTAACCCTATAAGGAAAGAGATAGAACAGGTAAGAAATCCAAAAAAAAGATTTTTAAATAGAAAAGGCCCTTTAAGGATCCTGATTTTTGGAGGAAGCCTGGGGTCAAAAGCATTCAATCAGCTTTTACCATCTATTTTTAAAAAAATAAATGGAAAGAATAAACTATCGATTATTCATCAATCTGGTGAAAAAATGTTTGAATTATTAAAAGAAAGCTATGAGGGCGCAGACTTCAAAGTTGAAACCAGAAAGTATATTTTTGATATGGAAAAAAAGTATAATTGGGCAGACATTGTGATTGCAAGGTCAGGCGCATTAACAGTTTCAGAGTTGATTACTTCTGGAACCGCTAGTATATTAATTCCCTATCCATTTGCTGTTGATGACCACCAATTTTTTAATGCAAAAATTCTCAAGGACGCAGGTGCCGCAGAAATTATCAGAGAAAAAGACCTAGAAGAAAAATTAGTATTTAATTTGGCAAAGTTAAACAGAAAAAAATGTGAAAATATGGCACTAAAAGCAAAAGGATTGCACAGATATGATGCATGTGCCGAGGTTCGAAAGGTATGTAATACACTACTTAAATGAAAAATAAAATAAAAAGAATACACTTTATAGGAATTGGTGGATCAGGCATGAGTGGTATTGCAGAAGTGATGCAAACGCTTGGCTTCATTGTAAGTGGTTCCGACCTAGCAATTTCAGATACAATAAAATCACTTAAGAAATTAGGTATCAAAGTTTACTCCGAACATAGCAAAGCAAATATAAAAAAAGTTGATACGATCGTATTTTCAAATGCAATTTCAAGAAATAACCCTGAATTAATAGAAGCAAAAAAAAATAAAATACCAATGATCTCAAGGGCTGAAATGTTATCTGAATTGATGCGGTTTAAAAGGGGAATTGCAGTTGCAGGAACGCATGGAAAAACAACAACCACAAGTTTAATAGCCTCGATATTAACCGAAGCTAAAATTGACCCTACTTATGTTATTGGTGGAAGATTAAATTCCATGCTAAAGAATGCAAAGCTTGGTAAGAGTGATGTAATCATTGTTGAAGCTGATGAATCAGATGCATCATTTCTTCACCTAAACCCAATTAACAGCGTCGTCACAAATATAGATAAAGATCACCTTGAAAACTATCATGGTGATTTTGAAACGCTAAAACAAACATATATAGATTTTATTCACCAAGCACCATTTTATGAAAATATTTTTTTATGTATTGACGATAAAATTTTAAAATCAGTAATACCTAAAATTTTAAGACCTATAGTGACCTACGGCACATCCAAAGAGGCACAAATTAGAGCAATAGATATCACTCATGAAGGCAGAAAAGTAAAATTTAAAGTAATTGATAATAAATACACAAAAAAAAGATTTACGGTCTCAATAAATTTTCCTGGAGAACACTTTGTTAGAAATACGCTTGCTGCAATTGCTGTAGCGCTTGAGTATCAAGTATCCATAAAAGATATAAAAAATGCATTAAGCAAATTTGATGGTGTGGGAAGAAGATATGATGTATATAAAAATATTTGTAAGAACAAAAAAAATCTTACTGTAATAGATGACTATGGGCACCACCCCACTGAAATTGAAGCGGTAATTAAGGCAACAAAAAAAGCATTTCCTAGGCGTGAAATAAATTTAGTTTTCCAACCACATCGATATACGCGGACAAGAGATTGTTTTGATGAATTGGTTAGAGTCCTCCAGCTACCGAATAAAACCTTTTTATTTGATATTTATTCTGCAGGAGAGTCAGAAATAAACCAAATCTCATCTCAAAATATAATAAAAAAAATAAAACAAAAAAAAGGAACATACCTCAATAATTTTGCTGATGCAGAAAAGACTATTTTAAAAAAAATTAATACAAATTCAATCGTCCTTATCATGGGGGCGGGAAATATTTCTGAATTCGTTAAGTCCTTTGTAGAAGATTAAGATGGAAACGAATAAGGTATATAAGAATGTGAGCCTAACAAAATTTAATAGCTGGAAGGTGGGCGGTAAAGCAGAAAATTTTGTAATCTGCTCTGATATTAACTTCTTGTGCCAATTAATTAAGAATAAAAAGGTACAAAGGCCGATAAAATTTATTGGGTTGGGGTCAAATATTCTTGTTAGAGATAATGGAGTTAAAGGGACAACTATCGTAATGCATAAAGGTTTAAATAACTTTTTTAAAGAACAGGAACTGTTTTATTCTGAGGCTGGGTTAAGTTGCTCTAAATTTTCAAAATTGATAGCTAAAGAAGGGCACAGCGGCTCAGCTTTTCTATCAGGCATTCCAGGAACAATTGGTGGAGCATTAGCAATGAATGCGGGCTGTTATGGATCTGAAATATGGAGTTTTGTTAAAAAAGTAAAGATGATAAATGCTGATGGAGATTTAATTGAGCGAAATCCAAATGAGTTTAAAGTAGGATATCGGAAGATTCAAAAGAAAAACGAGGCAGAGAATTTTGTTGGCGCTTGGTTCTCTTTTCCAAAAGGAAAAAAATTAGAAGCTGAGGAAAGTATAAGGAAATTATTGTCTCATAGAAAAAGTACACAACCATTAAGCTGGCCCTCAGCTGGATCGACTTTCAAAAACCCTGATAATAATCATGCGGCCAAACTTATTGAGGACTGTGGTTTAAAAGGATTTAAAATTGGTGATGCTAAAATTTCGGAAAAACATGCAAATTTTATTATCAACCTAGGTGCAGCAAGAGCGAAGGACATAGAAGATCTAATTAAACATATAAAAAAGATTGTTTTTAGAGAGACAAAAATTAAATTGATTCCGGAAGTAGAAATCATTGGAGATGTTTAATGAATAAAGAAACTTTCGGTAAGGTTGCTGTTCTTTTAGGAGGCACCTCAAATGAAAGAGAAATTTCAATTAATAGTGGGCAATCAGTTCTAAAAGCTCTTAAGCGAAATGACATTGATGCGACTGGAATTGATCCAAAAACTGATAATTTAGAACAATTAAAGTTGTTCGATCGAATTTTTATTTGTCTTCATGGAAAAGATGGTGAAGATGGAAAAATACAAAAGTATTTAGATAGCTTAAAAATTCCATATACGGGAAATGGTGCAGCGGCTTCTTCACTTTGTATGAACAAATATTTAGCAAAAAAACAATGGGTAAAAGACAATGTCTCAACCCCACTATTTATGTTGGCAAATTCGCCAGATGATTACACAATTCTAAGAAAATATTTTGGTAATGAATTTATTTTGAAACCTGCTTCATCAGGATCGAGTTTAGGCGTCAGTATAGTAAAAAATAATAATGAGTATATGGAAGCTTTTGATAACGCATCTAAAATAGATTCAACCATAATTGCTGAAACTTATGTAAGTGGAAATGAATATGCTATTCCAATTTTAAATAATACAGCACTAC